>Ga0335074_10006350_pt1 | contig 16401 bp, 17 predicted proteins | sample Lox_Sample_23_FD_206715 | JGI IMG/M metagenome (GOLD analysis project Ga0335074, IMG submission 206715) | Soil microbial communities from Loxahatchee National Wildlife Refuge, Florida, United States - Lox_Sample_2.3 | ecosystem: Environmental > Terrestrial > Soil > Wetlands | place: USA...
AGATTCGCGGCGTATTCAACGGGTGGCCCGACGCCGACCGGAAGGCCAGCAAGCTGCAGGACTTCTGGGACTGGATCGACATGATCGCCCCGTTCGTGACCGGCCAGCTTGCGCTGGCCGTGCGGGACATGCCGGCGGGCAGCGAGGGTGACACCCTCGTGCTGGACTTCGACGCGGGCAAGGTTACCTCGGCATCCATCCGGGAACGCGGCAACGCCCAGGCCGGTGCCGTCTTCCTGCTCGCGGGCGACTACGCGGACTGGCAGGCCATGCTGGGCGGCTACGACGTCGGCAAGATGGTCATGTACCGCAAGCTCATGCTCGAGAAGGGCGACACGCTGATGTTCTTCACGGCTGCGTTCTTCTGGACGGAGCTGCTTGCGGCCATCCAGTCGATCCCAGTCGAGGTACCGGAGCCGGTCTAGGAAACGTCGGGCTGGTGAGAGTTATGCATGCTCCCACATGCATAACTCTCACCAGCGACTAGGTTGGGCGGCGAGCTAGCTCGTAGGCGAAGGTCATCTCCTGGCGGAACTCACCGCCGGGCTCCTGCTGCAGTAGCACCCGGCGGAGGCTAGTGTCGAAGGCCGTCGCGTCGGCGCCGAGCGCTGCCGGGGACAGCACCGCGGTCGATGCGACGAATCCGGCGATCTCGTCCGCGGTCCACACCTGGCTGACCGGGAACTCGTGCCTGCCGATGACCTCGAATCCCGCTGCGCGCAAGATGCCTGGATCGGGCCGGGCGTCTCGGTCGGTCTGGTAGTCCGACGGGATCCGTTGCTCCGCACCCGGCCGGTGCTGCCAGCGCTGCATCTCGGCTAGCAGTGCCTGCTGCCACGGTGCGCTGCCGATTTCGCTGTGCGGCGAACCGCCCCACAGCAATGCCAGGTGCCCGCCGGGCCGGAGCCAGCGCAGGACTTCGGCGGCGACGACATCACGGGGGAGGCGGTGGAACGCGTTGCCGATGGTGACGAGATCGATGGACTCGGCCGGCGCGGCCAGGGTCTCGGCCGCGGCGATGCTGAACTCCCAGCGCGGCGGGCTGGCTAGCGCCGCCGCCTTCTGCCGGACCAGGCGGATCATGTCCGGCTCCTGGTCGACGGCCCAGACCTCGGCGAACCAGGGCCTGAGCGCGAAGCAGATAGGACCGGGGCCGCAGGCGAGATCCAGCAGCCGGCCGGAGCCGTCGGCTCCCGTCCTGCTGGCGAGGTCGTCGATCAGCTCAGCCGGGTAGGGCGGCCTGAAGCGGTCGTAGTACTCGGCGGTGCCGCGGTACAGGTCCGGCCGGAATTTCAGCTCCATGCCCGTCATTCTGTCGGCCCGGTGGTCCGGCAGGCACCCGGCATGCCTGCTGATGTCCTTACGATGGAACGGTGTTCCCCGAAACAGCGGAAGAACCCGCCGGCGAAGTTCCGCCGGAACGGGTCGAGGCGGGCTCGGTCATCGTGCGGAGGGTGCGCGAGAGCGATGCGGGTCCCATCGCGGCCGCTGTCGGCGCCAGTCTTGAGTACCTGCGGCCGTGGATGCCGTGGGCGACGCCTGCCGCGGCTGAGTACGGCAACCAGCTGGCCAGAGTCGCCGAAGCCGACCAGCGCTGGGAATCCGGCCTCAGTTACACCTACTCGGTGCTGACCGCGGAGACCGGGACGCTCGTCGGGGAGGCCGCGCTGCACCGCCGGACCGGCGACTGCACCGTCGAGCTTGGCTACTGGATCGCGGCTGGCCAGGCTGGCCGTGGTTACGGGACCTCTGCGGGCGCTGCGCTGACCGCGGTCGCGCTCGGCCTCGCCGGAGTGGACCAGGTCGAGATCCATTGCGACGCGGCGAACGTCGCGAGCGCGGCCGTCGCGCGCAGGCTCGGCTACCGGCTCGACCGGATCGAAGCCCGGCGCCCGGAGGCCTCCGGCGAGAGCGGGCGGCTGATGATCTGGGTGCTGGACCGGCCAAGCTCCTCGTGAATGTGAGTTTTGTGTCGCTCTCCCAGCAACCCCAAACTCACATCCACAGTCGCTGAGCCTGCTCTCGACATATGTAGGCTACATGTGTAGGCTGAGGTTTGTGAAGCTGACCGGACCGCTGGAACGCGTGCTGCGGGTGCTGACGACCGACCCGTCCGCGCGCCATTACGGCTATGACCTGATGAAGGCGGCGAAGCTGCCGAGCGGCACCTTGTATCCGATGCTCGCCCGCCTGGAGCAGGACGGCCTGGTCGAGGCCGAGTGGGAAGCGCCGCGCCCGGACGCTGGCGGCCGCCCGCCGCGCAAGTACTACCGGCTCACCGCCGAGGGCGCCCGGGTCGCGCGGCTGGAGCTCGCGCAAGCTGCGGCGGACGGCCGGCGCACCGCGCCTGGCGCTGCGCGGCCTGCCCACGGGAGCACGCAATGACCGCGATGTCGCCGGTCCAGCGGATCGCCGAGGGGCTCATCCGCGTCTCTAGCGGCCGGCTGCCTGATGAGCAGCGCGCAGAGCGCTGCCGGGAGTGGTCGGCCGAGCTGCCGGCGATCCTCGCCGACGAGACCATCCACCCCAAGCTGATGCGTTCGGTGCGAGCGCTCAGCTACTCGGCGGGCATCGCTGCGACCGCCGGGCAGCTGGGCCGGGCAGCCCGCTCGCCCGGGCGCGCAGCCGCTGCCGGCTGGCGGGACGGCGCCGTCAGCCGCGGGCCTGGCAACCTGGCCGTGCGCGCGACGATCGGCCTCGCCTGCTGGCTCGTCATCGTCTTCACCACGGTGTCACTGATCCGCGCATTCCCGCATCCGCATGGCTGGCCCGTCGGTCTCGGCCTGGGGCTGGCGGCCGGATTCGTGGTCTGGTGCCTGGCCGACATCGTCCGGGCGCCCGCCGTGCGCTACCTGCCCAAGTGGGTCTGGGCACTGATCTGCGTGATCCAGATCCCCCTCGGCGGCATCATCTACCTGAGCATCGGCCGGGTTAGCAGGAGGCACTGGATGCGGCCCGGATCGGCGCAGTCGCCGTGATCGAGCTGACGCGCGTCACCAAGCGGTACGGTCCGGTCACCGCGGTCGACGACCTCAGCTTCACGGTCCAGCCGGGACATGTCACCGGCTTCCTCGGTCCGAACGGCGCGGGCAAGACAACCACGATGCGGATCATCCTCGGACTGGATGCCCCGACCTCGGGGACGGCGCTGGTGTGCGGGCGCCGTTACCGGCAGGTCGTGCGTCCGCTGCGGCTTCTCGGTTCGCTGCTGGACGCGACCGCCGTGCATGGCGGCCGCAGCGCTTACGATCACTTGCTGTCAGTCGCGGCCAGCAACGGCATCGGGCGCGGCCGCGTGACGCAGGTACTGGAGCTGACCGGGATGGATCCGGTGGCGGACCGCCGGATCAGGGAGTTCTCGCTCGGCATGAAACAGCGCCTCGGCATCGCCGCGGCACTGCTCGGCGACCCGCCGGTGCTGATGTTCGATGAGCCGGTGAACGGGCTTGATGCTGACGGGGTGCGCTGGATCCGGCTGTTGCTGCGCAAGCTGGCGGCCGACGGCCGCACCGTCTTCGTATCCAGTCACCTGATGAGCGAGATGGCGCAGACCGCCGATCACCTTGTCGTCATCGGGCGCGGCAAGCTGCTCGCCGACACGCCCGCGGATCGCCTCACTGCGGCGGGTTTGCCCGGTGCTGTGCTAGTGCGATCGCCGCAGGCCGGCGAGCTGACCGGGCTGCTAACGGCCCGCGGCGCGACCGTCAAGGTCACCAGCGACGGCGGCCTGGCCGTGACCGGCCTGGCGGCACCTGTCATCGCGGATCTGGCCGCGGCGGGCGGCATCAGCGTCCACGAGCTCGTGCCGCGGTCGCCGTCGCTGGAGGAGGCTTACCTGGACCTCACCGGTGCCAGTACCGAGTACCACGCGGTCAGTCCCGATGATCACGCCATCAGGCCGGGAGACAGAGCCGAGGCGGACCGATGACCGCCGCTGGCATACCCGCCGGAGCGGCGCCGGGGGCGGCACTGGCAGCACGCGCACGCGATCTGCTCGCCTTCGAGTGGATCAAGCTCCGCTCGATTCGCTCGAACTACATCACCATGCTGGCGGCGACGGCCGTCACGCTCGGTGCCACGGCCGTGGTCGCGCACGCGCTCGGCGCGACCAGGGCACACCAGCAATCTCTCCCGATCACGCCGGTCACCGCCGGCTTCCTCGGGTATGCCGAATACCTGGTGCTTCCCCTCAGCGTGCTGGCCGTGCTGCAGTTCACCGCTGAGTACTCCACGGGCCTGATCCGTACCACGCTCGCTGCGGTGCCGCAGCGATGGACCGAGCTCGCCGCCAAGATCGCGGTCGTCGGCGCTGCCGCTCTGGCCATCGGTGAAGTCCTCGCGTTCGCGTGCTTCTTCCTGACCCAGGCCATCTTGTCCGGGCGTCATGGCGGGTTGTCCCTGGACGCGCCGGGCGTGCCGGGAGCCGTGCTGGCCGGCGGCTGCCTGGTCTGCATCTGCGCGCTGACAGCTCTGGGCCTGGGCGCGATCATCCGGCACACGGCGGGCGCGATCACGGCGGCGGTCGCGGTCATCTACGGCGTCGCGGTGCTGTGCCTCGCGCTGCCGGCCCCCTGGAAGGCCGACCTCGGCCGGTTCACCATCGCGTTCGCGGCGTCGCAGGTACTCGCGCGGCACCCGCAGCACAACCTGTTCTCGCCCGCTGCTTCGATGCTGGTGCTGTTTGCCTGGCCGGCTGTCACGCTGGTCGCCGCGGGCCTCGTACTGAGCCGCAGGGACGCGTGACGGTCCAGAGCAGGCCTGCGCGGCTTTGCGGTCGCGTACCTGGCGGATCAGCGTCGCCAGTCGGCCAGACCGGTTCGGGGTAGCCTGGTGGCGATGACAGCTTCCTGGGACGATTCCTATACCGCGACGGGGCCACGGCCTTGGGACATCGGCAGACCGCAGCCGGCGTTCGGCCGCCTGGCCGAGGCGGGCCTGCTGAGCGGCGAGGTGCTTGACTCGGGCTGCGGTACCGGCGAGCAGGCGCTGCTTGCGGCAGCCCACGGCGCCAAGGTCACCGGCATCGACGGGGCGCCAACCGCAATCGAGCAGGCCCGGCGCAAGTCGGCCGAGCGCGGTCTGCCAGCCCGGTTCGAGGTCGGAGACGTCCTCGACCTCGGAGCGCTGGGCCTGGAGTTCGACACGATCATCGACAGCGGTGTCTTCCACGTCTTCTCTGACTCGGACCGGTTGCGCTACGTCGCCAGCCTGGCGGCGGTGCTGCGGCCAGGCGGGACCTGCTATCTGATGTGCTTCAGCGACCGCCAGCCGGGCGAGTTCGGTCCGCGCCGCGTCAGCCAGGACGAACTGCGGGCGGCCTTCAGCGACGGCTGGCGCGTCGAATCCATCGTCGCCGACACCTTCGATGTCAACCCGATCGAGGGGAACACCCGCGCGGCGGCCTGGCTCGCCACGATCCGCCGCTGAGCCAGCGGCGAGCCGGCCCGCCTTTCGGCTAACGTCGGTTACGTGTGCCTGCTGATTGCGATGTTCGGCATGGTCCCGGACGCGCCGCTGATCGTGGCGGCGAACAGGGACGAACGGCTCGACCGGCCCGCGGTGCCGATAACCGTGCTGCGTGAGCGCGAGCCGCGGATCCTCGGCGGCCGGGACGAGCTGGCTGGCGGGACCTGGCTCGCGGTGAACGAGCATGGCGTGGTCGCCGGGCTTACGAACCAGCCGTCATTCGCAGGGCGCGACCCGTCGAAGCGGAGCCGGGGCGAGCTGCCACTGGCATTTGCGAGTTACGCCAGCGCGGCCGAGGCCGTGCGCACAGTGTCAGCAGAGCTCGACCCGGCGAGCTACAACCCGTGCTGGATGCTGGTGGGTGACACCGAAGCACTCTTCTTCATCGGCATCCCCGCCTCCGGCCCGGTCGAGGTCGAGCAACTCAGCCCGGGCTTGCACGTGCTGGAGAACGCGGCGCTGCGGCCGCAGTCGGCGAAGGCCGCGTTCGTGACCGGGCTGGTGACTCAGGCCGTGGCTGACCGTGCCGGTAGCGGCGCCGCCGGAGCCGTGACCGCGCTGGAGGCGGTGCTCGCCGATCACCGGCCGGCCATCAGCGAGTGGCGGACTGACCCGGCTGGCCGGGCCCGGCCGCCGCAGCTGACGGCCGCTTGCGTTCACGCCGAAGCCTACGGCACTAGGTCGGCCATGACCGTCAGCGTGCCAGGCGCTGGCCTGCCGTCTGTCCGGGTTGCCGACGGGCGTCCGTGCGAGCACGACCTGCGGGATGTGTCGGGCCTGTGGGTGGGGCAACCGGGCGCCAGGCTCGCCGGCTGACTGGCTGACTGGCTGACTGGCTGACGGGGATACAACACCGGGCGAGGCTGACCGCGTTCCCTGCCCGTTTGGTTCTTTGTCCTTTCCCCGGCACGCAGAACGGGCGGGGAGCTTGGCGCTCCCCGCCCGTTCTCGCGGTTATGGGTCAGGAGGAGTAGCTGTAATTCACCGAGTTGCTCGCTCCGGATCCGGTGATCTCGCTCTCGACCGTGGTCACCGTCACCGGCACGGTCGTGTCGGCGGTGCCGGACGGCACCGTGACGGTGATCGAGTTGGTCGACCCGCAGTCGAGGATGGCTTCGACGTTGGTGAACGTCGTTGCCTCGACGGTTCCGAACGACACGCTGGTCGCGCAGCCCAGGTTCTGCCCGGTGATGGTGACGGTGTTGCCGCCCACCGCCGGACCGGAATCTGGGCTGATCCCGGTGATCACCGGGTTGCCGGGCGGGTAGGCGAACCAGAGGTCCCCGGTGTCCGGGGGATTCTCCGCGCAGCCGGTGACGCTGCAGACCACGACTTCGTCAACGGCAGGGTTCTGTGCCACGGACTCCGCGGTGATCGTCTTGTCGTTGCTGATGGTGTAGTTGTACTGGGTTCCCACTGAGTACGGCGTGTAGATGTCGGCGAAGATCAGCGGGCCCATGCCGACTGCCTGGTCGAAGCCGGCGCCCGAGATCGTGAGCGGGGTGCCGCCGGTGTCCGGGCCGCCCGGCGCGGATCCGCTATCGCTGAGCACCGAGTTCACCACCGGCGTGCCGGCGAAGATCACCGACTTCGGCGCCGACAGTCCGGCATCTGTGTAGATCCGCACAGGTACCGACTCCGGATCCGTACTCGCATCGGCGCCCGGAGCGAAGATCTGGATCTCGGTTCCGGCGTCGTAGAGGAGGTTGGTGTCCTCCGAGGCCTCCTGCGTCGGATCGCCGAAGTCGGCCGCGATGATCGACAGGAAGCCCAGGCCACGACCCTTGATCGTGATCAGGGAGCCGCCGTATTCACTTGCCAGCGATCCGGGGTTGGCTGCCGAGGTGGAAACCGACGTGATCGCCGGGTTCGGCAGGTAATCGAATTCGGTAGCGCCAGGCTCGGTCTCGCACTTGCAGCCAGGCGGCGGTGGGTAGTAGCCCATCGGGCTCAGCGCGGGCAGCGCGCCCTCAAGCGGCTTGAGTATGCGGCCGGTCGCGCTGGTTCCATGGGAGTTGCTGACCTGGACCTGCACCTGGCAGAGATCCGTGGTCGGCGACTCATGCTTGGCGCTCGGCGCGCAGCTGACCTTCTTGGAATACTTGGCCGGCGTGGCGCTGATTTCCCACGGGGTCACGACCTTGAAGCTCGTCGCCTTCACGCCACCGAAGGTGACCTTGGTGGCGCCGGTGAAGTCGGATCCGTAGATCCGCACGGCCGTCGGGCTCGTCTCCGATCCGCCAGTCGGCCCGACGCCGGTGACTGCCGGGATGCTGCCCTTCTTGTCCTTGTCTACATACTGCAGCCTGCTCGCCGGCGTTGCTGCGCTGGACAGGTCCTGCGTGTTCGTGACCACGATGTTCGCCGGGCCTGCTCCGTCCTGCGGCTTCGGTGCGTCGGTCGCCCGGCTCTCCAGCGCGTCCGGCACGGTCGCCACGATCTGCGTGGCGCTCTTCACCGTGAACTTCGCCGACGTCAGGCTCGCGTTACCGACCTCGATGCCCGCCACGTCCGACTTGCCGCCGGAAGTGAAGCCGCTGCCGGTGATTGTCACCTTGCCGCCCTTGGTGGACACCACGCTGGGCTTCAGGCCGGTGACGGTCGGGCGGGTTGTCGATGCAGCCAGGCCGCACATGTCGGCTGCCAGGCCGGCTGTGCCGCCGGGACCGGTCACCTGCGGCGAGCCCAGGCCCGAGGCTAGGTCGTAGCCCTTGGTGGCCGGGAAGACCAGGCCGTTGTCCACGCCGTAGATGTCGTTATTGCCAGTGGTGATGTCGTTGAACGACTGCGCGTACGTGGTCGGGTTGGACGCGACCGCGTAGAGCAGGGGGCTGGCGAAACCGACGCCGTTCTTGGTAGCCGGGTTCGCCTGGCAGGTTGGCGAGGCGTTGATGTCAGCCAGCATCGCGGCCCAGATCGGCGTAGCTGAGGAGGTCCCGCCGATGGTGATCCAGCCGTCGGGAATCTGCGAACTCTCGAACGAGGTGCTGAAGATGGTGACTGCGCCAGTGAACTCATCGGCCTGCGCTGACACGTCGGGAACGGTCCGGCACGGCGTGCTCGAGGTCGCCCCGGCGATGTTGCTCTGGCAGAAGTTCGGCTTGTAGCCGGCCTCCTTCTCGACCTGGTTGGCGTTCTTGTAGTCGGCGCTGCCGGGCATCGGGATTCCCGGTACCAGCGCGTCGCGCTGCCAGCTCGGCATCGCCCAGGACTGCGAGATGCCGCCGCCGCCTGCGCCCCACTCGGCGCCGTCGTTCCACACCTGCTCCTGCGGAGGCTGGGTGGCCGCGTCGTTGATGGTGGTGCCGCCGACCGAGACAACGTACGGCTGGCTGCCCGGATCGAGGACCGAGAGCGGGTTCTGGCCCGAGATCGGTTCGGGGTAGCGCAGCTCGTTGCAGGAGTCGTCACCGGTGTCGCCAGCGGCCGCGAAGATCGACTGACCCTGCGCCGCCGCCTGCTCGAACAGCTCGTTCTCGGTCTGCTGCACGCCCGGTGCGCCGAGTTGCAGCGTCTGCTCGCACGAGCCCCAGCTCGTGGTCACGACCTGGTCCTTGTCGGTGTTGACGATCGCCGCGTACTCGTCGACTGAGTCGGCGTCCACGTTGGGTGCCTCGTACACGTCGATGTTCGCGCCCGGTGCCATCGCGGAGACGTCCTCGACGTCGAGGATCGCCTCGCCTTCGCCCGGGCCGATGGGCTGGCCACCGTCAACGCTAATGATGTGCAGGCGGGTTGCCATCTGCGCCGCTGTTGTGGCGCCGAAGTAGCAGGTGTCGAAAGTCTCGATGTCCGAAGGCAAGAATGGCTCAGCCTCGAAAACCGCGATGCTCTGCCCGGCACCGAGGTCGCCAACCCCGTACAGGCCGAACGCGCCGTATGCCCGGGCGATCTCGTCGTCGGTCAGTCCGCCGAATTCCTGCGCGTCCGCCTGCGCGTCAGAGCATGCGTCCGGCGCGCCAGCCGGGAAGGTCTCACCAGTTCTCGGGGCAGCCTTCGCGGCCTGGTGGCTCTTCTTCGAGCCCCGGAGGATGGGTACTGCCTGCGCGTGCACGAGATTGTCCAGGCCGAGCACCGCAGTGACCTTGCCGGCAATCGTCGACGGCACGCTGATGGCGCCCGTCGTCGCCTGACCGGCAGATCCGTTCGCGAGCCGGTAGGACTCCAGGCCGGTGCCGAACGCCTTCTCGACGTGCTGCGCGGTGCCGGAGAACCGGACCAGCAGGCCGTCGCTGGCGACGCTCGCGATCTTGAGCCCGTCAGCCTGAAGCTGCGACCGCACTGCGGCGATCGTGGACTTGGCCGGGCCGAACTTTGCGGCAAAGGCCCCGGCCGGCAGGTAGTGGTGGAACTCCGCCGACTTCGGGTTGGTGACCTCGCTGATGAAGTTCGTCAGCGCAGCCGTGTCGCGCGGCTGGAGTACCACTGTTCCCTTGACCGTCGCGGCGGACTTCACCGCACCGATGGCCTTGGCTCCCACCGGTACGTGAGGTGCCGAAGTGACTCTGACCATTGTCGGTTTGCTCGGTGCCCGCGCCGCTGTCGCGACGCTGGCCGGCCCGACCAGGAAGATTGCTGTCGACATTGACGCAACTGCGCACGCCACGACGAACCGTTTCATCCGCTCTCCAGAAAAAAGGCGTGAGTTGACCGTGAGCCAGGACGTTACTGATGCGCCGGAAGGAACACAAGCAAGAGGAGATTACGGTTAACGGTTATGGGGAGAATGCCCCCTGGCATTCCAGGGGCTAATGCTAAGCCATCCTGTGGTAGCTGAGGGTGAAGTCGTGCACCCAGCCGCCGTCGGCTCTGTTCTCGGTCACGATTTTCACTCCGCTCACCCCGCAGCTCTGGCTCGCCGCTCTCGCCCGCAGCTCACGCCAGGGCCCGGGCGACCTTCTCTAGCTGGCTCAGCGACTCCTGCATGCCGCCTTCCATGCCAGAGTTGATGTGCGCGTCGCGGTTTTCCTTGCTCTGGTGCTGCACGAGTATCGACAGCGTGGTGCGGCCGTCCTCGTCGCGAAAGGTAGCCGTGCTCACCGCCCGGGCCTCGGGCATGCCCTCGAAGACTTCCGTGGAGACGATGCGTTCACCGGGAACGACCTCTTGGTACTCGCCGTGGAAGGCGACCTCGAATCCGGCGTTAGCTATCATCACGTAGCGCCAGCTGCCGCCAGGGCGCAGGTCTACCTCCACCGAGGTGACCTCGCCCCGGTCGCCGCCCCACCATCGCTTGATCAGATCCGGCGTTGTCCACGCCCGGTAGACGAGGTCACGGGGCGCATTGAAGTCTCGCGTGATCAGGATCTGGGTGTCCGTCGGGAGCGTAACTACCGCCGGGCCGCTAGCCGTCATCATCGTCATCTCCGTCATCGGTGCTGTCGCTGTTCTCCGGGGTTGCCTGGGTTAGCTCTGCTAGCACGACGTCCATCCGGGCAAAGCGCTCGGACCACAGCGCCTCGAAGTCCTTCACCCAGTCGTAGACGGGCTTGAGCGCCGACCCGTTGAGCCGGTACAGGCGCTGCCGACCTTCATCCCTGGCCGTTACCAAGCCGACCTCACGCAGCACCCGCAGGTGCTTGGAGATCACCGGCTGCGGCAGGCCGAGCAGCGCGACCAGGTCGTTGACTGAGCGCTCGCCAGCGGCAATGGCGTCGAGGATTTGCCGTCGTCGCGGCTCAGCGACGGCGTTGAACGCGTCTGCGGTGGTCGGTGCCCGTGCCATGGCAGAATCATATTCCTATATGGGAATGTGTCAAGGCGGGCTGAAGCCATGCAGAATCAGCTGATCTTTTGCCGGGGCAGGCAGCGATCCAGGGCTACGCAGTTCTGCGGCTAGCCCTGATGCCGGGACGGGCCGGACGGTCAGATGGGGCAGACAGGCCGGCGATCAGGCGCCAGATGGCTGACGGCCAGCGCGGCGGGGCGCCGAGCGAGGCCTGGACAGCTCCTCGGGCAACTGCAGGAGGGGGTTTGTCGCGCTTGCCACGACGTCTCCGGCGATGTCGATGACCTTGCGACCGCGGCTCCGCGCGGCCTCCCTGAGCTGCTCGAACGCCTGCCGTGGCTTGATCCGGTGCCGCTCGGCCAGCACGCCGATGGCCTGCTCGACCCGGATCCGCGTGACGAGCGCATGCTCAAGCTGAGTCACGGTGGTGCGAAGCCGGCCCGCTTCGCTGGTGGTTGCGACCTGGCTCAGCGGCTTGGCCGGCGGCGTCTGAGCCGTGCCGTTCTCCGCCGCCAGCAGGTCAGCCAGGATCATCGCGCAGGTCAGATCCGGGAGGTGCTCACTTCCGACCCGCCAGCCGTCTTTCGTGCGGCGGACTACGGTGTCATCTTGCACGAACGCGGCAACCGCCGCGATATCCGGCACGGTGACATCGGCCAGTGAGCTGTGCGTGACAGCCCGCTTAGCCGGAGCGGCTGTATCGGCTGCCGGGGGCACATCGGTAACTGACGCTACCCCGACCGGACTGGAGGTCGCCTGGCCCAGTGTGACCTGGCCTGCTGCCTTGGCTGGCCGCGAGTGCCGACCGCGCTGCTTGCGTGTCATCGGGTACCAGCCAGCTCACCCAGGCGCTGCCTAACGTCGGCAACCGACGGGTTAGTAAGCGCGCTGCCATCTTCGAATACGAGCGTGGGAACCGTCTGGCAGCCGCCGTTGACCGACATCACGAAATCCGCGGCACCAGGGACTTGCTCGATGTTTACCTCGGTGACCTCGATGCCCTCCGCTGCCAGCTGGCTCTTGAGCCGACGGCAGAAAGCGCACCAGCTAGTGGTGTACATCGTCAGCGGCTGCGGCACCTTAGTTCTCCCTCTCGGCCATCGATCCCTACTAAATTTAAGCTAACGCTGGCGGTCGTCGTGCACTTCCCGGCCTGTCCGAGTACGCGTGACATGCGAAGCTAGGTGTCCGGCAAGCTCGAGGGGTCCTGGCCACCATTGTGACTGACGGGAGAGCCGTGCAGATGGGGGAGTGGCAGGACGGAGCAGGCCAACGGGCTTGCGGCGAGTCCGTCAGCGGCCCGGAAGCCCTGCTGGCCGACCTCGATCCCGAGCAGCGCGAGGTGGCGCTGGCCGCCCGCGGCCCAGTCTGCGTCCTGGCGGGCGCTGGAACTGGCAAGACCCGCGCGGTCGCCTACCGGATCGCCTACCTTGCTGCGACTGCACAGGCTGACCCGGCCCGAGTGCTGGCTGTGACATTCACCACTAGGGCCGCGGGGGAGCTTCGCGGTCGGCTCCGCCAGCTCGGGCACCTCGTGCCCGGCACGGCTATCGAGAAAGTTCAGGCTAGGACGTTCCATTCGGCCGCGCTGCGCCAGCTGACGCACTTCTGGCCCGCAACGGTCGGCGGCCCGGCCCCGCGAGTACTGGAATCGAAGATCAGCCTCGTCGCCGAGGCGGCGCGCCGGTTGCGGATCTCGGCCGGCCTGCCTGAGCTGCGGGACGCCGCCGCCGAGATCGAGTGGGCCAAGGTAACCCAGGTCCGGCCGGACGAATACGCCGCGGCCAGTGCGAAGGCCGGCCGGACACCGCCGCTGGACGGGACCGCGCTGGCCAGGGTCTACGCCGCCTACGAGGAACTCCGCACGGAGCGCCACCTGGTGGACTTCGAATCGGTGCTTGAGCTGACCGCTGCCATCCTGGCCGAGTACCCGGCAGCCGCGCGTTCGGTCCGGGACCGGTATGCCTGCTTCGTGGTGGACGAGTATCAGGACGTCAATCCGTTGCAGAAGCTGCTGCTCGACATGTGGCTCGGCGGCCGTGACGAGATCTGCGTCGTCGGCGACCCCCGCCAGACGATCTACTCCTTCACCGGCGCGACTCCCGCCTACCTGACCGGATTCCCGGCCGAGTTCCCGGCGGCCCGCGTCATCAGGCTGGTGCGCAACTACCGGTCGACTCCCGAGGTCGTCACCCTCGCCAACAAGCTGGTCGCGGGCACCGGTCGGCCCGGCCCCGGATCGCTCGTCGCGCAGCGGCCGACTGGCCCGGCCCCGCAGCTGGCCGAGTACCCCGACGAGCCGGCCGAGGCGGCGGCGGTCGCCAGGCAGATCCGGACACTAGTGAGGGGGAGCACCCCGGCCGGCGAAGTCGCTGTGCTGGTGCGCACGAACGCGCAGACCGCGGTCTACGAGCAGGCGCTCGCGCAGGCAGGGCTGCCGTTCCAGGTGCGCGGCGCGGAGCGCTTCTTCGACCGGGACGAGGTTCGCCAGGCGGTCGGGCTGCTGCGCGCCGCGACGCGGTCAGCAGCTCCGCCCGACGACCCGGCGGCTGAGGTCAGGCCGATACTGGCCGGCATCGGCCTCACGCCGCAGCCACCTGGCGGCCGCGGCACCGCTCGTGACCGCTGGGAGTCGCTGGAAGCCCTGGCGCAGCTGGCCGCTGACTTCTTCGCCGCCAATCCGCAGGCCGGGCTCGCTGACTTGTCAGCCGAGCTCGCAGCTCGCAGTGCGATCGGACACGCCCCTGCCATGGCCGGAGTCACGCTTGCGTCATTGCACTCCGCAAAGGGCCTGGAATGGCAAGCCGTGTTCCTGCCTGGTCTCACCGATGGGATCCTGCCGATCGTCTACGCGCAGACCGACGAGGCAGTGGAGGAAGAACGCCGGCTGCTGTACGTCGGCATCACCAGGGCACGGCAGCGGCTGTACCTTTCCTGGGCGCTATCGCGGGCACCGGGCGGGCGCCGGGCGCGTAAGCCGTCCAGGTTCCTCGCGGATCTCACCGCCGCGGGGGGTAGCGGGGCGTCGTCCCGCCGGGCCGGCAACCTACGGGGAACGCGGGCTGGCGACCGCGCGGCGCCCGGACGGCGCGCGGCGGACGCTGCCGATCCGCTCTTTGCCAAGCTGAGGGACTGGCGACTGGCGGTGAGCAAAGACCAGGGAGTGCCGGCCTACGTGATTTTCTCGGACGCCACCTTGCAGGCGATCGCGACCGCCCGGCCGGCCAGCCGCGCTGACCTGGCCGCGATCCCCGGTGTAGGAGCGGTCAAACTCGACCGGTACGGTGCCGCAGTGCTCGAACTATGCGCGACGACCGCCGCTGCTGGCCAGCCCCCTGAGGGCCGGCCCGCGCAATGACCAAGGCGCTTGACGAGGTCATCGGGCTTCTGGACCTGGAGCAGATCGAGCAGGACATCTTCCGCGGCGACAGCCCGGCGGGCGAGCGCCGGCAACGAGTATTCGGAGGCCAGGTCGCGGGCCAGGCGCTTGTGGCCGCTGGTCGGACGGTGCCCGCCGACCGGCCTGTCCATTCGTTGCATGCTTACTTCATCCGTCCGGGCGATCCCTCGGTTCCGCTGGTCTACACCGTCGAGCGGGTACGCGACGGGCGGTCGTTTACGACCCGCCGGGTCAGTACGGTCCAGCACGGTAAGACGATTTTCACGCTGTCCGCATCGTTCCACCGGGTCGAGCCCGGATTCGAGCACGCCGACACCATGCCGGAGGTTCCGGACCCGGAAGAGGTCGAGCCGACAATCGACCGGTTGCGCCGGCTGCGCGGACAGCCGCCTGAGGAGTACTCCAGGCGGGGGCCGATCGACCTCAGGTACGTCGGGCCGCTGACTGCCGAGGCAGCGCTCGATCCGTCACTGATCTCGTCGCGCAGCGTGGTCTGGCTGCGGGCCGACGGTGACCTGCCAGACGATCCGCTGCTCCATGTCTGCCTGATGACCTACGCGTCCGACATGACCCTCCTGGACACGGTGCTTCTAGCGCAGGGGACGTCCTGGACCGACGGCCTGAGCGCCGGGGCCAGCCTGGACCACGCGATGTGGTTCCACCGTCCGTTCCGGGCCGACCAATGGCTCCTGTACGTCCAGGACTCTCCCATCGCGAGCGGTGGACGGGGCCTGGCCAGGGGCGAGGTCTACACTCAGCGTGGAGAGCTGGTGGTGTCGGTAGTCCAGGAAGGGCTGCTGCGCCCCCGCCGTGCCCGTTCGTAACGAACCGGTAGCGTGCGAGCTACAAAGAAGTCGCAGGTAGAAAAAGGGTTGCCGGGTCACGGCGACCTACATAGGCTTCTGCTTGTCCGCAGGCCGACTTATCGCGCCCGAGAGGAGGTGCCCGAGATGCTGAACATGAGACTAGCCGAGGTGGAGACCTACCAGACGGTGCCATACCAGATGGAGTCTGCCCAGGCTGCTACGCGACCGCTCGCCGGCTCCGGCGCGGGCGCCTTCATGTGTGACGGCGCTCAGGTTGGCTCGCCGGCCGGTCAGCTGGCTGTCGGTCGGCCGCTGCCGCGCATTCGTCGTGTCTTCGGCGCGGGCACCCACTTTGGCTTCGCCGGCCCTGTCGATGGCAGCACGGTCCACAGCGGCAACGGCAGCACTGTCAGTGGCGGCAAGGGCAGCACCAGCACCAAGCAGCTCAACCAGACGATCCGCATTTACCCGGTTACCCCGGGTGGATTGGGTCCGCATCCGGCGAGGGAACCGGATCCGGTCTAGCAAAGACCGGCCAGAACCCCTCAAGGCCGCGGACCCGAGATCGGGTCCGCGGCCTTCGTTATGGGGCCACAAATTGTCAGAGGCATGAGAGAAGCTCGACGAGTAGTGGAGAGGGGATGGCACCGATGCAGTGGCCCGGCACAACGGCCGTGCTGGAGGGACTAGCCGAGGTTCCTGGCGGCGCAAGACTCAGCGACCAGGCGTTCGACACCCAGGTGTTCGCCAGCGCTGAGCTGCCCTGCAGGGACGATCCTGAGCTGTTCTTCGCGGAGTCACCGGAGGATGTTGAGTTCGCGAAGTCGCTGTGCGGAAGCTGCGCGGCCCAGATGGTTTGCCTCGCCGGCGCCATCGCCCGCGCTGAGCCATGGGGAGTCTGGGGCGGCGAGCTGTTCCTGCGGGGCGAGATTGTCCCGCGCAAGCGACCACGGGGACGTCCGCGCAAGGACGCGGTTGCGGCCTGACCAAGGCCGGTGCCG
>Ga0335074_10006351_pt1 | contig 16400 bp, 15 predicted proteins | sample Lox_Sample_23_FD_206715 | JGI IMG/M metagenome (GOLD analysis project Ga0335074, IMG submission 206715) | Soil microbial communities from Loxahatchee National Wildlife Refuge, Florida, United States - Lox_Sample_2.3 | ecosystem: Environmental > Terrestrial > Soil > Wetlands | place: USA...
TCGTAGTTGCGCTTGAGCGCGGCGACAATGAGCGTGATGAAGATGAATAAGAACCAGCCGACGATCCAGGCCAGACTGAGGGGAAAGACAATCGCCAAAAGCCACGGGACGAACTTTCCATGGCCGACGAGCGCGAGCGACGGGCCGACGAAAGCCAGGATGGGCGCGGTATAGCGCAGGGCGACAATGAACCAGCGGCGGCGCAGGGAGAGAAAGGCAATGAGGAATTCAAAAAACAGGTAAGCGGAGATGACGACGAGTTGCAGGATGAGAGCCGCATCCCAAAAAAGATCGAGACGCGCGGAACTGCCGGCAAGCTCGATGAAGCCGATGGGAGCCTGAACCAGCTCGTGGAGGGCGAGCCAGAGGTACTCGGGGTGACCTTTCTGCGCGAAATAGAGAACGAAGAGGAAGATGGCCAAAACCGCAAGCAACAGGGAGTAGACCAGCCGGGGCAGGCGTTCGAACAGGTTACGGTTTTGCCAGAGATTCAGTTCGCGCTGGAGGTCGCCGGGATTGCCCAGCGAGAGCGTGCGGTTCTCAAAGAAGCTGGTGTAGGCGCCGTAGCCGAAGGGCCGGTAGATCGTCCGCAACGCGAGCGTCACCGAGGTATCGGAAGGCGCAAGATTGAAATCGTAGATGCGCGACATCTGCTGGTAGAGTTGGGGATCGCTTCCGTTCGCGCCGTTTGGCTGGACCTGGTGGCCGTTGACGAAGACATCGGGGTTGATCCCCGTCGCAGTGACGCCGACCGAGGTATTCTGCGAGACCGGCAGCTCAATCAATAGAGCGACTGGGCCGTGATTGGGAGCGAGTTCGATGTGGAGGCGGTACCAGGCGGAGGGCCGCGCATTGCCCGTCGCCGGCAGCTTGGCTCCGGGCCCGCCGGCGGTTCCGGAAGCGCCGGTCTCCTCATCGGGGACGTCGGCAAAGGAGGCCTGCGCATTGCGCACCGCCCAGGCTGAATCGTCGAATTGCGGCGCTGCAGCGGCCGGGTCGGAGGTAATTCCGACGCGCCAGTCTTTGTCGAGCAAGATCGGTGCACCCAGCCTGGTGGCGTCAAAGACAGGTTGCAGAGTGGATGACGGGGCGACCGGCTGAGATGGCCTGGTGTTGATTCCCTGCCTGGGTGCTGCGGCCGGAGACGGTTTGCCCGAGGGAGCCGCGGCAGGCTGGGCGACCAGGCATGCCGCCGTGCAGACGATCAACCAGACTGGCCCTGTGATCCTCAGTGGCAAGACGCCTCCAGAATGTTTTCTTCACTCTACTCGCAGAATGTACCATTGCTCAACGACATGTGCAGGAAGGAGATTCGCGGTTCGAAACGGCCCATGGCCACAGGACTGAGAGGGCATGCGGCAGAAATGGGCCTTTTCTTTGTTGCCAAAGTGACTCATACTGACGTCTAACGGATCGAGCGTAGTGTGGCCGGGCGGCGGGCGGCAGCCGCCGCGGAGGTAACCTCATGAGGGCATCGAATCGCAACGGGTTCAAAGGGGCGGTTCTGGCAGGCTTGGCGCTTGCCTTGACAGTTGCAGTCTGGGCGCAATCAGGCGCCTCTGCCTCGGGCTCCAGCCAGCCAACGAATCAGCCAAGCGCGCAAACGACGCCTCCGGCAACCACCCCGGCAAGCACGCCCGCGGCGCAGCCGGCGCCGGGAACGACTCCTGTAGGCGGCGACGCGCCTGCCCCGGCAAAGCAGCCCGCTTCCGGAACGCCGGCGACCGCGAGCAACGGGCAACTCCCTCCTTGCCCCGCGCCGACCAAGGCGGAAGAAAAGAAGGATAAGAAGAAGGACAAGAAGGACAAGGATTCGGACAAGTCCGACGAGGACGTTGAGCCAGGCACGACGCCGGTGGGCGGCGACTGCGCAGCCATGGCGAATGGCGTCGATCCGAACAAGGTGGTCGATCCCGGCAGCGACATGATCAAGGTGAAGCCGGGCAGCATTGAAGATGTAAACGCCGTGGGGAACCGCGATATCGGCGGACGCGGCCTGGGCAACTGGTACTCGACCGACAGCGAAATAAAGATGGGGAAGCAGTACGCCGACGAAGTTGACAAGAGCGCGCGGTTCATCACAGACCCCGTAGTCGACGAGTACATCAACCGCATCGGGCAGAACATCGTAAAGAACTCCGATTGCAAGGTGCCGTTCACCATCAAGGTCATCGATTCGGATGAGATCAATGCATTTGCGCTGCCGGGCGGGTTTTTCTATGTGAACTCCGGCCTGATACTGGCGGCCGACGAGGAAGCGGAGCTGGCCGGGGTGATGGCGCACGAGACGGCGCACGTTTGCGCGCACCACGCGGCGCGCGAGATGACGCGGCTCAACTACGCGCAGATCGGGATGGTTCCGCTGATCATGCTCACCGGCTACACGTGGACGGGATACGGCATCTACGAAGCCGCGCAACTGGCCATCCCGATTACGTTCCTGGAGTTTTCGCGTGAATTCGAAGCGCAGGCCGATTACCTGGGCGTGCAATACATGTACCGCGCAGGCTACGACCCGCAGGCATTTATCAGTTTCTTTGAGAAGATCCAGGCTCTTGAGAAGCGCAAACCCGGCCTCGTCGCGAAGATGTTTGAAGACCACCCCCAGACGCCCGACCGCATACTTCACACGCAGGAGGAGATTGCCAGGATTCTGCCGGCGAAGGACGAGTACCTGGTGACGACGTCGGAGTTCAACGACATCAAGGCGCGGCTGGCGAGGATCGAGAATAAGCGGCGCCTGATCGACACCAAGGGTGTGACGAGGCCGTCGCTGCGCAGGGCGAGCAACTCGCCAAACGATCAGGGCGACGACACGAGCGCACAGGCGGGCGACGATTCGGGCGACGGACCGCCGACCCTGCACCGCCGCGACGACCAGAACTAGAAAGCAGGGAAGCGAGGGAGCGCAACAGCGAGGGAACGGGCAATCAACAGGTTGGAGCAGCCAGGGCCATCTTCCGCAACCGGGAAGGTGGCCTCGGTGTCTGTGGCGGATGGCGGGATCGGGTGCGACGCCTTGCGGCGAGGCCTGTCTGAGAGGGAAACCGCCTGCCTGGAGGGGGAACCATCTGTTGCAACAACACAGCCGATTGAGGGGCATGAAACCGGGATGCGCAAGGGAATGGGCTTTGGAGGCTGTACGGGCGGGTGAGCGGGCGTCGGCACGGGAAAGAAGAGGTCGAAAACCCCATGATTTTAGAACAACTTCCGGAAACTCCTTGAATGCACCGGTGAAGCCGCGTTATAAACAAAGTCACCGGTAGATTTACCGGCAATATGCCCGCCTGTATCTTTCTTTTGCGGGGAGGCAATTATGCGCAACGCAGCAGCACGCTCGAACCTGCTGGTACCCGAAGTGCGCGAGGTGATGGACATCCGTCAGGCCTCCGGCTACCTTGGTATCTCGCCCGACACTCTCTACAAATATGCGGCAGAAGGATTTGTGCCCGCATTCAAGTTGGGCAACCGCTGGCGGTTCAAGCGCAGCCGGCTCGATGAATGGATGGACCGGCAGAGCGAGCTGCACGCGGCTGGAGAGGCCGAAGCGGGCAAAAAGAAGCCGGTGCAGTCGGCGACGTAATCGCCAGGGATCAGGTTTCAGGGGTCAGGGATCAGAAATGCGTTGGCGTGCAAACCTTCGGAGCTAGTGCTTGTGGGTCTTGTGCTTCCCTGGCAGTCTTCTGTAGGCGCCGGGTTGCAATTGCGCCGTCCCAGTTGCGGCGACCACCCTCCCCAATCTTTCCCCAATTGATCGGAACAGAAACCAACCTGCAAATCCGTGAGCATAGGAGTCTGCGCACTCGATTCGGAATACGCGCGGGCCGAGTTCTCCGATGGAGCAGCCCCGGCCTGCAAGAGGATCGAGCAAGGACTTGGCCCGTCCTGCGGGGACGTGCTCGTAGAACTCGAAGGTGAATGATGCCAGTTCCACGCAAGAAATCATACGCTGCTCTGCGCGCCCGCGGGCGAGTTTTAGGCTGATCCCTGATACCTGATCCCTGACCCCTGTGTTAAAACTGACCCGATGGATCACCTTCGCCGCATGGGCGCGCTGCGCCGCAAGCTGAGTCACGCCGGGCTGCCGGGACTTCTCATCACGCATTCTCCTGATGTCCGCTATCTTTGTGGGTTTACCGGATCGAGCGCGGCGCTGGCCGTGACGCGCCGTTCCGCGCGGCTATTTACCGACGGCCGGTACAGGGCGCAGGCCGCGGAAGAGGTAGGCGCAGCGAAGGTCGAGATCGTGCAGAGCTCACCGTCGGTTGCAGCCGTTCAATGGCTGGCCGCGCAGCCGGGCGTGGTCATGGGCGGATTTGATGCGGCCCGAACGACCGTGGCCGACTTGGCGCGCTGGAAGCATGAGCTGCCCAGCCGGCTGCGGCGCGGATTTTTTCAGGCGATTCCGGCGCCGTTTGTGGAACGGTTGCGCACGGTGAAGGATGAAGACGAGCTGGCGATTATCGCCGAAGCGGCGCTGGCCGGCTGCAGGTTGTTTGAGCACATCCTCGGCGTTTTGCGGCCGGGATTGCCGGAGGTAGAAGTGGCCGCCGAGTTGGAGCACCAGGCGCGCATGCTGGGCGCCGAGGGCATGTCTTTTGAAACCATTGTCGCCGCCGGCGAGCGGTCGGCGATGCCGCATGGCCGTGCAACCGCGGCAGCACTGCCCAAGCGGGGGTTTGTCACGCTCGACTTCGGTATAATCCACAAGGGTTACTGTTCGGATATGACGCGCACGGTCTTCCTGGGTACGCCAAAGCCCAGAGAACGGCGTGTGTACCAGGCGGTGCTGGAGGCGCAGGAGGCCGCGGTCAAAGCCGTTGCTCCCGGTGTAAGCTGCGCGGAGGTGGACGAAGCTGCGCGGGGAATTCTGCGGCGAGAGGGGTTGGCAGAGGCGTTTTCGCACTCGACCGGCCATGGCGTTGGACTTGAGATTCACGAGCCGCCGAGAGTGGGCGCCGGGCAACGCACGCGCCTTGAGCCCGGCATGGTGGTCACGATCGAACCGGGCGTTTATCTGGCGGGCGCGTTCGGCGTGCGGATTGAGGATATGGTGGCAGTGACGCGGAGTGGAGGGCGGGTGCTGACTCCGGCGCCCAAAGCGCTGATCGAACTTTGAAATCCGCTTGCAGGGGAGTGGCCCGAGCGGGTGGAGAGTCAAGGAAAAATGAAAAAACAAGATATTGAAGATCTGCGGGAGCTGATTGAGTTTCTGAAGCAACACCAGGTCGCCGAATTTGACGTGGACCGGGGCGACCTGAAGATCCGGCTCAAATTTCAACCGCATGAGAGCGGAACGGCCGGGCTGAGCGAGCTGGCGCGGTTGTTGAAGGCGGCTCCATCCGCGTCCGCCGCTGCTCCCGCGTCGCCGGCCGCGTCTGCTTCGACGCCTTCAGCGGGCCAGTCTGCGGCCGAACCTGACGCTGGACTGCATCTCTTGAAATCGCCGATTGTCGGCACGTTCTATGGATCGCCGTCGCCCGGCGCTGCATCTTTTGTCAACCCCGGCGACCACGTGGAAAAAGGCCAGGTGATCTGCATCGTGGAAGCGATGAAGCTGATGAACGAGATCGAATCCGACGTTTCAGGCGAGATCGTCAAATGCCTGGTCACGAATGGCCAAGCCATCGAATTTGGCCAGCCGTTGTTCGCGATCCGGCCGGCGTAGGCAGAGTAGCTTGTAACACCGCTGGCGCCGTCAGCTCCGCTAACCCCGCTCGCAAAGGTCGTGCATGTTTCGTAAAGTACTCGTAGCCAATCGTGGCGAAATCGCGATGCGCGTCCTGAATGCGTGCCGGGAACTGGGCGTGCGCACGGTCGCCATCTACAGCGAGGCGGACCGCAACGCGCTTCACGTGCGCTTTGCCGATGAGGCCATCTGCATCGGGCCGCCGCGCGCGTCAGACAGTTATCTGAATGTGCCGGCGGTGATTTCGGCGGCGGAGATCGCCGACGTGGAAGCGATTCATCCTGGCTACGGGTTGCTGAGCGAAAACGCGAACTTCGCCGAAGTCTGCCGCGCGTCGAACATCAAGTTCATTGGGCCGCCGCCTGAAGTGACGCGACTGATGGGCGAGAAGGAGAAGGCTCGCCAGGCCATGAAGAAAGCCAAAGTGCCGATTTTGCCGGGGTCGGACGGCGTGCTGATGACGGCGGATGAGGCGCTGGAGTGGGCGAAGAAAGTTGGCTACCCGGTGATTCTGAAGGCGAAGGCCGGGGGCGGCGGTCGCGGCATGCGGATCGTGCGCGAGCCGGACGATCTGCCGCAGCTTTTCCACGCCGCGTTTACCGAGGCGGCCAACGCGTTCGGCAACGGCGAACTCTACATGGAGAAGTTCATCGAGAACCCGCGCCACATCGAGTTCCAAGTGCTGGCCGATGAGCACGGCAACGTGGCTTCGCTGTTTGAGCGCGAATGCTCGATTCAACGGCGGCACCAGAAGCTGATTGAAGAAGCGCCCAGCCTGCAGGTGACGCCCAGGCTGCGCGAGGAACTGGGCCGGATGCTTTGCCACTGCATGCACGAGATCGGCTACCAGAACGCCGGGACGGTGGAGTTTCTGATGGACGGGAAGCGCCAGCTTCACTTCATCGAGATGAATACGCGGATCCAGGTGGAGCATCCCGTGACCGAGGCTGTCACGGGAATCGATATTGTGAAGGCGCAGTTGCGCATTGCTTCAGGCGAAAAGCTGGATGACATTCTGCCGCCGAAGCTGGAGATACGCGGCCACGCGATGGAGTGCCGCATCAATGCCGAACATCCACAAAGGTTCACGCCTTCAGCGGGCCAGATCACGGCGTTTAATGTGCCGGGCGGGAACGGAGTCCGCGTGGACACGGCGCAGTACGCCGAAGGCGTGGTCCCACCCTATTACGACTCGCTGATTGCCAAGCTCATCACGCATGGAATTGACCGCGCCGAGGCGATCGCCAAGATGGAACGCGCGCTGGGGCAATTTATCGTCCAGGGGATCGATACGTCGATTCCGCTGCACCAGGCGATCTTCCAGGATGCAGGCTTTCGGGCGGGCCAGTTCGACACGGGATTCATGGAGCGCTTTATGGCGGCGCAGGCGGAGCGCGCCGAAGAAGCGGAGAATCCGCCGGCGTAAGTCATCGCAGCCGATCGCCCCGGCCATACCAAAGTAACGGTTCTCCTGCAGATTCATTCCCATCTTTCTGCTATCCTTCGCGGTATAGCGGCAAATCAAACGTTTCCCCGGTCAGGTTGCATTTGGGCCGTTTTCTGTGTTGAGGCGCCGCACGGGCGTATTCGCACGGTTTTGCTCGGCGGGCGAAGCGCAGGCTTGCGCGAAAGGAGCAGGATCATGAGTTTCGATCTCTCATCGATGCAGCTCGGGCAAATCATTACGGCAATTGGAGGGTTGGGGACGGCGGCATTCGGGCTGGTGGACGCAACCAAAGTCTTCTGGGGGGGCGTGAACCGGATCGGGTTCGGAAAGATTGAAGAGACGGTGACGGGATTGACGCCGGGAACGGCAGTGAATGGGCTGAGCCAGGCGAAGGTCATCGGCACGCTGCGCGCCAACTGGTACAACGGGCTGGACCTGGGCAGCCAGAAGGCAATCGCGAAGTCGCTCATCAAACTCGACCTGAATGCGGGCAATGCCGCGGCGATTGCGGATGCGGCGGGAGTGGATCGCGCAATGCTGCAGTCGGTGGCGGCGAAGATGGCTGCGGGGACGGCGCTGACTTCGAGTGAAAGCGATGTGTATGCGCGGTTTGACCTGATCGTGACGGCGATTCTGGATGAGGCATATCAGGATGGCGATCAGCGCTACACAAATGGGACGCGCACTTGGGCGGGATTCTTTGCTGTGCTGCTCGCCCTGGTGGGCGGGTGGGTGGTGAACGGTGCGGGATTCGGGCAGTATGCCGCGTCGGGTGATTTGTGGCGCGCGCTGCTGGTGGGCGTGCTTGCCGTGCCGCTGGCGCCGGTGGCCAAAGACCTTTCGAGCGCGCTGGTGGCCGCAGTGAACTCGATGCAGCTCTTCAAGAAGTAGGCGCTTGTGACGCAGTTTATCGATGTGCGAATTCAACCTGTCGGCGGGGATCTGGCCAAACAGGTGGCCGTGTGCCAGGGCGCCAGCCTGGCGAATTACACAGGCGCGACATTGGGCGATCTCGAGGATGCCATTCAAGGTCGCCATGTGCTGATCGCCACGCACGGCTTCAATGTGGATCGGGCGAACGGAATTGCCAGCCTGGCAAACTGGGCGGGCCTGCTGCAACTTGGACCCGGTGCCGCGTTTGTCGGACTGCTGTGGCCGGGCGATTCGGTTTGGGCGCACGGTCTTGACTATCCCGGGGAGCCAAGAGTTGCCGACGACGCTGGCGCATTGGTGGGCCCGTTTCTCGACGCGAATTTTATGAGCGCGGCCAGCGTTTCGTTTGCGTCGCACAGCCTGGGTGCGCGGGTGGTGCTGGCCACAATCGCGAACATGAAGATGCCCGTGCGGCGGCTGACGCTGATGGCCGGAGCCATTGACGACGACTGCATGAACGCGGAATTCCAGAAGGCGGCGCAGAGGGTTGGCACGATCTCCGTTCTGGCGTCGATGAAAGATACGGTGCTGTCGCATCTATTTCCGCTGGGGAATTTTGTTGCCGGAATTCTGACCCAGGGGCATCCATGGTGGCATGCGGCGATCGGGCATTGCGGGCCGACGCAGACATGGCCGGGAAACTTCGCGTCGCCATTCATGATTCCCGACGCCTGGAATTTCGATCACGGGAACTACCTGCAGATCAACGCGCCTCCGGTTCCATCACTGGTATTGCCGCTGGATGTTCCGCCGCAAGGCGCACCGCCGCCGGGAGCGGGCGCATCAGGCTGGCAGGAGGCGTTTACCGCAGCATTCGAATCCAGCAGGTTTCGTTAGTCTCCCACGGAAACTGCTCGTTTGGCCGGCGCTCGGGATGCAACGCGCAGCAGGCTGATGGCCAGAGTCACTCCACAGGCAAGCATCGTGAGGTGGAAACCGACTTCGATAAAGAGCAGGCCGTGCATATTGAGGCCATTGTGCATGTGCAGGTTGTCGTGCATCCACCAATTGCCCATGAACCAGCACAGCGTGACGAACATCAACTTGTTGAGCCATGGCGCGCCAAGGTCCAGGCCACGGATGGCCGGCCAGCCAAACAGGGCGAACGCCACGGCAAATCCAAAGGCGAGCGCCTCGATCGCTGACAGGACGATGTAGCCGGGCAGAAGATTCGCGGGCGGCATGGGCACATCGGGGCCTGCGGGCCAAATCTTCGGCCCGGCAACAAAGGCCGCAAGGCCAACGCCGACCGTCACACACAACATTCCCCATCCTCTGCTCATGAAACGACCTCCTCGTAGTGAAGTTTTTACTCCCCGACCCGTGATCTGTCGCATTCTACCGTTTCAAAGAGCCGCTGTAACCAACAAACGCTGGGATTGCCGGCGGGTACGCACTTCCGGGAGAGTCGGCAAAATTGGGCAATAATAAGCTCGGCAGAACAGGGAAGAGTCTATGTGCGGATCATGGCTTTGATTCGTCTTCCTGCAACGCCAGCCACTGCTGCCAAACCCACGCCCGCGAAAATGAACACGCCGCTGAATAATTCCTGTCTGGCCTTGGGAAAGACGAATTGACTAACGGCAACGAGACAGATGCATACAATCCACAAACAAATCCCGCAAATCTGAATAGCCCGCAGGATCTTCCTATCTCGAAGTTTCCAGAAAACAGTCTTCATCGAGTTCTCGCATTTAATGCCGGTCAACCCTCTGGCAGTTCAAGATACCGCATATTATGTCATCCGCCGAAGCTAACCGCTCCTGCCGGATTTGGAGACGGGGTTTCTCGTCTTTTTGCCGAGGGTATTATGGCGCTAAATTGCACCAAAACTGATGCACAATGTGGCGGGGGCAAGTTTTATCGCTTTTTCTTCGCCTTTTGCGGAAAGTTGGACTATGCTGTGGGAGCAACGAGGAGGTTGCTTTCATGGATAGCCAGAAAGAACTGATCGCAGAGTTTGATCGGGAGACCGCCAAAACCCGCAAGATGCTCGAGGCCATTCCGGACGGCGCGGATTTCAGCTACAAGCCCCACCCAAAATCGATGAGCCTGGGAAGGCTGGCCGGGCACCTTACTGACTTCGCCGGGGAGTGGGCGATAGGAACGCTGACCCAGGACAAGCTTGAATTTTCGGCAGACCACAAATGGGAGCCGTACGTGCCTGCGAACAAGGAAGCGCTTCTGGATAAGTTCGACAAGGAACTGAAGGGTACACGCGAGGCGCTGGTGAAGACGACGGGCGAAACGTGGGATCGGAACTGGAAGTTTATCTGGGCCGGGACGGCCTACATTGACCAGCCGAAACACCAGGTGTTCCGCGAGGCAGTGTTGGATCACATGATTCACCACCGCGGCCAGATGAGCGTCTATTTGCGCATGCTCAGCGCGAAGGTGCCGGGAACCTACGGGCCGAGCGCGGACGAGATGTGAGAAAGGCAGGGGTCGGGGATCAGGGATCAGGGATCAGGTTTCAGCGCTCCTTACCATTGAACCTTTTTCCCTGGCTTGCGCGCACAGCACGCCGCATCGACCGATCGGCATGGCGCAGCTCGACTCCCTTTCGGGCCCGTGCCCTCCTGATCCCTGACCCCTGATCTACTCTTGTTCCATGCCGTTTCCTTTTCCGAAGGTTTATCCGATTCTGGATCGCTCGGTGATCCCGAGCGATGGGCGGGCGAAATTCCTGTGCCGGCTCGGCAGCGGATTGGCTGAAGCCGGCGCAACGCTGCTTGAATACCGCAACAAGACCGGCTCCGACGAGGAGTTGCTGGCCGACGCCGCGGTTCTTCGTGAGACTCTGCCATCCGGCAAAGTGAAGCTCATTCTCGACGACCGGGTCGATCTGGTTGAAGCAACACGCTTTGACGGAGCCCATGTCGATGCTGGCGATGCGGCGCCCGCCGAGGCGCGCCGGCTGCTGGGCCCCGATCGTATCGTCGGCACCTACGGTGGGACCGAAGCGTTGCTGCCCGGCATTTTGAGGGAGCCGGCAGATTATTTTTCCATCGGTCCTGTCTTCGCGACCACCACCAAACAGACCACAAAGCCGCCCATTGGAATCGATGGCGTTCGCAGGCTGCGCAACGAAGCAGGCGCGGATGCAGTACTTGTCGCCGTCGGCGGCATCACGCTCGAGACGGCGGCTGCTGTTCTGGCCGCGGGCGCAACCACCCTCGGAGTCGCTGCGGCGATCTTCCGCGCAGCCGATCCGGTGGCCGAGTTCCGCCGATGGATCAAAGTCCTGGCATAGCTGTTCGGTCCCTCCGGTGTCGCAAAACGAGTCATTCTTTGTCTCAGTTCGAGACATTTCTGTTTCAACAAACGGCAATCTGGCCAGAATGGGCACAGTCGATTGGCTGAAAACACGACAGTCAAAGGCAGGGGCGCCACGCGGCTGAGCGTTTATAGGATGGCCGCAGGGTATCGCGACGCGTGTCGTATGATGGCGTTACGAGTTCCGGCAGGTAAAATCGGGCTGGCGCTGGTTCCCCGTCCAATCTCTTACGGAGGAAGTTCGCATTGAAATCTAGATTACTGCGTATTCAACTCTCGTCGAAGCTGTTGCAGGAGGGCGCCGGCCAGAACAGAATCACGGTGGAAACGTCGGCGGCTCGATCGGTGAGCGCACAACAGCGTCGAGGAGGGAACTGATGCCGAGCGAACTCCTGGCCACCAAGCCGATCGACACCATTCTTGCCGAGGCCAATGAAACGGGCGGGCACACGCTCAGGCGCGCGCTGGGGCCGATCAATCTGATCACGATTGGGATCGGCGGAATCATCGGCGCGGGAATTTTCGTCTTGACCGGCACAGCAGCGGCGCAGTTTGCGGGCCCGGCCATTGTGATTTCATACATCATCGCCGGCGTTGGCTGCATTTTTGCAGGACTCTGTTATGCGGAGTTCGCGTCGATGCTGCCGATTGCAGGAAGCGCCTACACATACGGCTACGCCACCATGGGCGAGTTTGTGGCGTGGATCATCGGCTGGGCGCTGGTGCTGGAATACGCGTTTGGCGCGGCCACCGTGGCTGTGGGCTGGAGCGGCTTTGTCAACAGCCTTGTCGGCTTCTTCGGCACCAAGCTCCCGTTTAATCCGACTCCGGGTCTGGCGCTGTCAATCTTCGGTCACCCTTTCAAGGCACAGGTGGATGTTTTCGCCTTGTCGGCGATTGTGGTGATCACCATCGTTCTCGTGGTCGGCGTGCGCGAGTCTGCGAACTTCAACAGCGCAGCGGTGATGATCAAGGTCTCGATTGTGATCTTCTTCATTGGCCTGGCTGCAACTTTTGCGCTGGGCCACTGGCCACAGATGATGACCAACTGGCATCCGTTCATCCCGAAAAACACGGGCCACTTCGGGCAATACGGCTGGTCCGGCATCATGCGGGGCGCGGGCGTGGTGTTCTTCGCGTATATCGGTTTTGACGCAGTCTCCACAGCGGCGCAGGAAGCCAAGAACCCGCAGAAGGACATGCCGTTCGGGATTTTGGGTTCCCTGATTGTTTGCACGACGCTCTACATTTTTGTGGCAGGCCTACTGACGGGGATCAAGCCGTACACCACGTTGAATGTTCCGGCCCCGGTGGCCGATGGCGCGGCGGCAATTGGCGTGCGCTGGGCCGTCATCCTGATTGACCTGGGCGCGATTGCGGGACTGGCGTCGGTGATGCTGGTGATGCTGCTGGGCCAGTCGCGCGTGCTCTACACCATGTCGCACGACGGATTGCTCTGGAACTGGGTCGGCAAACTGCATCCGCGCTTTCGCACGCCGTACCTGACGTCGATTGTGGTAGGGTGCCTGGCGGCGTTTCTCGCGGCGTTCTTCCCCATCACTCTGCTGGGAGAGCTGGTGAGCCTGGGTACCTTGCTCGCGTTTACCATTGTGTGTCTCGGCGTGTGGGTGCTGCGGGTGCGGCATCCCGATTTGAAACGGCCGTTCCGGACGCCTCTGGTTCCCGTCGTGCCGATCTGCGGCATGATCGTTTCTGTGGCGCTGATGCTTTCGCTGGATGCGCCGGCGTGGATCGGGTTTGGCAGTTGGCTGGTGCTGGGACAGATCATCTACTTCACGTATAGCCGGAAGCACAGCAAGGTGAGGGCGCTCAAGAAGGTGCAGGCGGCCGACTGAGCGGCCGAACACGGCCATCAAGAACCACGGCCTCCCATTGCGGGAGGCCGGTTTGTTTATGGCGTGTCTGAATGCGCGCTACGCAGTCGTTTTCGCGCAGAACTCGTCGAAGGCGCGCACCAGCTCGGCGGCGATCTCCGGCGCGGTGGACTGCTCGATGACAGAGCGCGGCATGAAGTAAGCGAGCTTGCCGTCGCGCAGGATGGCAACCGAAGGCGAGCTGGGCGGATTACCGTCAAAGTAGCCGCGGGCGCGTTCGGTAGCTTCGCGATCCTGGCCGGCAAAGACAGTAATTTTGTGATCGGGCTGGTTGGCGGAGTTGGCGAGAGCGAGGCGGATGCCGGGACGGGCTTTGCCCGCGGCGCAGCCACAGATGGAGTTGACGACGACAAGGGTGGTTCCGGGCGCGGCCAGCGCTGCATCGACTTCTTCGGCCGTCCGGGTTTCTTTGATTCCGGCGCGCGTGAGCTCCTCGCGCATGGGAATCACCATCATTTCTGGGTACATGTTTGCCTCCGGCAGGAGAAGCTGCCTGTGACTATTTTACGGGATGGAGTGCCCGAAATGCGAGTCGCCCGGATTACTCTGCGGGAGCGCAGCCGCTTTTCCGCGCGATGTTCCGGAACCTCCAAAATCATCGAATTCCTGTAGTCTTGGATTTTGCAGATGCGCGAGAACATTTCGCTTGCGCCGTGGACGACGTTTGGCATTGGCGGGCCGGCGCGCTGGTTTGTTGAAGCGGCGAGCGAGGACGCGATTGTCGAAGCGAATGACTGGGCGCGCCAGCGCGGGGTGCCGCTTTTCGTGCTGGGCGGCGGAAGCAACTTGCTTGTCGCGGATGCCGGATTTGACGGTTTGGTCTTGCGCGTCGCGGTGAAGGGAATCGAGCGCGATGGCGGGTTATTTCGCGTGGGCGCGGGAGAAGACTGGGACGCGTTCGTCGAGCATGGTGTTTCGACTAGCTGCGCTGGAATCGAGTGCCTCGCCGGGATTCCCGGCACGGTGGGCGGCACGCCGGTGCAGAATGTCGGCGCGTACGGGCAGGAGGTGGCTTCGGTCATCGAGCGCGTCCGCGCATACGACCTGCAGATGCGGACATTCGTTGAGTTTTCAGGGGGCGAGTGCGGATTCGGTTATCGGCGGAGCCGGTTCAACACGACGGACCGGGGGCGATACATCGTTACGCGCGTGGATTACCGGCTGACGCCGGACGGCGCGCCGACGATGCGGTATGCAGACGTGCGGGAGGCCGTGTTGGCCGGCGGCGAAGCGCCGCAAGGGCCGAGCCTTGCTGCAGTCGCGCACGCCGTGCGGCAGATCCGGCAAGGGAAAGGCATGCTGCTCGTCGAGGGCGACCCGGACTGCCGGAGCGCGGGCAGCTTCTTCAAGAATCCTGTTGTCAGCAGAGAACGGTTCAGGGAGATTGCCGAGCGAAGCAATATGGCGCCGCCGAGTTTCCCCGCGGGTTCGGGCGCAGAGAACGAGGAATGCGTGAAAATTCCCGCGGCGTGGCTGATCGAGGAGGCGGGGTTTGCCAAGGGATATGCGATCGGCGCGGCGGGCATCTCAACAAAACACACGCTGGCGATTGTGAATCGCGGCGGCGCGACTGCGCAGGAGATTCTTGCCCTGGCAGATCGGATTGCTGCGGAGGTCGAAGTGCGGTTTGGCATCCGGCTCGAAAGAGAGCCGGAGCTGGTGGGGTTTCCAAAGGACCGGGACCAGGGATCAGGGGTCAGGTTTCAGTCAGACTGATTGCAGGCGATGCTGCAGGCGGTTACGTTCCGCGGCGAGCACCGCAGTGGCGGGGCCCTGGGCGATGAGGCGGCCTTCGCGCAAAAGCAGGACATCTGCGCCGGTGGCGAGCGCATCAGTCACGTCGTGCGTGGCCATGACGGCCTGCACGTTGTTTTGGCGAAGCCAGTTCTGCAAACACAGCAGGAGAGCATCGCTGGCGGCGCCGTCGAGCGCGGAAAAAGGCTCATCGAGCAGCAGCAATTGCGGTCCGGGCGCCAGGGCGCGCGCGAGGGCGACCCGCTGCGCCTGCCCGCCTGAGAGATCGTGCTTGCGGAGGCGGGCGAGGTCACCGGCGCCGACCAGCTCCAGCATCTGGTCGACGTGAGCCCTGCGGCGGTCGCGGTCGAGCGCTTGCAGGCCGTAGGCTACGTTTCCTGCGGCATCGAGGTGCGGAAAGAGTGCCGGCTCCTGTGTAACCAGCGAGGTGAAGCGGTGGCCGGGCGCGAGCCAGAGGCCGCGGCTCGTATCGGTCAGCGCATGGCCATTGAAGGTGACGCGAGCGGTGACAGGTTCGTTGCGGCGAGCGCGGTCGAGGCCTGCGAGAAGTCGGAGTAGCGTGCTTTTGCCGGCTCCGGAGTGGCCGAAGATGACGGTCCACTCGGATGTGAGGCGACACTCCACCTGAAGATGGAAGCTGCCGCGGTGCGCATCGAGGGCGAGTTCAAGCACGGCGCGCTCCACGAGTGACGCTGGTGGAATAAATCGCCGCGAGAGCGAAGACGCTTAATGCCATGAGGACCGCGGCCGTACGGCCGGCCGCCGCATAATTGAAGTTTTCCACCTGGTCGTAGAGCACGATGGAAAGCGTGCGCGTGGCGCCGGGAATGTCGCCGCCGAGCATGAGAACGACGCCGAATTCGCCGACGGTATGAAGGAAGGGAAGCACAGCCGCGGCCAGCAGCGAACGGCGGGCGACCGGCACAAGAATACTGAGGACGAGGCGAACCGAGCCGGCGCCGAGCAGGCGGGCGGCATCGACGAGAGCGGTGTCAACGGAAGCAAAACCGGCGACGAGCGGCTGCACGGCAAAGGGCAGACTGTAGATGACCGAGCCGACTACGAGGCCATCGAAGGAGAATGCGAGCGGGTGGCCGAGCAACGCAGTGATGCCGCGCCCGACGGCTGTGCGGGGGCCGAGCAGGACGAGAAGAAAGAAGCCCAGCACGGTGGGCGGCAAGACCATGGGAAGCGTGACGACCGCTTCAAGAGCGGCGAGCCAGCGGCTGCGGCCCAGCACCAGGAGTGCGGCGAGCGGCACTGCTATGAGCATCAGAATGATCGTGGTCGCCGTTGCCAGGCGAAGCGACAATGCGAGTGCTTGCCAGTCCATGAGAGTCAATCAACAGAGTATCGTTCGGGCGCAGGGAATCCCAATCGATTTCGCCTGCGCCAGCCGATTTGG
>Ga0335074_10006352_pt1 | contig 16399 bp, 15 predicted proteins | sample Lox_Sample_23_FD_206715 | JGI IMG/M metagenome (GOLD analysis project Ga0335074, IMG submission 206715) | Soil microbial communities from Loxahatchee National Wildlife Refuge, Florida, United States - Lox_Sample_2.3 | ecosystem: Environmental > Terrestrial > Soil > Wetlands | place: USA...
GTCAGCAGTCGCATCGGTGAAATACAGCAGCGCGGCATCGAATGTTTCATCCGCTTCGGCAGCGCCGATGGTGAATCGCATGCGCACGGCTTCTTCGGGCGCCGCCGGTTTCAGATGGAACCGTCCCTCGCCGGTGAATACGGCAACCGCCTGGCGGCCTAACACGGGTTCCTGCAAACCGATTTCGCCGGTCTTGAAGGTGATGGTGGCCGCGTCGCGTTGCAGAACTATGTTCTCGGTGTTGAACGATTCCTTCAACTTACCGTCGCGCAATGCGCGGTAATTCGCATCCGTATTCTGCGCGAGCAGACAAACGGGTGCTAGTAAGATGGCTATGCAAAAACGCATTCCACATACAATATCATCTTCGTGCGAATGGTTGCTGCGACAGCATCGGCGGCGGCGGCCATTTCCCACCACAAGCTCTGTTACTATGTTTAGCGATAAACGAGCCGCGCCCCGTCCGCAGGGGCGGGCGGCAAAGTAGGTCTAAATGAAACTGCATCCGGTCGATATCGCGATCATCGTAGCCTATGTAGCCACCTCCGTCCTGCTGGGCTACTGGGTATCGCACCGCGCCTCGCGCGACACCAAAGCTTACTTCCTGGGCGGCAATACCCTGCCCTGGTACTTTCTGGGCGTCTCCAACGCCTCCGGCATGTTCGATATCGCCGGGACCATGTGGCTGGTCTATCTGATGTTTATCTACGGCCTGAAGAGCGTGTGGATTCCGTGGTTATGGCCCGTCTTCAATCAGATCTTCCTGATGGTTTATCTTTCCACGTGGCTGCGCCGCTCCAATGTCACTACCGGCGCCGAATGGATCCGCACGCGTTTCGGTTCGGGCCGCGGCGCGCAGCTTTCGCATATGATCGTGGTCATTTACGCGCTCGTCAGCGTCATCGGATTTCTGACTTACGGCTTCAAAGGCATCGGCAAGTTCGCCGTCGATTTCCTGCCCTGGCATCTTTCTCCCAACCAATACGCGCTAATTCTGATGGGGATCACGACCTTCTATGTCGTGAAGGGTGGCATGTTCAGCGTGGTGATTACCGAAGTCCTGCAGTTCTGCATTCTGTCGGTTGCTTCGCTGGCTATTGGATTCATCGCCATCGCGCGCGTGGCGCCGGATGCCTTGCGCCGCGCGGTACCGGCGGGTTGGGACCAGATTTTCTTCGGCTGGCATTTGAATCTGGATTGGTCCGGCCTGATCGCCGCCGTAAACACCAAAATCACCGAAGATGGTTATACCATCTTCGGCGCGTTCTTCATGATGATGCTGTTCAAAGGCATCCTGATCAGCATGGCCGGGCCGGCGCCCAATTACGATATGCAGCGCATTCTCTCCACGCGCAATCCGCGCGAGGCTTCGCTGATGTCCGCCATGGTGAACGTGGTGCTGAACGTCCCGCGCTATTTCATGATCACCGGACTTACTATCCTGGCCCTGGTATTCTACAGTGACAAGATCCGCGCCATGGGACGCGCCATGGATTTCGAAATGGTTTTGCCCGATGCGCTCAGCCATTTTGTTCCCGCGGGATTGCTGGGATTACTGGTGGCGGGATTGCTCGCGGCTTTTATGTCGAACTTCGCGGCCACGGTGAATGCCGCGCCGCCTTACATCGTGAACGATCTTTACCGTAAGTATGTCAACCCGCATGCCAGTGAGCGGAATTGCGTGCGGCTGAGTTATCTCGCATCGTTTGGCGTGGTAGTGCTGGGGATTTCTTTTGGCTGGTTTGTAACTTCCATTAATACGGTTATTCAGTGGATTGTTTCCGCGCTATGGGGCGGTTACACGGCATCTAACGTTCTGAAGTGGTATTGGTGGCGATTCAATGGTTATGGTTACTTTTGGGGCATGGTAACCGGGATCGCGGGATCGCTGATTATTCCGTGGACGCTGCCTAATGTTTCGCCGCTCAATTCATTTCCCATCATCGTGGGCCTTTCCCTGATTGGCTGCGTGCTCGGCACTCTGCGCACCGCACCGGAGGAGGAAGCGGTGCTTAAAGATTTTTACCGGCGCGTGCGGCCATGGGGTTTCTGGGGACCTGTCCGCGAAAAAGTGATGCGCGAAGATCCATCGTTCAAACCCAACCCGGATTTTGCGCGCGACATGTTTAACATCGTGGTGGGGATTGCCTGGCAGACCAGCCTGGTGGCCTCACCCGTCTACATCGTGATCCGTCGATATGATATTGCAGCGTACGCCATAGCCGTGGTTTTGGTAACGTCGGTTACTCTGAAATTCACCTGGTACGACCATCTGAAGCAGATGGAAATCGAACCGGCGCGAGCCATGGCGCCGGCTTCCGGCGCCGGGACTGGGGGCTAGGGGCCAGGGGTTGGCGTGGAGCGCCGATCCCGACGTAAGTAGCCTCTAGCCGCCTGCTCGCTTTCGGGACCGAGCCTAACGCAGCGACCCATCACCCACCACCTTCGTCCCCGCCCTCCGGGGTGTGGCTGTCGTAGAATCTTAGTTTGTCTGAAATCCTGGTAACGGTGGTGGTGCCGACGCTGGCCGCGGACGTCAGGCTGCAGGAATGCCTGGCCGCTCTGGCGCGACAGACATGGCGCGATTTCGAAGTGATCATCGTAGACAATAGCGGCACGGGCGCGGTGCGGCAATCGGCTGTCGCGCCGGGTGTGCGGATTCTCGAAGAGCCGCGCAACGTGGGCTTTGGAGCCGCTATCAATCATGCGTTCCACCAGTCGCACGCGCCGTATCTGGCTACGCTCAATGACGATGCCGCGCCGCATCCGGATTGGCTCGGCGCGCTGGTGAAGGCCATGGAAGCGCGGCCGGACGTGGGTATGTGCGCCTCGCAGGTGCGATTCCATGGCGAGGATGCGCTCGATTCCGCGGGCATGCTGGTGTCGGGCGATGGCAGCAGCAAGCAGCGCGGCCATGGCCGTCCACCGCGATTTTTTCCGGTTGCGGAAGAAGCCTTGTTTCCCAGCGGGTCGGCGGCGCTTTACCGGCGCGCCATGCTGGAACAGACCGGTTTGTTCGACGAAAGCTTTTTTCTATATTGCGAAGACACCGATCTGGGTTTGCGCGCGCGCTGGTCAGGCTGGCGCTGCCTTTATGTGCCGGAGGCCGTGGTGGAGCATCATTATTCGCATTCGGCCGGCCGTGCCTCGCGCTTGAAAGCGTATTACGTGGAGCGCAACCGTCTGTTCACACTGGCGAAGAATTTTCCCGCGCGCATGCTGCTGGCCGCGCCGTTCGTATCCTGCGCGCGATATGCGTGGCACGTGCGATTCCTGCTGTTGGGCCGGGGCGCTGCCGCCCGGTTTCGGCTGGAAGGAGAATCCGCCTGGCGCATGCCCTTCTATGTGCTGCTGGCACACGCCGCCCTGATATGGCGCTTGCCCAGGCTGTGGCGCCAACGCCGCCAAATCCGCCGCGCGGCGCGCGTGACGCCGCGCATCTTCCGGCAATTGCTGCGCGCGCACGCGATTTCTGCCCGGAGAATCGCCGAGTTGTAACCATGCCGCGCGATTCCCTGCTCATCATCGTGCCCGCCTACAACGAAGAAGCCGCCGTGGGGGGGGTCGTGCGGGCCATCCACGCCGCCATGCCCGGCATCCCGGTCCTGGTGATCGACGATTCCTCGGCCGATGCCACCCAAGCGGTGGCGCGCGAGGCCGGCGCAATGGTGTTGCCGCTGCCGCACCACCTGGGACTGGGCGGCTGCGTGCAGGCCGGATACAAGCTGGCCTTTGAGTTGGGTTATGAATATGTCATCCGCGTGGATGGCGATGGACAGCACGACGCGCGCGATATCCCGCGCCTGTTCGAAACGTTGCGCCAGTCCGGCTGCGAGATGGTCATCGGATCGCGATTTATGAACGGAAATGGAAAAAACTCCGGCGCGATCCGCGCGCTGGGCATCCGTTTTTTTCGCCTGGTGCTGCGGCCTATCCTGGGCAAGCCGGTGCACGATCCGACGTCCGGTTTCGTAGGGGTGAACCGCGGCGCACTGCAAGTGTTCAGCAAAAGTTTTCCGCTCGAATATCCGGAAATTGAAGCGTTGGTGGTGCTGCAGCGCAGGCGCTTTCGCTTCTTGGAAATCCCCTGCCAGATGCATCCGCGCACCACGGGACGCTCGTCGATCACCGCGTCGCGCTCGGTCTATTACATCGTCCACGTGCTGCTCGGCGTGTTCGTGAACGTGCTGAAATTCGATCAGCGGGGGCGGCGGCCGGGCCGGCCCGAAAAATCGTGAGGGAGATTTTATGGGTCGGCTCTTAAACGTAATGACGGCTCTGAGCGCGCTGCTGCTGATAGTCGTGCTGGCGTCGGTGCGGCGCGCGCATATCCGCGTGGAATATTCGGTAAGCTGGTTAGTGGCCGCCGCGGCCCTGTTGATCCTCTCCCGCTCGCGGGGCCTGTTGGAAACCGCGGCGCACAAGCTCGGAGTGGCCGATCCGGGACTGGCGCTGATGCTGGTGATCGGCTGTGTATTCCTGGTTATGTTCTACCGCTTTTCCGTGATTATCTCCAAGCTGCGCGACGATAACATCGCGTTGGCGCAGCGCTTGGCAATCCTCGAATATCATTTACAAGCCTTGCGGGATGGCCAGCCGCATGCCTGAACAGCGCGCCAAATCCCGCAAAGCGTCCGCAAAGTCCCAAAGACTCGCCCGCGAAAAGCAGCCGGCGCGCAAAACACCGTCGCACCGGTGGATATACGTGGCAGCCGCGGCGGTGGTCTTGTATGTGGTCTTCCAGGTGTACGCACCCGCGCTCAGCGGTCCTTTCGTCTTCGACGACCAGTACCAGCCGTATCACACGCCCGGATTCCCCAGCGCTTTGGGCGCATGGGTCAAGGGGGTCCGTCCTCTATTAATGCTGAGTTACTGGATCAATTCCCAGATCGCACAAACTCCGGCCGGATTCCATATTACAAATGTCTTTATCCACTTACTCAATGGCATCCTGATCTTTCTGCTGGTGCGTAAGTTCTTGGGGCCCGAGTCAAATGATTGGATGCTGCCCGGGTTTGCCGCCGCTGTTTTTCTGCTCCATCCCATCCAGACCGAATGCGTCGCTTACATTGCCGGCCGTTCGGAATCCTTGAGCGTGTTCTTTTTTCTGGCCGCATTCGCCGTGTTCTTGTACCGGCCTACGCCCGCGATTTCCTGGAAGACCACCATCGCCGTGCTGGCGCTGTTTGGCGCCGCCGTGATGACCAAAGAACATACCGTGGTCTTGCCCGCATTACTTCTACTGACGGATTACTATTGGAATCCTGGATTCTCGTTAAGCGGCATTCGGCGCAACTGGCGGCTGTACATTCCGGTCGCGGCGCTAGCGGCGGGCGGTCTGATATTCGTTTGGAAAGTACTCGCCAGTTCCGTGACCGCCGGTTTTCATACGCCAGGTTTCACTTGGTATCAATATTTCTTCACCGAGTGCCGCGCTTTCTTCGTCTATCTGCGCTTACTGGTGCTTCCGGTGGGACAGGATCTCGATTGGGATTACGCCGCCTCGCATAATATTCTCGATCACGGCGCGATCTTCGCTCTGGCCGCCGTCTTACTACTTACCGGCCTGGCTATCTACTTCCGCCGGCGATATCCTTTGATCTCCTACGGATTTTTGGTTTATTTATTGCTGCTGGCGCCCACTTCTTCCTTCGTTCCGATTCGCGATCCCCTGGCCGAGCGCCGGTTATATCTGCCGATGATCGGCATTCTTCTGGTAGTTACTGGGGCGCTGGCGAGAATCCACGTGGATCGACGCAAGCTGGCCGCGGCATTCGGCGTGGTATTGCTGGTCCTGTCGGTCGCGACTTACCAGCGCAATGAACTGTGGGGCAGTGATATCGCGCTTTGGGAGGATACGGCGCTGAAATCTCCGCACAAACAGCGGGTGATTTTTCAATTAGGCCGCCTTTACTATGACAACGGCCGTTGCAGCGATGCGCTGCGCGAGTACGCCACTGCTGCGCAGCTCCAGAAGCCGGATTACGGACTGCTGGTGGACTGGGGCTTGGCCTATGATTGCGTGGATCAGCCGGATGAGGCCATAGCTAAATTCCGGCAGGCCGCGGCGCTCGAACCGAAGGCGCACGTTTACTCGCAAATCGCCATGGTTTACGCCAAGCACTCCGAATGGCCGCAGGCTCTGCAGGCGTTGGCGCAGGCTGAGAAAATCGATCCCAACTACGACATGATCTACGATACGCGCGGCGGAATCAAAGCCAAGAACAACGATTTCGCGGGTGCCGCGGCGGATTACAAACGCGCCGTGGAACTAAATCCGTTGAACCAACATGCCCAGCAGATGCTCAATGTGGTCGAGCAGCAGTTGAAACCCAGCCAATGATATGCGGCTGACATGCGGCGATATGCGGCCGCTGCGGATCGGCGTAAACGCGCTGTACCTGATACCGGGCGGCGTGGGCGGCACCGAAATCTATCTGCGCGAGTTGTTGCGCGCGTTGGCGGAAATCGATACGCGCAACACGTATTTCGTCTTTACGAATCGCGAGACGGGCCCGGACCTCGTTCCGCCGCAGCCGAATTTCCGGGTGGCGCCACAACGGGTGCGCGCGCGATTCCGCGCGGCCCGCATTATTTGGGAGCAAACCGTGTTGCCGCTGGAGGCGGCGCGATTGCGCCTGGACGCCCTGTTGAATCCCGGCTTCACCGCGCCCATTTACTGCCCTTGTCCAGCCATTACGGTGTTTCACGACATGCAGCACAAGCGGCATCCTGAACACTTTCGCTGGTTCGATTTGCCGTTTTGGCGAGTGCTGCTGTTCTGCTCGGCGCATCTGGCCACGCTGGTGCTGGCGAATTCAGAAGTCACGCGCGCCGACATTTTGCGTTACTATCGCCTCCCCCCCCAGCGTGTCCGCGCCGCGCGGCTGGGCGTGGATCGGACCTTCTTCGGCTTGCCGCGCGCGCCCGAGAAGCTGCTGTTCACCGTATCCACGCTGCATCCGCATAAAGGATTGGATGCGTTGCTACAAGCCTTCGCGCAATTCCGGTGCGGCTTTCGGGATTTCCGGCTGGTGATTGCCGGGCTGCGCGGTTTCCATGCCGGCGCGCTGGAGGAACTAAGGGATAACCTGGGGCTGCGCGACGCGGTGGAGTTTACCGGCTGGATTCCGCGTGCGCAACTTTATGATCTGTACTCGCGCGCGTGCGCGTTCCTGTATCCTTCCACCTTCGAGGGATTCGGCATGCCGGTGACTGAAGCGCTGGCGGCGGGAATTCCAACGGGCTGTTCGAACATCGCGCCGCTTGCAGCTATTGCGGGAAATGCTGCGCTGCTGTTTGAACCCGGCAATGTGGATGCGATCCGCGACACCATGGTGCGCCTGGTGACTGATGAGCCATTGCGCGCGCGCCTGGTGTGCGAAGGTCCGCGGCGCGCCGCCGATTTTTCCTGGACAGCAACCGCGCGCGAAACTCTGGCCGCCATCGAAGATGCCTGCCGTGTAAGAAATCCCGCGGTCGATAGACTACCTGTTTAGAAAGGATAGGATGGGTCAAAAAGGCAGACCACATAAAACGATGGTTTGCCCGGTTTGCCCCACTGCGGATCGGAGAACGGCTTTCTTGCGGATCTACGGCGAATACGCCGCCGCGCTCGCACGACTGTCGTCGGCATACGCGGTTACGCAGGAGGATCGCGAAGATCTGGTGCAGGAGATTGCCGCGGCGTTGTGGCGCGCACTGCCGGAGTTTCGCGGCGAATCGAGCGAGCGCACGTGGCTTTATCGCATCGCGCACAACGTGGCGATTACCGCGTCACTAAAGCGGCACGCGCGTGAGAAACGGGAAGCCGCGCCCGATACATTGCCGGATTCCGTGTCCGCCAAGACCAGCGCGGAACAGGATCTGCTGGCCGAAGAGCAGCGCCGGATATTGTTTGCGGCCATCCGCGAACTGCCCGCGGCCGACCGGCAGATCACCGTGCTGCATCTCGAAGGATTGAGCGGCGCGGAAATCGAAGCCGTGACGGGAATCGCGCAAGGCGCGGTAGCCACGCGCCTCACACGCATCCGTGAGAAGTTGCGGCAGGCCATCCGGGCGAAGGAGGTGGCCGATGGCGGATAAAGACGATCTTAGTTTGCTTTGGCGCGGCCAAACTACAGGCCCGCCAAAAAAAGGAGAAGAGATGCTGACTATGGTAATAGATCGGACTTACAAGTTCGACCGGAAGATCAAAGGGCGCAATATACGCGAATGCGCGGCGGGGGTGCTGGTGGCCGGGCTTTTCGCGCTCGTCGCGTGGAACTCGCCGAATCTGCTGGCGCGCGCCGGAAACGCTCTGGTGGCGGCCAGTGGCGTGTGGGTGATCGTTTATCTGCTGAGATTCGGCCGTGCCGGCGCGACTCCCGCCACCGATTGCAGCCTGGCGGATTTCCAGCAGGCGTTGTTACGCAAGTACGATGATCAGATCCGCTTGCTGAAGCGCGTGAAGTTCTGGTATCTGCTGCCGCCGTATGTCGGTCTGCTGATGGCGAGCGCCGGCATTGTGATGGCGAACATCGCTAAGGGCCAGCCCTACTGGCCACAGCTCATTGCCATGGTCAGCTACAGCGCCCTTTTTGCGGTGGTGTGGTGGTTGAATGAATCGTTCGCTGCCCGAAAGCTTGAAGGACGACGCCAGCGGCTGCTCGAGGAAATGCAGTCGACTGCCGGCGACTAACGCAGTCACGCGCAGTGGGGCAGGCCATCGTTTTTTGCGGCCTGCCCTCCTAGCGCCTGCGGCGCGCGCAATTTCATGAAAACTCGGTCGTCGCGGGGCAGCCACACTGGCTGCGGCGGCCTCTCCTCGAATGCGGGCAGGCGGCTGGGAGCCCGCCGCAGGCAGAGTGCCCGCCCCACATTTTCGACCCTGCCATTTCGCAACTGCTGCTATCATGAAAGTTCCCCGCTATGATCGTGGAGGCCCATGTCGTCCGCTTTGATTCTATTTCCCTGGATGGCGGCGGCACGCTCGCGCCTGTAGATGTGGCGTACGAAACTTATGGCGAGTTGAACGCGCGGAAAAGCAACGCCATCCTGATCCTGCATGCGTTTTCGGGCGACGCGCATGCGGCCGGTGTAAGTCCCGAAACCGGCAAACCCGGCTGGTGGGATAACATGATCGGGCCGGGGAAAGCGTTCGACACCAACAAATACTTCATCATCTGTTCCAACGTGCTCGGCGGATGCCGCGGCGCCACCGGACCCGCTTCCATCAATCCCGCGACCGGTTGTCCGTACGCCATGTCGTTTCCGGTAATCACCATCGGCGACATGGTGCGCCTCCAGAAGATGCTGATCGACCATTTGGGCATCGAACGGCTGTTGAGCCTGTCGGGCGGCTCGATGGGCGGCATGCAGGCGCTCGAATGGACGGTGTCTTATCCCGAATCGGTGGTATCGGCGATTCCCATTGCCGCGACCGCGCGCCACAGCGCGCAACAAATCGCCTTCAATGAAGTGGGCCGGCAGGCGATTATCGCCGATCCGGATTGGAACGACGGCAATTACTACGGCGGCAAGCCGCCCGCGCGCGGATTGGCCGTGGCGCGCATGGTGGGTCACATCACTTATATGAGCGATGACTCCATGCGCGAGAAATTCGGACGGCGCCTGCGCGGGAAAAATAGTTTTGGTTATGACTTTGACGTGGACTTCGAGGTCGAAAGTTACTTGAGGTATCGCGGCCACGAGTTTGTAAGCCGCTTCGACGCTAACTCATACCTATATATCACTAAAGCGATGGACTACTTCGATTTATCGAACGGCAACGGATCGCTGGCGGCTGCGTTCGAACGCGCTCAGGCGCGGTTTTTGGTACTCAGCTTCAGCTCCGACTGGCTCTATCCGAGTTATCAATCGCAGGAGATCGTACGCGCCTTGCGCAGCCGCAATGTGGATGTAGCGTACTGTGAGCTGCCCTCGAACTACGGTCATGACGCGTTCTTAGTAGATGTCGGAGAGCAGACTGAGTTGGTCCGTGGATTTCTGGCCAGCACTTATGAAAAGGTAGCCGGATGACGAGCGCCGTTCCACACGCTCATGGTAAGCCGTTTGTAGGCGAGTTACTGGGCCGTAGCGACTACGCCATCATAGGTGAGATCGTGGAGCCGGATGCGAAGGTATTGGATCTAGGTTGCGGGGAAGGCGAGTTACTGGAATGGCTGGCGCTGAATAAGCATGTGGACGCGCGCGGCGTGGAGATATCGGGCGCGAAAGTGCAGCGCGCTATCGCGCGCGGCGTCTCGGTCTATCAGGGAGATATCGATCAAGGGTTGATTGACTATCCGGATCAGGCTTTCGATTATGTAATTCTGAGCCAGACGCTGCAGGAAACCCGGCAGCCATTGCAGGTTTTGCGCGAGATGCTGCGCGTAGGGCGCCGGGCGATTGTGGCCTTCCCGAATTTCGGACATTGGCGCATGCGGGTCTCGATGCTGACCAGCGGCCGCGCGCCTAAGACGCGGCAATTCCCTTACGACTGGTACGATTCGCCGAACATTCACTTCCTGACGGTCGATGACTTTGAGCAACTGATCCGCCAGGAGGGACTGGCGGTGGAGCGCCGCTACTTTCTCGCGGGACAAAGAAGTATCAAGAAGCGGCCGAATCTGCGCGCGGAAGTCGCGGTCTACCTGGTGCGGCGGTAGCGGGCCAGGCGCTCCGCCTGCCCCGCCAGTTCACTTCCACGCCATGCGCGATCGCAGCGACGTTATATGCGCCACGTGATGCTCGCCATGCCACGTATATAAGGCCAAGTTGCGGTCGAGCGTCACCGGTCCCAATTCCGAATGCATAAACGTACGGGCGAAATCGGCGGGCGTCATCGCGCGCAACAGCACCACCCAGCGGCCATGCAATGCCTCCAACAGCGCGAGCGACATATCAATCGGCGCCGTGCGCGCATCGCATAGCTCCGCCCAGCGCTCCTGCTCATAGCCTTTCACGCTGGGAGTATCTTCGGTTAGCGCCAAGCGGAACCGGCAATAGCTGTTCATATGACTGTCGGGCACATGATGCACCACCTGCCGTACGGTCCAGCCGCCGGGGCGATAGGCCGTATCGAGTTGCTCCGGCGTCAATCCGGCTACGGCTGCGCGCAAGCGGGCGGGCGCTTGTTCGATGCGGTCAATGAATGCGCGGCGTTGCTCGCCGGTCGAGTCGCCCGCGTAAGCAAACCGGCCAATGGGATAGCTGAGATCCGTCATGGTTCTCAGCCTAGCAGAGAACTGCTCGAGGCCACCAGCCACCAGCCCCGCCGCGCGAAGTGCGGCCCACTATACTGTATGGTTCATGGAGACTACGGAGTCCCTGCTGTTCCGCATTGCCAAATGGCTGACTTTCGCCTCGGCGGTTGCGATTCTTTTTTCCATTGCGTTGTCCCAAATCCTGCTGGGGCTGGCGCTCGCCGCGCTGCTTCTCTCCGGCGGAAAGCTGCGCCTACCGCGCATCTGGCTGCCGCTCGGATTGTTCCTGATCGGCACGCTGATCTCACTGGCGCTCTCGCCCGATCCGGCCGCCGGGCTGCCGCAGGTGCGCAAGATCTTCGTCTTTACCATGCTGCTGGTGGTCTTCTCCACGTTGCGCGATATGGTGACCATCCGCCGGCTGTTCCTTTGTTGGACCGGTGCGGGCACGCTTACCGCGCTGCGCGGGCTCGTGCAATTCGGGAGTAAAGTGCAGGAAGCGCACGCGCAAGGCCGCACCTTTTACGATTACTACATCGCCGAACGCATCACCGGCTTCACCAGCCATTGGATGACTTTCGGCGGCGAGGAGATGTTCGCGCTCATCATGACCGCGGCATTTCTGTTCTTCGCCTGCATTGCGCGCAAACGCGCGTGGCTTTGGCTGCTGTGCGCGCTCATCATGTCGCTGGCGTTGTTGCTGGGCTTCACGCGCAGCATCTGGCTGGCCAGCGCGGGCGCGGGCATGTACCTGCTTTGGTTCTGGAAGCGCGCGTTGGTGGCCGTGCTTCCCGGAGTGTTGCTGTTGATCGCACTGCTCGCCCCGGCGTCCATCCGCGAGCGTTTCAGTTCCCTGCTTAAGCCTGGGAAACTGGATTCCAACCAACACCGCCTGGTCACCTGGCGCACCGGCCTTGAAATGATCCGCGCGCATCCCTGGTTCGGAATCGGGCCGGAAGAGGTCAAGTTGCAATTCAACAGCTACGTGCCGGCGGATATCCCGCGTCCACTACCAGAAGGATGGTACGGGCACCTGCACAACATCTATCTGCAATATGCGGCGGAACGCGGCATTCCCACCATGCTCATGATGCTCTGGCTGCTCGGGCAGGTGCTCTGGGATTGCGTGACGCGTGTGCGCCGCCTGCCGCCCCGGCGCCAGGATTTGAAATTTGTGCTGCATGGCGCGGTCGCCGTGGTGATCGCCACCATGATCGGCGGCATGGCGGAATATAACCTGGGCGATAGCGAAGTGCTCACCATGTTTCTGGTGGTGGTGGGCTGCGCTTATTCGGCCATGGAAATCGCCGGTGCCTGACACGCTCGATATCGAAGATTCCCCGGCTCTCACCGCTTACTTACAACAGACGGGCAGGATCGCGCATGGCGAGCAACCACGCATCGAAGTTTTGCGGGGCGGGGTTTCGAACCGTACCGTGCTGGTGGAGCGGGCATCCGGCGAAGCGTGGGTGGTGAAGCAGGCGCTCGAAAAATTGCGCGTTCCGGTGGACTGGTTCAGCTCGCCCGAACGGATTCATCGCGAGGCGCGCGGACTCGAATGGCTGGCGCGGCTGGCGCCCGGCGGGTGCATTACGCCGCTGTTGTTCGAAGATCGTGCGCAGCATCTGCTGGCCATGCAGGCGGTCCCGCGGCCGCATGAGAATTGGAAAACCGTGCTGCTCGCGGGACGAATTTCGCTGGATCATTTTTGTCAATTCGGCGCCCTACTCGCCGCCATCCATCGCGAAGCATATGGCCGCGCGGATCTGGCGGAGGCGTTCGCCGACCGCTCGTTTTTCGAATCGCTGCGCCTGGAACCTTATTACGGTTACTCGGCGCAACGGGCGCCCGCCGCCGCGCCGTTTCTCGATGCGCTGATTCGCGAAACGCTCGCGTGCCGCATCACACTGGTGCATGGCGATTACAGCCCGAAGAATATTCTGGTGCACGACGGGCGGCTGGTGCTGCTCGATCACGAAGTGATTCATTGGGGCGATCCAGCGTTCGATTTGGGCTTTTCTTTGACGCACTTTTTGAGCAAGGGACATCACATGCCGGCACGGCGCGGCGAGTTTCGGGCCGGCGCGCGGGAATATTGGCGGACTTACATCGAATCGCTTGGCGCGCCAGCGTGGTCGTGCGGACTCGAAGCGCGGGCAGTGCGCCACACACTGGCTTGCCTATTGGCGCGCACGGTGGGCCGTTCGCCGCTCGAATATCTCAGTGCGGAAGAACGCCTTCGCCAGCGCGACGCCGTGTTGCGAATCATCCCGCACCCGCCAGCGACCATCGGCGATCTGATCGATCTTTTCAACGAGCAACTATGCCTGTCATCGAGCGCGTGACCGCATCCGAAATCCTGGATAGCCGCGGCCGGCCAACCGTTGCCGCAACGTGCATGCTGGCCAGTGGCGCGATAGCATCCGCATCGGTGCCTTCCGGTGCATCCACCGGCGCCGCTGAAGCGCTGGAGCTTCGCGACGGCGATCCGCGGCGCTATGGCGGCTTGGGCTGCCGCAAGGCGGTGGCGAACGTGAATGGCGAAATCTGCCGTGCGCTGGCGGGGCGCAATTTCGCGGATCAAGCCGGGCTCGATGGGGCGCTGATCGAGCTTGATGGCACGCCCAATAAATCGCGCATGGGCGCGAATGCGATTCTAGCCGTCTCCGTGGCGTTTGCGCGCGCCTGCGCGAACGAGCGCGGCATACCGCTTTATCAGTATTTCGCCGCGATGCTAAACCACGCACCGGACACTCTGCCGCGGCTCACCATTAACCTGTTCAGCGGGGGCGCACACGCCGGCGGGCAAGTGGCCATTCAGGATGTGCTGATGGTGCCCGCGGCGCAAACGATCGATGAGACGCTGGCCGCCGCTTATGACGTCTATCAAGCCGCGGCCGAACTGATTCGCAAACGCTACAGCATGCTCCGCTTGACCGCCGATGAAGGCGGGCTCGCGCCGCCCTGCACCTCGGCGGAAGAGATGATCGAGATCGCCATCGCATCGATTAAGCAGGCCGGCTATCGCCCAGGTACGGACGTGATGCTGGCCATCGATGTGGCCGCCAGCCAGCTCTACCGCGGCGGCCGATACGATCTGGATGGATCCGCGCTCGATAGCGCCGCCATGATCGCGCGGCTGAGCCAATGGGTGGAGCGTTATCCGATCGTAAGCGTGGAAGACGGCCTCGCGCAGGATGATTGGGAATGGTGGCCCAAACTTCGCGCGACGCTGGAGCATCGCGCGTTAGTGATGGGCGACGATCTGCTGTGCACCAATCCCGCCCGCATCCGCCGTGCGATTGAGTCGCAGGCCTGCAATGCGCTGTTACTGAAGCCGAATCAGATCGGCACGCTGACCGAAGCCGCGGATGCCTGGCGGCTGGCGAAGCAGGCCGGATGGCAGGTGACCATCAGCGTACGCAGCGGCGAAACGGAAGACAATTGGGCCGCCGATCTGGCCGTCGGCTGGCGGGGCGATCAATTCAAGCCTGGGTCGATCACGCAATCCGAACGGCTGGCGAAGTATAATCGGCTGCTGGCGATTGAAGCGGAGACGGGCTGGCCGATGGTGCGCTGGCCACGCAGTGCCGACTGACGAATCTAGCCGTTTTCGACGCGCGCTTTTATATCCGAGTACGCCGCAGCGATGAGCTGGCTTAGGACCGCGGCGTCTGTCGCCGTTCCCGGTCTTAGCTTCACATGGCGCATGAACTTGCCGGTGCCTTGCAGCAGGCGGGCCGGATCCTTGCCCTCGTTCCTAGTGCAGCGCCACCAAAAACGCGACTTCTGCCCGACATCGCGGCGCGGGAACCCGCGCGCCTTTTGCACTATTTAGAACAGCCCCGGCACCAGCGCCCACGATTCGCGGCGATAAGTATCGTACGCGGCGCCGAACGCCACCTTCAGGTTCGCCTCCTCGAGCCGGATCTTGCGCCAGTAAGCGCACACCACCATTGAAAAGCCGATGACCGCCAGCCATTCGCCGGTTACGATCATCACGCCAGCGAACATCGTCAGCAAGCCGGTGTAAATAGGATGGCGCAGCCGGCTGTACGGCCCCGTGCGGATCAGTTCATGATCTACTTTGATGGTGATCCTGCCGCTCCAGTTGCGGCCCAGGTGATGGCGCGCCCATTCCGCCACGCACAGTCCTAATACTTCGACAGCGAGTCCCGCCGACATCAGCCACGGCGCGGCCGGCTCAAACCGCCCCAGGCCGCGAATGGGCGCCATCTCCAGCACCAGCGCGGCGTTCACCAGGAATACGTGCACCGCGCGGGATCCTTTCGATTCGGAACGCTTGGCCGCGGAGGCCTTCTTCGCCTGCGCGTCCCAGTGAAGGCTAATCAGCACCCACACCGCGACGGCTACCAGCCAGAGTAGCTTGTAGGCCATTAACGCTTGATCCAGCCGCAAGAGTTATTTTATTGCATCGCCGTTCAGCCCCGCCGGTAAGGGCGGGATATACTGAGCATTCGCATGGGCGCCACGCATCAAACCGAAATCGTCATCGCGGGCGGCGGGCTGGCGGGGATCGTCGCCGCATACGAGCTGCTGGGCCGCGGACGACGCGTTCTGCTCATCGATAAAGCCGCGCGGGAGAATTTCGGCGGGCTGGCCAAGGAGTCGTTCGGCGGCGTGCATCTGATCGGCACGCCGCATCAGCGCAAACTGCGCATTCACGATTCGCCCGAACTGGCGTGGCGCGATTGGCAGAGCGTGGCGCATTTCGATCCCGAAGATCATTGGCCGCGCGCCTGGGGCCGGTTCTATTGCGAAAATTCCCGCGAATATATCTACGAGTTTCTCGATCAGAAGAAGATCACGTTCCTGCCGGTGGTGAATTGGCCCGAGCGCGGCATCTACGAGCCAGGCAATTCCGTGCCGCGCTGGCACATCGTGTGGGGCACCGGCTATGAGATCATCTACCGGCTGCTGGCTGCGCTCGAATCGCATCCGCGGCGCGCCAATCTGGAGTTGCTTTTCGATACGGAAGTCTCGGCCATCGAGATGGCCAACGGCCGCGCTACCGGCATTCGCGGACGCAAAATGGATGACGGCAGCGAAATCGCGGTCACGGCCGAGCACGTGGTGGTGGCATCCGGCGGGGTTTGCGGCGGCGATCTGAGTTGCGTGCGCGCCAATTGGCACAAGCCGTGGGGCGATCCGCCGCGTGAGCTGCTCAACGGCGCGCATCCCTATGGCGACGG
>Ga0335074_10006353_pt1 | contig 16399 bp, 15 predicted proteins | sample Lox_Sample_23_FD_206715 | JGI IMG/M metagenome (GOLD analysis project Ga0335074, IMG submission 206715) | Soil microbial communities from Loxahatchee National Wildlife Refuge, Florida, United States - Lox_Sample_2.3 | ecosystem: Environmental > Terrestrial > Soil > Wetlands | place: USA...
TCGACGTGGTGCAGACCTACGACTCGTTCACGATCACCACTTTGCTCGCGCTCGAAGACCTGGGCTTCTGCGCCAAGGGCGAGGGCGGGGCGTTCGTCTCCGGCGGCCGCATCGCCCCTGGCGGCGCGCTTGCGGTGAACACCTCGGGGGGCGGGCTCTCGTACTGCCACCCGGGCATGTTCGGCATCTTCCTCGTCATCGAGGCTACCCGGCAGCTGCGCGGGCAGGCCGGGCAGCGCCAGGTTGCCGGAGCCCGGCGCGCGGTGTGCCACGGCGTCGGCGGTCAGCTGTCGGCAACCGCGACGGCGATCCTGGAGCGGGCGGCCTGATGACGAACGTGACCGAACGCATGGCAGGCCCGAGGCCGGTCGTGGACTGCGACTCGAAACCGTTCTGGGACGCCGCGGCCCGCGGCGAACTGCTCCTGCAGGTGTGTGCGGCGTGCCAGCGCTGGCAGTTCCCGCCACGGGCACAGTGCGCCCGCTGCGCGGCAGACGTCACGTGGCGTGCCGCGAGCGGCACGGCCACCCTGTACAGCTACACCGTTGTGCACCGCGCCCCGGCTGGCTTCGCGGACGCGGTTCCCTACGCGGTCGGCCTCGGCGACCTCATCGAGGGGGTCCGCATGGTGGCGGTGGTGGATGCGCCGCTGGACTCGATCACCATCGGTCAGGCACTGCAGGTCGCCTTCGCCCGACGCGGCGACGACTTTGTGCTCCCGGTCTTCCGCCCGAAACCCGGTCGACCCGACGATGCACGCGATCTGACCCCGATCAGCGCAACCCAGCAGGAGCCTCTCAGCCGAAGGGGGTGAAGGCGCCACCGGGGCGAGGGCGTGGCACCCACGCCGGCCGGGCAGCCGCCATTCCAATGATCCATAACATGACGAACGGCCTGACCACTCTCCTGGCTGGAGGACCGATCGGGTACCTGCTCGCCGGAACCCTGCTGGGCGTCGTTGTCGGCGTGGTTCCTGGCCTGAGCACCGCTGTGGTGCTGAGCGTGCTGCTGTCGTTCATCTACCACATCGACCTGACCGGGGCACTGTGCCTGTTCCTGGGCAGTCAGGCCGGCAGCTTCTATTCGGCCTCGATCACGTCGATCCTGCTCAACACCCCAGCCCATCCCGAGGCATTCGCGATCACGCTGGACGGCTATCCGATGGCTCGCAAGGGGCAGGCGGGCCGGGCGCTGGGCCTGTCGGCCGCGTCCACCTGCTTTGGCGGGCTCGTCGGGTGCGGAGTCCTACTCGCCTTCATTCCGCTGCTCAACGACCTGCCCGGCCTGTTCCACCCGCCGGAGTACGTCGGCCTGGTCGTATTGGCGATGCTGCTCGTCGGCACCCTGGGAACCGACTCTGTCGGCAAGGCGATCGCGGCGGGCGGAGCCGGGCTGCTGGTGTCGGTGATCGGCCCGGCTCCGATCGGAGGGCAGGCGCGCTTCACCTTCGGCTCGATCGAGCTGGAAAGCGGTGTCGCGCTGGCCGCCGTCGCGCTCGGAGTGTTCGCGGTCACGCAGATGGCGATGGTGTTCGGCACCGGAACGACGGTCGCCAGCCAGGACATGACCGGCAAGGCGGTCGCCGCCGGGCAGGCGGCAAGGATCTCGGCCGACAGCACGCAGGAGATCATCGCGGGCGGGCTGGAGACCCTGCGGCACTGGATCTACGTCATCCAGGGCGGCATCACCGGCGCTATCACCGGCATCGTCCCCGGCATCGGTGCGTTCGCCGCGAACTTCATGTCCTACGGTGTGGCCCAGCAGCTCAGCCGGAACAAGAAGGCCTTCGGCACGGGTGCCCCGGAAGGGATCGTCGCGCCGGAAAGCGCGTCGCTGGCCAAGGAGGCTGGCTCGATGATCCCGATTCTCGGCCTGGGCATCCCGGGCGGCGTCGGCGGCGCGCTGTTCCTCGCAGCCCTCACGATCAAGGGCGTGCGTACCGGGTACGGCTTCACGGGGACCTACCCCATCCTGCCGTACCAGATCGTCTGGGTGATCGCGCTGTCCGGCATCATCGGCACCGTTATGGGTGTTGTCGTCGGGCCCGGCCTGATGAAGGTGATGGCGGTACCCGGCCCGATCCTCGTTCCGTTCATCCTCACCCTGTCGGTAGTCGGCGCATTCCTGGTCGATACCGAGATGGCCTCGGTGTACGAGGTCGTGGTGTTCGGGCTGATCGGGCTAGGGATGCGCCGCATGCGCTACCCGCTCTCGGCCTTCCTTATCGGACTGGTGCTCGGCCCGTTGCTCGAGACGAACGTCTACCTCACCAAGAACGCTTTCCCAGGCGTGTCGTTCTTGTGGGAACGGCCGCTCGCGGACGTGCTCGCAGCGCTGGCCATCCTGGTGCTGGTGCTGAAGACACGGGCGACCCGCCGGGAGCGCCGCGCGGTCGCGGCCGGGAAGGACGTCGTGCTCGACACGTCCGAGCCGATCGCCGTTCTGAACGCGCGCACGACACTCGAGTCGCGCGGAACTTCGGCTGAGGCGGCCTACCCGCTGCTCGCGCTGGTGATGACGACCTTCCTCCTAGCCAGCGCGGGCTTCGCTATCGGGTACGCAGTGACGCACTACCAATTCGATGCGGCTGCCATGCCCGTTATCGCCGGGACGCTCGTGGCCGTGCCGTGCCTGCTGATGCTTCCTCGCGACATCCTCGGCTACCGCGCCTACCGGAAGAAGAAGGCCGCGATGCGCCGGCCGGCCCTCGACCTCGCGGAGGCAAAGACCGTGATACCCGGGCTCGACGAGGCTGCCAGCACCGCGCCGGCCATGGTGCCCGCCGAGCACTCGACGGCGGCACCGATCGCCATCGAGGCGACCGTTCGGCTCGACGTTGCGGCATCGGTCGGATCGGCCGCCGGGGCTGGCGCTGGCCAGGCACCGGCAAGCGATGGCGTGCTGAGCCATGCCGGCGCTGTCCTGGAAGATGGCGGCCGAGCCGAACCGGCGAGCGTGCTCGACCCGGAAGGACCGGTCCGGGTCCCCGACTCCGGCGAGCAGCCGCCCGCGCAGGCAGGCGCGCCGTCGGGTAGGTTCCCGCCCATCCGGGAGAAGGCGTGGGGTCGCAACGGCCAGTACTCCCGGGAGGCGCTGGTTTTCGTCTGGCTGGCCCTGCTGGTCTTCTTGTGCTGGGCCTTCGGGTTCGCGTTCGGGGTGCCGGCGTTCGTGGTCGCCTACTCGATTCTGAGCCTCAAGCGCCACATCTACTCGATCTGGTTCCGAGCGCTGTTCGGCGCTCTGGCTGCGGCGGCCATGTGGCTGATCAGCAATGAGGCACTCGGGGCGCTGCACATCCTGATCGAGCCCAGGTTCCACCTCTGAGCGGTTCCACGGTTGCGCAACAGTTTCCTGAGAGGACGGACACCACGTGCCGCACGACGTGCATCAGCTCGGTGAGGTCGCCTGCACCCCGGTGGACGGGAAGGGCGGAGAGGATCTGTCCGGCCCGTATGAACCAGTGCTCGGCTGGCCCGGGCCCGTCGAGCCGGGCATGACCCTGGCAAGGGCATCCTCCGTGGTCGCCCGGTCGGCCGATCGCGTCGTTGTCGGCGCTCACTTCGGGCTCGTGCCGGAACCTCCGCGAAGCGTTTGGTGGGGCCGGGATCTCTACTATGACGACGACGGCCCGTTCGGGCCGAAGTACGCCCCGCTGCGGTCGGCCGAGCAGACCCACACCCACCACATCCTCACTTTCGACCGAGCTGGCGAGGTGGTCGAAGACTGGACCTGGCACGACCAGCTATTCGGCAAGGTGGACCGGGTTCAGGTAGACCCCTACGATCCGGACCGCCCGGTGTGGATCACCGACGGCCTGAAGCGGCGGCTGTGGAAGTTCTCGGCGGATGGCAAGCAAATTCTGCTCGAAGTCTCCGCGGAGGCGGTCCCGGATAGCAGCGAGCTGCCGTGGATGGGCCACGACATCGCCTGGCTGCGCAGCGGCGACTTCTACGCCGCCGGTAAGCAGCGCGTGGATCGCTTCACGACTGACGGCGAGCACGTCTGGGCCCTGGCGGCTCGGGGGAGTGGCCCCGGACAGTTCGAAGACCTCCACGGCTTCGTGATCGATGAGCCCGAAGACCGCATCTACATCGGAGATCGCGGCAACGCGCGGGTCCAGGTGTTCGACCTCGACTGGTCGTTCGTGGCGGAGTGGCCCAACATCCTCGGGATCTTCTCGATGCGGCTGACCAGGGACGGTCACCTGTGGATCGGTGACGGCGTGACGCAGAAGTTCCTCAAGTACGACTTGGAAGGCCGATTGGTGACCTCATGGGGAACGTTCGGGGTGGCGCCGGGCTGCCTGTTCGGACCGCACGGGTTCGATGTCGATGAGGAGGGATCGCTGTACATCGCCGAGAATTACAACGACCGGGTACAGAAGCTGCGGCTGCGTGAAGACGCCGATCCGGCCGACCCGCGCATCGTCGGCCCCCTGGTCCCCTGAACGGCCCGGGTCCGGTGACCACAGATCAAATCCGCGCGGCGAACTGAGCCTGGCGCGCAGTACCGGTGATGGATCCAGATTCTGCCGACTGGATCTCGGCGCTTTCGGGTTGCGGGCTCGCCCGTGAGGCTGGCTTGTCGCGCTTGTACCACCTGCTCGTAGCGTCCGCGATGCGCGAGATGCGCCGCCGTAGTGCCGTCAGCGGCCTCGGCGGCGGGGAGCTGGACGACCTGGCACACCAGGCGGCCCACGACGCGATGCTGGCCGTCCTGGCCAAACTGCCGAGGTTCCGGGGCGAGAGCCGCTTCACGACGTGGGCCTACCAGTTTGCCGCGCTGGAGGTAACGAGCACCATCGGGCGTCATCGCACAAGCGCGCGGCGGCTGCTCGGCTGGGAGTCCGGCGACTGGGAACAGCTGCCTGACCAGCTTGGCGTCGACCCCCACGAGCACGCCGAGTATGTCGACATGCTCAGCGCAGTCCGCCGGGCGATGAACCAGACGCTCAGCAGCCGCCAGCGCTCCCTGTTCGCTGCGGTCGTACTTGAGGGCACCCCTCCGGACGTGCTGGTTGCCCAGTTTGGCACGAGCCGCAACGCGGTCTACAAGTCGGTCTTCGACGCGCGGCGCAAGATCCGGGCGTTCCTCGTCGCCAACGGCTACCTGGATCGTGCTGCTAGGTCAGCATGCTGTCGACGGCGGTGAGAATCTCGGTGACCTCCGAGCGGGTGGAGTAATCGGGGTGTACGTCGACCCAGCGGGCCACCTCACCGGCGTCTACCACCACGGTGGCCGGCATGGGGAGCGCGCTGGTGCCGTCGGCGTTGCCCGCGGCGACGTCTAGACCTCGCCCGAGATTGGCGGCGATGACTTCCGGCGGCGGGGTGTAGACGATGCCTAGCTGCCGCGCCAAGGTCAGGCCGGCGTCCGACAGCACCGCGAACTCCAGCGCTTCTTTCTCAGCGAGCGAGAGCGACGCATCCGGTCGCTGCGGGCTTACCGCGACCAGGCCGATGCCGCGGTGGTTGAGCTCGGGCAACAGCTGCGCCTGATAGATCCTCAGCGCGATGTTGCAGTACGGGCACCAGGCGCCGCGATAAAACACCAGTACGGCGGCGCGGTTCGCGAGCACGCTGGACAGTGCCACGGGCTGGCCCTTCGGGTCCAGCAGCATGGCCTCGGGGACCCTGTCGCCGGCGGCGATGAGCCCTTGCGGCAAGCCCTCAGCCGCGAGGCGCTCCCGGTCCTGGGCATACACGACTCTGGCGGGGTCGGGAGGCATCGCGGCCCTGGCCTCCCGCATCGCGCGGACCTGATCGGCGATTGTCTCGGGCATCACTCTGCTCCTCACAGACGAGCGTTCACGGCGGTAGTAGTGAATGAGCGCCGGCGAGGCCCCGCCGTCTTACCTCCGGTCGCAGCATTAGCTGCTGATTGCGCGCTGCTGAGGGACACTCCGCGCGACCACCAGTGGACGCAAGATCGCCGAGGAACTCATCGAGCAGGCCCTCGCCAGCGAGCGGCGCTGCCGTCCCGCGATCTGGACAGGATTGATCTCGCCTGCGGCCGGGAGTTTGCGCGGTCGGCCCGGACACCGGACTCTGCTGTCTGGCCGCGGCGTCTTGGGCGAACTCTCGGTTCAAGGGTGCTGGGGTGCGCGCCGGCGGACCGGATCGAGGCCGACCGGGCCGCGATGGCGGCGTTGCCGCCGATCCGGGAGTCGGCGCTGGGCTCGCATAACCGGATCCGGCTGTCGCGAGACCACTATGTGCGCGTGGATACCTGCGGTTACTCGGTGGACCCGGCGGTGATCGGCCAGATGGTAGATGTCCGCGTCGGCCTTGACCAGGTCACGGTGACCCGTGAGGGCCGTTTCGCCGGTGCGCTCGTCCCGCCCGGTCAGATGGGAGGCAGCGACCGCCCCGGGCTGCGGCAGCCTTCGGCTGGCCCGGCACCGGGCGGGGAGGCGCATGACAGGCCTTCTGCCAACCGGTAGGTTCCAATTCCAGTCTTGGCGCGGGAGCTGAAAGTCGGCCCTCTCACCTGCGTAAGCGCAAGAAGAGAGGATGCCTTCTGGCGCACGCCTGTGCGGACCTAGATCCCCCACAAAAAGGCCCACAACCAGGCCCGCGCCCGGGCGCCCGCCCCGGCCAGCCGAAGGCCCGCCGCCAAGCGCGCAGCCGTGCCTTCGCGAGCGGAGCTTTTTTACTGAACGGGCCGTGGCGGGCGTGGGACGCCAACGTAGACGGCCGACCAGCGTGGCGGCGCGACGCACTGGCCGACCACGACCCGGGAGGTGGCCCCCACGAGCTGGTAGGCGTCCGCTGCCGCGAGGCTGTATTCTCCGGTCAGCCGGGCGTGGATCTCGAGCATGGCCGCCTCCAGGTTCGGTTCAAGGCCCGCGCCGGCGATGCAGCCGACGGCGCCGATCGTGAAGCCGTCGTCGACGTGCGGCAGGGTCATCGGGTGCGCGGCGCCGGGCAGCACCTCGGCGCGGATCGTCACGTCGGCGCTGGTCTCCAGTGCGGTCCCGGTGATCTCCGCGTCACCCATCAGCGCGTGCACGTCGCCCAGCGACAGCAGCGCGCCGGGCACGTTGACCGGCAGGTAAATGACGGATCCCGTGGTCACCAGGGGGCAGTCCATGTTGCCGCCGTGTCCCCGGCCGTACGTCAGCGAGGGCACGCCGCCGCAGGCCGGCGCGGTGCCGATCGTGCCGGCCATGGGCCGGCACGGCCGCCCTAAGTCACAGCATGCGGCTGTAGTACTAGGCGGATGGCGTAGATTTCTTCGCATGTCGGCTGGTCACGGCGAGATGGCTGGAATCGGGCGGCGATGATGACGCGGCGGAGCTTGGCCGTCATGTCGGCGGTGGAGGGCTGGGTCTTGCTGCGGTACCAGGGGGCGCGGGCGCGGCGGGCGTGCACGTCGGCGGGGTGGTGCCCGGGGGTGGCGTGCCAGGTGACGGTGATTGCCTGGCAGGTGCGCTGGAACGGGATGGTGCGCTCGACGGCGCGGGCGGCGCGGTTGCGGGCCTGGCCTGCGCCGAAGATCTGCTTGCTGTCTTGTATCGCCACTTCCACGCTCCACCTGGCGGCGTAGCGCTCGATGACGGGCGCGGCGGACGCGGCGGCGCCGGTGGTGACCAGGGCCAGGTCATAGCCGGTTCTGGAGCGGTCGCGGGTGAGCACGACGGTGACCGGGCGGGCGCCGAAGACCGAGTGCCACAGGCAGGTGACGGCGGCGGCGCCGATGGTGGCGGTCTTGCCGTACCGGGTAACGGTCACCGGCGTGAACGGCGCGATGCCGGCAAGCCTGGCGAGGCAGGGGAGCCGGTCGCCCTTCTCCCGGGGCCGGCCGCGGCTGCCGGTCCGGGCTGGCGGCAGCCCGTAGAGGGCGGCGTCCTTGCGCAGCCGGGTGGTCCAGGTCACGCGGGGCGTGGGTTGTTTCAGTTCCCGGCCGGCGTAGGCGGAATCGGCGACTGCGTGGATGGCCCGGCCGGGCAGCGCACCGGCGATGGCCCCTGTCATCCGCCGGGCCAGCCACAGCCGGGAGGCGGAGTTCGTGTCCTTGATCACCAGCTTGGCCAGCACCGGGATCGCTGCCGGCCGGCGGATCGCCGGCAGCTTCACCACGATGGCCGCGATCACCCAGTTGTTGCCGTATCCCGTCTTCGCCGGTCCTTGTGCTGAGCCGTCGTGGAACCAGGAGGCCGCCCAGATCCTCCTGCCGCGCCTCCTGAACAAGGTGTCATCGATCGCCACCGTGACCGGCTGCCCGGCCGGGACCAGCAGCGCCACTACCAGCCGCGCGACGGCCAGGCCCAGGTCATCGGGATTCCAGCGGGCGCGGGAGAAGAACCAGTGCGCCCGGTCATGGCTCCACAGCCTGGCCAAACCCGCCCCGGCCAGCATCGCGCATACCGTCCGCCTCCCGGTCTGCGCGACGAACCCGCAGACCAGCCCGCAGAACGTGCCGAACGACGGGGCGGTAAACAACGGCGCGAAGCAAGCAAGCAACCCCTTGGAGTGAGGCGGGAGCCGGTAGCGTGGCGTCCGGGAGCATCGGCGGGATTCCGTTTCATCGGCGGTTTCACAAGCACCGCCGATGCTCCCTTCCTCATGCCCGCTTCTGCCCCAGCCGCGCGTCCCGCCAGGTCACACGGCGTGTCACAGACACCCGGTGCGCAATCTGCCCGCTCCCCGCGCTCATGCCCGCGCCGGAACTCCGACGCCGCGATGACTGCAGTCGAGGTTGTTACGCCACGAGGTCTTCCAACGCCAGGCAGATAGCACGGAGTTCTTCTGCTGCGGCTGGCCGGGGCAGGATGCTTTGAATCTTGCGCCGGCCGGATGGTTTACCAGGAGACCCCCTGCGGCACATCCTGGCCGGAAGTTACACGCCACACCTGGCCGGCACGGATCTTCACGATGCGGTATTCGCCGCGCGTGGTCGGCGGGAGGCACGCGTCGTAGGTTTCCGCGAGCATCGCCGACGGGTCGGCCGGGGCCAGGCTGAGCGTCTCGCCGCCCAGGCACGATCCCAGGCGGATCAGCGTCCTTGTGACAGCGAACGTGCGCGGGGAGACCGCGACGGCGCTGAGCTGGTGCCCGGGACCGCATTGCAGCAAGGCATCCAGCTCGGTCTCGGTGCCAGCCAGCGCCTGGTACCGGCAGCCGCGCGGCGCCGGGTAGACCGCCTCGGCCATCGACGGTATCCGCAGGACCTCCAGCCCGGCCTGCGTGAACACGAAGGACACGACCTCACTGTCGTGATCGAGGAAGACCGAGCTGGCCAGCTCGGCGGCGTCCCCCAGGAGCCCGGCCCTGATCAGCTCGCGGCCGGTGCTGAGGTCGCGGATGTGCACCAGCGCGCGCCCGGATGGACTGCACGGAACCGTGTCGTAGATCAGGTACCTGCCGTCGGCACTGTACGACGGGCCACCCGGGTTGATGGCGTTGTTCCCGGTCCCCGTCATCGGGACCAGCACCTGTTCCCGGCCGCCACCCAATGGGACCGTGTCGATCGTCTGCGCGCAGCTGCCCTGCCCCCGGGAGAAGATCACCGTACGGCCGTCCGGGGACAGCCGCGGAGCGCCCACCCCGCCGCCGGGCAGGGGCACGGTCAGCTTCCTGATCAGGTGGCCGTCGGCCGCCGAATACACGGCCACCACGGCCGTGACGGCCGTGGTGGCCCACGAGACGCCGATGAAGTCCGCGGGGAAACCGGCGGCAGCCACACCCCTCGCGGCAGGCGTTGCAGTCATCACAGTCACCGGTGTCGTCATCGTCGCCGGAGGCGCCGCACGCGGACTCGTCGCCGTCGAGCCGCTGCACCCCGTTGCTATAAGGAACAATCCGGCGGCCAGCATCGCCCATGCCGCCCGGACACCACCCGCAACCATCGCCTCACCTTCCTACCCGCCCGACTGGTAGACGCGCGAGGAGCCCGGGGGTTGCGCCGACATTGGCGCCAGTCCTATGCAGGCAAGATCACGAACCGTGCCCTGAGAGGCTCTCCTTGCTACGACGCAGCCCCGCCAGGGCAGACCTGCCGCATGTCACGGCAGGCGCCCGCCCGCCAGCACCGCAAACCCCGAAATGTACGAAAGTCGAGTACACAGTCTGTGCTCAAGATAATCATCGAAAGCGGCAGTGGCCACACACAGGAACTCGTGAAGCCGTTACGAATGCACCCAGAGCCGTAACTAAGCGAGGTAGACCATGACTGGGGACCGCGAAATGCCGGCAGTGGTCTTTGGCGAGGACGGACGTGAACACGTGCGCTCAGTTGCCATTCCGGAACTGGAGGCGGGCGAGGTAATCCTGCGAGTGGATTACTGTGGTATCTGCGGCAGCGACCTGCACGCGTCTGCCCCCGACTTCCGCGCCGGTGTGACGATGGGGCACGAGTTCTCCGGAACAATCGTCGACGTCGGCCCTGATGTAAGCGGATGGCGCGCTGGTGATCGCGTGTGTGTAAATCCCAATAGCGATAGATGCGGTGAGTGTGAGTATTGCCAATCTGGCGAGCACAACAAATGCACCGCGATCGGAGACACGAGCGTGGGAGTAGCGCAAAACGGCGGAATGGCTCTATATGCTGCGCTGCGTCCAGCCACACTCCGCCGCCTCCCTGATGAACTCTCGCCGGTAGAAGGTGCCTGGGTAGAACCTCTGGCCGTGGCCCTTCGCACGGTGCGGACATCTCGCATAGCCGTCGGCGACTCGGCAGTTGTTTATAGAGCTGGTCCGATCGGCCTGCTGGTAATCAAGGTCCTCCGCATGGCGGGAGTAGGACGAATCACTGCGGTCGAGCCGTCGCCGCTCCGCGCACGACTCGCGGCCGACGTTGGAGCGGATGACGTCGTGGACCCAGGTGACTCTGCAGCGGGAGAAGACTCGCCATCTATGGCGGACGCGCCTAGATACGCGTTCGAGTGCAGTGGCGTGGCGGCAGTAACAGCCGCGGCGGTGAAAGCCCTGCCGCCAAGAGGAGTTTTGACGGTGACTGGATTCCCTCGGGACAATCCGTTCTATTCCGCCCGGGATCTGCTTTTCAAGGAACTCGAGATACGCATGCGTGACTGACCTGCGGGCAGTCTGCAAGTCGGTGGGCCGTCTGTTCTGGGCTTTAGCGCCTGCCCTCTGCGGGGCTAAAGGCGGGTGTGGTTGCGTGCTAGGTGTCCCGCCAGGGCGTCTAGGGCGGTATTGAGGGCGCTCTGGGCCGAGCGGATGAGGCGTATGGTTTCCCTTCGCCACCATGGGGCGGCGAGCGTGCCGGTAGCCGGGCCGTATTCGGCGCGGGCGGCGGTTTCGGTCGTTCCGAGGTAGTAGGAGATCTCATGCCAGCTGCGGCCCCGCTGGAGCGCTACGGCGACGCGGCGGGTTACCTCATCGCGGCTTGCATGTTCGTACAGTGTCCGGCCGAGCATGCCGAGATCGCTTGCGTCTTCGCCGGGAGGCAGCTGGTCCGGTGGCGTATCTTCTAGCCAGGCCAGGTAGTCGTCCAGGTTCTGTTCCGGTTGTGGTGTCACGTCTCCCATGTCACCCGCCACCCTGGTATTGCCCGGTCCATCTGCTGCTTGAACTTGTCCCGCAGGAGGTCGGCATGGACGATTGTCTCCCGTTCCGTGCCATAGCTGGCGACAGCGATCTCCAGCAACGATCCGCCGCCGCGGCAGGCGAGCAGGCGGTGCCCGGTTGCATATCCGGGCTGAGCCGGGAACGTGTAGATCCGCGTGTACCAGGCTGCCTGTATGTCACGGTCGCTGATGGGCCTGCCGTCAGGATGATTGTGCGGGGTCCTGTTCGGGCTGATCGGAGGTACGCCGAGACCGCGCGGCAGTTGGCCACGCGGTCGTTTCTTGCGAGGCACGTCCTCATAACTCCAGTGTCACACGGCCGCTTGAGTGAGGCGACCCTCGGCAGAGGGTAGTGCACACAGACTCACGGCGGGCCCGGAACGTGCTGCCGGCACCGAAGCCGGCATTTGAGCCCTGCGTGCGGATGTGGGTGAAGCATCACCTGTCGCGGTGATCCCGTGGCGCCATGCGCCGCCTGCGCTGCAGGGCGGCCTGGGGCGCAAGCACGAGGGGCGGCGGCTCGTGCAGCGCCGCGGGCAGTCCTCGTTCAGCTTGAGTCATGCTCATGCCCGACTGAAGACAGCCGGATAACCGGACGCCGGAATACACGGAGTGCCTATATGTGAAACAGTACGAATAAGCATGCCTTCTTGGCCCCTGCTTAACGCCGGGAGGCGGAAGGTATTTCCTTATTTGCCGGGCAGCGAGCCGCGATTTCCTGAATTATGGCCGGTGTATTAAATTTCGCTGCCGGGAAGGGATATAGGTAGTGGCCGGTGATGGCGGGCTGCTCGGATGGGCTGAGCGGTCTGCGCGCCGCCGGGCGCGCATAGTAGCCGAAGGGACGGCCCCGGGCCGGTTGCGGTTCGTGTTCTACGGGCGGGTGTCGACCGAGGACTGGCAGGATCCGGTGATGTCGCGGGCGCGGCAGCGGGAGCAGGCCGGGGCTCTGGTCCGCGGTCACGGGCAGATCGTGGCGGAGTTCTTCGATGTGGGGCTGACCCGGAAGCTGGCGTGGGCCTGCCGCCCGCAGTCCGCCGCCCTGGTCGCCCAGCTCGCCGATCCGGGGCGGGGGTGGGACGCGATCGTGATCGGGGAGTATGAGCGGGCGTTCTACGACAGCCAGTACGCGGCGATGGTGCCGCTGTTCGAGCATTATGGCGTTCAGCTGTGGATGCCAGAAGCCGGCGGCCGGATCAACTACCAGTCTGAACATGATGGGAAGACGATGACGGCGCTGGGGTTGTCATCCAAGCGGGAGATCGTCCGGACCAGCATCCGGGTCCGCACTGCGATGGCTGTCCAGACCCGGGAGCAGGGCCGGTACCTCGGTGGCCGCCCGCCATTCGGGTACCGGCTCACGGACGCGGGCCCGCATCCGAACAAGGCGCACGCCGCGTGGGGCCGCCGAGCGCACCGCCTGGACCCGGACCCGGCGACCGCGCCCACGGTCCGGTGGATCTTCGCCCAGCGGCTGGCCGGGCACTCAGTCGCGCGGATCGCCCGTGCATTGAACGAGGCCGGGGTGCCGTGCCCGTCCGCCGCCGACCCTGGCCGCAACCCCCGCCGGAGCGGGGCGGGGTGGACGCTCAGCGCGGTCACCACGATCTTGGAGAACCCCCGGTACACCGGCCGGCAGGTGTGGAACCGGCAGCGTACCGACAGCGAGCTGGTTGACCCCGCCAACGTGACCCTCGGGCACAGGTCCGTGCCGCGGTGGAACCTGCCCGACGGGTGGGTCATCTCCAGCCGGCCCGCGCACCCGGCTTTGGTCAGCGAGGACGATTTCACCGCCGCGCAGGACATCAACGCGACCCGCGGCCCGGTCCCGAAGGGTGAGCCAGTGCTCCGCAGGTACCTGCTGGCCGGGCTGCTAGCCTGCGGGCTGTGCGGGCGCCGGATGGAATCAGCCTGGTCCAACGGCAAGCCCGCCTACCGGTGCCGGCACGGCCATACCAGCGCGATGGCACCAGACCCGGCCCGCCCCAAGAACACCTACATCCGCGAGGACAAGCTCCTTCCGCACCTGCCCGCCCTGCACCTCACCACTCCCGCCATGCGCGCCAGGCGCCGCACCCGAGCAGGAGCCGACGTAACAGGCGCCGCCGGCCCGAGCGAGGTGATCGGGTACCTGCGCGAGCACGAGATCACCCTCACCTGGAACCCGGCTGCCGCTACCCTGCAGGCGCCCGCTACCCAGACTGCCAAGACCGTCACCGTGAAAACGAGCTGATCCGGCTGCGAGGCCCTGACCAGGAAGGATAGAGGCAAGAAACGCCAATCACCCGGCGCTGGCGGCAGCCTGAACGCGGGTGACCATCAGCCATGCCCGAAAACAGGCGGATATGGGGAATTACTGTGTCCGAGGGACTCGGTCACCACTCGTGGTGCTGCATCACCGATTCGGTGATCCATCACCACTCCAAGCTAACACGGCACGGGACGGCCGGGCCCGCATTCCGCAGGCGACACGCGGCGGCAGCACCGCCCCGCCGGCCGGTTCCGGCATGTGACCTGCGGAAACAACGAGGACGGTGAGCCGGGACCGGGCCGCGCGCAGGGCCGGGCCGCGGCAGCCCGCAGCACGGCGGTTCATCATCAGCAAAGCACAGTGACAGCCTCCCGCTGCTGCCCGCCAGTCCCCGCACCGCAGCTGCAGTCCCGTAAACCGGCCCAATGACCTCGCCACCGAGTTGAACCCCATAAAACCGAGTTGAACCCCCATAAGGCAGTCCCCGGCGGCCAGCCGCGCCAGAGCAGATCAACAAGCGGCGCCTTTCCGCGCACGACGCATAGCTCGCCGGCAATGGGGCGCAGAGTCGGTCACGTCGCCTGCGATCCGCGGCACCCGTGCCCTCTCTTCGCTCATCTCCGTTTCCCGTTCATTCGCTCAAGGGCGATCGCCACTAGCTCGTGCCGCAGAATGGCCCGCTGCTCGCGGCTCATGACGCCGCCCTCGGTGGCGTCGGGCGGAAGTGTGTAGCCCTCGGGATACTCGTATCTCGGCCGACCGTATACCGACTGGAGGTAGCCGTCATGGAGCCCGATCACCTGGGTTACGGTGGTGCTGCACCGTGGGCAGGTTTCCGTGGCGAGCACTACGCCCTGCTTGCGGTCAACCTCAAGATCCGTCTTCCGCCCGGTAATGCCTTCCAGCAGGTGCCGGTTCTGCGTGCGGCATTCCAGCCAACCGGGCTCAGCCCCGGCTATCCAGTCGGCGAACGCCTCATCCCGCGTCCGGGCCCGATCGGGCGGGGTCACATTCACACTCATTGCATATCACCAGTTCATTCACGCAGCTCATGGAGGGCTGGTCCCGGGAACGGTCCTCAGCACCAGCGATCGGACCTGAGCGGCACAACCGAAGACGAACAGCGGGTGTCTGTTACTTCGTTACTCCCCGTGACACGCGAGGCAGTACGGGCGGTCCGTATTCGTGATCACCGTAGCAACCAATCAGTAGCCCATCAGTGCGAGAAACTACGCTCCGCGCGGAGGGCCGATCGCCGTCACGGCTCGGCGCCACGTTGTTGGCGCGTTGCCCCTCATCGCGGCATTATGTGGGTGACCTTCGGTCACCTGCGCCCTTCGGGCCACATAATGCCTGATCATGTAGGTGATCGAGGCGCTGCGTGGTCGGGCCAGGCGCACCTGGAGACCGCCGGGCGGGGCGGCCCGATGTGGATCGGCCCGGCCAGCATCCGCGTCGGCACGGACGCAGCCCAGATCGCCGGAGTGCTGTGTCGGCACGGGCTGGGGCATGGGCCTGTCGGCGTGCTCGGGCCCGGCATTGCCAAGCCCGGCACTCGGGTCCGGAATCACGAAACGCCGGGGGCGTGGGAGCGGAGGGCAGCTCGGTGGCTGGTGTGATCCCCAGCGGGCTCCCCCGGCCCAGCCGCTCAACCCGCTGGCTCATCGCCGCAGGCGTCGCCGTTGTCGTGGTCGCCGGGGCGATCGCCGTGCCGCTGCTGCTCAGAAGTGGCGCACCGCAGCCAGCCGCCACCCTCACTGACGAACCCAACGGCAGCGACCTCGGCGTGAATGGTGTCGCGTTCAGCCCGGACGGTGCCATGCTGGCCACGGCCTACGGGGATGGCAACATCGACCTGTGGGACGTGGCCACCGGTAAGCTCGCAGCCACCCTCACCGACCCCGGTGGCCTCCCCGGTGGCCTCCCCGTCTTCGGTCTCGCGTTCAGCCCGAATGGCGCTACTCTTGCCACCGCAGGCGCCAGGACCTACCTGTGGGACGTGGCCACCGGCACGCTTACCGCCACCCTGACCGACCCGGGTGGCGGCACCGTCAATGCTGTGGCGTTCAGTCCAGGTGGCGGCACTCTCGCCGCAGCTGACTGGGACGGAAGCACCTACCTGTGGGACGTGGCCACCGGCAAGCTCACCGCCACCCTCACCGACCCCAGCGACGGTCCTGACGATCAAGGCGTTCGGGGCATTGCGTTCAGTCCGGGTGGCGGCACTCTCGCCGCAGCTGACTGGGACGGGAGCACTTACCTGTGGGACGTGGCCACCGGTAAGGTCACCGCCACCCTCACCGACCCCAGCGACGAAGGTTCCTATGGCGGTGACAACAATAGCGTCGATGCCGTCGCGTTCAGTCCAGGCGGCGGCACTCTCGCTACCGCCGACGAGGACGGCAGCACCTATCTGTGGGACGTGGCCACCGGTAAGGTCTAATAAATAACCCCAGAGTTCCCTGAGAGCTCAGTAGCCTCTATAGCCCCTGGACCTGGGCTTCCTTCCCTGATCCGTCTCTGTCCTGTCTTGTGATGGTTTCTCGGGTTCCCTGAAGGTCTATCGTGTCTGTTGCTGGTCTTCCTGGATCAGTGAAGGCAAGGGAGGCCCGGGTTTG
>Ga0335074_10006354_pt1 | contig 16398 bp, 12 predicted proteins | sample Lox_Sample_23_FD_206715 | JGI IMG/M metagenome (GOLD analysis project Ga0335074, IMG submission 206715) | Soil microbial communities from Loxahatchee National Wildlife Refuge, Florida, United States - Lox_Sample_2.3 | ecosystem: Environmental > Terrestrial > Soil > Wetlands | place: USA...
GGCGGCTCCCGGCGATCAGACTAGAAGACGGGCTCACAGCACCAAGCCAAACCGACGTCGGCGGGCAACCACCCCCGATTTTCACGCCCGCAGGGCGTCACCGCCAGGGACAACCAGGACTAGAAGGTGAGCTGCCAGAAATGCTCGCCGCCATACACGCGGCACACGACACCGGACTGCACGTACAGGCATGGCAGATATGTGAAGCGTTATGGGGACTGTTCTTGTACCGCAGGCACTTCCCGCAGTGGATCGCCTCCCATCAGGTCGGCCTGGTATCCGCGCAGGCCTGCAGCGATCTGCTGGCCGAGGCGCGGATGCGTGACCAGCTCGGATTCGCCTACTTGTGCCTGCGCCGCTACACCGAGGCCCAAGAGCAGTTCACCCGCGCGATCTACCTGTCCCGGCAGGCCGGGCACGCGTTGGGCGAGGCCGCCCCGCTTGAGCACATGGGCCTGACCCTGCTCGGCCTAGGTAGGCCTGATGAGGCGCTTGCCTGCTTCACCACCGCCCGCGCAACCCATGAACAACTTGGCCGACATCGCGGGATAGCACTGATGACCCGCCATATCGGCGAGGCGCATCTCGACGCGCATCGCAACGCCGAAGCCGTCGAGGCCCTCCTAGAAGCCCATCGGCTGTTTGCCGCCCTGCCCGACCCATATAACGAGGCCCGGACACTAATGAGACTCGGGGAGGCCTACTTGCATGCCGAACGCGTCGCCAATGCCGCGGCCGTCCTGCACGGGGCGCTGGACACGATGACCGGCCTGGGCGCGCTGGACAAACAGGCGGCCATTCACGTCCTGCTCGCCGATGCCGCCGAACAGCAGGGCGACATGGCCCGCAGCGGTGATCAGCTCGCGCGGGCACTGGCGCTCTACGAAGACCTCGGCGCGCCGGAAGCCGAGAACGTCCGCCAACGGCTAGCTCGTCAGGGCACCAGCACCGACCCTGCAACCGTCAGTGAGCACGGGACCGCCACGCCCTGAGCCAAGCCGCTCCATCCAGCCCGCGCCCGGTGGACTGCAACCTGCAGCTCCGGGTCAAGGGCGGCCAGCGGCCATCCCGCGCACAGCCAGCCGTGCACAAACGAGCCGCAGGCAAGGACGCGCAGCCCCGGTGGGCAGTCCGGCCCTCGTACCGCAACCGAAGCAACAGTGCCATAACGGTCCGCTACGAGACACCTGCCAAGATCTGCGCTCGCCGCTACCACAGCACACCCGGGGCAGCGGCTGAGCACGTCGGCCAGTTGCGTCCGAGTCACCGCCGGCATCGCGCACGCGCGCCAGGTGATCACGTCGGCGATATCGCATCGGCTTCCTGGCTCGCCGGCGACTTCGGCAGCCAGGTAGTCGCAGCACACAGGACGCCGCTCGGACTCCCAGGTCTCACACATGGCAAGGTGGCGCGTGAACCAGCCAGTGATCACGATGCCGTGGCGAGCCGTCCCCAGCACGGCGCGCACCACAACCGCCCGGCCAGTCACCGGCTCGCCCCGGCCAGCCCGGCGCCGGGCATGGGTACGGGTTCCGGATCGGGATACGGCGTCGGCGGCCTGGGCAGACCCATCATCTGGTACAGGACCGTGCGAATGATGCGGGCGCTCTCTCCCGGTTCGGAAGTGACCCTTGCGCGGATCGCGGCATGCAGCTCCGGGCACCAACCTGTTGCGGCCCGGCCGAGCTGTGGCGCAATAGGCTGGTTCAGGCGGAGCCGCGGTGCGATCTTGGCCAGGTATGCGACCTGGGACCGGGGATCGACCTCTCGGCCAGGAAAGACAGCCAGGATGACCGGGATGCCGGCGGCCGCTGCGTAGCACGGTACGGATCCATGATCGCCGATCACGACGTCGGCAGCAGCCAGCACCGACCGCCATTCCTGTTCGGGTGGCACAACGAGCAGCCCACCGCGGATGCTGTCGGCATACCAAGCCCGTACCTGCCGCTGGCCGTGCCACTCCCAGACATTCGGGTGAGTGATAGCCGCGAGCTGATAGCGGCTGCGCGGCAATTCGCCAGCCAGCCGGGGCAGCAGTTCGGGGCACTGCTCAAGCAGCGACCCAGGCCCCCACGTTGAAGACACGGCCACCAGCGTGCGCTGTCCTGTACCGAGGGCCTCGCGGTAGGCAAGCCGCAGCCGCAAGCTGGCCACGAGCCGGTCCAGGCATGGATCCCCCGCCACGACCGTGACTGCGGCAGCCGGCGGGCACGCACAGCGCATTCGCTCTAGCTGTGCGGTTGTCGCCACCACGATGCGGGAGGGGACGACCCGCCCGTGGTAGATCAACCGGTCGTGGTCGGTCTCCCGCAGCTGTCGGCGGACCACGGGCCCAGACCCCGGCCAGACGCTCGGATACTTGCTGAACCCGACACCGTGCGGGACGACCAGAACCGGCGCATGGACGTGTTCGAGACTGCCGTGCGATGCGGCAACCGCCATGTCGAACTGAGACTGGATTGCCTGCCCCCAGGGAACCACGACGCCGCCGAGGCTCCTGAGGAAGTCCTGCACCCCGACCGAGAACACCGACGACGGCGCGCGGGTCCAGGTGACCTGGATTCTCCGATCCGTCTCCAGCAACGGCGCAATGTCCGCGATCCGGTATCCGGCCGTCACACTATGCACCACCATCAGGACTGTCCGCTGATACCGGAACGTCCGGCCTTTCCCGGCATCCAGACCGAACGGTCCCTGAACCCATTCGTCGCATGGCATGGCACCCCTCCTGTGGCTCAGGGCCATAGCGATGAGCCTCGACTCGATGAGCGTCCCCAGGCCGCCTGGCGGTTTCATTGCACTGGCACGGAAGAACGCCTTGCAGGCAAGGCCACATGCGTCACCCCCACTGCCTGCGCCTCGGAGAATGCATCTGGGCAGGCGATGCGGACCACCAGCAGCCGGTCAGGACCAGTTACCGGTCAGGGCCGCAGTTGGTCAGGCCGGTGGCTGGTTGCCAACGTCACCAAGCTGCAAGTTGCCCTGGACATGGAGATCCCGGGCCTGGATCAGGTGCCCGGCAACGGTCCCAGTGCTGCTGTTGACGACCTGGTCTTCACGAACCGACAGTTCCGCACGAACTTCCGGCCACAGTGCCCGAATCTGCGCGGCGAACTCACCGTCCGCAGCGGCGACTTGCTGCAATGCCAGCGCCAGACTTCCGATCGCCGCGGGGTCCTCTGGTGCGGCCTGCGCGCTGCCTAGCACTCCTGCTGTCGTTTCGTTCCGCCCGAGCCGTTTGCGGACCAGACGGACCAGTGCTGCCAGGGCGGTCTTGCCCGCCTCTGCGGCTGTTTCGGCGGCTTTGCCTGCCACAGCGCTCGCGATTGACAGCATGAGTGGATCGGCCATAGTTCCGCCTTCACAGGTTCGCGGGTCTCGCCGACTGAGGCCGGCATCCTGGTGATCAGTCATGTACTGGCCTCGGCGGTTCCGGCGGCAAGACGTCCAGCCGGATTCGCATGGTCTCGGCTTCTGGCACGTTGAGCTGCTGATAGACATCAAGCGCCTGGCGCCAACAGATCCTCGCTGCCCCCGGGCCAAGCGTCTGCAGGACTGTTTCTCCTATACCTTCGAGTACCTTGCCCTCCTGGTAGGGCTCGCCTATCTCCCGTGCCAGGTGCAGGGCATGCTGATAGTGCTCCAGCGCCGCGTCGTGCATCCCCAGGCCCCGGTGGGCATCGGCCATCCCCCGAAGTGCGATCACGCGTTCATATGAGTCGCCAAGCTCATTGGCGATAAGCAGTGCCCGGTCATGATGAGCGAAGGCGTCATCGTGATGATCCATCGCATTCAGCGTTACACCAATCTCGTTGAGTATGCCAGCCTCGTCAGGCGGGTCGCCGATACTGCGATAGATAGCGAGGGCGCGCCGATATGAGACAAGGGCCTCTTCGTAGTCCTTCTTGTAATGCTGAATGCACCCTATGTTCTCATACAGCATGGCCTGGTTCTGCTCGCCGCCTATAATCCGGAATATCTCCAAAGCCTTTTGGTAGCTATCGAGTGCATCTCGGTGATAACCCTGGTAACGCTGCATATTGCCAAGGTTATTAAGGACCTTTGCCTCGCCGCGACGATCATGGAGTTCTCGATAGATCCTCAGCGCCGATCGCAGATGCTCCCCGGAACTCTCGTAACGGCCGAGATGGTAGTGTGCTATCCCGATGTGGCCCAGCGTACTTGCCACTCCACGCGAATCCGCGGCAGAGCGGTAAAGATTATTAGCCTCTTGATGGTAGGCGAGCGCCTCTCTGAATCGCGACGAGAACCGGTTTAGGGTGCCGATCTGGTCAAGAGCTTCCGCCTCCCCGCTAAGATCGGCAAGTAACTTGTAGCTGGCTGCAGCTTTTTCCGCATGACGGATGGCTTCTTGGCGATGCCCGATCCGGCCCACGACACGGCTCAGGTCAAGTGATGCGGCGGCTACACCGGCCACGTTCCCAAGGTCCAGGCTTGCCTGCAAGGCGAGGGCATGCGCACTGGAGGCCTCGTTCCAGTGACCTGATGCCTCCAGGAACCGGGCCATTACATGGATAAGGTCTGCGCATTCTGGTTTTCGTTCGCGCTCGGCAGCGCAACGCGCCGTCGCCAAGATGTTCCGCCATTCTAATTCCATCCAGTCCGCAGCCTGCTGAGGTGTAGAAAAAACATGTACGGAAGCTGGGCGGGGGTTCGTATACGATATGGCCATAGCACCCGAATCGGCGTACAGCAACTTGTCGGCTAATCTGGCTGTGTTCAGGTAGTAATAGATAAGTCGGTCGTACGCTTGCCGCTGGTCTAGCCTCGTCTCCTGACTCGAGGCGCGTGCTATAGCATAATGGCGCATGAGGTCATGAAAGTGGAAGAATTTGTCGGCATCCTGTAGAAGGTGACGGTTGGCTAACGCGGTCAGAGTTGCTTCGGCTTCCGCAAGAGAGCAACCGCCGAGTGCTGCGGCGGCGTCTGCCGTGATCTCGGTGCCGGGATGCAAGCCCAAGCGTCGAAATAGCTTCTGGTCCAGGGTTGGCAGGGTCCGGTAGGACAGATCGAACACCGCTGTCACCTCAGGATGCAGACCGCTCTCGCCCGCTAGCCGGACGGTCGGAGATGACAACTCCTCGATGAGGTCGCTGAGGGTTGCTGGATGACCCTGCCGCAACCCGTGCGCGATCAGTTGAATCGCCAGAGGCAACCTGCCGCACAGTCCGACCGCTTCGCTGGCCAGACTCATGTCTGTTGCCACAGTCCCGACGATCCGGGCGAAGAGTTCCGTCGCATCGTCCTCAGGCAGGCTGCCGAGGCTTACTGTCGTGTCCTCACCAAGATCCTCAAGTCGAACGCGGGAAGTGATCAGCATGCGGCAATCGCCGGCGGTTGGTAATAACGCCCGTATCTGATCCACGCCAGCTACGTCGTCCAGTACGACAATCAGCTGACGGTGGGCCAGTTCCTCGTGCCACAGGACGGCGCGTTCTGCCAGAGTGCCCGGAATGCGGTCGGTAGGGACGTTCAGCATACGGAGCAGTCGGTGCAGGGCGGCCTCAGGATTGAGCGGAGGATTCCTCGAGTCATGACCGCAGAGACTCAGAAATAATTGACCCCCTGAGTAGTGCCCTGCCAGTAATCGTGCTGCATGCGCTGCCAGCGCGGTTTTTCCAACACCAGGCATACCGGTCACCACCTGGACGACAGGATTCTGGCTGTAATCGGCCGTGAGCAGAACCATCTCTTGTTCTCGACCAACAAACTCAGCTAATTTGGGCGGCAGGGTATTTGGCGGGCTTAGGTCATCTGCAACGGGGCGGCTGGTGGGCACTACCGAGAGTTGCGGGTCACTTTTGAGAATTCGGCTGTGCAGTTCTGAGAGGGCCGCCCCAGGCTCGGTACCTTGCTCGCCGACCAGTAGTGCCCTGGTGTCACGGTAAATGCGCAGAGCATCGCTTTGCCGGCCTGACCGGCATAGCGCGATCATCTGCAATGCAGCGAGAGCCTCGTCCATTGGGTATTGATCAGACAGCCGCTGGAGTTCGGCGAGCAACTCAAGATGGCGACCGAGCATCAGGTCAAGATCGATACGCTCCAGAATAGCTCCTCGCCGTTCCTCCTCGAGGCCCTGACGCACTCGGGCCATCGAGACACCTGGCAAGCCAGCTAACGCCTCACCTTTCCAGAGGCCGTCCGCCTCACGAAGCAGGGTCGAGGCGTCTTCTCGATCACCGCGCGCTGCGAGACGGCTCGCTTCGCGGCGAAGACGCCGGAAGTTATGTAAGTCCACATCTCCCGCATCCGCTTCGAGCTCATAGCCGCGGGCGCGAGCTACCAGACGAACCTGGTCACCTGTTGTCTGTCGCAGCACTCGCCGGAGGCGAGTTATGTAGACCGGCAACCCCGCTTGAGCCTTTGGTGGCGGGTTCCCATCCCATACACGATCGGCAAGGGTCTCAGAAGACACTACTATGCCCAGATTCAACAGCAGTATCGCTAGCACACAGCGAGCCTTTACGGACCCAAGTTCAATCTGGTTTCCCTCAGACCACAGCTCCACAGGGCCCAGCAAAAGGAATTGCATGATCGCCCCCGCGTCCATGTGCAGGCCCTTTGCAGAACAAATTTCCTGCCTTCACATCTTATACCGGCCGCTGCGACGGACACCAATACTGTCCTGCGCCAGGGCCGGTAGGAGCTCGCGACAGCCTGATCCCGTGTTCGCACAGGCAGGCAACCGAAGGAGCAGAGGCAGGCAGAGGTTTGGAGGGGCCAGCAGGGACGCCCTCCGAAAACAAAGATCATTTCCGTATGGCGGGAACACTCGTTTGCGTGGGCCGCAACGTGCTACTTTGCCCTGCGTAAGCCCGTCGCCGCATCCTTCGGGTCAGCCGGGGCCGGCAGAGAGGAGAGCCCGATGGTCGTGGCCCTCGGTCAGGTGACGACGTGGTGGCGCGGGCTCAGTCCTGGGCACAACTTTTCGGCCAGGTTCACCGCCATGTCTCTGAGTCTGCTCGCGCTCGGGTGGCTGCCGATGCCGCACACGATCTGCCCGTTCCTGATGCTGACCGGTTACCCGTGCCCATTCTGCGGAGGGACGCACGCCGGGATCGATCTCGGGCGAGGTGACCCTGTCGCCGCGGTGCGAGCCTCACCACTGGCGGTCAGCGGTGCCGTGGTCCTGGTCGCGCTCCCCGTCCTGCGCCGGACTCCGACAGCTCAGCGGTGGCGAGAATTGTCGGCAAAAAGGCGGAATCTTCTGTCGACGTTCGGTATCGTATCCGCTCTGGTCATATCTGAGATATGGCAACTTGCCCGTTTCGGCCGCATATAAACGTATTCGTATCTGGGAGGTTCACATGGCAAGCAACTACGGGGAGCAGCCGCCTGGTGCCGGGCCTGGAGGCCCGGGCTACGGGGGCTACCCGCCCCAGGGGCCTGGCGGCTACCCGCCTCAGGGGCCGCAGTCGAGCACGCCGATGGTGCTGTCCATCATCGGGATCGTCTGCTGGTTCCTGTGCTCGCCCGCCGCGATCGTGCTCGGCGTCCTCGCCCAGGGCAAGTTCCGTGAGCAGGGCCGACCGGACACGCTGGCCAAAGTCGCGTGGATCGGCGGCATCGTCGCGCTGGTGTTCGGCGTCATCGTATACGTCTCGAGCCACTGACCTTTCCTGACCTACGGCCTCGCCCGGTGATCGGCTGATCCTTAAGCGGCCAAGGACCGCTCGACCCCCGATCGTCTGGCGAAGAGCTGCGCCGACACGTTCCTGCCGCGTGCGCTGGTCTGATGCACGCGGCAGGAGAGCGTCGCGCAGGTGTGGCACGTGCATCATCGATTTTCGCCCTGACTGCTGTTTTCCCGCTGTCGCGGGCGTGCTGTCTTGAGCGGCCCTGCGTCTCCCGCGTTTACGCCGTAGGCAGCTCGATCTTCGGCTGCGTGTGCCAACGGCGGACGTTGAGTGGCCTGTGATGGTGCGGTCCGCAGCCATGCGCAGCGATTATGTCTTGCGCCCCGCGGAAGTCGCGGGTCTTCGATGATCACGAAGTGGACGACCCGTCGGGCCTAGATCCACTAGCCGACCTGATTCCCACCAGAGAGCATTTTGGTCGTGGGGCCGAGCGCGACATTGTGAACGGGCAGATCTCGCCCTTGCGCCGACGGTTCCGCACCTAGCGGTTTGGCGTAGCGCGGGCTAGTGAGGATGGCGCCTACCTCCTTGGACCAGTACAGGCCGCAGTAGTGCCGGTCACGGCCTGCGGACAGGCAGGGGATGCTATCGGCGGTCAGGTGATCGCCTGAGCCATTAGCTCGCAACGCCTGCCGAAAGGACGTAGCAGACAAAGATGATCATGCTACTCATGACGGCAGGATTACGAGCGGGCACTACTTGGATGCGAGCGGCCGAGAACTCGGGTCGTCCAGCAAGAGGCGGCCAAAGCCCATAATCCTGGCAGCGTGTCCATCCAGTGACCCAGTGGAACCGACGCAGTGGCTAGCGTGCTGTGGCCGACCGCGACGACCGACCTCAGCCCCAATGCGACTAGATGATTGCCTGGGAGAGCTATTGTGCTGAGCAGCAACACGATGAGCACCCCTGCGGTCACGGTCAGCAGCAGGCGGCCGGCTGCATAGCCACTGCGCCGAAATCTGACTCTTCCAGGGCGTTCTGACCCAATTTCGGGCACTTCTTCTCCCTTTGAAGCACACTTAGGCTGCTATAAGGAAGCTTTCCGTATTTGGTTCCGGGTTGTAGCTTATCGCCCGGACCGTCGGCCAGAAGGTCGATCTTGGAAGACGGCAACTGAACTCGGCCAGTCAGTGCTGTTGTCTCCGGTCGCCGGGCCGGCCACGGACCTGCTGCCCCGGATGCTGCCGGCACGATGACGGCTCCGGGTTCTGCTCAGGCCGCACCAAGGGGTTCCGGCTGCTAGCCCGCTTTCCGACGGTGCGCGGTGGCCAAATTCCGACTGCCCACCGCGTCCGTAACCTGCCCACCGGCGGGCTGCCAGGCGTAAGGCGCAGAGTTTGTGACCGTACACGCACAAAATACTCCGCCATGAGCCAGACGGCCGGTGGCCGGAATCCGCCAGCAGGGCTGTGCGCGGCCTGTGCCGGACGCACGCGATGGCTATACGATGCGGCCCCTTCTGGCTAGCACGCCGGCGGCTCACCCCTTACTCCGGACGCGCTGGCACGCAGCCAGGCGTGGCATTGATGGCTTTAATTGGGCTCAAAGCGAACCAATTATTGGCATACCCGGTTATACCATCCGGCTGACCAGTTCCTTCTTGACGCGTCAGATGTCGTCTTGCTAACGTTTTCGCTGTTCAAGCGGATGTCTCTAGCGTGTAATTGACATCTGCGATTCACTAGCTGTTCAGTGATCATTAAGGATGTGGCCGCTGTGAAGCTGCTTCCGCTCTTAACGGACACTTCCCCGGGCGCTTGCAAGAGCGGATGCGCTTCCGGGCCGGCCACACCAGATATCGAAGCCCGTGTGCAGGCGCTCGAAACCGAGATGCGCACTCGGGTAGATAAGGTCACGAAACACCCCGGAACGATACTCCCCAAATTACCGGCTCATCGCCCGGCACCTGCGGACATCAGGTTAGCGTCGGACGCGCGGCTCCCGCTGGCCAGTGAAATAGCGTATCGCAATGTCGATGGCGCGCATCTGTGGATAGCCGTGCAAGAAGGCGCCGTGCTAGTGCTTGACGACACCGATAATGAGCGGTTCGGCAAGCTGATGGCTGGGAGTGGGCCCAGGGAGCTTGTCAGCTCCGAGCTTGGCCGGCACGCTACGTCCGCGGATGTGGCGGAACGTTTAGGGTCCCTGCTTGGAAGGATCGCCGGCGCCGGTTTTCTCAGCGCGGCCAGCGGCTATCACGGCGCCCGGCTGCCCACGCCACATCGGTTTGCCCGCCTGCACCTCACAAAGGCATGCCAGCTGCAGTGCGTGCACTGCTACGCCGATTCGAGCCCGCGCGCCGACAGGTCCGGCGAGCGCCCCACCGAATGGTGGCGCAGCGTGCTGGAGCGCCTGGCATCTGTTGGCGGGGAGCGGGTCCTGTTCACCGGCGGCGAGGCCCTGGTGCACCGGGGATGCCTTGAGCTCATGCGATGCGCCAAAGACCTGGGCATGCACGTCACGCTGTTCACAAACGGCATCCTGGTCCCGAAGGCACTTGACGCGATCGTGGCCACGTGTGACCAGGTCCAGGTCAGCCTGGATGGGCCTATCCCCGAGATCAATGACCCCATCCGGGGCAAGGGCAGCTACGGCAAGGCCGTGCGCGCACTTGAGGCGCTGCTTCCCACCAAGGTGCATGTCCGGGTCGGCATCACGACGATGGCTGACAACTGGGATGCCTGGCGAGCGCACTTCCTGAACTTCGCCGACCGGTTCGCTGGCACGGGCCTGGAGTACCGGATGAGTTTCGGGGTGACCGAGCATGGCCGGGCCGAAGGTCTTGGCCAGCAGCTTGACCCGAAGATAAGCCAGCCCGAGGTGCAGCGGCTGATGGCCGCGGTGGGCAGCGGCGAAGAAAGCCGGCGGGTCACCCGCAAGACGAGCGGCTGCGGGTATTTCGAACAGATCGTCATAGGTCCCGACGGCACGCTCTATCCCTGCCATCTGCTCGACGCGCCACTTGGCCACCTGGATGACCATTCCATGGAGGAATGGGTCAGGCGGTTCACCGAGCTGGCCTCGCTGTTCAGCGTCGACCATACCGAGGGCTGCTCGGTTTGCGATATCCGGTACCTGTGCGGCGGCACTTGCCGTGTCATGAATGGCAAGCGCACGGGAAGCCGGCTCATCACCAACTGCACCGATGCCGACAAGCTCCGGCGCTTCCGCAACCTCGTGCGGACCTATATCAATCAGCCCGCAGCGGCGACCGTCGCCGAGTCAGATGGCAGAAACTAGGAGGAATCATGACCGAAGTTCCCGGCCACCCCGGAGTGAAGTCCGTCAGGCGAGAGCATGAGGATGGCAAGCTGCACACCGAGACCACGATCGAGGCGCCACTTCCGGAGTCCGTCGTGACCGCGCTGGCCGAGCATGACCTGAAACTGAAGTTCCACAACCCGGAGATTTCCGCCGCGTTGCTGGACCAGTCGGCGGAAATGATAGACACGGACGGCTGCATTTCCTCGCCAGGCGGCCCGTCCTGCTGACAAAGCACATGGTCACCGAGGCGGGCAGGGTGGCGGAACCCGCGGTCTCGGGCGCCGGGACCGAGTTAAAGACGTGGGACGACGGCGATCTGATCGCCTGGATCGTGGCCGCTGCTGGCCGCGGTCGGGTCGCCGTCGACACCAGCCGCGCCGGGTTCGCCTTCAGCCCGCTGATCAGCGTGCCGGAGTTGGTGGCCAGGCAGACATCGGCCGAGGCGTGGCTGACCCTGGTCCGCGACGGTTCGGTCCTGGGAAAGGATGCCTGGACACTTCCGGAGGGCTCGCCCGACACCAGGCGAGTCGAGGATGCCTACCGCGCCGGATACAGCCTCGTGATGCGCCGGCTCCATCTGCGGGTCCCGGCGGTTTCCGACCTGGCGCACCGGCTGGACGCGGCGCTCGGCGACGCCGGGCACATCCTGCGCCGAGCGGTGCGCTCCAACCTGTTCGCCTCGCCCGCCGGAGCCAAGGGACTGGCGCTGCACCACGACGATCATGAGGTGGCCGTGCTGCAGCTTTCCGGCACCAAGAAGTGGACAGTGCACGAGCCCGCCTACCGTTTCCCCCTCAGCCCGCCAGACCGGCACCTGGATGCCGGGGACTGCCGTGGTGTCGCGTTCGAGGGCGTCTTGCGCCCGGGGTCCGTGCTGTTGGTGCCGCGCGGGTTTCCGCACCAGGCGTCCACCGACGAGTCCCCGTCGGTCCACATCACCCTCGGCGCCGAAATCTGCACGTGGCTTGATGTCATCAATGCCGTCGCGGCCCAGGCCGAGCCGCTGCGGCACAACCTGCCTCAGGGCCAGATAAGCCAGCCTGCTGCGGGTGGTCTCTGGCACCAGCTCGCCCGCGAACTGGGCACCCTCCTCGACGATGACAGGATGATCCGCCGCGCCCTCGCGGACCTGGCCGAGGAGGGCATGCGCAGTGCGGCCGGACGCTCGGCGCTGGCCGACTGGGATAAGCCGCGCCCCACGGTCACCCCGGACACCCGGGTCCGCCGGACCGCGGAGGCGCTCAGCACCCTGGTCGACCTCGGCGGCGGCGACGCAACCCTGTGCACGCCCACGATGCGGCTCGACGGAAGCAGCGAGCAGCGGCCCCTGCTCGATTTCCTGCACACCCGCCGGGAGTTCGTCGTGGCGGAACTGCCCGGCGACCTCGGGGACGACATGCGCGTCGAACTGGCGACCCGGCTGTGCGCCGACCGGTTCCTGGAGATTGCCGGACCAGATTCGCGGAACGATCCCCAATGAACGCCGGCGTCTTTATCTGTGCGCCATTCCACTCCACCGCCAATCCGCCCGTAGGCCTGGCCTACCTCCGCTCGTTTCTGCGCTCAGCTGGGGTGGAGGCTGCGATCCGTGACCTGAACATCGAGGCGAAGGAGGCGATGACCGGCCGTCTGCCAGAGTCGCCAGTCGTGGCTGAGATGTTCCAGCAGGCGCGGCGGGTGTATCTCGGCGAGGCCATGTGCTGGTCCTGGCTGGACCAAGGCGGCTCACCGGCGGTCTGGCAGCGCATCGACACTTCCGCTCACACGCACCTGCGCGACTTCTGGATTCAGGCCGGCGGCCGCCGTTTCCTTGACGACCCTCAACTGGCCGCTTTCAGCACCGAGCTGCAGTCCTGGCTGGCAGCAACCGTTGCCGGGATCGCCAACGCCGACATCCGGTGGATTGGCCTGTCGATGACGGTCGGCAACCTTGCCGCCTCCTTCTACGTGGCCGGCGTCTTGCGAAGTCAGCGCCCCGACCTGCTGATCGTGGCTGGCGGTCCGCATGTCTCGCGCCGTAACGCGGCTGGCATTCTGCAAGCCTGCCCGGCTATCGACGCCGTTGTCCCAGCCCCGGCGTACTGGCCGCTGGCCACCCTGTTTGGCGGCAGGCCAGGAGACGATGCGCTCATCCCCGGGGTGTTTTCCCGCGACGGCTGCGGCGGGATAACCGACGGCGGGCCCGCGCGGCAGCCTGCGATCGAAGATCTGCCTTTCGCCGACTGGTCAGGCGTGGACCTTGGCCGCTATGCGCCCGCGTTCGACGTATCCACCGCCTGGGGCCACCGGGTCAGTGACCGTCGCACCATACCGTTGCAGACGTCCCGTGGCTGCTCATACTCACGCTGCGAGTTCTGCCATAACGTCGTCGACTACCCGCGCCTGACCATGCAGTCGCCCGAGCGGGTTGCCGCAGAAGTCGGCCATCAGCTGCGGACGCTCGGCGCGGCCAGCTTCTTCTTCACCGACGATGAATTCAACAGCTCCCGCCGCCGGGTGCGCCGCATCGGCCAGCTGCTGGCTGTCACTGACACGCCCGTGCGGTTCATGGCGTGGATGCGCATCGACAAGCTCGACACCGAGATGCTCGAAGATCTGTACCGGGGTGGCTGCCGGGAGATCTTCTTCGGGGTGGAGGCGGTCGATGACCGGCTGCTCGACCTCATGGCCAAGGGGTACGGGGCCGACACCGCGCTCGAGGGCCTGCGCATGGCCGCCTCTTTTGAGGCGGCACACCCGGAGTTCCGGTTCCACTTCAACCTGATCATCGACCATCCGCTGGAGCAACTCGCCTCAGTCGAGCAGACGCTTCGTGTCGTCTGCGCTGAACCCGAGCTGTTCATCGGCCGGGTAGCCGCTTTGTGCCGTTATCACCTCTACGAGGGGACACCAGCGTTCGCCCGGTTCGGCGCCGACGCCGTGGGCTGCCTGGAGCCGGTAGTGCCTCCCGGTACACCGGTAGACAGCTTTCGCTACCTCACGCCCGCGCTCGACGGTGCCGCCCGCGACGAGCGCATGCGCCTGTGGTCGGTGATCGAGGAGATCACCACGATCTCGCGGCCCTCGGCCCGGCGGCCCCAAGGGGTCGGCATCTATGACTAGCGGGCCGGACTGGTCAATTTCCACTCGGTGAGGTCCCCTGGGATAGATGCGGATCACGAGGGGAGACCGTGATGGACAGCTTGTCGATCGGCGAGTATGCGCTGCTCTCGGACTGCCGTTCTGCGGCGCTGGTCAGCCGGGACGGCTCGGTGGACTGGCTCTGTTTCCCCCGCTTCGACGGGCCGTCGGTGTTCTGCCGCCTCCTTGATCCGGCAGGCGGGCATTTCGCCATCCGGCCCGCAGGCGAGTTCCAGGTCAGCCGCCGGTACGCAAACCAGGCACTGGTGCTGGAGACCACCTTCACCACCGCGGGCGGCACCGCGGTACTCACTGACGCTCTCGCGGTCGGCCGCGATGAGCGCGGCCACCAGCTGGGTGCGCACTCCCCGGGTACGCTGCTGCGCTCGCTGGCCTGCACGCGCGGCGAGATCCAGGTGGACGTGAGCTACGTGCCCCGGCCGGGGTACGGGCTCATCCACCCCGCCCTGGTTCAAGTCCCAGGCGGGCTCACCACCCAGGGCGGCGCCAGCCGTCTGCTGCTGTCCACATCGGCCAGTTTCGCTGTGGATGAGGCCACCGCGACCGCCACGGTCCGGCTGGCCGCCGGCCAGACAGCCGTGTTCGCCCTCGCGCACGGGGAAGGGGTCGGCCCGCCCCTCGCCCCATGGACAGCGGAGGAGATCACCGGCCGGCTGGAGGACACACTGGAGGGCTGGCGGTCCTGGTCGGCGCTTCACCAGAACTATGAGGGGCCGTGGCGTGAGCTGGTGCGCCATTCCGGGCGCGTGCTTCAGGCCATGACGTTCGCGTCGACCGGCGCGATCATCGCGGCGCCGACCACCTCTCTGCCGGAGGTTGTCGGCGGCGAGCGGAACTGGGACTACCGCTACACCTGGGTGCGCGACGCCAGCCTGACCATGGAGGCGCTGTGGGTGGCGGCTTGCCCAGACGAGGCGAACAAGTTCTTTGCCTTCCTTGCCCGTGCTGCCGCTTCCGGAGGGAAGCGCGACGCGGACCTGCAGATCATGTTCGGCGTCGGAGGCGAGCGGGACCTGTCCGAGCGGGAGCTGCCCCATCTGGCGGGCTGGCGGGAGAGCCGGCCGGTCCGGGTCGGCAACGGCGCATGGCTCCAGCGGCAGCTCGACGTCTATGGTGAGCTGCTCCGCGCCGCGCAGCGCCTGGTCGACCAACTCGGCGAGCTTGACCCGGTGACCAGGCGGTTCCTGGCCGGAGCCGCAGATACCGCCGCTGCCCGCTGGCAAGAGAAGGACCAGGGGATCTGGGAGATCCGCGGCGAGCCGCAGGACTTCCTGTATTCGAAGCTGATGTGCTGGGTGGCGGTGGACTGCGCGATCGCCCTGGCTGGCCACCTCGGTGCCGAAGGCCGCGTCGCTGACTGGCGGGCTGCCCGCGACGAGATCCGGGCGGCCATCCTCACCCGCGGCTGGAATGAGCGGGCCGGCGCCTTCACGCAGGCGTTTGGTAGCGAGGACCTCGACGCGTCGAGCCTCATGCTGGCCATCACCGGGTTCCTGGCCGGGGATGACCCGCGGATGAAGGCAACCATCGATGCCATCGCGCGGCGGCTGACCGACGAGCGCGGGCTGGTGTACCGGTATCTGGCCCGCGACGGCCTGGCGGGTGAGGAGGGCACGTTCCTGCTGTGCACGTTCTGGCTGGCGCAGGCGCAGGTGCTCGCCGGGGACGTCGAGGCAGCGACCGCCACCTTCGAGCGCGCGGTGGCCGCGATCAGCGACGTCGGCCTGCTCGCCGAGGAAGTCGACCCCCGGAGCGGCGAGATGATCGGCAACTTCCCGCAGGCGTTCAGTCACATAGGTCTGATTAACGCGGCCTGGGCCATCGCCCAGGCCAAGCAGCGCCTCGGGGCTGCCGGCCACTGAGTCCAGGGTGGCGACCAGTATCTCCCCCGGGTGCGAAAGGGCCGCCCGGAAAGCGACGGTGGGTGCCAGCACCGACCTTGGTGTGCTGCCGGACGGCCCGGCCGGCCGTCCCGGGAGGAGGGACCCATGTCCAGCGCTGTCAGCGCCCGCCCACCGGGCGGGCTCACCGCGAACGTGCCGCGGAGGCCCGAGCGCCGGCCAGCCTGACGGCCGTGGCGACCCACGGCGGAAACCCGGAGGGAATCTCATGACGTTCAGCGTGCAGTCAGAAGTCGGCCAGTTGCGGCAGGCCATCATTCACCGGCCCGGTCTGGAGCTGTCCCGGCTCACGCCGCAGAACATCACCGACCTGCTGTTCGACGACGTGCTGTGGGCGAGGAAGGCCAAGGAAGAACACGACGTGTTCGCCCAGATCCTCCGCGACCAGGGCGTACAGGTGCACTACTTCGGGCAGTTGCTGGCCGAGACGCTGG
>Ga0335074_10006355_pt1 | contig 16398 bp, 11 predicted proteins | sample Lox_Sample_23_FD_206715 | JGI IMG/M metagenome (GOLD analysis project Ga0335074, IMG submission 206715) | Soil microbial communities from Loxahatchee National Wildlife Refuge, Florida, United States - Lox_Sample_2.3 | ecosystem: Environmental > Terrestrial > Soil > Wetlands | place: USA...
CTGGAGTTCGCCGCCGCGCTGCCGCCCTTACCGACCCGCGCTGTATCTGCCCGGACGTCCCGCCGGCCAGCGTCCTGTGCCGGGAACTGCGCTCGGCCGGGATGGGCAGTGAGCAGGCCGGGCTGCTCAATGCGGCGGCCCGCCGCGCCGGGCAGTGGTGGCCCTGCGCCGACGGCCTGCCTGCCCAGGTCATCCACGGCGGCCTCGCGCCGTCGAACGTGCTGGCCGACACGGATACAGGCGAGGTGACCGGCTTCCTTGACTTCGAGCTCGCCGGCGTCGGCTTCCGGGTGCAGGACATCCTGGCCGCGCCGTACAACTCCACCGCGCTCGGCGCGACGGACTGGCCGCGCCGCACGGCGGCCTTCCTACGCGGCTGCGCCTCCGTCCGCCGCCTGGATCCCGCCGAGGTGACGGCACTGCCTAGCCTCGCTTGATCCTTGACGCACCCTAGACGTTTGCGCACTCCATGGGGACCACGGTCGCACGTTGTCCTGGCGGCCGATAGAGGGCGTCACGTGAAGATCGTCGCCTCAGCTCGCGTCGGGTGAGCTGCGGCTGGCTGGATGCTCCAGGGCTGAGCCGTAACGTTCCCGGAACGGCCCGGATGTAGCGTGCGGTCCGTGGGTGAGGTGCAGCCAGCGCCCAGACCGGTGGTCTTGATCGGCGGGTGGGGAATCCGGATGAGAGCCCGCACGGCCCGGTGGGTGGCCGGGTGCGCCGCGGCCGGATCGGTCGCGCTGATCGGCGGCGGGCTGGCCCTGACCTACGCGGACCGGCATCTGGTGCCGGCCAGCCTGACCAACTGGACCGTGTCCGGCGTCTCCGGGCAGCTTGTGAACATGGCCGTGCCGGTGACGGGGTTTGTCCTTGCGTCCAGGCGGCCGGAGAACCGGATTGGCTGGCTGTTCCTGGTGGCAGGGCTGGCGCTGGGCCTAGATGGCTTCTCCAGCCCGTACGCGCTGCATGCACTGGTCGCGGCACCGGGGTCCTTGCCCGCGGGCCGGGTGTTTGCCTGGCTGTCCAACTGGGGCTGGATGATCGCGGTCGCCATGCTCGGCTTCTTGTTCTTGCTGTTTCCGACCGGGCAGTTGCGCTCCCGGGGGTGGCGCCCGGCCGCGTGGTTTGCAGGTGGCGCATTCGCGCTCGCCACGGCATGCATCCTGACCGCCGCCAGCAGCGAGTGGGCGCACCCGTTCGCCATGTCCGGCCCGGCGAGCCCGGGCGGCCTGACCGCGCTGTTCTTCCTGGTAGGTGCCTTGCTGATCAGTGCCGGGCTGCTGGTCAGCGTGGTGGCGCTTGTGGTCAGGTTCGCTAAGTCCTCAGGTGAGGAGCGGTTGCAGCTGAAGTGGTGCGCGGCGGCCGCGCTGGTGCTGGCCGTGGTGTTTGTCACATCGATCTGGGTGAGCTCGGCCGCCGTGAATGTGCTGCAGAGCCTGGCGTTCGTGGGCGTGTGGACGGCCATCGCCGTCGCGGTCCTGAAGTACCGGCTGTATGACATCGACCGGGTCATCTCCCGGACCCTGGCCTATGCGATCGTCACCGGCCTGCTGGTCGGCGTCTACGCGGGCCTAGTGCTGCTGGCCACCCAGGTGTTCCAGTTCCACAACACGGTGGCGGTGGCCGCCTCCACGCTGGTAGCCGCGGCACTGTTTAATCCGCTGCGGCGGCGGGTGCAGGAGATGGTGGACCGGCGGTTCAACCGGGCCCGCTATGACGCCGAACGGACCGTGGCTGCCTTCACGGCCCGGCTGAAAGAAACCGTAGACCTGGACTCAGTCCGGGACGACCTAGCCACTGTCGTCGACCAGGCCCTAGAACCCGCACACATCTCGGTGTGGATCAGCCAGCAGAGCTGAAGCATAAGCGGGCCAGCCTAGGTCCCGTGTCCAGGTCCGGTACCGAGGTCCAATGCCGACGACGACGGTCTCGGTCTATTGGCGGGGGCCCTGCGCCCTGCCCCCCGGGCGGGCCGACGGTGCGGATGGCCTCTGGTGACAGGGTTCATGCCGCGGCCGGCCTCGCGGAACCCCTTGTCGACGCGGTTCTTGCCGGAGCCGGACCCCAGTGGGCGCATCGGCGTGGCCGAGCCGAACCGCAACCAGCTGAGCCCGGACGGTAGACCTCAGCCAGGTCGTCCCGCTCCTACCAGCCCATTGCCCCCCGTTCGGGCTTACCTGGCCTGCCCCCCTTTACCCGCCCCGCAGGCCGTCAGGCCTGGGGTCTGTCAGCCGCGCCGTCCTGGCCTGCGGCGACCGCGGAAGCCTCCGGATGCGGCGACGGCACCGCGGCCGGTGGCCTGCTTGACCGCTGGTGCCGGGCGGGTAAGCCTGGCCACAGGCGCGACCCGCCTGGCCGGGGGACCGACGATCGAGCGCAGCACCGCCGAGCCCGGGCCGGCGGCGGCGGCGTGCGGCGTCACGCCCGCCTTGCGCATCAGGGCGCGGACCCCGGCCGCCTGCGCCGGCGTCTGCACGGTGACCACGGTCCCGGCGGCACCGCTGCGGGCGGTCCGGCCCGACCGGTGGACGTAGGCCTTGTGCTCGGCCGGGGGATCGGCGTGGATCACCAGGCCGATGTCATCCACATGCAGGCCGCGGGCCGCGATGTCGGTCGCGACCATGGCGCGGACCTCGCCGGATCCGAACGCCGCGAGATTCCGGCTGCGCGCCCCCTGGGCCAGGTCGCCGTGAAGCTCCGCCGCCGGCGTCCCGGCCATGGTCAGCTGCCGCGCGAGCTTGCGTGCTCCGTGCCTGGTCCTGGTGAAGATCAGCACCCGGGCCTCGCCGCTGGCCAGGGTCGCCACCACCGCCACCCGGTCCGCCGGCGTAACGGTGAGCAGATGGTGGGTGATCTGAGCCGGCGGGACGGCGGCGTCCACGTCATGCCGCGCCGGGCGGGCCAGGAAACGCCGCGCGAGGACGTCCACCTCACCGTCGAGGGTGGCCGAGAACAGCAGCCGCTGGCCTTCGGCCGGGGTGGCCTCGAGCAGCTTCCGCACGACCGGCAGGAACCCCAGGTCGGCCATCTGGTCGGCTTCATCAAGCACGCTGACCTCGACATCTCCGAGGTGGCAGTGGCCTTGCCCGATGAGGTCGGCCAGGCGTCCTGGGCAGGCTACGACGATGTCGGCGCGGTTGCGCAGCGCGGCCACCTGCGGCCGTTGCGGGGTGCCGCCGAAGATGGCGGCGACGGTCAGTCCCATGGCGTGCGCCAGCGGCGACAGGACCGCCTGGACCTGGGTGGCCAGCTCGCGGGTCGGCACCAGCACCAGGCCGCGCGGGCGGCACGCCATCGTGTGCCCCCCGGCCAGCCTGGCGACCAGCGGGAGCGAGAAGCCCAGCGTCTTGCCCGATCCGGTCTGGGCACCCCCCAGGATGTCGCGGCCGGCCAGCGCGTCAGGCAGCACGGCGGCCTGGATCGGACGCGGCATGGTGATGCCGCCCTCGGCCAGGACAGCCACCAGGGGCGCGGGGACACCGAGGCCCGCGAACGTGACGCCGGGTACGGGACGCAGCCCAGACCGCCGCGGCCGGGGCTTTCGCGGCCGGCCAACGGGCATGATGGCAGCCTTTTCAGCAGGCAAAGCTGACAAGAGATCGTCTCCAGGACTCAAATGGCCGCGTCGTCGAAGGCGCCACGTCCGTGGAAACCAGCTCGCTCACCGAGCGACATACGACCGGCGTGCCCTCATGGCTACGCCTTGATGCGCCTTAAGCGCCGACCTCAGAGTACCGCACGAAGAGCCTTGGCCCATCCACCCGACCCTCCGGGCCCGTCACGCCTGCCGTCCCCGGAGCTCGCACCCTCACCCCCCGCCGCTGCGCTGTGCCGGGCGGCGGCATGGTATTAAATAAAGCTGGTTGTCGTCGAAGTTCGTGTTCGTGTCACAGCGCCCGCGAAGTTCTGACCGCGGGCGCCGTCGGTTCCCAGGCCTGGCCTCGGAAGTAGAGGCGGTCGCCACAGCCCGGGATGCACGCCCCGTGGATCCTGATCGTCTCAGTAGGAGAGAGCTCAGTGGCTCAGGGAACAGTGAAGTGGTTCAACGCGGACAAGGGCTATGGTTTCATCGCCCCCGACGACGGCACGCCTGACGTCTTCGTCCATCACTCCGCCATCGAGGTTGACGGCTACCGCAGCCTCCAGGACAACCAGCGGGTCGAGTACACCGTCACCCGGGGCGCCAAGGGCCCGCAAGCCGAGCAGGTCCGCCCGATCTGAGACTCGGGCCGCGCGGCGCTTGGGGCGGCTCTCATCCGGGGCCGCCCCAGGCGCCCGGCATCGGCGGTTTCAGAGCTTGGCCAGCTTCGCGCACGGCATCACGATCCGTACCCGGCGCGGGCCAAAATCGATGACCAGGGCGTCTTCCTCGACGCTGATGACCCGGCCGAGGCCGTATTTATCGTGTGTCACCTGGTCCTGAACGGCGAACTGCTCGGCTGGCGGAGCCGGGGGCGGGGCATCGAAGGGACTTGTGGATAGCGGGCGCCGGGTGACGGCGCGGGCAGGTCTCACATGACCAGTATGCGCCCCCTGACGCTCACCGTTACCGCAGTTCGATGTCCCATTACCAACCAGGCGTCCCATCGTGCTCCGCCCGCACCACGAACGGCTCCCGCCACATCGGCTCCGCGCTGCCGCGGCTCATGCACCGTTACGGAACCCCGCAAGCCGCCGCGGCGCGCCGCCCGGCCCCGGCCAGGCCGGAGTAGCGTGCGCGGTCACTGTCGTTCCTGATCGGGGGCCTGGTCCGGCCAGACGCCGATATGGTCGGGCTCCTCCTGCAGTTCGACCCGGTTCCGCATGCGCAGGCGCCTGGTCATCTCGCGCGGGAGCTGGACGCGGCCCGCCCGGTCCAGCGTCGCGTACTCGCGTGCGTGCAGCGTGGTCTGGCCCTGCTCGTCGGTGGCCGTGTGCCGTATCGTCTCGCTGCTGGTCTTGCCGTCCCTGATCGCGATCGTCCGGCGGACCTGCGACGACACGGCCGGGTCGTGGGTGACCACCAGCATCGTGACGCCGAGCTCGGCGTTGGCGGTCTGCAGGGCGGCGAACACGTCCTGGGCGGTCGAGGAGTCCAGCTCGCCGGTGGGCTCGTCGGCCAGCAGCACCTTCGGCTGGTTCGCCAGGGCCGTGGCGATGGCGGCGCGCTGCTGCTCACCGCCGGACATGCGGTCCGGAGTGCGGTCGGCGCAGTGCGCGATGCCGAGGGTGTCGAGCAGGAAATCGGCGCGCTGCCGCCGCTCCCGGCGGCCGAGGAAGCCCAGCCGCATGGGCAGCAGCACGTTCTGCCGGGCGGTCATGTAGGGCAGCAGGTTCCGCGAGGTCTGCTGCCAGATGAATCCGGCGACGCTGCGCCGGTAGGCCAGCCGCTGTTTGGCGGACATCGCGCCCAGGTTGTGGCCCGCCACCCACACCGTCCCCGCCGTCGGCGCGTCCAGCCCGGCCAGGATGTTCACCAGCGTGGACTTGCCGCTGCCCGCCGCGCCGATCAGCGCGGCCAGCTCCCCCTCGGCGATCAGCAGGTCCAGCCCTTGCAGGGCCTGCACCTCGATGCCTTCCCCGGAGTAGATCCGGACCAGCTGGTCACAGACGATCATCCCGTCGGTGCCGGCGGCGGGCTGGTCATGCGGGATGGTCATGTGCCTGGCCTCCTTCAATCAGCGATCCGCAGCGCCCTGGCGCTGCCGCGATGGTAGGTGATCACGGCCTGAACGGCCAGGACGAGCAGCGCGGCCAGCACCAGGCCGGCCGCGGAAGCGGCCAGCGGGAACGCGGCGGGAGTCACCGCGATGGCCGACCCGGTCCCGCTGTACGCCGCCAGGTTCAGCGACGGCCCGACCAGCGGCGCGAGCAGCCAGGCACACGCGACCCCGCCGATGGCGGCGGCCACCACCGGGGGAAGCGTCTCGGCCGCGAGCAGCAGCTGGGCCTGGCCACGCCGCAGCCCCATCGTCGCCAGGCTCGCCAGCGTCAGCTCACGGGTCTGAGCGGTGAGCAGCAGCGACATCAGCAGGATCAGCACGCCGAACCCGGCCGCGGTAACCAGTCCCTGGGTGAGGGCCCGCTGCGCCGCCTGGAGCACCGGCGCCGTGGCCAGGGCGGCCAGGGCCGCGGCGCGCAACGTCACCGACGCGTCCGGCTGCGAGCTGCGGACGACCGCGGTCAGCCGGGCCGGATCCAGCCGGGGGCCGGCGACCAGCATGAGGTTCCCCCCCGGGTTGGTGCCGAGCGGCTCGGCCGGCACCACGACGACGGCGGCCGCGGTCACGCCGGGAACGCCGCTGATCCGTCCGTCCAGCTGCATCGTGATGGTGCCGCTTCCCACGCCGAGCTCGGCCGGCGCCGCGCCGAGAAGCTGGGCGGCGGCCGCGTTGCCGACCGCGGGGAGGGTCGTCGCCGCGTTCCCCGACAGCGCCGCCAGCGGGAACCGCGGACCGGGCGCCTCATCGACCACGGCCGCGTACTGGGCCGGGTCGACGGTTACCACGGTCAGCGAGTTCCCGGGGACCAGCGACCCGGTTTCGACGTCCGCGACCGCGACGGCCGTGACGCCTGGCACCGCGGAGACCTGCTGCCGCAGCGCCGGGAGGAAGTCCTCATTGTGGCCGACCTGGATGATGGCGTCGGCGCCGACCTGCTGCCAGGATGCGGCCACCTGGCTGCGGGTAACCGACGTGCTGATCATGTCCGGGAACGCCACCATGGCCAGCACGAGCACCAGGGCGAACGACGGCAAGACGGTACCGGGCGGGGTACGGGTGGCCCGCGTCAGGCCGACGAACGCGACCACCCCGCGCGACAGTCCGGCGATCCGGGCCAGCTGGCGGGCCAGGGGAGCGTAGCAGCGCAGCACGACGACGGCCACGAGCACCGCGATGAGCACCGGCGCCGTGCTCGTGTACAGGCCGCTGCTCCCCGGGCTCAGGCCCTGGTTCCTGAGCACGACCAGCCCGCCGACGGCCACCGCGACCAGCGCCGCCTCGATGACGAGCCGCCGGGCCGCGCGCCTGCCGCCGCCTGCCGGGCGTTCTGGCCTGCTCGTGCCGGGCGTCGCCACGCGCTGCGGGACCACGCTGATCAGCACCGGGCCGGCCAGCGTCACGGCGATCGTGATGCCTGCCAGCCACCAGCTCACCGGGTCGCCGTCGCCGGGGGTCAGGCGGACGGCGAGGACCGCGGCCGCCGCCCCGGCCACCGCGGCGATGACCACGCTGGCCCGTAGCACCAGCCAGCCGAGCTGGTACAGCGCCGCGCCCCGGGCTCGCATGAGCGTGAACTCCGCGGCGCGGCGCTGCGCCACCAGCCGGGCGCCGAGCAGCACCACCACCGTCCCCATGACGGCCAGGCTGACGTACAGCAACTCGAGCACGGGAGCGGCGGCGTTTTCCCCGGCGACGAACGGCCCGAGGACCGCGGGGATCTGGGAGGTGATCGCCACCGTCATCGGCTGCCCGGTTCCCGGGGTGATGAACGTCACCCCGGAAGAGGCCATGCTGCCGAGGGTGGCGCCCTCCTCGCTCGCCTGGTCCGCGGTGAGCCCGCCGAGCGCGGCCGCGTACAACCAGGTCACCTGCAATCCGCTGGCGCCGGACGCGGATTCGATCAGCGGCAGCGCACCGGGGCCGATGAAGACCGCCCCGCTGTAGTACTGCTGGCCCGACGAGCCCGTCGACAGCACGGGGCTGACCGCCCCGGGGTTCTGGGTCCAGAAGGTCGAAGCCGGGTTGGCCGGCCGGATGATCCCCGTGACCACCAGTTCCAGCGATCCCGCGCCTTCTCCCAGCTCCGTAGTCAGCCGGGAGCCGACCCGCAGCCCGAGCCTGGCCGCCATGTCGGTGGTCACCGCCGCCTGCACCCCGGTCTGCTGCCCGGCCACGGCGCCTGACGGCAGCCGCCCGGCGACGACATGACTGTAGCGGGCCAGCGCCCCGCGGTAGGTCATCTCGAGCTGCGGCTGCCCGTACCCGGCGGCCTGGGCAGCCCCGCTGACCGGCACGTATTCCGTGGTCACGCTCGCCCAGACGGGTGAGCGGCCGGCTATCGGCACCCCGCTCGCGGCCAGCCGCGCCCGCAGGGAGGCGCCGACCGCCGTGATGTCGCCGGCCAGAACCGCGCTGCCTCCCATGGACACCGCGCCCACCGTCGCGACGATGGTCCGGTCGGCGGTCGGCGACGCCGTGATCACGCGCTGCAGCGCCTCGTTGCGCAACGCCGTGCTTTCCCGCGGGATCGCCAGGCTGGCCAGCACGGAGACGAATACGAGCAAGCCGAAGGCGACACTGGCGGCGGCCCCGGTACCGGTGAGCGTCACCCAGGCGGTGTTCAATGTGCCTGGGCCTCCGGCCGCGGCGCGCAGCCGCCGCCCGAGCGTGCTCATCCGGCCTCCGCCCGCAACTGCGCCGCCGGGTCGGGTCTGCGCAGGACCGACAGGGCTGCGGCAGCGACAGGCACGGCCGCGGTGACCAGGGCCAGCGCAACGGCCGGGCCGAGTGGCACCACCACCAGGGCCCACGGCACCGGCGGCGCCGCGTCCGCGGTCAGGGTGATCGCGGGCACCAGCAACCAGGCCAGGCCGATCCCGGCCAGCAGGCCCGCGGCTGCGGCCGGAAGGACGAGCGCGCCCTGCTCCAGGCACAGCTGACCGGCCTGGGCGTTCTTCCCCACCCCGAGCGCGGCGAACACCGCGCTCTGCGTCCGCCGCGAGCGGAGGCTGGCCGCGACGCTGATCGAGAACCCGAGCACGCCGAGCAGCACCGCCGCCGCCCCGATGGCCACCATGGCCTGCCGAGGCGCGGTCAGCAGCGGGTTGTCGAGCAGGGCCGCCCGCTGGCTGACGCGGCCGGTGACGGACAGGCCGAATCCGGCGGGCAGCCGCGGTACCCGGCCGTCCGCGGTTCGCAGCCACCAGCGGGTTACCGGCAAGGGCGTCACCTGGGGGGCGTTGAGCATCACCTGGTCGGCGGAGAGCAGGTCGTTGACCTCCGGGAGGTCGGCGATCAGCGCCTGGTTCGGCCCGAAGACGGTCGGGAAGTCGGTCACCGACGCCACGATCCGCAGGAGAACCGTGGTCGAGCTGAGCGTGACCGAGACGATCGATCCGACGCCGAGCCGGTTGGCCGCCAGGTAACCGGCGGTGGCGATGGCCGGGACGACCCGGGACGGCGGCTGCGCGATAACCGTGACCATCCCGTTGGCAATCGCGGGATCGAAGTCGGTCTCGCGCTGGACCTGCGCCGCCGGATCGTCTCCGGCATTGAACGTGAGCCGCTGTCCGCCTCCGGCGGCGCGCTTCCAGCTCTGGATCGCCGGCGCTGCTCCGTCCGATGGCAGCGGCGGCCCGCCCAGGTTCGGCGGTACCTCCGGCACGTATTTCGACGATGCCGCGGACTGCCACGCCGCCAGGGCGGCACCGTGGCTGAATGGCGCGCCGAACGGGCCGCTGGCCGTTTCGGCCACCGCGAGGGACTCGATGCTGAGGCCGACGGCCGGGCCCGACTGCGGGTTCGCCGGGTCGTACGGCGGCAGGACATAGGTCAGCGTGAGCCCGAGCAGCCGCAGCGGGTAACTGGCCTGCCCGGGACTCGACAGCATGAAGACCACGGAGTGCGGCTGGCCGTCGGCAGGCAGCAGCCCGGCGGCGGGTATCTGGTAGATGGCGCCGGAATCCTGGACCCAGGCCGTGACGCTCGCTGAGCCGACATCCCCTCGTATCTCGGCTGGGCTGCTGTGCGGGCCCGCCCCGAGGGACGCGAGGACCTCGAGTCGTTCCGGCTGGCCGGGCAGCACCAGCCCGGACGTCTGCCGCGGGGTGATGCGCTGCCACAGCACGCTCGCCGGAAGCGACGACAGGTCGGGGCGGAGCAGGATCGTCTTACCCGCCGTGCTCGCGTCCAGCGCGATCAGCTGGGCCCCGTTGTTGATGCTGGCCAGGCTGGCCGAGGTGGCGGCGGTGACGCCCGGCGCCCGGGTGATCGCCCCGGTGGCGCCCAAGGGCAGTTCGCCCGTGGCGTCCACCCGCACATCCGAGCCGACCGAGAAGGCGGCCTGGTCCGCGGCCGACTGACGCCAGCTCGCGTATCCGGCCAGGGCCACCGTGGTGGTCGCCGTCGCGACGACGACGAGCAGGGCCGGGCCCGCCTGGCGGATCGGCCGCCTGGCGATCTGCCAGCTCACCATGGCCGCGGCCAGCCGCCGTTCGTGGTCGGTCGCCCTGTCGGCCAGCCTGGCCAGCAGCGGCAGCCCGCGGAGCGGGATGATCGCCACCCCGGCCAGCGCGAGGGCGGGGGCGAGGGCGACCACGGGGTCGATCCCGAGCGATCCGGTGGCCGGGTGCGCGACCGCCGAATAGCCGCGCAGTTCCCACACCGCGACCACGGCGAGCGCGACCAGGGCCAGATCGGCGCCCACCCAGGCGACCCCCGCGAGCCGGGACTGCCGGCCCCGGCGGAGCCTGGCCGCATCGGGAGTGAGCGTCCGCAGCGCAGGCCAGGTCATCACTGCGGCGCACAGCACCAGCATGGCCAGAGCCGACAACCAGGCCAGCAGGGTGATGTCATGGTCCGTGTAGCCGCCCAGGCGCAGGTCGGCCAGGCGGGCCAGCGCGCCGGTCAGCCGGGTGCCGGCCAGCACGCCCGCCAGGGCGGCCACGGCGCCGAGCACCACCGCCTCGGTCAGCACGGGCCGCACCACCTGCCATCTGGTGGCGCCCCGCGCCCGCAGCAGCGCGGACTCCTCCTCGCGCACGTCGGCCAGCAGCCGCGCGGCCAGCACCAGTCCCGCCCCGGCCACGAGCAGCAACTGCAGCGCGGCGATCGTGAACAGCGACCGGGTCAGCACGATGGTGCTGGCCGTGCCGTCCAGGAGCTGCGGCAGGCCCGAGGTCACGTTCAGGCCCTTGGGCAGGAGCACGGACAGCTGCGAAACCGCCTCGCTGGTGCCCGCGCTGAGCGCCTCGATGTTCCCGCGGGCCATCGCCGGCGCCTGCGGCAACACCATCCACGAGGCCTGGCTCACCGTGAGCGCCGTGCCGAACGCGGCTGGGTTCACCACCGCGGGACCGTACGCGATAAAGGAAACCGGGGCGCTGAGCCCCGCGTAGCCGATGGAGTAATGCTGGACGTTGACCCCTGAGACGGGCAGCAGGTCCAGCGCCCAGTAAGGCGACGCCGGGTTCCTGGGCAGGAACAAACCGGTGACCTGCAGCAAGGTCGACGCCCCGCCGGACAGGGGGGTGGCGGTCAGCACCGAACCCACGGTCACGTGCAGCTGGCTGGCCGCGGCGGCCGGCAGCGCGATAGGCACCAGACCGCCATGGCGCGGCGGGCCTGGCCACGTCCCGGCGGTCAGCGTCGCCTGGGCGCTGACCCCTTCCAGCGACGCGAGCTGGATCTGCCCGCTGATCGCGCCTTTGGCCAGCGGCGGGAGCTGGAGCTGGTCCGTCCACAGCGCATTTTCCAGCTGGAAACCGACCCCTGGCCAGGCCTTGTGCAGCGCGGCGCGGATCTGCAGCGAGTCGGCTGTGGCCTGGCCGGCATCGACCGGGCCGTTGAGCCCGATCACCCGGTCCTGCGGGTTGGCCAGGATGCCCTGCGCTCCGAACGGGATCACCGCGTCGGCGAAGGTCCAGAGCACGGCGGCGAGCCCGGTGGCGAGCAGGACCGTGACCGGGATGCAGGCCAGCAGCAACCACGAGGCCCTGGCCCGGCGTACGAGGAAGGACACACCCAGCCCGCGCACAGGTCGCTCCTATCCTCTCTCGATGCCGGCCACGGCCCCGTCCTCCAGTGAAACGACCTGGTCCGCCAGGTCGATCAGCGCCTCGTCGTGGGTGGCGACCAGGGCCGTGATCCCTTCCGAACGCACCACGCTGAGCAGCAGCTCCATGATCTGCCGGCCGGTCTCCAGGTCCAGCTGGCTGGTCGGCTCATCCGCGATCAGCAGCCCCGGCCGGCCGGCCAGCGCGCGGGCGATGGCCACTCGCTGCTGCTGGCCCCCGGACAGCTCGCCCGGGCGGTGCGCGGCATGGCTGGCCACTCCGGTCAGGGCCAGCATGGCCGCGACCCGCTCCCGGCGCTCGCTGGGCCGCAGGCCCTCGATACGCAGCGGAATCCCGACGTTCTCCGCCGCGGACAGCATCGGCACCAGTCCGAAGGCCTGGAAAATGAAGGCGACCTGGTTCCGCCGCAGCGCCAGCCGCTCCCGCTCGGGCATCCGGTTCACCTCGCGGCCGTCCACCCATACCCGGCCCGCCGTCGGGTCGTCCAGGCCGCCGATGATGTTCAGCAGCGTGGTCTTGCCGGATCCGGATCGCCCGCGCAAGGCCACGAGCTGCCCGCGATCTATCGTGAACGAGACCCCGCGCAAGGCATGAACGGCCGTGTGCCCGCTGCCGAAGGTCCGGCAGACGCCGTCCGCCGCCACCATGACCTGGAGCGGCGGGCCGGCCTCAGCAGGGCCGTGCGCCACGTGGGCCTGGCCGGAGTTCATTCCCCTCCTTTCGCGGGGTGGCTACTTGCTAAGCGGCCAGCAGGGGGACGAGCACCTGCGCGTCGGGGGTTCCCCAGCCCGTCACCGGGTTCCATCCGGGACCGGCCTGGTAACCGCCGGTGCCGACCGGCGGCGCGTTCACCACATTGCTGCCGGTGGTGATGTCATGGAACGCCTGGTGGTAGCCGGAGCCGCGGGCGATGCGGTAGATGGCGGGGTTGACGAAGCCGAGGTCGTGATCGGCGTACTGGTCGGCTAGCGCCAGGAGTCCCCCCCACAGCGACGCGGAGGCGCTGGTGCCGAAGGCCGGGATGACCGATCTCTGGCCGCCGCTGGTGAGGACCACCGCCCAGCCGCCCTTCTCGTCAGCGTCACCGGCCACGTCGGGCACGCCCCTCATCGTCGAGATCCCGTGGACGCCGTCCTGATAGGCGGGACGGGCGTACAGATGGCTGAAGCCGCCTCCCGACGCTCCGCTGGACAGGACAAAGCCGGACTGGCCGTTCCAGGCGGTCTCGCTGACGTAGAGGCCGGCCAAGAGATTCCCGGTGAGCGTGGTGCCGCCAACGGCCAGCACGAGCGGGTCGGAGGCCGGAAGGCTGACCTCCTTGACCGGGGTGCCCCCGAAGTCAGCGTCGCTGAACCCGCCGTTGTCGCCGGAGCCGGCGATCACCGTGACGTGGTGAGCCTCCGCCCCCACCAGGATGGAGTGCATCTGGGCCACCTGAGCCCGGCTGAAGTAGTGTTCCCCCAGGCTGAGGCTGATCACGGCCACGTCGGTGCCGGAGACGGCCAGCCGCAGCCCGGCGAGCAGGCCGGCGGTCGCGGTCGCGGCGCTGTCCGCGACGTTGGCGGGCAGCAGGACCACCCGGAGGGTGGCGGCGGGGGCGACCGCGTGCACGATCTCGGCGTCCTGGATCTCCTCGCCAGCCGCCTGCCACGGCGAGCCCGCGCCGGCCAGGGTGGTGACGACCTGGATCCGCGCGGCGGCCAGCCGGAACATGCTGTCGAAGGCCGCCAGATCCTGGCGGATATCAGTGACGGCCGGGGCGGTGCCTGCGAGCGGGGTGGCCCCGCCGCTGAGGGTCGGGGAGCTGGGAGACGGGGTACCCCGAGACGGGGCGGGAGCAAGGACTGTCACGGTCTCGCCGCGGCCGTCGATCCCCCGGTCCAGCAGGGGCGGGATGCCGTACTCGGCCTGGAACAGGTGCGGGGCATAGCAGGAGACCGGGGCAAGCAGGCAGTCGGAGACCACGTCGGACGGGGTAGCCGTGCCGCGTGTCGTTGCGGCAGGGCTTCCCGTGCATCCTGCCACCCAGACCACGCTCAGGAGCAGCGCGACGGCGACCGGCCGCGCTCGGATGCTGTGGCGCACCTGGCCTCCTTCAGCCGTCCGCCGTAGTCCTGCGTGCGGGTCGGCGCCCGCAGTCCAGCCGGGACTCAGAGGTAGGCACGGCCTGCGCCGCCGCGATCAGCTTGAACCGGGACGAGGCCGAGCGCACCTGATCCGGGCCCGCGCCGGGCCCGCCTGAGCGCCGCCTGGAGACCGTAGACAGCGGCCACCGCCAGGCATCCGGCGACGACGGCACCCGCTACCAGGGGAGCGGCCGAGACAGAGCCATACGACAGCGGGGTCGTCCAGGACACGGTGATGGCCGGAGCGATGGGCACCGTCCCGCCGTTCGCGATAAGCCTCACGATAAGCGCGGCCAGCGGCGCCGCTGCCAGCAGGAAGCAACTCGCCGTTACCCCCGGGGACAGCCGATCCCGGCCCGGGGTACCGTGCCCGGTCAGCCGGCGAGCGGCCAGCAGAACCAGGCCGCCCGCCGCCATGACCGCGTAAACGACCAGCACGGTCAGCACGGGGCCGGGGTGCGGGCTGGGCACGGGTTGGCCGAAGCTGCACACGAACGAGCAGGGCGGCGACGCGGTCGGCGGCGGCGGTGCGGCCGGGGCGGGTCGCAGCAAGAACCCGAAGATCCCCAGCAGCGCCGACGCCAGCAAGAAGCAACTCGCCGTTACCCCGGGGGACAGCCGATCCCGGCCCGGGGTACCGTGCCCGGTCAGCCGGCGGGTGGCCAGCAGAACCAGGCCGCCCGCCGTCAGGGCCGCGTAGACGACCAGCACCGGCGGAACGGGGCGCGCGCCGCCCGGGGCGGAGCGCAGCAAGTACATGAAGATTCCCATCCCGGCCAGGCCGCCGGCACCGACGGTCGTGGCCAGCAGCGCGGCGAGCTTCCACGCGGCCATGGCCACGGTGGCGGCTGTGACGCTCCGCCGGCGGTGCGCCCGGACCACGGCCCGGACCGGCCCGAAGCTGGAAATCGCGGCCTCCTGCGCCTCCAGCTCGGTCATCCCGATCGACAGCCCCGCCACGGCGGTCTCGCGCAGGTGGTCCTCGGCCTCGGCCACGATCAGCTCCGCCTCGGCCGCCGGCACCCGGAGCCCGGCGCACAGCTCCTCCAGGTACCCGGCGATCAGATCGGGGGCCGCCCCGCTCATGCTGACCACCCCGCCTCAGCCTGGGCCGGGCCAGCGGCCGGCGGCCATGCCGCGCTGGCCGCCCAGCCGAGCACCGCGTGCACCCCGCCGGCGAACTTACGCCACTCGGTCTGCTGGGCGGCCAGTGCGGCCGCCCCCTGGTCGGTCAGCCCGTAGACGCGGCGGCGGCGGCCCTGCGCCTGGTCCCAGGTACTGACCAGCAGGCCGGAGTCCTCCAGCCGGTGCAAGGCCGGATAGATGGTCCCCTCGGGCAGGTCGAACGTGCCCCCGCTGCGGTCGCGCAGCGCCGAGATGATCGCGTACCCGTGCGCGGGACCAGACGAGAGCACCGACAGCAGCAGCAGGTCCAGGTTTCCCTTGAGCCGTTCACGGTCCATACCACGGAACTCTATGCCTAGTGCTACGAGGCGTCAATGACGTCCATGGCCCCGGCTCACAGAGAGGGCGCGAAATACCGAAATCGGCTTCGACCCGGCTGCGCAGCGCCAGGGTGTGGCAGGTGTCGGGTTCGAGCCAACGTAAGCTGAGCCGACGGTTGGGCCGGGTGTCCGGGTTGGCGGGGTATCGTGGTCGTGCGTTCCCGCGCGAGGCCGTGGCGGACGCTCAGCAGCTGCTCGGGACGCCGCGGGGATGCGAGGCCGCTCCAGCCAGCCTCCGGATGCTCATGAAGCCCTCCGTCAGGCCGGTGCCGCCCAGCCCGGGCCGACATCGGCGGCGGCCCGCCGGCCGTCCTGGCCAGAACCGGGATCAGGACTTGTCGGCCGCCGCGGCCGGCTCGCAGGTCACGGTCGCGTCGGTACCGGTCAGCAGGGCCAGCACCTCCCCGACGGTGCGTTCCCGGGCGGTGGGCTCCGGCAGCGGGAGGTGCGCCTGGACGTGGTAGCGGTTGCGGCGGCCGTCCTTCTCCTTGACGACGTAACCGGCCTCGACCAGGTCAGTGATGATGCCGAACGCGCTGCGTTCGGTGATGTCCAGACTGGCCGCGACGTCGCGCAGGCGCACTCCCGGGTCATGGGCGACGAGCAGCAGAACCCGCGCATGGATGGTCAGGAAGGTCCAGCTCACCATACTGATACGCTACCAGATTCCGGAAAATCTTTGCCAGTTTCTCGATGCCGATGCGTCGCCATGGGCACAGGCGGCCCGCATCCCGTACATCCGCCCGACCTGAGGACCAGCCGCGCGGGGAGGGGCCGGGCCGCCGGGGTCCGCACTGAGGTAGGTCAAGCAGGGGTCCTGCCCGGGGCAGCGGGATCCGCCGCAGCGTCCTCGGTAACCGCTGTGCAGCAGCCGATCGGGGCACTGCGACGGATGACAGGCGGCGCGCGCGCTAGCGGGCACCCGGCAGCACGGACGTCAGCCGCCGAAACTCGAGCTCAAGGGCCGCTGGCCGCACCGCGGTCTTGACCT
>Ga0335074_10006356_pt1 | contig 16397 bp, 9 predicted proteins | sample Lox_Sample_23_FD_206715 | JGI IMG/M metagenome (GOLD analysis project Ga0335074, IMG submission 206715) | Soil microbial communities from Loxahatchee National Wildlife Refuge, Florida, United States - Lox_Sample_2.3 | ecosystem: Environmental > Terrestrial > Soil > Wetlands | place: USA: Florida...
TCGCGCATGCCGCGGGTGTCCATGCGGACGAAATCCTCGATGGGCAGAGCGGGGAGCCGCTTCTTCAGTTCCTGGAAGACGCCGGTGATGCGGCTCTGCACCAGGGGCCCCGCGTCTTCGATATCCAGGCCCAGAACCCAGTCCACTTTGCCGCCCCAGCGCGATTCCACATGGTTCGCCAGCAGCGTGCCCGCCTCGATGCCCACGCGGTAATTGTCGACGCCGAAATACGTCGCGTGCGGATGGGGGATATCGACGGCGATGAGCGGAATGCCCGCGGCGGCGATCTTGTCGGCGATGACCGGCGCGGCATGCTGATCGATCTGGAATTCGATGACCAGATCCACACGGTTCTTCACGAACTCTTCCGCGACGTCGACCGCGGTGGTGGCGTCGTAACGGTTGTCGAGGATGAGCAGATCGACGCCCGCGCGGGCCGCCGCATCGCGCAGGCTGGCGGTCACCGCCTCGGAGAAGGGCATCTCTCCCGACTGCTTGCCGAAGCCGAAGCGCATTTTGCGGGGCCGCGAAACCAGCCGATACTGGCCATCCTGCGACTGAGACAGGTAGCCGCGATGCACGAAGGTTTTCAGGATGCGGTAGACGGTGGTTTTGGAGATGTGGGTGCGCTGATAGATCGCTTCCAGCGCCAGCGGACGATCCTCCTCCTGCAGAATCTCCAGGACGTCCAGCGCTTTGGACAGCACCGGGATCAGGTAGAGCCGTTTCGTGGATGCTTTGGGCAAGGCGTGACCCTCGGGAACGATGACTGGCAAGTTATATCACCGGGTTTCACGATTGAAATCCGCGCCGGTGAGGCGGATCGTGCCGTTTCGATCGATCAGGCGTAACTCGATACCGGGGTCTGATTGCGCAGCTTGCGTTGTTTGCGGATCCGCTCCACATATCCGCTCTCGCGCAGCGCCGCCAGAGGATCCTCGGGCAGGCCGCGGTGCTTCCGCCACGTTCGCACCAGCGGCTGCACATCGTGCCAGAAGGCCTGGCGCAGGCACTCCTCGGCTTCCACCAGGCGGCAGGCATCCTGCAGTTCGGCCAGCCGCTCATGATCGACCAGCGCGGCTTTCGCGAAGATCTCCTGGGCGGTGCCGACCGACTGCACCATCGCCTCCAGCTTGCCTTTGAGGTTGTGGCTCTGGTCGATCATGAAAGCCGTATCCTTCATGCCCGCCGGATCGCTGAGAATCTCGTGGAAAATCCTGAAGAGCTGGTAAGGATCGATGGAGCCCAGGGTAAGATCGTCGTCGGCGTAGCGGCGGTCGTTGAAGTGGAAGCCACCCAGCCTCTCTTCGCGCAGCAGCCATGCGACGATCTGCTCGATGTTTTGGCTGGAATAATGATGGCCGGTATCCACCAGGACGCACGCTTTCGGTCCCACCCGCTTCGCCATCTGCAGCGACATGCCCCAGTCGCCCAGGTCGGTGTGATAGAAGGCCGGCTCGAAGGGCTTGTATTCCAGCAGGAGGCGCTGATCGTTCCCGAGCGCAGCATGTACCGCATGCAGCGCCTGCTCCATCCAGTCGATGCGGCGGCGGATGCTCTGCGTGCCGGGATAGTTCGATCCATCGGGCAGCCACAGCGAAAGATCGCGCGCATGCAGCTCCTGGGCGATGGCAACGCAGTCCAGCAGGTGATTCACCGCGCGCTCGCGGACGCTTCGGTCGGGATTGCAGATGGAGCCGAACTTATACTCCTGATCTTCGAAGAGATTGGGATTGATGGAGCCCGCGCGGATACCGTACTGTTCTTCCAGAGCGCGGATCCTGGGCGCATCCGCCTGGCCCCCGGGCATATCCCAGAGGATGTGCAGCGCCAGCGTCGGAGTGGACCCGGTGAGGGCCTGCACCTCGGCCGCGTCGGCAAATTTCTCCTCGATGGTGGCGGCGGCTTCCGGCTGCAGGAACTTGCCGAAGCGCGTTCCGGTGTTGGCAAAACCCCAGGACGGCAGTTCGATCTGCAATGAATCCAGGGCCTGGTTGATCCGGTCCTGCGGCGGCCTCATGGTCCAATACTCCCGATTTGAAATAAACTCCCTATTAAAACTAGAGCGATCCTACTGCCCTGGAGGGCGGCGAGTCAAAGACAATCTGTTTCCCGCAAGGCAAAGGAGCACTCCATGCAGCGTATCTGCTTTTTGCTGAAAGTCCGAACCGAGAAGATCGATGAGTACCGCCGGCGCCATGCCCAGGTATGGCCGGAGATGCTGGATGCGCTGCGGCAAACCGGCTGGCATAATTATTCGCTCTTCCTGCGCCCGGATGGCCTGTTGGTGGGCTATCTGGAAACTGCGGACTTCGAGCGCGCTCGCGCCGCCATGCAGGAACATCCGGTCAACGCCAGGTGGCAGGCGGAGATGGCGCCGTTCTTCGAGGCGCTGGAGCAGGGCGCGGCGGATGCCGCCATGGTTCCGCTGACAGAAGTGTTTCATCTCGACTAACGCTCAGGGTTGGGGCGGCGCAATGCCGGTGTCGTCTGTCAAAGTGAGGTCGCGCGAGTCCGTAAAGGCCACGCGGCTGCCGTCGGCGGTGTGAACGGCAACATGGGAAAGCTTCCAGCCCGCCGTATCTGCGATGCGGCCCGCGGTCTGTGCCTGGATCGTGACGTGATCGATGGAGAAATTGCGCAGGGGAGCCTGCGGCGTGGCGCTCACGTCGAAAGCGCGGCGCGCGCCGGTCGCGGTCACGTTCCAGATATGGATATCGCGGAAATGGGCCAGGCCCTCGGCAGGAGGCACCGGCGTGGCCAGCACTTTGTAATACGACGGAACTTTGGTGAGTCCGGGCGGGATCACGGCATAGCTGTAGCTCGGGTTCCAGTTCATCGTGATGTGAATGGGGATGGCAACGTTGTCGAGCTGCAGATCGTGGATGCGGATATTCTCCGCCCATCCGCCGCGCGTGTGCGCCGACTTGATAAGAATGCCCGAGGGCACATGGCCGAAAGCGTGGATGTTGTAGACCTCTACGTTCCGGAAGCCGCCCGAGGTTTCGCTGCCGATGGTGAAGGCCGCGGCTCCGTCGCGCACCGTCGAATCGCGCATGACGATGTCCTCGTCCGGACGATTGACCCGCAGACCGTCGGAATCGCGCCCTGCCTTGAGGCAGAGGGCATCGTCGTTCACGGAAATGTCGGCATGCTCGACCAGCACATGGCGAGAGGAATCGATGTCGATGCCGTCGGTGCTGGGACCGCGGCCGCCCACGTTGTTGCGGATGGTGATGCCGTCGACATGAACGTGGTCGGAGTAACAAATATGCACGGTCCAGAAGCCGGAGCGCGTCAGCAGCGGGCCCGCGAGGGTAACGCGGCTGGACTTATAGATCTGAATGAGCCGCGGCCGGCGCGCGTCATAGTCGGCGGCCCAGCGCAGCCCCCTCGTGTCATATTGGCGGCGCAGCGCCCAGTAGCGGTCCCACCAGACTTTGCCATTGCCGTCGATGGTGCCCTGCCCGGTGATGATTACATCCTGCTGCTCGTAGACATTCACCAGCGCCGCGGGCCAGACCATCTCGATGCCAGCGATGCGCGTGGGCATCATGGGGTAATCGGCGAGATTCTCTGAGCCGACCAGCGTGGCTCCCGGTTCGATGCGCAGCGTGGTGTGCGACTTCACAAAAATCGAGCCGCTGAGATAAGTTCCGGGGCTGACCACGACCGTGCCGCCGCCCGCCTTCGCCGCGGCGTCGAGCGCAGCCTGAATCGCCTGAGTGTCGAGCGTGGTCCCGTCGCCTTTGGCGCCGAACACGCGAACGCTGAAGTCGCGGCCCTGCGCATTGGGTGGGAGAAGAAGTGCGGCGAGCAGAATCGCGAACGCGGCCTTCATCACGGAGCCGCTCCGGAAGCAGAGTGATCGCCAGCGCGGACCGGAACGTTGAGAACAGATTGCTTCAGCGAGCGCGTACGAATGAAAACGATTGAATCACCGTCAGGATCGACGATGGTGAGCGTAGAGCCGTGCCGCGAGGGCGCAAAGCCGAGCGTGCGCAGCCGCGCAAGCGTCCCTCGCAGATCCGGAACCGAAAAGAAGATGCGGAAATGCAGCTGAGTTGGCGCGGCCGCTGCCGCATCGAGGAACTCGACGCGCTCCTGTGTGGCTCCGGGAAGCGAGAGAGCGGACCTTCCCGGCTCCAGCGGATGCGTCGCCGGTCGGAACGACAGCTTCTCCTCATAAAACGTGGTCGCCGCCGCGACATCCGCCATGGGGATGCCGACGCCGGCCATCCGGTCCGCGATGCGATCCGGGCCGAGGTGCTTGCCGCGGTCGAGCGTGTGGCGCGAACCGGGCATGTACTGCGTGTATTCGATATTCTCCGTCGCGGCGGGCCGCAAATCCGAAGGCGGGCCGGGCTCGTCCGGTCCCTGAAGCGTAAAGAGCAGATTGCCGGCCCCGGCGCGGATGACCGGCTTCGGCGTCAGGCCGTGGGCTACGTAATCCTGGTGGACGGCCTGCAGGTCGGCGGCTTCGAAGCAGATGTGCATGAAGCCCGTCCAGTCGGATGAACCTTTCCGCGGATAGAGTTCGATGAACTGACGGTCGTTGATCTTAAAGAAGGCCTCTGTCGGAGTTCCGCCGTGATTCATCGCGAAGGCCTCTTCGAATCCGAGCTTGTGAAAGAACGCCCGCGAGCGATCGAGGTCGGATACGCGAATGGCAACATGAGCAATCCCGGCAAGGTCCGGATTTGCCGATGACGGATTCGCCTGAGACGCACCCGCCGTTTGAGCAGGGAAGCAGGGACAGGCGAAGGCCAGCACGGCCGCCGCCAGCACGCTGCGTCCCGTCCACGCCATGCTCATTCGCCCGCAGCGCCCTCAGCCTGCGCTCTTGCCACTTCGACCGCGAAGACATAGGTCGGACCGAACATATTAGAGCGGAAGATGATCCACTTCGCATCCGGCGTAAAGCTGACGTTCGGTTCGAGCCGGTAGTTATGGGTCGACATATTCACCAGGTGCTCCGCGTGGAAGACGCCCGGCTGGATGAAATCGGGCCGGTTGATGCCGTCGCCGCTCATCATCTGCGGATGCAGGAGCTCGATCCATTCGCCATCCTGAGCGCGCGCCACCTGCCCCGGATCGCCGCCGTCATCGCAAAACAGCGATTCGTCGCGTGAGACGTTGAAGTGGATGCCCCACTCGTTGCGCTGCATGTGGAAGGCGGTGCGCCGCCCGGTATCCACGTTGTAGCTGGCCAGCCAGAAGTCCTCACCCTTGGGCGTCTGCCAGTCGTACCAGATGGTGCGGCCGTCATGCCCCCAGAATTCGTGCCCGAAGATTTCCATAAACATGGTTCGCTTGTGCACCAGCATGTTGTGGGTCCCGTCGGTGTGGATCGTCCAGATGCGGTCCACTTTCTGCCACGGACCTTCGTGGCAGTACATCAGCAGCGCCGGATCGGTGGGCGAGAAGAGCAGATGGTTGATCCAGTCGGTGCTGTGCAGCAGCGGACGCAGCTTGCCGGTGCGCAGATCGATCACGAAGAGCACCATGGGCAGATGCGCCGCCAGCCGCTCCTCCATCATCTGGCCCTTGTTCAGCGGCTGCAGGCCGGGAGACGTCTGCCGCGTGCCGCGCTCGGCCGGGCGGCCGGCGTAGGGCTGACCCATACCCGCATTGCCTTCGATATACGTTCCCGCAGCCAGAGTCTCGTCGGCATTGATGGTGGAGACCATCGCGCGCGGCGGCAGATCGACCAGCTTGCGCGTGACGCCGGTATCCATGTTGGTGACGTAAAGAGCGTGCTTCATCGACATCCAGCCTTCCGGGCCTGGCGCCGTGGGCGTGCCTTCAGCCTTCACGTAGAAGACGCTCGGCGTCTTGAAGCCGACCTGGATAGCGAATACATGCCCCTGAACCACCTGGCGCGTCTTCCACGTTTCCAGATTGATGACGTAAATGCCGTCGGGCGCCGTGTAGGCCATCTCTTTGCCATCGGGCGTGTAGGCATTCACGTTGAAGTAGAAGCTCTCCGAGTTCGGCTCGTTCGTCAGCCGCACCACGAGGTGGCCGGTGGCGGGATCGATCCACGACTTCGGCGGCGGATCGCCCGGCTTCCACGACGGGTCGGACCCGACAGCGCCCGGCCGCACCGTTGACGCCGGCCGCTGCGCATGGGCAAGCGGCGAAAAAGCGCAGAGCGCGAGGACCGTGGAGGCGGCACAGAATTGCAGATGAGGCAAGCGCACGTTCAGTCTCCTGGAGAAGGACTTTTGGCCGAGGTCAGGCGGGAGTCGCGGCGCACAGGGCTTTGGGGTTGTCGAGACGCAGCATGAGCCGTCATCTGCTCCACCTGAGCACCGGCCAGCAGGAACGCGCCCACGCCGTAGTTGTAGCTCGAAGACGGGAGGTAGTGCGCCGGCGCGGCTCCGGTTTGCTGAACATTGCCCAGGCGGCCGTCGGCGTAGATCTGCGAGACCAGTCCGCGCCATGCCCTCGCAATCACCGGACGATACGCCGCGCGGTCGAGTAAGCCATGGTTCACGCCCCACGCGAGGGCGAAAGTCATGAGCGCCGAGCCGGAAGTCTCCGGCTGCGGATAGTCCCGCGAGTCGAGCAGGTCGGAATGCCACAGGCCGCTCTTCCTGTCCTGAAGCGCCGCAACGGCGGCCGCCATCTCGCGCAGCTGCTGTTCGTACCGCCCGCGATCCGGCTCATTCTGCGGCATGGTCTCGAGGGTGCGCGCAATGCCGGCCATCACCCAGCCATTGCCGCGCGACCAGAAGACCGGATTGCCGCGCTGATCGGTCTTGTGCAGGAAGGTGACGTCGCGGTAGAAGAGATGGCGCTGCTGGTCGTAGAGCAGCTCCGAGGTCTGCCACCAGTGCTGGTCGAGATAGGCCAGGTATTTCGCATCGTGGGTTGCCACGGCCATGCGCGACCATACCGGGGGCGCCATGAAAAGTGCGTCGCACCACCACCAGGGGATTTTGGCCTGGTTCTCCGGGATCGGCGGCGCCTCGCCTGCCAGCAGGCGGTCCAGCGCCGCCTGGGTGGATGCGATTTTTTCCGGGGAGGGCTGCAACAGATCGAGTTCGAGATAGGTTTGTCCCACGCTCTGGTCGTCCGCATTCGGGACTTCCGACCGCAATTCCCAGTGGAACTTCTCAGCCATGGCGGCCATGGCGTCGCGATACTGCGGATCATCCAGCGCCGGCGACGCAGCCATGAAACCGCTGTACAACACGCTCCACGTCCAGATGCGGTCGAAGTACGGCTGAGAGCGCTGCAGCTCCCAGTCTGCCACTTTGCGCATCGCCGCGCGCACGGCGTCCGGCCGCATGGCGCCGGATAACTGTGCCTTGGAGCCGGGATTTGCAGGCGCGTCCCCGAAGTGCCGGGCGATGTCGCGATCGATGCCCTGCTGTTCTTCGGGAGTGATCTGCTGCGCGGATGCAACGGCTGCGTGCAGTGCCAGAGACGCGAGCGCGGCGAAGGCGAGCGAGAGCAGGCAGACCCTCAGACGGAGCGGGATGGATGCATGCAGCACAGATTTTCGTTCCGGAGCCGTAGGCCGATAAATCCGACTGGCACACAATACGCGAACGAAAATGCGTAAGTCAATAGAGAGGAAAGTTCTCATAGGAAACGCGGCGGCTTTTGACCTCCCCTGGGCGATCCGGAAATTGCTTCACCTGCGACCCTCACCGGATCCGTCCATCGTTTCGGGTGCAACCAGACGCAGCGTCCCGACCAGGCCGGACGGCAGCGGCTCCAGATGGTCCATATCCTGCGGTGCGAATCGCTTGCCATAGCGCATCCACAGCAGACGATACGACGGGGCCGATCGCCCTGCGAGCTCGTTGATCGCGGTGTTCGCCACCACGATCTTCAGCTGGTTCGCTCCGCTGTGCAGCAGCGCGCCCACAGCGAGCGTATACGGCGGCCGCCACACCGATCCGGCGAGTCGTCCGTTCACGTAGACCAGCGCCGCGTCGCGAACCGGCGCGTCGTACCAGGTCCTCATGCCGGGCAAAGTCAGCGGGGTCTCCGGGACCGGCGTGCCGGCGCCGAAATCGAGCACGGCATCTCCCGCGCGCGCCACGTCTGCCGGAACGTCAATCGTCCGCAGATACGTCGCGGAGCCGGAGTAGTATTTTTCCGCCGGATCGTCGGACCAGGAATGCAGCGTCGGCATGGTCTCCGACGCGCCGGTCCTGTCGAAAGTGACGTTCCAGTCGTGGCTGAGGTCGATGGGCGCGAAGGCCGACGCCGGTGCCGGATGCGGAGCGGGAAGTGCAGCGCTGGAGAACACGATGACACGCGATTCGTACGGCGCGAGCGTCATGCTGACCGCCGGTCCTGCGGCGGCGCCGGTGACTTTTCCAGTGAACGGGTTCCACCACTCCGCGCTCTGCCAGTGGGTGCGGAACGTCGCCGTGAAGGTGTGCGGTTGATTTCCGGTGTTCGCGAGGAAATAGATATCGGCGTCGACCAGTTTGCGATGTATGAAGCCCACCTCCGGCGCGGCCGGGCTGATAGCGATGTCCGGCCGGAGGAAACTGTGCAGCGCCGGACCGAGATCGGCAGGGCTGGTGACGAGGCGAGCCGTCTTCGCGCCGTTGCTGAAGAGCTCCCGCGAAATCTGCTGAACCGCCGGCGTGTCGCGCGCCGATTCGAGAAAGCCAGGAGCGCGTTCGGGCGCATGTCCGGTCGCGATCACCATCCCTCCGTTCCGCACATAAGCCTGAATCTTCCGGTAGGCCGCCAGCGGGAGGCGATCGACAGCGGGCAGCACGAGAATGGGATAGTGAATGCCGACGCGATCGATCGCTTCTGAGTCGATGAAATCGAAGTTGTAGCCTGCGTCGAGAATTGCGGGAACCAGATCGGGGCCCAGCAGCCGCGCCATCTGATCGCTGACCGAGGACTGAGCCGGGTGCATGTGTCCCGCGGCGCCGGGCAGCGCCGGGCGGAAGGCAGCCTGCGCGTCCTCTTCCGGAAGCAGCACCGCAATGTCGTTGGCGGGCTTGCCCTGGCGCAGCAGCCAGCTCATCCGCGTGAGATAGCGCATGATGTCGGGCATCACGATCCACCAGGGATTGTGGTTGTTGAAGACAGCCGCAGCATAGAACGACCAGCCAGGGTCGCCGGCCGAGGGCGGCGAATACGGCCAGCCATGTCCCATCAGCTGATTGATCCCCTGCAGGAAAAACGTATCCGCTTCGGCTTTCATGTCCAGGGGGGTGGCGCGGAAGGGCGGCGAATGCAGCCAGGTCCACGTCTCCGACGAGGTCACCGGCCGCCCGTACAGATGGCTTGCCGATGTTGCCCAACGCGTGTAGGAAAACGGACCGTGCCACTGCGAGCCTTCGCCTTCGGGCAGATCGACGCGGGCATTGCTCGAGAGCGTCACGGCGGGCACGCCGTAGCTCTGCGATCGGAACTCAGTGTGATGCGCGCGAGCCCAGGTGTTGATGGCGCTCAGGTAATTCTCGTCGAACAACTCCGTCAGGGTCCGTCCCCAGTCGTAACGCAGATCGGCGGCTCGCTGGTCGGTGCCCGCAGCCAGCTCCGGCAGCCACGGCGTCAGATCGTATCCGCGGCGGCGGCGAAACTGAGCGAGCAGATCCGGTGTCCAGTCCGCGCCATACACCTCGAGGCTGTCGCTGAAGACGGAATAGGGAGGGTGATCGCCAAAGGCCGCGACCAGCGGCGATGCCACGTTCTTCAAATGGTCCTGCACGGCCTGGGCGCTGAAGTGGTCGATCACGAAGCCCTCCGCGCCGAAGGCTGCGCGCTTCACCTGCTGCCCGGTGCGGCCGGCGATAAAGAACAGCGCCACGCGCGGGCCGCTTTCCTCGGGCAGTTCCAGCCTGCCGTTCACGATTTGCTCTTCGCGCTGTGCATGCGCCGCGTCATAGTCGTCCGGCGTGCCCGGCGCAGAAAAAGCCGCCAGCAGCTGCTCGCCGTTTTCGAGCGAGGGCAGAGCGACGGAGTGCTGGTCGGCGGAAATCGGATCCACGGCCACGCGTAATTCGCTCGACGATTCCGTGACCGGGACCCATGCGCCGCCGTACGGCCAGCCGCTGCCCAGCGTCAGGCTGACCCGCATGCCGAGCGATTCCCCGGTCGTCGCGGCGAACGTCACCATGCGCAGAAATTGCGGAGAGAGAAAGGGCTCGTTGCGAAAGCCGGTCTGCGGATCGTCGAGCGCCAGGGGATAAACCGGCTGAATCTCCACGCCACCAATGCCGCCGGCCTGCATCGTGCGCAGCTCTCGCGCCAGCTCATCGGCCTGCACGGCGGGACCGAACCACCACCAGCGCATCATCGGACGCGCGTCTTCGGGCGGCGCAGCAAATTCGCTGCGGAGGGCTGCCAACGTGGTACCGGCGGCCGGCGACTGCGGCTGGTGCGACGGCGACTGCTGTGCCGCAACGGCGGCCGCAGCCAGCGCGGCGCATGCCGCCGTGCTGGCGAGCCGGCACTTGCCTCGAAACGGGAACATAACAACCCTCCTGATTGGGCAACATCCTACCCTGGACCGTGGTCCAGCCTCTGCTTTGCATTTGAAACAAAGTCCCTATTGACAAAGATAACTTGACTCACGTAAGGTCCCGCCAGTCGAGAAAAACAGGCCGAATCCCCATTGCCGTACCCACTTCGGAGGCTCGCATGAAGTTGAGAATTCCCTCATGTTTTCGGTTGGGCATCGCCCGGCTGACCGTGTTCCTGCTGTTGAGCGCGCCCCTTGCGTGGGCGCAGACCGCAGGAGAAGGAACTCTCCAGGGGACAGTTACAGATCCGTCCGGCGCCGCCATCCCCAATGCCACCGTCACCGCGACCGACGTTGCGACGGGCATCGCCACATCTCGCAGCACGACCTCCGACGGCTATTTCAGCATCGCGCCGCTGCCGGTCGGCAACTATACCGTGGCCGTAACTGCCAAAGGATTCGAGAAGCTGGTTCAGGCCAACGTGGTGGTGAATGCTCTGGAGATCCGCGCCTTCAATCCGGTGCTGAAGGTGGGCGAGTCCAGTGAAACGGTGACCGTCACCGCCGCGCCGCCGGTTCTGGACACCGCCGACGCCACCCTCGGCATGACCATCGAGAACAGCACCTATTCGAAGCTCCCCATCCAGATCAACGGCCTGCAGCGCGATCCGACAGCCTTTGCCGTCCTCACCCCCGGCACCCAGAGCGGCTCTCGTCTGCCCGTGATCGGCGGCACGGGAAACTACCTGGGGCAGCTTTATCTGGACGGGATGCCGGCGGAAACCATCAGCCAGCAGGGCGACAACCGCCTGGTGTCGGAGAATGTCGATCTGGATGCGGTCGATCAGTTCCAGGTGCTCACCAGCGCGCCGCCGGCGGAATACATGGGCGCGGGCGCTGAGAACTTCACTATGAAATCGGGCACTCTCCAGTATCACGGCCAGGTGTCGGATTTCATCCGCAACACCGCTTTCGACACCTGGAGCTTTACGGCCAAGGCAGCGACCACGAAGAACGCGCTGGGGCAGACGGTTCCCGCACCCAAACCCTCCGAACACCAGAACGAGGTATCGGCCACGTTCGGCGGAAAAGTGCCGCACACCGGGAACAAGCTGTTTTTCTTCGTCGCTTACGACAACTATTTCGAGCGCCTCGGCCCCAGTTACTCGCTCTTCACGGTTCCCACCGCGCTGATGCGCACCGGCGATTTCACTGAGCTGAACGGCGGAGTGGGCACGGGCGGCGAAACCGGCACCGGTTCAAACAATCCCCCCCTCATCTACGATCCCACGACGACCGCTTGTGCCGGCAGCACCTGCACGCGGAGCCCGTTTCAGGGAAGCAAGAACGGCGTGCCCACGAACAATGTGATTCCGGCGAGCGAGCTGTCGCCCATCGCGCAGAAAATGGAGTCGTTCCTGCCCGCGCCCACCAATCCCGGAGTCATCGTGAACAACTATCTGGGAGGCGTTCCCAAAGGCTACAACAACCACGTGACCGACTGGCGCGTGGACTACGATCTCAGCCCCAGCCAGCGTCTGTCGAGCATCGGGGCGATCGGCGCCGTCAATTATCTCAATAACTACGGCACCCCCTATATCCCCGGGCCCTATGTGGGCGGCGACCTCGCCAACATTTATCCCAAGGACTACATCGTCTCCGACACCTGGACGATCCGGCCGAGCCTGGTGAACCAGGTCAAGTATGCCTACACGCGTTTCTACCAGAACATCCACAATGCCACCCAGGGAGTAAGCGCGTGGGAGGCTGGGACCATGGGCATCACCAATCTTCCCCCCAACGGCGCTCAGGCCGCGACCGAATTTCCCGAAGAGCAGTTTGCCACCACCACGCTCTTTGGCGCCGTGCAGAGTAACTGGACCAGCGACGGCAACTCCGTCTCCACGCAGCTGACCACCCCGAATAACTACGCCCTCACCGATAACCTGCAGTGGGTGAAGGGTAGTCACTCGATGACCTTCGGACTTACCTACCAGTGGGAAGAGATCAACAACGCGAACCCGGCCACGTATTCGGGCGTGCTGGTGCTGCCGTTTAACGCTAACTCCACAGCCGACTTTGCGACCGGATCGAATTCTCTCAACAGCACCACCACCGGGTACTCCTACGCGAGCTTTCTGCTCGGCGCGGTGGGCGGCACGCCCTCGCTTGGCCTGCAGCCGGTGAGTGAACTGGGCGGCCGCTACCATGTGGCGTCGCCTTATTTTCAGGACAGCTGGAGGGTAAGCCACAACGTGACCCTCGACCTCGGCCTGCGCTGGGACTATTTCCCTCCCTTCCATGAGGTGAAGGACCGCTGGACCTTCCTCAATCCCAACCTGACCAACAGCATTATGGGGATCCCGGGTGAGCTTCAGTTCGCCGGCAACTATGGCGGTCCGGGAGTAAGTTGCGGATGCACCACGCCGGTCCAGACCTACTGGAAGAACTGGGGACCGCGCCTGGGACTCGCCTGGCAGATTACGCCGATGACCGTCCTGCGCGCCGGTTACGCGCAGGTGTTCACCCAGGCGGGCGGGGTGGGCGGCCGTGGCGGGGCCTACAACGGAACCGGGCAGACCGGTTTTAACGACACCGCGATCGCTCCCACTGAAGTTACCTCGGGCCCGGCCACCGGACCCTCCTTCTATTTGAATAACAGCTCCTCCTTCAGCTCCGCCGGACTGGCGAACACTTCGCTCTTCGGTCCCGGCTTTGCGTGGCCGGCCGCGCCCACCCCCGACGCAACATCTCAGACCCTGAACACCGGCTACTATATCAATCCCACGACCGGGAAGTTTCAGACCGCAAGCAGCGTAGGCTATGCCGACCCATATTTCTCGAGCCGCGCCCCCGAACTGGAAATGTACAATTTCGGCTTTGAGCGCGGCATCACCCGCAACATGACGCTGGCCGTGAACTATGTGGGCAATGAAAGCCACTTCATCATCAACTCCGGCACCACTGGCAGCAACGCCCGCGGCTACTGGACCAACGAGCTCGACCCCCGCTATCTGGCCACGCTCGGACCGGTTCTGGATTACACCGGCACCAAGCCGCTGCTGATTGCTCCGGCGGTTCCACAGAATGTCGCGATTCTGCAGAAGTACTTCCCGAGTGCATCCGCCCCGGCGCCGTACGTCGCCGCGGCGGGAGTCAGCAGCGCCGCGACCATCGGCCAGATGCTGGTGCATTTTCCCCAGTACAGCGGAGTCAGCGACACCTGGGGCAACGTGGGTAACTTCAGCTATAACTCGCTGCAGATCACTCTTCAGCAGCAGATGAGTCATGGACTGAGCTTCAATGTGAACTACACCTACGCCAAAAACCTGGGCGACGACGGTACCTTCCGCAGCGGCTTTAATATACCCTCCGCAGCCATTTCCGGCGGCGGCCAGAACTGGAAGATGGACCGCATCGACCGCTCGATCACGGCGGACAATATGACCCACACGCTGCATGCTTTCGGCGTGTACCAGCTGCCCTTCGGCGCCGGTCACATCGGGAACAACTCGCGCACCGCCCGCTGGCTCGCCGGGGGGTGGGAGCTATCCAGCATCTACACCTACTCGTCGGGCAATCCGATCGCCGTCACCACCTCGGGATGCATGGGGTCCATCGGACAGTGTATGCCGGACCTGAACACCGGCTCGCCGGACTACACGCACCACAACGCCCGCATCAACGGCTCGTGGGGCAGGGGCCCCAATGGCGCTCAGGCGGCCAGTCTGGGGCACGTACAGTACATCGATCCCGGCGCGTTCGCGGCGCCGACCAATGTATCCACCGCGCCCGGCTGCTCGCCCACCAGCAGCTGCGGCTCGCCACAGTACCTGATCGGTAATGCGCCCCGTACTGCCGCCCTGAACCTGGTCGGCCCCTCCAGCTGGGACTGGGATGCCGGCCTGCGTCGCACCTTCCCGATTCACGAAAACGTGGCTTTTGTCTTTGAGGCGGACGCCATCGACTTCCTGAACCACGTGAACTTCAGCATCCCAAGCTCGTCGAACCTGAACTGGTCGGCGTCGTCCACTTCGTTCGGCACTGTAACCGGAGCATCCGACAACCGCGACTGGCAGTTTGCCGGACATATCACCTTCTGAAAACTCGCGCGTCTCTGTGCGAGCGGCATGCGCGGTATCAGGACGGCGAGTTCATGAATCCCAGGTACGGGTCGGAGCCGAAGTTGGCGAAATTGGGAAAGACCTGCCGGATCTGGCTGTCGCTCAGCCCGAACCAGCGCGCCAGCGTGCCCGCATACTGCTCAACGGCGGTGGTGGGAATCAGGCGCCCCTCGCCAACATCGTTGACCTGATTCACGCCGATCACCGGATACTGCCCGTACATATCGTGGCCCAGCACCGCGCCCCCGACCACGAAATGATGGCTGCCCCATCCATGATCGGTGCCGTTGCTGTTGGAGGTGAGGGTGCGCCCGAAGTCGGAAATCGTAAACGAAGTAACCTGCGAGCCCAGGCCCAGCGCGGTCATCTGCGCGTCGAAGTACTCAAAAGCCGCGGCCAGCTGCGTCAGTAACTGCGAATGGGTTGCAGCCTGGTTGTTGTGGGTATCGAAGCCGCCCAGCTGGACGTAGAAGATCTGCCGCGTTACTCCCAGGCTGCCGCGCCCCGCAATGATGCGGGCAACGGTCTGCATGGAGTCCGCCAGCGGATTGTCCATGAGCTTCTTCGACACCGGATCGAGATACTGGGGCGCATTGGGGATGCCGCCTTCGCCCGCCGGAGGCATCGCGCTGGCCAGCATCTGCTGGGCCTGGATGGAGCGCTGGATCACCACCTCGTACTCTTTCGCAAAGAGGTTCGACTCGTCGGCGCTGAGAATGGAGCTGAGCGCGCTCGAGCCTGCCGCCTGCGCGAAGATCGGCTGCGACAGGCCATAGATCGGAATGGGGCCCGCAGAGGTGACGTTGAGCTGAAACGAGGTGTCGCCGGCGAGGAACAGCGCATTCCCGGCGGTGGAGATGCAGGTGAACATGGAGCTCGAATTCACATTCATGCTCTCCAGCAGATCGGCCATGGCGCCCCCCCAGCCGATATGCTCACCGCTGCCAAGGTTCGAGGCGATGGCCTGCCACGCCGCCGTCTGATCGAAGTGCGAGAACAGCGAGTCCGGCAGTGGGACGGAGTTGGCATTGAAAGCCGTTTTGCTGGTGGGCACCACCAGCGTGCCGGTATTGACCACGATGGCCGCCCGGCTCGCGTTGAACAGGTTCTGGATGCCCGACAGATAAGGATTGAGCGCGAAGGTGCGGCCGCTTTGCTGCGTGTTGGGTTGGATAGGCAGCAGTTCGTCCAGCGAATAGGCGAGCCCCGGCGCCCCGGAACGCGCCTGAGTAAACGCCGCGAAGGAGTCGGGGTCGGTGGCGATCACGGTTCCGTGGCCATCGTTGCCGCCCTGCAGGTAAACGCAGACCAGCGCCTGGTAGCCGGAGCCGGAGCTGTCCTGCGCCAGAGCCGCCAGTCCGTTGAGTTCCAGCAGAAACGGGCTGACCGCGAAGCCGGCCATGGAGGCCATGGACGCCGTTTTGAGAAATTGCCGCCGGGATCGCTCGTATCGATTCATCGTATCCTCGCTAAAATTGCGCGCTGAAATCGGGCGAAGCCATGGTGAGATAGATCGCCGTTCTTACGCGACTGGCAAGCGCGGCATTGATGGCGTTCTGATCGCCGCTGGGGATCGGAATGGCCTCTACCGCGCCCACGATCTGCGACTGCAGCGTGCCGCTCATCTCTCCGGCCATCAGCAGCAGGTTGAGCCGGTCCACCAGCTGATCGGGCGTCGCCGCCAGCGCCATTTCCGTGCCGTAGGACGCGAACAGGTCCGGGCCCGAACCGGCATCGGCGCCAATCGCGCTCTGCATGTAGTTGATATAGCCGACCACCGTGGACACATTGGTCATCTGCATCTCCGGCGCGGTGAGATT
>Ga0335074_10006357_pt1 | contig 16397 bp, 14 predicted proteins | sample Lox_Sample_23_FD_206715 | JGI IMG/M metagenome (GOLD analysis project Ga0335074, IMG submission 206715) | Soil microbial communities from Loxahatchee National Wildlife Refuge, Florida, United States - Lox_Sample_2.3 | ecosystem: Environmental > Terrestrial > Soil > Wetlands | place: USA...
CGTCAGCCTTCGCGTACCCGGTGATCACGTTGAACAGCGTGGTCTTGCCCGACCCGTTCGGCCCGATCAGGCCGGCCACCTCGCCCTCACCGATCTCTACCGTGCAGTCGTCGAGCGCCCGGACGCCACCGTACGACTTGTGCACCCCCTCGGTCCGCAGCAGCACGCTCATGTTTTGGCTCCCTCGGCCGGCGAGGGCGCCGCGGCGGCGGCGGAACCTGGTCCGGGCGCGACGGCGGGACGCCCCCTGGTGCGCAGCCGGGTGATCCACTCGGCGCTGGTCGGGATGACGCCCCGCGGCATGAACAGCACGACCGCCAGGAACAGCGCGCCGAGCAGGATCTCGCTGAGGTAAGCGTTGGTGAAGACGGTGGTGAGGTACAGCTGGCCCGGCTCGATGATGAGCGCACCGAGGACCGGGCCGGACACGGTGCCGAGGCCGCCGAAGAAGGCCATCAGGACCACGAACAGGTCGAACAGGGGGTCGAAGCCGGTCTGTGGCTCCACCTGGGCGATGTAATAGAACCACAGGCCGCCGACCAGCCCGGTGATCGCGGCGGACAGGACGAACGCGGACAGTTTGACCCGCATCGCGTGCACCCCGAGGCCGCGCGCCCGGTCCTCGTCGTCCCTGATCGCCCGGAGCTGCAGCCCGAACCGGGAGCGCCGGACCAGCCAGGCGAGCGCCGTCGCGCCGACGGCGCAGGCCAGCGCGATGTAGTAGAACGGATTGTTGAAGGTCTGCGTGTTCCAGGACAGGAACGGCGCGTCCAGGCCGCTCGAGCCCTGCGTGAAGGAGAAGTTGAAGGCCATCAGCTGGAAGATGAAGAACATCGCGATCGTGATCACGATGAAGGTGTGCCGCCTGACGCGCAGCGCCACCAGGCCGAACGGCACCGCGATCAGCGCCCCGACCACCGCGCCCAGCGGCATCAGCCCGAACACGCCGTCCCCGCCCACGTGCCAGCCCCGCGCGGCGATGCCGACCGCGTAGGCCCCGCTGCCGAAGAACACGGCGTGGCCGAGTGAGATGTAGCCGGAGAAGCCGGAGAAGGTGTTCCAGGCCGAGGCCACCGCGACGAAGATCATCGCGAACACGCCGTAGTTCGTCACCGCCGGGTTCGTGAAGACCTGCGGGAACGCCACCGCGGCCGCGAGCACCGCGACCACGCCCGCGGCCCGCAGCCCTTGGGCTCTGGTCACTGTGCTCGCACCGGCGCCCGCCCGAAGAACCCGGTCGGGCGGATCAGCAGGACCAGGACGAGGGCGGCGTAGAAGACCGCCGTCGCCCACTGCGGCTGCCAGATGTCCACGAGCGACTGGAGCGTCAGCATGAAGACGGACGCGGCGAGCGCGCCGCCGATGCTGCCCAGGCCGCCCAGGATGATGATCGCGAGCAGCCTCGAGATCAGGTCATACCCGCTGTTGGGGTTGAAGCCGCCGTTCGTCGCGCCGAACATCATGCCCCCGGCCGCGGTCACCGCGACGCCGATGCCGAACGTGAGGGCAGCGACGCGGTTCGTATCGATGCCGACCAGCCGCGCCGCCGTCTCGTCCTGCATCGTCGCCCGCACGCTCCGGCCGAACCTGGTCCGGTACAGGAGCACGTACAGGGCCAGCACGAGCACGACCGCCATCACGAAGCCGAACAGGTAGATGTAGGCCAGATAGAAGCCGAAGATACGGATGCTCGAGGTCACGTACCACGCGTTCAGGTTCCTGACGTCGGGTCCGGCGATCTCGTACAGGATCCCCTCGATAATCAGCGCGATCGCGTAGCTGACCAGCAAGGTCATGGACGTTCGCTCCCGGCCCCGTAGGGGCCGGATGAACGACCACTGGATCGCCACGCCGAGCACGAACATGGCGGGCACGGTGATCAGCAACCCGACGAACAGGTCGATGTGCAGCCGTGCCGCCAGTCCGTAGCTGAGGTAGGCGCCGAGGACGACCAGGATGCCCTGCGCGATGTTGATGATGTCGAGCACGCCGAAGATCAGGGTCAGGCCGACCGCCATCAGGGCGTATACGCCTCCGATCAGGATCCCGTCGACGATGGCCTGGTAGATCTCCCGCGCCACGCAGCCTGCCTCCTCGGTTAACGGTTCTAGCTGGTCCAGGCCGGCTTGGTCGCGATGATCGGCTTCGAACCCGCCGCGCCGGAAGGCAGGACCTGGTTGAAGACGTCACCCGTCTGCCACTGGAAGACGAATGCCGCGGACGCACCGTTCTCGCCGAGCGAATCGAACTTCACCGGTCCCTGGACGCTGGTGAGCGTCACGTTGCCATGCAGGTAGGCGATGATCTTGGCGTTGTCCGTGCCACCGGTCGCGACGATCGCCTGCTCCATCACCTGGCCGACCGAGTAGGCCTCGGCGATGTCTGCGTTGACGTCCGAGGGGGTGCCGCCGTACTTGGCGACGTACTCGCTGACCAGCGCCTGGCTAGCCGGAAGGGCGTAGCCGGGGTACCAGCCGTCGGGCACCATCATCCCGATGGCGTTGCCCTTGCCGACGACCGACAAGAACGCGGCGCCCTGGTCGGGACCCGCAGCCGCGATGAACAGCTTCGGAGTGTAGTGCTGCTGCTCGAACGCCTGCATGAAGGCGGCCACGGTCGGCACGTCGGTCGAGCCGAGGACCACAATCTGCGCGCCGCTGGCCGCCACCTGGTCGGCCGGCGCCTTATAGTCAGCGACCTCCTCGGGGAAGATCTTCGAGTACACCGTCTTCACCCCGAGCGCCGACAGCATCTGCTGCGCCAGCTGGACCGGCGGGTCGGCGAACGGGTCGTCGGCCATCGGGTAGGCCGCGGTCGTGGGCCGCTGGCTGGCCGCGACGCGATGTAGTTGACGAACGGGACCAGTTCGTCCCTGATCGGCAGGCTGACGTCGAAGATGTTGTGATCGGCCAGGTTGGGCGGGCTGTTGAACACGGTCGGCGCGCCGCCCGCGCCCTCGACGAACGCGTAGCCGGCCCGGGCCACCACGGCATCCGCCGGCGTGGTCAGCAGCGACGAGAAGGGCCCGAACGTCAGGTCCACGTGGTCGGAGGAGATCAGGGTCTGGTAGTTGGTGACCACCTGGGAGGGCGAGCTGTTGTCGTTGAGGATCTTCAGGACGACCTTCCGGCCCATGATGCCGCCCTTGGCGTTCACGTCGCTGGCCCACAGCTCGTAGCCGCGATCGTAAGCCTGGCCGTCCGCGGAGAAGTCGCCGGTCAGGGACAGCGAGGCACCGATGACAATCGGAGCCGTAGTGGCTGGGCTGGAGCTCGTGGTCGTGCTGGAGCTACTGCTGCTACTGCTCGAACTGCTGCATGACGCCACCATGGTGGCCGACAGCACGGCCGCCGCGCTCGCGGCCATGGCTTTCCTGGAGAGCCAGGGGATCTTGCGTCCCACGCCTGGTTCCTCCTTCGTTTTCTGTTGCCGTCATTCGGGTGTACGCGTGGATAAGGTACCGCTGGAGCCGAGACCGTCGGATACGTCAGCGTGCTCGCTGACGAGCGGCAGCCCGGCCGAATCCGCCTGCTGCTGCAGGAGTGCCGCGAAGTCCGATTCGCCGTACCCGCGTCCCACCAGGCTCTGGATGAGCTGGTAGACGGTCGCCGCCACGGGCATGGGCACCTCGCGTTCCCGCGCTGCGGCCAGACCCAGGTCGAAGTCCTTGCGCAGCAGCGAAGCCGTGAACGTGGGCGCGAAGTCCAGGTTCACGTAGGCGGGGGTCTTGTACCCGGTAAACAGGGAACCCATCACGCTGTTGTTGAGGCAGGCCAAGAACGCTTGCCTGCTTATGCCGCTCTTTTCCGCGAGAATTGTCACCTCGGCCAGTGACTGGGCCACTACACCGAGAAATAGATTGTGGCAGAGCTTCACCGTCCTGGCCAACTCGCCCTCGCCGACGTAAGTCACGCCGCGGCCGAGCATACTCAGGTAGGGCTCTGCCATGTCGAACGCATCCCTGGGCCCGGAAACCGCAGCCGTCATCTTCCCGGCCCGGACCACCTTGGGGTTTCCCATCACGGGCGCGGCGAGGAACGCGGTGCCGCGCTGAGCCGCCTCGGCCCGCACGCGGGCTGAGGCCTCTCCAGAGACAGTGGAGCAATCGATGAGCACCCTGGGCACCGCTCCATCGGGTCCGGACATCAACCCGTCGGCACCGAGCATCGCCGCGATCAGGTCTTCGGAAGACCCGACCGTGATGAACACGATGTCCCTGGTGCCGAGCTCCCTGGCGGAGGCGACGAGCTTGGCGCCGAGCCGTGCGAGCGGCTCGGCCTTGGTCGGCGAGCGGTTATAGACGGCGAGATCGCAGCCGGCGGCCAGCAGCCGACGGGCCATCTCCACGCCCATGCGCCCGGTGCCCAGCCAGCCGAGCGGGCGCGCATCCTCAGGTCCGACCATGGCGCCCGTTCCCTTCCCGCCTCTGGTCACAATCGTTTGCACACGAGACTGGCCTCGCGAGCGGGCCCTTGTCAATGCCGGATGTCCAACCTGTTACCAAAGCCGTACCAAAATGGTTTCTCTGCCGGTATATGACAGCTCACAGGGGTTGCTCGGCGGCCGGCGCGGTCGCAGAAACCGCAGCAATCGATTGCAGACGCCGACCCTCGGGGCCTTCCCGAGGTCAGGTCGGCGCGTTATCCCCCGCGGGCCCGGCGAGAGGGGGCCTGGTGCAGCGGCACCGGCGGGTTGCCGGATTCGGCCGCCTCTTCCGGGCCAGCCTGCGAGGTCGCACCGGAGAGCGCGGCGGTAGACCCGCGGACCACCAGCTCGGGCGCGAGGTACATGATCTTCACCGGCCCGTCGGCCTCGCCGATCCGCTCGAGCAGCAGCTGGGCCGCCTCGGTGCCCAGCTGGTAGTGCGGGAAGCGCACCGTGGTCAGCGGCGGCCTGAGCCGGTCGATGAACGGCATGTCGTTGAAGCCGATCACGGAAACATCGTCGGGGCACTGCAGGCCGGCTTCGTCGACCGCCGTGTAGCACCCGACGGCCAGCATGTCGTTGGCCGCTGCCACCGCCGTGAACCCGCCCGGCCTGGCCAGCAGCTCGGCGCAGCAGCGCGTGCCTTCCTCCACCGTGTACCGGCTGGAGTACACGATCAGGTCCTCGCTGACCTCAAGCCCGGCCGACGCCATGCCGTCCCTGAACCCGCGCAGCCGGCTGACGCCGGTGGACGCCTCCTGCGGGCCCGCGATGTGCGCGATGCGGGTGTGGCCGAGCCGGGCCAGGTGGGTCACCGCCATGCGGGCCCCCTGCTCGTTGTCGACGGAGACCGAGGGAAAGCTGTAGTCCTGCGAGAGCCGGTTCATCAGGACGACGGGCAGGCCCTCGGCCGCCGCCTGGGCGAGGAGCTGGTCGTGCAGGGTGGCGGTGGCCAGCACGAAGCCGTCGACGTGACGCGCCCGCATCTGCTCGAAGATGAGGCGCTCCCGCGTCGCGTCGGCGTCGGTATTGCCGAGCAGGGCCACGTACCCGGCCGCGGCCAGCTTGTCTTCCAGGCCGCGCACGATCGGCGGGAACAGCGGGTTGTTCAGGTCGGGGATCAGCACGCCGACGGTATGCGAGCGGCGGGTCCGCAGGCTCCGGGCGACGGGGTTCGGCCGGTAGCCGAGCCTGGCCGCGGCGGCGGTGACCCGGCGCGCGGTGTCCTCGCTGACCAGGATGCGGGTTTCCGGATTGAGCGCGCGGGACGCGGTCGCCGGATGGACGCGCGCCGCAGCCGCCACGTCCCGCAGGGTGGCCGGCCGGTCAGGCATGACTCATCTCGCTCCCCACCACACACGTTTGCGCTAAGCGGCGCGTCACCACCAACATTAGCCGTCTGCCAGCGCCGAGGCACTGACCCAATCATCACTATGTGATAGCGGAGCCGCTGGCCCCCTGGCCGCACACCGCGGGCGGCCAGCGGCGGTACGCCCCCCGGGACCTGGCCGCGCGACGCCAGCGCGGCCGCCACGGCCCTGCTATGCCACAGTTCCGCGGACTGTTACACTCCCGGTTTATGTGGGGGGTTACCTTCTCCGATCTTATATACCGTTATCGGCAATTCCTTATTGCCATAGTGGGAGCTGGAGTGGTATTTGCCATGGCGCTGGCCATGACAGGACTCGCCGCCGGATTCACCGCGGAGATTAACTGGACGATAGGCGGAATTGGCGCCGACCGCTGGGTGCTTAATGACAATGCCCATGGGCTCATCTCCAATGGGCAGCTCCTTCCCCAGTCCGACGTGACGGCTATCTCTCAAGCTCCCGGAGTGGCCAGAGCGGCCGGGCTGGCCGTGTTGCCCCAGCAGGTGGCGCATATAGGCAGCCATACCAAGACGGTTCTGGTGTTGGGAGTGGAACCGGGGAGCATCGGGGATCCCGCGGTGACGTCCGGCCAGACGCTCACCGGACCGGGCCAGGCGGTAGCCGACACCCGGACCGGTGCGGCCGTCGGCAGCCAGATCACCATAGGTTCTCTGTCGTTCCGCGTGGTCGGCGAGGCGGTAAACCGCACGATGCTGGCCGGCAGTCCGATCGTGTTCATGCCCCTGCGCGACGCCCAGGTTCTCGCCCTCGGGGGCAGGCCGCTCATCACCGCGGTCGTAACCCGCGGCATCCCGTCGCAGGTGCCAGCCGGACTCGCCGTGCTGACCACGTCGGAAATCGAGCACGACCAACTGGTGCCGTTGACCGGGGCGGTCGCATCCATCAACAGCTTCAAGTTCCTCATGTGGGTGGTGGCCGCCATCATCGTCGCCGCCCTGCTCTACGTGTCGGCTCTGCAACGAGTACGGGACTTCGCCGTGCTCAAGGCGCTGGGGTCCTCTTCCCTGTTGCTCTTCGGGAGCCTGGCCGTGCAGGCCATCGTGGTCACCCTGATCGCCGCGGCCCTGGCGGCGATCGTGGCTAACTTCCTGGGCGTCTTCTTTGCCCAGCCCGTGGTCATTCCGGGTAGCGCCTTCGCCGTCCTGCCCGTCATCGCCATCGTGGTGGGACTGGTGTCGAGCCTGGTCGCCGTGCGCCGCGCCACCTCGGCCGATCCCGCCGCGGCCTTCGGGGGGTGAGGTGCGTGTCCCTGGCCGTCCAGACCCTCACGGTGGAGTTCAGCGGCGCCGGCTATAAGGTCCGGCCGCTCAACGGGTTCTCCTTCGACTGTGACGACGGCCAGCTCGTGGTCCTGCTCGGGCCATCCGGCTGCGGCAAGACGACGCTGCTCTCGTGCCTGGCCGGCCTGCTCAGGCCGACCTCCGGCTCCATCTGGTTCGACGACACGGAGGTCACCGGGCTGCGCGGCCCGGCCCTGTCCGCCTATCGCCGGCACACCGTGGGCGTCGTGTTCCAGGCCTTCAACCTCATCCCCAGCCTGAACGCGCTGTCCAACGTCATGGTCCCGCTGCGCTTGTCGGGCATCTCGCGCAGCGTCGCGCGCGAGAAGGCCACGGCCCTGCTGGCGCAGGTCGGGCTCGACGAACGCGCCAATCACCGGCCGGACCAGCTGTCCGGCGGGCAGCAGCAGCGGGTGGCCATCGCCCGGGCCCTGGTGTACGACCCGCCGCTGATCCTGGCCGACGAGCCGACCGCGCACCTCGACTTCATCCAGGTGGAGGGGATCCTGCGACTGCTGCGCGCGCTCGCCTCTCCGGGGCGGATCGTCGTGGTCGCCACGCACGACCAGCGCATCACGCAGCTCGCCGACGAGGTCGTCGAGCTCGTCCCGATCCTGCCCGTCGCCGAACTGGAATCACGGGAGGTCACGCTCGCGGCCGGGCAATACCTCTTCCGGCAGGGAGACCCCAGCGATCTGGTCTACCTGGTTCAGTCGGGCGACGTCGAGATCCTCCGCGACATGGCCGACGGCACCGAGGAACTCCTGACGGTGATCGGTCCCAGCGCCTACTTCGGTGAACTCGGGCCGATGCTGAACCTGCCCCGCAGCGCCTCGGCACGGGCCCGCGGCCCGGCGGTCCTGACCGGGTGCTCGGTCCGGGAGTTCCGCAAGCTGGCCAGCCAGCTACGGTCCCCCTACTGGAACCAGGCCAGGTACGACGCCAACCGGGCGGCGGCCGCGTTCGCGGGCCGGATGCAGGACGCCGTGGACCTGGACATCGTAAGCACGGACCTGCTGGGCGTGGTCGGTGAAACGATGGATGCTGCGCACGTGGAGCTCTGGACCCCGCCGACCGAGTGAGCCCGGGGCCTCAGACCAGCTGGGGTGACATGCTGACCAGGGTCAGCCCGGTCACGGCCACGCAGATGCCCAGCACCTGGAGGCCGCTGAGCCGCTCCCGGAATACGACGAGCCCGAGGGCCAGGGGTATGACCGGGTAGGTGCTCGAGACCGCGGCCGTGACTGCGACCTCGCCGGCCTGCCCGCCGCGGGCGAACGCGACCAGCGCCACCGCCTCGGCCAGCCCGGCGGCGATCGCCCAGCCGGTTCCGGCCAGCCCGCCGCGCGGACGCTGCTGCCCGCAGATCAGCGCGACCAGGAGCACGGTGACCGAGATGATGTAGACGCTCAACGCGGAAACGAGCCACCCCGCGGTGGCGGCGTAGGCGCCGAGCCAGAACGCGCCGGTACCGTAGGTGAGCGCGGAGGCGAGCGCCAGCAGCAGACCCCACGGCCTGCTCCGGGCGCCACGGGACGGAGCCGCCCCGTCGAGCGCCCACTGGCGTGGGACCGGGATGCCGTCGATCGTAACCGCGGACGGCCTCCCGGATGTCTGCATGGCGGCCGCGGCCACGCCCGCGACGGCGAGCGCGTCCCCGAGGCCGCCGAACCTGCCGAGCGGCTCCCCCAGGACGACCAGCGCCAGGACCGCGGTCACCCCGCCGTAGGTGGCGGCGGCCCCGCTGACGATCCCGACCGGGCCGTGCTCGAGGGCCCGATAGTAGGTCAGCCAGCCCAGCAGGCTGAACAGCCCGGCCCCGGCTAGGCCCAGCACCGTGGAGCTGGCCAGGGTCGGCAGGTGCGGGTGCAGGGCGGCCAGGGCCATCCCCAGCACGATCGTCCCCGTAACCTGGCTGATCAGCAGGGCCATCAGCGTGCCCATCCGCCTGGCCGCGTGCGCGGCCGCGACCGAGGACAGCCCCCACCCCGCCGCGGCGACCAGCCCGTAGACCATCTGGATCATCCACCATAAGTAGTTATCTCACTACTTATCGTGACTCACCCGGAGGCGCGGGTCAAGACTCTCTGCTACTAAATGAGGCCGAGCAATCACAATGAGTGGCAATCGTGACCCGCCAGACCGTCGGACCCGCAGGCCGTGAACTGGTGCAGGACGTGGACGGGGCCGTCGCCGCCGCCGAGGGTAGCCAGGCCGTGGGCCACCGCCTGCCCGGCTAGGAGCGCGGCCTGCTCGGCGGCCTCGGGTAGCGACAGCCCGGCGGCCAGGCCGGCCGCGAGGACGGCCGAGTGGGTGCAGCCGGCGCCGTGAGTGGCGGCGACGGGATGGCGGACGACCGGGATGCGCAGGTGACGGGAGCCGTCGAAGAGGTGATCGACCTGGTCGGCACCGTGGCCCCCGGTCACCAGGGCCGCGCGGGCGCCCATCGCGACCAGGTGCTCGGTGAGGACGGCCCGGTCTTCGGTCGCGAGCTTCGTCAGCGCCTGGGCTTCGGGGAGGTTCGGAGTCACGACCGTGGCCAGCGGGAACAGCCGCGAGACCAGGGTCCCGACCGCGTCGGGTTGCAGCAGGGTGCTGCCCGAGCTGGCCACCATGACCGGATCCACGACCAGCGGCAACCTCCGCGTCTCTAGCGCGCAGGCGACCGCCTCGATCAGCGGGGCGGAGAACAGCATGCCGGTCTTGGCGGCGTCGGCGCCGATGTCGTCCAGCACCGCGTCGATCTGGGCCCGCACGAACGACGGCGGGAGCTCCTGGATGGCCGTCACGCCCAGCGTGTTCTGAGCGGTGAGCGCGACGATGGCCGACATGCCGTGCGCGCCGCAGCGGGCGAACGCCTTCAGGTCAGCCTGAATGCCCGCTCCGCCGCCCGAATCGGACGAGGCGATGGTCAGGACCCGCGGAACCCCGCTCACGCAGGGAGTTCCGGTACGCCGGCGACCGGGCTCGAGGCCTGGGCGTGCCAGCGGCGCGGGATACGGCCCGCGGTCCTGGCGGCGTACCCGGCGGCCACCGCCAGGCGCATCGCGCCGGCCATGCGCGCGGGGTCGGCCGCGCGGGTGATGGCCGAGGCGACGAGGACCGCATCGCAGCCCAGCTCCATCGCGAGGGCAGCGTCGCTGGCGGTCCCGATACCGGCGTCGAGGATGACCGGAACGTCGGCTTGCTCCACGATCATGGCGATGTTGTGCGGATTGCGGATGCCCAGGCCGGATCCGATCGGGGCGCCAAGCGGCATGACCGCCGCGCAGCCCGCCCGCTCGAGGTGCCTGGCGAGGACCGGGTCGTCGTTGGTGTAGGGAAGCACGGTGAAACCGTCGGCAACGAGCATCCGGGCCGCGTCGAGCAGTTCGACCGGGTCCGGCAGCAACGTGTGATCGTCTGCCACGACCTCGAGCTTGACCCAGTCGGTGCCGAGCGCCTCCCGGGCGAGCCTGGCCACCAGCAGCGCCTCGCTCGCGGTGTGGCAGCCGGCCGTATTCGGCACGATGTGCGCGCCAGAGCGCTGCAGGGTGCCGAGCAGCGAGCCTTCCGCGTCCCCGACGGGGGCGACGCGCCGCATGGCCACGGTGGCCAGCGCGGTACCGGAGGCTTCGAGTACCTGCCGTAGCACCTCCAGGCTCTGCACTCCCCCGGTCCCGACGATGAGCCGGGAACTCAGCTCACGGCCGGCCAGCATCCACGTCTCCGCGATGGCGGCCTGGGTCAGCACGTCCGTATCGGTCATTGTCATCCTCCCTGCACGGCCGTGACGACCTCGACCTGGTCGCCGGCCCGAAGCAACGTCGCGGTCCACGAGCCGCGAGGGATCACGTCGCCGTTGACGGCGGCGGCGATGCCGGTGCCGAGCGCGGTCAGCTCGGCCACCGCCTGGGCGACGGTCGCGCCTTCGGGCAGCTCGCGCGGCTCCCCGTTGAGCTTCACCTCCACCGTCACGGCGATCCCTGCCCTGTGGTGAACCGCTGGGGGGTGAACGGCGCCCACTCCGGGGCGGGTGGCTGACCGGTGAGCAGGGCCACCGCGGCGTCCGCGGTCACCGGGGACATCAGGATGCCGTTGCGGAAGTGGCCGGTGGCCAGGAGCAGCCCGTCCGGGCCGCACCGGCCGACGATCGGCCCGTTATCCGGGGTTCCAGGCCGCAGGCCGGCACAGGTCTCGGCCAGGATCAGCTCGCTAGTCACGGGCAGCACGCTCATTGCGTCGTGCAGCAGGTCGTGGACGGCGCCCGCAGTGACCGTCTGGTCCGGGCCGCGCTCCTCCTGGGTGGCGCCCACGATCAGCTCACCGTCGGCGCGGGGCACCAGGTAGACGTCGATGCCGCGCACGATCGCGCGGATCGAGTGGGTCAGAACGGGCGGCAGGCCGACCGGGTGGCGCAGGCGCAGCAGCTGACCCTTGACCGGGCGGACCGCGGACCGCACGGCGTCTGGTACCCCGGCGACGGAGCCGGTCCAGCATCCGGCGGCCACGACGACCTCGGCCGCGTCGACCTCACCGCCGCCGGCGAGCCGCACGCCCGCTGCCCGCCCGTTACGGGAACGTACCTCGAGCACGTGGTCCCGGATGGTCCGCGCCTTGACCATCCGCATCGCCTCGCGCAACGCAGCCGCGTACCGCCGGTTGTCGACCGACCAGTCGCCGGGGAACAGCACGCCGCCGCGCACATCCGGGGAGAGGAACGGCTCCAGCGCGCGGCAGGCACGGCTGTCGAGCTCCTGGGCGTCCAGCCCGGCCGACCGGCGGAACGCGGTCAGCCGGACCAGCGCCGCCTGGTCGCCCGGGTCGTACGCGATGGCCAGCGTCCCCTCGCGCCGCAGCCCGACCCGGTGGCCGGTCAGTTCCTCGAGTTCGCCGGCGAAGGATCCGAACCGTCCGACCGCCAGCAAGTTGAGCCGCAGCAGCGCCCCCTCGCCGAACAGGCTCTCGGAGACCGGTGCGAGCATCCCCGCGGCCACCAGGGTCGCGCCGTCCCCGAGGTCCGGGTCAACGACGACGACGTCGAGCCCGGCGGCCGCCGCCCGCCAGGCGATCGCGGTTCCGATGACGCCGCCGCCCGCGACTACGACGTCTGCGGTCTCGGCCAAAGAGCACTCCCTTCGCCGGCATTACCCGGATCAGGTACGACGGTCGGAGGCTCGCGCTCACTCGGGGGGTCCCAGGGGGGTCGTCCCCCCGGAGGTGCGCTGTCTCCCTCTCAGCCCTGTTTGGGCTCCCGTGGTCAGTTGTTAGCCTATCTCACCCCGCAGATCACCTTCGTGCAGGTGATTGGATGGCGCAATGAGCGGTGACGTGCGGGAGCGGCTGGCGGACGCGCGGCTCTACCTGTGCACCGACGCCCGGCGTGCGCAGGGTGACCTGGCGCCGTTCCTTGACGCCGTGCTCGGCGCCGGGGTGGACATCGTCCAGCTCAGGGAGAAGGGCCTGGAGGCGGGCGAGGAACTCGCGCGGCTCGAGGTGTTCGCCGACGCGTGCCGGCGGCACGGCCGGCTGCTGGCGGTGAACGACCGGGCCGACGTGGCGCTCGCGGCCGGCGCCGACGTCCTGCACCTGGGCCAGGACGATCTGCCGGTCCCGGTGGCGCGGCAGATTCTCGGCCCGGGGCCGGTCATCGGCCGGAGCAGTCACAGCCCCGCCCAGGCCGACGCGGCCTCCGCTGAGCCCGGCGTCGACTACTTCTGTGCCGGGCCGGTGTGGACCACGCCGACCAAGCCGGGACGCCCGGCGACCGGCACGGACCTGCTGGCCCATGTGGCGAGGGCGGCGCCGCGGCGCCCCTGGTTCGCGATCGGCGGGATCAGCCTGGCCCGGCTCGACGAGGTGCTTGCGGCCGGGGCGACGCGCGTGGTGGTGGTCCGCGCCATAACCGAAGCCGACGACCCCGCCGCCGCGGCGCGATCGTTCGCGGACCGGCTGCGTGTGCCACGATGAAAATATGCGGATCGCTGGCGTCGAATCGACTGACCTGTTCGTAGGGACCGCGCAGCGCCCGCTGCAGGTCGTGCGCGTCACGGTGGTGAATGACGGGCCCGCCATCGCACCCGACGCGCCGGCCTTCGTGCACGTGGAGGGGCACGGAGTGAGGCACCAAAGTCCGTTCCGCATAACCGGGATGAACCAGGGGGACCAGGAGACCTTCGAGGTTCCCGTGGAATTCGCGGTTCCCTACCAGCCGGGGAGCACGCGGCGGGTCACGGTGACGCTCGAGACCGAGGCGGGGAGCAGCCATACCGAGGCGGACCTCACGGCCGCCGAGCCGGGCTGGACGATGTGGATGGTCAGCCACTTCCACTACGACCCGGTGTGGTGGAACACGCAGGGCCAGTTCACCGAGGCGAAGCTCAGCCTGCCGGACGAGAACGGCAACCTGCCCGACTCCAGATCCGCCTTCGAGCTGGTCGGCGCGCACCTGGACAAGGCCAGGAAGGACAGCGATTACAAGTTCGTGCTGGCCGAGATCGACTACCTCAAGCCCTACTTCGACGCGTACCCGCAGGACCGGCAGGACCTGCGCCGGCTGATGGCCGAGGGCCGGGTGGAGATCGTCGGCGGCAACTACAACGAGCCGAGCACCACCCTGATCTGCGCCGAGGCCATGATCCGTAACGCCGTCGCCGGGATCGGGTTCCAGCGGGACGTGTTCGGCGGGGACCCGAGGACGTCGTGGATGGTTGACGTGTTCGGGCACGACCCGGGGTATCCGGGCCTGATGGCCGCGGCGGGACTGACCTCCTCGGCCTGGGCCCGAGGGCCGTTCCACCAGTGGGGCCCGCGCGGGGTCGACGGCGGCGGAATCCGGCGGATGCAGTTCAGGACCGAGTTCGAGTGGATCTCGCCGGATGGCGGGAGCCTGCTCACGCACTACATGGCGCACCACTACGGCGCCGGCTGGCGGCTGAACTCGCTGCCGGACCTGCAGGCGGCCGAGCGCGAGGCCTACGGGCAGTTCTCGGCGCTGGCGCAGGTCGCCGCCACTCGCAACGTCATGCTGCCGGTCGGCGTGGACCACGTCATCCCGGCGCGCTGGGTGACGGACGTCCACCGGAGCTGGAACGACAGGTACGTGTGGCCTCGGTTCACCACGGCCGTGCCCAGCGAGTTCTTTGCCGCGGTCCGCGCCGAGGCGGCCCTGCCGGGCCGCGCGGGGGCGTGGATCACCCCGCAGTCCAGGGACATGAACCCGGTGTACACCGGCAAGGACGTGTCCTACATCGACGGCAAGCAGGGCCAGCGGGCCATCGAGACCGCCGTTCTCGAGGCCGAGCGCCTGGCCACGCTGGCCTGGCTGGCCGGCGCCCCCTACCCGCACGCGGCGCTGGACAAGGCCTGGCGCCTGCTCGCCTACGGCGCCCACCACGACGGCATCACCGGGGTCGAGTCCGACCAGGTATACCTGGACTTGCTGGCCGGCTGGCGCGAGGCCTGGGATCTCGGCTCGGCCGCCCGGCGCGACGCCGCGCGCTACCTGGCCGGACCGGACCCGGGCACCGTCAGCGTCTTCAACGGCCTGGCCCGGCCGCGGACCGGGGTGGCGCGGATCACGCTGGAGGTGCCGGACGACGGGACTCAGTGGCTTGAGCTCAGGGACGACACCGGAAAACAGCTGCCGTCGCTGGCCGAGGGGATCCGCCGCCGGCCGGACGGGTCGCTGGCCGGGGTGACCCTCACCTTCCTGGCCAGCGACGTGCCGGCGCTCGGGTTCCGGGCCTACGCGCTGCACCCGGCCGACCCCGCCCTCCAGACCGGGTGGCAGGACGCCACCGCCGCGCAGGGCACCACGATCGAGAACGACGCCTACCTGGTCACGGCCGACCCGGCGTGCGGCGGGACGGTCACCGTCCTGGACAAGCGCACCGGCGCGAGCGTACTGACCGGGCCCGGCAACGAACTGGTGCTGCAAGACGAGTACGCGCAGCACCCCAAGCACAACGAGGGACCGTGGCACCTGTCGCCGAAGGGACCCGGGCAGGGATCGGCGTCCGGACCGGCCCAGGTGCGCGCGGAACGCTGCTCGATCGGCTCGCGCCTGGTGGCCTCGTACGCTCTCGGCGCACTCTCCGTCACCCAGGAGATCCTGCTGTTCCAAGACGCGGACCGGGTCGAGTTCCGCACCCACGTCGACGGGTTCGACGGGCATGACCAGCTGCTCCGCGTCCGCTTCCCGGCCGGCGTGCCCGGCGGGCTGCCGGTGTACCAGACCGCGACCGCCGTGATCGGCCGGTCGTTCGGGGTGGTGGACGTGGATTCGGCGGACCACTGGTGGACGCGCGACTGCGCCGCCCAGCAATGGTTCGGCCTCAGCTCGGTGGCGCGGATCCGCAGCAGCGGCCCCGCCGGGCTGACGGAGGCGATCGGCATCGCCGAGATCGTCTGCCCGGACGACCCGGACGGCCTGCGCGGCGAGGTACGTGACCTGGTGACCGCGCTGGCGGGCACCGGAGTGACCGCGACGTGCAGCGAAGCCGATGGTCCTCGGTACGGGGCGATCGACGCGGACTCCAACCTCCCGGACGTCAGGATCGCGGTCGGCGGGCCCGAGGCGAACTCGTTCACCGCCGAGGTGCTGTCGGGCGCCGGTCCCGGCTACGCGAAGGAGCTGGGGGCGAGGCTGGCCGCGGGTTCGGGTGGCGGGATGGCCCGGCTGTGGGTGCCGGCCGGGCGAGGCCGGGAGGACGCCTTCGGGCCAGATCCCGACCTGCGCGGGGCGAATGACCTGCCGGTGCTGATCGTGGCGGGCAACGGTCCTGATGAGCTGGCCACGGCGGTCGAGGCCCTCGCCGGAGACCTGGCGGACGCCCTGATCGACGCCGGTGACCAGGTCGATGACAGTGACGGGGCAGAACCGCCTGTAGCCACAGTGTCGGCGCCGCTCGCGGACCGGTCGGTCGCCATCCTGAACCGGGGCACGCCCGGTTGCGTGGTCACGCCCGACGGCACGCTGCACATGTCGGTAATGCGCTCCTGCAGCGCGTGGCCGTCCGGGATCTGGATCGACGGCGACCGCAGGACCGCGCCAGATGGCAGCAGCTTCGCCTGGCAGCACTGGAGTCACACGTTCGAGTACGCCCTGGCCTCGGGCGCGGGCGACTGGCGGGCGGCCGGCTTCGCCGCGAGCGCCGAGGACTACAACCACGACCTGATCGCGGTGGCGACCGGCGGCGGTACGCGACCGGAAGGCGATTCCCAGCCGGCGGGCGATTCCCAGCCGGCGGGCGATTCGCAGCCGGGGGGCGGTTCGCAGCCGGCGGGCGGTCCGGCGCTGGCGGCCGGCACCGGCCTGCTC
>Ga0335074_10006358_pt1 | contig 16393 bp, 19 predicted proteins | sample Lox_Sample_23_FD_206715 | JGI IMG/M metagenome (GOLD analysis project Ga0335074, IMG submission 206715) | Soil microbial communities from Loxahatchee National Wildlife Refuge, Florida, United States - Lox_Sample_2.3 | ecosystem: Environmental > Terrestrial > Soil > Wetlands | place: USA...
TACTCCGCAAACTCGCGCACTCGCACCCTCCCGCAGCAGCAAGGCCCCGAAGCGTGCATCTCCTCGTTCTGCCTGTCCTGTGCAGTCTGATGGGCATCGTCATACTGATTGCTTTCGTGAGAAATCCCACCCGTTCGCGGAGTCTTCAAGTAGCCGTAGGCGTGATACTAATCAGTCGCATCTGGTATCTCATCTATCGTATTCATCAGGCCGGAAAGAGCCATGTACGGAGATAAGTCTGGAAAGACTTGCGATATTGCCTTACGCCGGCTGCGGGCTCTCTCCGCCCACTAACCCCGGTATCGGCGACGGATGCCAATCACGGTCCCATCAGTCGGCGCTGAGTCGTCTCGCCCGCGCCTGACTTGCTAGGCTTTGTACAGATCAGAATTGTAGCTTTAACTTGCACCTACACATTTCGCTGCTGCTGCTAAGCATTTGTTTCGTGATTGTCGCGTCAGCGCAGAGTCCAGACGCGCAACAACAGTCCGGCCCTGTTCTGCACGTCTCTTATATCGCAGGTGCTCGGCTCGCAGCGGAGCAGGTCGAAGAACGGATCCATTTCGCTGCCGACGGAACGCCGGCTACCAAAACCGTGCGAAGTAAAATCTATCGCGATGGGGAAGGGCGAATGCGAATCGAATGGTCTCTCGAGGGCCCGGACGGCGTATCCTACCCGATCGTGTATCTGATTGATCCTGTGGCGCGTTTCACCGCCATACTAATTCCTGGTAAGGTGGCCCATCGCACTGCTTCGACCGGAGCCGAAGCGTTCCGGGTGGGCTTTCCGGGGATGGGAGAAGAGCTTCCGAATGTCCAGTCGCGCACGAACACCGAAGAGCTTGGGAAGCACACGATCGAGGGCATCGAAGCCGTAGGCACACGGATGACTCGTATCTGCGAGGATCAGCCGTCGCTACGCACTAGTGACGAGCTGTGGGCATCGAAGGTCCTCGGCATCACGCTCCTGGCGGAGGCCTCGGGCCCAAATTGGAAGCACACCGTCAGGGTACAGAAGATAGATCGCGGTGAGCCGGATACCGCTCTTTTTACCATTCCTTCCGATTACACGATCCAGGATTCGGAGCGCTAGGCGCGCGTGTCCTGCGGTAGGGGCCACGCTACGCCGGCTGCGGACTCTCTCCGCCCACTAACCCCGGTATCGGTGACGGATGCGGAGCAATCACGGTGCCGTCCGGCGGCGCCGTGATAGTCGGTTTCGGCCCGGCCGCCAACTTCGCGAGCGGCTTGCCGTTGATCAGGTCCAGCACCTCAGCCCCGTCCAGAACCTCGCGCTCCAGCAACGCCTCGGCGATTCTCACCAGCGCTTCGGAGCGAGCTTGGATGATCTCTTTCGCCTGGTTGTAACCGTCCTCCACCAGCTTTCTCACCTGCTGGTCGATCTTGATCGCGGTCTCTTCGCTGTAGTCGCGATGCTGCGCGATCTCGCGGCCTAGGAAGATCTGCTCGTCCTTCTTGCCGAAGCTCAGCGGCCCCAGCTCGCTCATGCCCCACTCGCAGACCATCTTGTGCGCCATCTCGGTCGCGCGCTCGATATCGTTGCCCGCGCCCGTGGTCATCTGATCCAGGAAGATCTCTTCCGCAATGCGCCCCCCCATCAGAATGGCCAGCCTCGTCTCCAGATAGCGCTTGTCGTGCGACAGCTTGTCATCCAGCGGCAACTGCATCGTCAAGCCCAGCGCCATGCCGCGCGGAATAATCGTTACCTTGTGCAGCGGGTCGGCATCTTTCATCAGCGCCGCCACCAGCGCGTGCCCGGCTTCGTGGTAAGCCGTCATCTTCTTTTCTTTGTCGCTGATGATCATGCTCTTGCGCTCCACGCCCATCAGCACTTTGTCTTTCGCCAGCTCGAAATCCCACTGCGTGACCACCTTGCGGTTCTGGCGCGCCGCCACTAGCGCGGCTTCATTCACCAAGTTCGCCAAGTCGGCTCCGGCAAATCCCGGCGTGCCGCGCGCGATCACCGAAAGATCCACGTCATCGCCCAACGGAGTCTTCTTCGTATGCACCTTCAGGATGCTCTCGCGTCCACGCACATCCGGCCGGTCGACAACCACGCGCCGGTCAAACCGTCCCGGCCGCAGCAGCGCCGGATCCAGCACGTCCGGCCGGTTCGTTGCAGCCACCAGGATCACGCCCTCGTTCGATTCGAAGCCATCCATTTCCACTAGCAATTGGTTCAGCGTCTGTTCGCGCTCATCGTGTCCGCCGCCCAGGCCCGCGCCTCTGTGCCGGCCCACCGCGTCGATCTCATCTATGAAGATGATGCACGGCGCATTCTTCTTGCCTTGCTCGAACAGATCGCGCACGCGGCTCGCGCCCACGCCCACGAACATCTCCACAAAATCCGAACCCGAGATGGAAAAGAACGGCACGTTCGCCTCGCCTGCAATCGCGCGAGCGAGTAAGGTCTTTCCGGTTCCCGGAGGCCCGATCAACAGCACGCCCTTCGGAATGCGGCCGCCGAGCTTCTGAAATTTTTGCGGCTCGCGCAGAAACTCGATAATCTCCTGCAGCTCTTCTTTGGCTTCCTCCACGCCCGCAACATCCTTGAAGGTGACCTTCTTCTGCTGCGAGGAATGCAGCCGCGCGCGGCTCTTGCCGAAACTGAGCGCCTTGTTACCGCCACTCTGCATTTGGCGCATCATGAAGATCCACAGTCCCAACAGAATCAGCACCGGAACCGCGTTCAGCAGGATGCCGATCCAGCCGCTTCCGGTCGAATCCTTCCAGGTGTACTTGACGCCTTTGTCCTGGAGAAGCTTGTAGATCTCCGGATAGTTCGGCGGAACGACAGTATGGAACGCTCGGCCATCCACTAGGCTTCCCTGGACATCGGTCCCGGTGATATTGGCTTCCTTGACCTTGCCTTCCTGCACGTACGTCACGAAATCCGACACCGAGAGGTTCTGCGGCGTCGGGCCCCGGCCGGTCTTCACGGCCATCCATACCAGAACGACTGCCAAAAGAATGACGACCCAGAAAACTGCGGTTTTTACGTTTGAACTCATGAACTCACCTTTCGCCGGCTGAACCGATGCCGGCCGGGCACCAAATACCCGCTTCCAACCCTCTATTGAAAAGACGTCAACCCACAGGGTTTCGGTTCAGACCTACTCCACTTCTTCACTCCCCACTTCGCCGGTAGACCAGGCGAATCACTCGACGGCTCTCGTCCGAGGCCGTGAATTTTGCCGCGGCGCCAAACCGGCGCACCCAAACTATCTCCTGTCCCGCCACAACGATGGGCCAGTGACGCCGCTCCCAGAGCACCACCCGCTGCTGCTGGAACAGCGACTTGATCTTTTCCGCTCCCTTGTGTCCCGGCCGTTGCAATTCGTCGCCCGGTTCCCAATTGCGGGCAAACAGAACGGCCGGCCTGCCGGGTGGGCCCACCTTATCGGCGTCCAGGTCCGCAATTTCCGCTTTAGAGTCTTGATCTTTTTTGAAGTTAACACAATTTTCAAGCCCGGAGTTTACGCAGTTGACAATAATGCTCCCGCTTCGGAACGGGAGCAGGCTCTCAATACCGGGTTCCAGATCGACATGGTAGTGGCGGGGTCTGGAGTTCGGTTCGCCCGGGCGGGCCAGCAACAGTTCATCGAAGGATCGCAGCGCATCCACTCCTGGAATAATCACTCGATCATGGCCGTGTACTGAGTAACAGATCTTCAAAACCGCGTCGATATGGGAGAAATCCAACGACCGAAGGTCTCCTCTTATATCCCGTAGCGCCCGGCGGATTACGCGCCGCTGTACTGCCAGATGCAAAGCCTTCAACGGCTTGACTTGTAAAATCGAACCCAAAGCATTTCGTTTGGCAATTTCGAGATAGACCGGTTCAACTTCCTGACTCCAATAATCTTCCTCCGTTTGCGCGAGTTCCGCCGTTCCGGCCAGCACGCCTTCCAGGTTGGTGTTGAACTCACGGCTGAGCAGGGGCATGGCTTCGTTTCGTAATCGGTTCCGGGCAAACTGCGGGTTCGCATTCGACGAATCTTCACGCCAGCTAAGGCTCTCGGCAATGGCCCATTGCCTCACTTCTTCCCGGCCGGTGGTCAGCAGCGGCCGGATGAAGCCATCCTGCGTGACCGGGTACATACCCGCCAATCCCGCCAAGCCGGAGCCGCGCAGCAACCGGAAGAGCACGGTTTCGGCCTGGTCGCTGCGGGTATGGCCCAGGGCTACGCGCTTCAGGCCTCGCTCGGCCATGCACCTTTGGAAGAACTCGCGCCGGACCTGCCGCGCCTCCTGCTCCAGGTTTCCGCCGCTGACTGCACCGGACGTTACCAGCACTTCCAGTTGGAGCGCGTCACCAAGCCTGCGCACAAACTCTTCGTCGGCATCCGATTCGGCGCCTCGCAATTGATGATTTACGTGGAGCAGCGCAAGGCCGATCTGCAGCCTGGGCGCGAGCCGATACAAGAGGTGCAGCAGGACCACGGAATCGGCGCCACCTGAAATCGCAACGCCGACCCGGTCACCGGGCTCCAGCATGCTATAACGAGGGATGATTTCCGCCACCCGGTCGAGCAGTGTTTCGGCCAACACCGCTATTTTAAGTCGCCTTTAGCCACCCTTCATACCTCCATGGAACTGAACCCGCCTTTGACTGAAGACGAGTTGCTTCGAAAAGCAGCGTCCGTCAAGGTCTTGCTGATGGATGTCGACGGTGTGATGACGGATGGCCATCTCTACTTGGTGCCCAATGAGAAGGGTGACATGGTGGAGACCAAGGGCTTCGATTCGCAGGATGGCATCGCATTGCGCTGGTTGCGCTGGTACGACATTCAGACAGGCGTCATCAGCGGCCGCGAGTCACCGGCTACCGCCGAGCGGGCTCGCCAAGTCGGCATGAGCTGGATCTTCCAGGGCCATATCGAGAAGATTCCTCTGTTCGAGCAGATCATGGCTGAGGCTAAAGTGACACGCGAGGAAGTCGCCTACATCGGCGACGATCTCACGGATGTGGTCATCATGCGGCGTGTAGGACTTTCTTTCGCCACAGCGAACGCACGCCCGGAAGTGAAGCGCTCGGCGCATGCCGTCACTGGCGCATCAGGCGGATCCGGGGCGGTTCGGGAAGTAATCGAAATGTTGCTGCAGGCTCGCGGCGTGTGGAACGACTTGCTCAAGAAATACGAGGTGACGCCCTGAGCGATGCTTCTCCCGGGCACGTCGGGCTGGTTCTCGTCACGGTGAGTGCGCCGGGCGTGCTGCATCAATTGACCGGCGTGATCGTGCGCCATAAGGGCGACATTCGATCGGTTTCGATCAGCGAAGACCAGCCGAGTGAGACGCGCGTCTATTTCGAAGTCGACCTCCCCGGGCAAGCCGAAGCGCTGTTACACGATCTGCGAGAGCTTGAAGTCGTCCGTTCGGCAAGCCAAGTGGAATCCCTACAGCAGGTTTACGGCAAACGGATCATCATCATTGGCGGCGGGGCGCAAGTGGGGCAGGTGGCTTTGGGCGCGATCTCGGAAGCCGATCGGCACAATATCCGCGGCGAGCACATCTCGGTCGATACCATTCCCTTGGTTGGTGAGGAGGCGCTCGCGGCTGCGGTTCGGGCGGTGCGCCGCCTGCCGCGGGTTCGTGCATTGGTGTTGGCAGGTTCTTTGATGGGTGGTGACATTGAAACCGCGGTGCGAGAAGTTCGCAGTGAAGGGCTGCTGGTAATCAGTCTGAATATGGCGGGAAGCGTTCCCAACTCGTCGGATCTGGTAGTAACGGATCCGGTGCAAGCCGGAGTGATGGCGGTAATGGCCGTGGCCGATACCGCCAAGTTCACGATTGAGCGCTTGCACCGAAGAGTTTTTTGATTGAGGAAAAGCTGTGTAAGATTTCCCGTGTCAAAATTGCACTACTTGACTTGAAACGAAAACTCACGGAGCAGTTCGCCCTGTTGGTTCTTCCCGGTGGCATAGAGGCGGAAGAAGTATGCTCCATCGTGGGCGATTTTGGGAGCAGTGATCTCGGCTTTATCGTGCCGCACTACGCCCGTGCCTTTCCACAACTCTGTGCCAGTTTCGTTGACGAGTTGGACCTGGACAGGCCCCTCAGGCAGATCCGTTGCGTCGAAGTGAACATGCATCGGGCGCCCTTCCGGTACGACGCCGGTTTCAATGCCGCGATACGCGGACAGATTCACTTCCGCGATCGGGACTGGGCGCCGGACAAGCTGTGGAGTGACAAGGAGTCCGGCGATGATCACAGCGGCAGCCGCGCCGGCCCAAGAGAGATTGGGAACCGTAAACCAGGTTTTCCAAGAGCGGTGCTGCCTGGCGGCCACCGCGACAGTGCGTTCGCGTTCTAATTCCTCCAGCGCGAGCTTGGTCGCGAGAATCTGCGTCTCGAGAGCCTCGAGCCGCGAAACGCAACCATCGCACGCCAGAATGTGAGTCTCGACGATCTCGAGTTCCTCGTCTGGGCATTGATGCAGCAGAAAGCGCTCGAGCGCTTCCTCTGCCGGATGAGTTGAATATGAGTTCTGCATACAGGCTGGAGAACCGGAGTTCTCCATCTCCATAACAGATGTGTATATTAACCTGCCTGTGCTCTCACGAAAACTGAGAAAAGTCCGTTGTTGGCCAGTTTTTTCCGACCGATTTCGCCAAACTTTGCCTTGGCTCTTGATTTCAGTAACCGAAACTGCGTTTCGGTCAGCGCCATTTCGCGGCAGATCTGCTCCTGCGGCTGCTCCTTCAGATAAAAGCGTACCAGGATATCGCGATCCCGTTGCGAGAGCGCCGCTAACGCACTCTTCATCAGCTCGGCTTTCTGGCGCAGCATAGCTTCCTGCTCGGGGTTTTGTTTGCGATCGGCGACCGTGACGCCACTTTCGATATCGGCCTGCTCGCGGCGAGTATGAACCGCCTGCTCGATATAGGCCGCCACCTGCCTCCGCACCACGGTACGAACGAATCCCATCAATCGCTCAGGCTCTCGAAGATCCCCGCGCTTGATGGCGTTCACCACGATCAGGAATGTATCGTGCACTTTATCTTCCAGCTCCTGGGGACCCAATTGGCGGCAAAGGTAGTATCGAATACCGCGGCTGAACAATTTATAGAGTTGTTCCATGCCGGCATCCTGGCCGGCTTTGACCTGTGCGACCAGAACGCCCCACTCGACGGGCGTGAAACTCTTGGATGTTTTCTCCCGGACCTCCTGGCTCGGCGAGCTTCCGTCCCCGGTCGGCGCCGGGCAGAGTTTCGGTTGCGTAGCGACCATAGGATGAGGTTCACTCCTTTGAAATGATCGAATAAGCGGCCCAAAGGGAAGGCGAACTCCGGTAACCTCCGCCTCGCTGCATGTCTAATTGTGCCTCCTGCAAAGCGAGGGAGGCTCGCTTTGCGAGAGGCCCGGAGTGTTTTTGGAAATGGGCATAGAAAGCGGAAAAGAATTGTCCGGAATCATCCGGTGTGGGCCAGGCGCTAACGATGACCGCGGCAGCACCCGCCAGCAGCCAAGCCCGGCTGAGACCGATCAGGCCGGCGCTCGGCAGGGTCTTGCCTTGTTCGGAGTCGCAACCGCTCATCACCACCAGGCTTCCAGGTACGCGATAGGACGCGACCACTTCCGGCGTCAGCAGCTCGGGCAGGCCGTCATTGGTGAGGCTCAGGGCCAACGCGGCTTCTTGCGGGCGGCCTTCCGGACTGACGACATGCACGGCGAAATGCAGCACTTCGGGCCGCTTGGCGGTCGCATGGCGTAATGCATTCCCCGAAGCTTGCAGGCCAGTGAGCAGTTCGATATCCGCCAGCCCGCTCATGCCGGCTGCGGCTTTCACTTCCCGGTCGCTGCCCGCCAGGCGCGCCAGAACCTTGGCTTGGTCAGTGTGCTTGGCCTGCACTAATGGCGCCCCAGTTCGCCGGGAATCGGCTAAGTTATAAATCGGGTCGGCGATTCCGACAAAAACGGATGCGGGCAGGGAAGCCGGCGGCTGCAACAGCAACAGTTCGCTGGGAAGGAGGCGAACGCTGTGGGCGGCCGAAAGAGGTGCGCTTTCTCCTCGTATCGAAAGAGCGGAGAAGGGAACACCATCGAGCAACGCTCCGTCTGCAACGATCAGCCAGTTGCGCTTGCGCCGCACGGTTGAGTTCAGTTGCCCAAACAGGGTTTGGCTGAGTGCGCGACCGGAGCCGGCGATGTCCTGGCCGGTACGCGCAGCCGCACTGAACGCCTTGGCTTGATTGCCAATGGTGGTCTCGTCCGGCAACTCGTACAGGTTCACGTCCTCCCCCGTCACCGCCCACACAAACGATTGGCGCTTGCCCAAGCAAAAGCTGAGCAGCACTTCGGTTCCACTTAACCTAACTTGAATACTTCTAAGTGAATTCTTATGCGCATTTTTCTCATTCGGAGACGGGTTGTCGAGCAGTTCTAGGCCGATTTTGTTTTCAAGCTCGCTGAGTTGAAGCCGGGTTTCACGCAGTTTCGCCTCCTGTTCCTGGGATTTTCCGCCAAGCGTAACGTGCGCCTCTTCCTTCTGCAGCGCTGAAAGAAGCTCGAAATATTCGGGCGGAAGCTGAAGGTTTTTGTCAAAGGAAAGCGTTAATTGTTCGCGCAGGCTGGCCGCTCGATTCCCGGCAAGCGCTTCTAAACCGGCCCGGATGAGCGCTGAATCGTGGTTTTTTAGTGCCAAGCTGGCGGCTAATTCTGCGTAGTCTTCATAGACATCGTGCAACTGGGCGATGGTTAACGTGCTAGTGACATCGCCCGGCAGTGCGCCGGAACGCCATTGATTGGCCGCATCGACGGCATGGTGAAATTCGAGTAAAGCTTCGTGCATTCGCCCAAGGCCGAGCAGGATCTGGCCGCGCACATGAATCGGATAATATTGCGGATTTATTTTGAAGGCCGGAGCGTTGGCAGCGAACGCTTCGTCGATAAATTTGAGCGCCGCAGCATAATTATCTTTCTTCAACTCCAGCTCCGCCAGATGCTCATGCGTAACGGCGAGGTCGTCCGTGTCATTGAGTCGCGTCTGAATCGCGGCTGCTTTGTCGAGAGCTTGTTCGCCCTCCGGGACCTTGCCCTGATTTAGCATCAGAAGTCCGGAGATATCCCACGCAAATGCCTCGGTGGGCTCTGCCGCTGCGCGGTGCGCAGCTTCAACGGCGCGCCGACCCCACCTCAGTGCTTCGACACTCCGCCCCTGCTGCATTTCCAGGATCGCTTGGTTCAGTAGCGCCTTCGCTAAGAAGTCCTGGCGGGCTGTGTTCGACAATTTGTTGATGGCGTATTCGGATTCTTTTTCGGCTAAGGCGAGGTCGCCGAGTCCTCGGTAGATGGAAGACAGGACCATGGCAGCCGCGCCGCTCGCCGTGTCATCTTTGGCGCGGTCGGCTAACTGTCTGGAGACTTCTGCGGATTCGAGGGCTTCTCGATAATGGAACAGTGATATCTGGCACGCGCTGCTCTCCCGCAATGCCACGGATTCGCGGCTCAGATCGCTAATCTGATGTGCCGCTTTCTCGGCAGAACTGAATTGCTCGATTGCGTGTGCGAAATCACCTGCCGTGCGCAGCTTCTTGCCCGCCGCCATCGTCGCGTCGATCTGCTTAAGGAGCAATGCGTCTTGCTGAGATTGGGCTGCGACCAGCAGACCAGAGTTCATCAGGCAAAGCACACTCAGCATGCGAACGGCCTGAGGCAGCCACATCGGCGGTGCCTGCCTACGCCGCGTGAGGGGTGGCAGAACTTGTCCTTAGGAAAAATCTGACTTTTCCACACTCTACCACCCCACACTCGCGAGTACCACAGATTTTTGGGGCCGCCGGTCAGTGGCCACCGAACAGCCAGATCACAAGGAATCATTCCGTATCGCTCCTTTCCGTAACTATTACCAGTGGTATAGCCGTTTTCTGAACAGGAGCCAAGAATCTCTGACAGCGCAGAGTGTAAGCGGCTAAAGCGCGAAAATCGCCCGAAAAATAATGGTCAGAGTGTCGGGAAGAATTGGGGGGTACATGCGAATTCCTTTCGCACCGAGGCTACCTTCGCGCGACCCTGTTTCGGGCTGTAAATTCTGCTCTAACTCGTTGAATTTACAGGGATAAGATTTTTCTGATACTTTTGTGACCGCCCCATTTCGGGCCTTGCGTTTTACTGTGGAACCCAATACGGGCTTCGGTCTCCGCTATACTCGTTGAGGTAGCGGTTCCTCGCCGGGGACAACTGCGCTTCCGCGCGTCCGCTCCCTCTCAAATAGAAATTCATGTTCGACAATCTGTCCGACAAGCTGCAGCGGGTCTTCAAGAACCTGCGCGGCGAAGGAAAACTCAGCGCCGCCAACATGGAGGAAGCTCTACGCGAGATCCGCGTGGCGCTGCTTGAGGCCGATGTCCATTTCAAGGTCGTCAAGCAGTTCATTGAAGATGTGAAGGTCAAGGCGATGGGCGAAGAGGTTCTCACCGCCTTATCGCCCGGCCAGCAGGTGGTGAAGATTGTTCGCGACGAGCTGGTCAGGATGCTCGGCACGCATGCCTCCCGCCTGCGCTTTGCCAACGAACCGCCGACCGTGATGTTGATCGTCGGCTTGCAGGGATCGGGCAAGACCACCAGCGCGGCCAAATTGGCGCGATTCCTCGGCAAAGAAGGGAACAGGCCGAAGTTGGTTTCCGTGGACGTGTACCGCCCGGCGGCGCGCCATCAGCTCGGCATTCTCGCTAAGAACGTCAACACCCCGATTTACGAGGGAACGCCCGAAGAAACCAAGCCGCTGGAATTAGCGCGCTCGGCCCGCCGGGAAGCCATGCAGACCGGGCGCGACGTGCTCCTGGTGGATACCGCCGGCCGCCAACATATAGATGATCAGTTGATGCAGGAACTGCATGAGCTGAAGGAAGCGCTGGCGCCCACCGAGATTTTGTTCGTGGCGGATGCCATGACCGGACAGGACGCGGTGCGCTCCGCGGACGAGTTTCATAAACGGCTCGGAATTACGGGCGTCATTCTCACCAAAATGGATGGCGATGCGCGCGGCGGCGCGGCGCTTTCCATCCGCTCGATCACCGGGCAGCCGCTCAAGTTTGTTGGCGTCGGGGAAAAAACGGATGCGCTCGAAGCATTTCACCCCGATCGCGTGGCCTCGCGCATTCTCGGCATGGGCGACGTGCTGTCGCTGATCGACAAAGTCCAGGAAACAATCGATCAGAAAACCGCCGAGAAGATGCAGGAGAAGCTGCTCGGGGACGATTTCACGCTGGAAGATTTTCGCGAGCAGATCAAACAGGTGCGCAAACTGGGATCGCTCGGCGGCTTGATCGATATGATTCCGAAGATTGGCCCGCTCAAGGAGTTCAAAGACGCCAAGCTCAACGATAAAGACACCGAAAAAGAAATGGATCGAGTGGTGGCCATCATCGACTCCATGACTCCCAAAGAGCGCCGCAATCATATGTTGATCAATGGATCGAGGCGGCGTCGTATTGCGAAAGGCAGCGGAACCTCGGTGCAGGATGTCAACAATCTTCTGAAACAATACGCGCAAGCGCGTAAAATGATGAAGAGCTTCACCGGACAAGCGGGCTTCTTGGGAAAGAAGCTGGCCAAAATGAAGCTGCCTGGCCTGCCGGGCTTTTAGACCGGAAACTCCACAGTTAAGTGGCGCTGGATGCGCACTCCTCCGGAAGTTTGCAACAATATAGAAAAGAAAAGGTTACGATGTTAGCTATTCGCCTGGCGCGCTTTGGCGCTAAGAAGAAACCCACGTATCGCGTGGTAGTGATTGACAGAGACCGGGCTCGCAACAGCCGCTCGGTGGAAGTGGTTGGGCACTATAACCCGGTTGCCAATCCGGCCCAGGTGCAGTTGAACCACGAACGTATCGACTATTGGATCAAGAACGGAGCGCAGCCCTCTGACAGGGTGAACCGGCTGCTGAAATCGAATCCGGCGCAGGCTCCTGCCGTCGCCTAATTGAGATGAATGACAGCAACGGCGTCAAGACGCTAGTAGAAGAGATCGCCAAGGCCCTTGTGGATACGCCTGGCGAGGTGTTGGTGAACGAGATTGCGGGCGAGCACGCCACGGTGTTCGAATTGCGCGTGGCGGAGAGCGATCTCGGTAAAGTGATCGGCAAGCAGGGGAGAACGGCGCGCTCGATCCGAACGTTGCTGGGAGCGGTCGGGACGAAGCTCAACCGCCGATTTTCGCTCGAAATCCTTGAATAGGGTAACGGTTGCCGAGATCCTGCGGCCCCGCGGCAATCGCGGCGAGGTGCTGGCGAAATCGCAGACCGACGTGCCCGGCAGGCTCGAAGGATTAAAGCGTGCGCAGGCGCGCTTGGCGGACGGATGCGACGTCTCGGTTGAGATTACGGATGCCTGGGTCCACGATGGCGATTGGGTGTTGAAGTTTGCCGGAGTGGATTCAATCACGCAGGCCGAGCGGTTCCGCGGCGCCGATGTTTGGATCCCGGCCGAAGAGCGCGGAACATTGCCGGCGGGCGAGTTTTTTGAGTCGGATCTGATCGGTTGTGTGCTGCTCGATTCAGCGACCGGTTCGGAGTTGGGCAGGGTAGAAGGCTGGCAGGCCGGCGGCGATCGGATGCAGGTAGGTCCTCCGCTGCTGCAATTGACGGTGGCGGGACGTGAGGTGCTGATTCCATTCGTGCCGGCAATTTGCCGCGAGGTGGATTTGGAAGCCCGCGCAATTCGAGTGGAACTGCCGCCGGGCTTATTGGATTTATAACGGCGGGCCGGTTCCGATGAAATTTCACATCGTGACGATTTTCCCGGATTTTTTCGCGGGGCCATTCGCGCACGGCGTGGTGGCCAGGGCGCGAACCGAGGGGCGGATTGAGATCCAGGTTCACGATTTGCGACACTGGTCATACGATCGTCATCGAACGGTGGATGACCGGCCGTTCGGGGGCGGTGAAGGCATGCTGCTGAAACCGCAGCCTCTGTTTGAGGCGGTTGAGGCCATTTTGCCGGTGCGGACGGCTCGGCACAGGGTGGTTCTGTTATCGGCGCAGGGCCGACAGTTTACGCAGGCGTCGGCGCGGCAATACGCGGCGCTCGACGAATTGCTGCTGATCTGTGGACGCTATGAAGGTGTGGATGAGCGCGTGGCCGAGTATTTGGCCGACGACGAGTTGTCGGTCGGCGATTTTGTGCTGAGCGGCGGCGAACTGGCGGCTTGCGCAGTGGTGGATGCCGTGGCGCGGCTGTTACCGGGCGTGCTTGGGAATGCAGAATCTTCGCGGAACGAAAGTTTCAGCGAGGAGAACGAGGGTTTATTGGATTGCCCGCAATATACCAGACCGGCGGAGTTCCGCGGCTGGAAGGTGCCCGAGGTGCTACTGGGCGGCAATCACGAGGAGATCAAGCGCTGGCGCCGGAGCGCGTCGCGCGAGAAGACGGAACGCCGCCGGCCCGACTTGGCCGGTGCGCGGCGAAAGGCAGAATAAGAAAATGCAGAACGCACTTGTCAGCAAGTTCATCAGCAAGAATGCGCGCCAGACGGCACACCCGGAGTTTCGCCCCGGCGATACGATTCGCGTGCACGTCCGGATCAAGGAGGGTGACAAGGAGCGTCTGCAGGCCTTCGAAGGCACCGTCATCGCGCGCAAGAACACGGGCCTGGGCGAGACGATTACCGTCCGCAAGGTGAGCTTCGGGCAGGGCGTGGAACGCATCTTCCCGATACATGCGCCGGCGATCGATCATATTGACTTAGTGCGTACGGGTCGCGTCCGGCGCGCGAAGCTGTATTACTTGCGCAATCTCAAGGGCAAAGCAGCGCGGCTTCGGGAGCGCACCTAGCGCGCGCGAGCGGCACAGGAGCCTGGCTTCCGATTGTGGTCCGCTGCGTAAGCACGTACGAACGCGAGGCGCGCGAACGCGGCTTCACGCGCATTGCAGGTGTGGATGAAGTCGGACGCGGCTGCTTATTCGGGCCGGTCTTCGCCGCTGCTGTGATTCTCGACCCGCTGCGCCCCATTCGCGGCCTCTGCGACAGCAAGATCATCGAGCAGGAAGAGCGGTCCCAACTCGCGCGGCAAATCAAGGCGCGCGCGGTTTGCTGGGCGGTCGGCGGCGCCGATGTGTTCGAGATCGATCAGATCAATATTCTACAAGCTTCGCGGCTGGCGATGCTGCGCGCCGTTCAGGCGCTCGCGGTGCCGCCGGACTATCTGCTGATCGATGCCGTGAAGATTGATTTGCCCATCGAGCAGCTTCCGTTGATCGACGGCGACGCGCGTTGCCGCGCGATTGCGGCGGCATCCATCATTGCGAAGGTGCATCGGGACGCGTGCTTGGCCGAATGGGACCGAATTTTTCCCGAATACAATCTGGCTTCGAATAAAGGCTACTCGACGCCCGACCATAAGCGCGCGCTGCGCCAGCATGGACCGACGTTGCTGCATCGCTTCAGCTTCGAACCCGTGCGGATGAATAGCGCGCGCGTGCATTGGACCGGCTATCTGACGGATGCGCCTGTGCAAGGCGAACTGTTTGCGGAGGCCGTGGAAAGTGCCGGCGCCGGCGCGGTCGCGGAATTGACCCATGCGGAGGCGTCGGCATGAGCACCCGCACTCCTGCGCCGCCGATTCCACCCGCCTCCGCGAAGCCTCCCGGCTTCATGCGATGGCATCGCCGCGTGCTGGGATTCTGTCTGGTGATTTTTGCATTCGAGTTGGGACTCTTCCTGCTGATCTTCCCCTGGCTTCGCAATTGGGATCTGAGTTGGATCCCGGTTCATTCGCCGCGCTTTTCCGATATCTGGATGAGCCGGTATTTTCGCGGCGCACTGAGTGGGTTAGGTTTGTTGAATATCTATGTCGCGCTGGCCGAGTTAGTCAGGCAGTTAAAGGCGATGTTCGGGGAAGAGAGAAAGTCGTAAGATATTCGGCCGCGAGCCGACTCGGTAAGAAGTCAACCCGACGAGCCGGCGAATGCATACAATCGTTTTCGATACAAACGTCCTCGTTGCAGCCCTAAGATCCCGGCGCGGTGCTTCTTCGCGATCCTGAATGAAGGTCAATTCGGCATCAACGTCCTGACTCCACCCGAGTTTTTGCGGATAATGAAGAAAGAGAAGCGCACATGACGAGGAATATAACGATAGCAGCCGATCTGTACGACAGGGTTGTGCGAGCGGCCTCCACAAACCACGCCTCCGTGGATGATTTCGTGTCGGCTCTTCTCAGCGAGCAACTGGCTAGCCGCGAGTTCATCGAATCCCGCGCGAAGCTCTTCGAGCAGGAAGAGTTCGAACGTGCATTACAAACGGTCCCAGACGCGGAGCCCGAAGAGCACGACCGAATCGGCTGAATACAGCAGATGCTAGTTCCGGCGCTTCTCGGCGGGGTGAGCGTGGACAAGCCGCTCCACGTCGTCCCGTCTGTATCCAAGTGCCTGCGATTGGCGGCGTCCCTTTTCCATCACCGCCTGCCAACTCTTATCTTCGATGTGCTTTTCTACCAGCCTCTGAATGAACTGTCCCGGCGTGAGTTGTTCGGCTGCAGCTCTGGCCTCAATTTCGCGGACGAGCGATTCTGGAAGCTCAATCTGTGTGCCCATACGACTTCTTCATTGTCGCTTAGGGGAAGGAATCCTGCTTCCCGCTTCCTTTTGCTAGAACCCCAGCTATGGAATTGACCCTCTGATCAGTCAATTCGATCGATTCCAGAAGCAAAGCCGACTATTGGTACCCTATCGTGGTTCACCAGACGATAGCTTCGGGTTGCACAGTCAAGGGTCGTTCAACACCGGCAGTGCGGATGCTGTTTAGTGTCAAAGCAGGCCGCGGTGGCCAGCGTAGTTTTCGTCGACGTCCAGACCATGCTCCTTGATAACCTCCGCAGCAGCAGCCAGTGCCGTTGCGATGGCAGGATAGCCAACGTATGGCAGCGCCTGGATGAGAACTTCCTCGATTTCTTTCAATGTGAGGCCGTTATTGAGCCCGGCCCCCATGTGGATGGCGAATTCATGGGGCTGACGCATGGCAATCATGACGGACATCGAAACCAGGCTGCGGGAGCGCCGGTCCAGACCGGGACGAGTCCAGATATCCGCAAAGACCTGGTCGACCGCGTAGGCAGCGATCGGGGCACCGAAGGTGTTTGAGTCAGCGGAAGAGCTGAGTTTTGCGGCCGCCTGGTCGCCCATCATTTCGCGGACTACATTGATTCCAGCTTCTCTATTGGTCATGATGAGTCCTCTTGCAAGGCTTAGGTGACTTCTCCACCCCAAGACTACCCGAACGGCTCGAGGACACATAAGTACCGACAAACGCTATGACTCTATCTGGAGTGACACGGCGCAGAAAGACTGAAGCGCGGCGAGGAGCTGAGCGCCGGGTCACTTTAGATAGAGACGTTTGGAGGGAGCCGCCCGTGTTTGCGGCAGACGCGACA
>Ga0335074_10006360_pt1 | contig 16391 bp, 18 predicted proteins | sample Lox_Sample_23_FD_206715 | JGI IMG/M metagenome (GOLD analysis project Ga0335074, IMG submission 206715) | Soil microbial communities from Loxahatchee National Wildlife Refuge, Florida, United States - Lox_Sample_2.3 | ecosystem: Environmental > Terrestrial > Soil > Wetlands | place: USA...
CTCACACCGGGGCGGGACCGCCTCGAAGATCACCCGGTGGTAGTGGACGTTGTGGTTCCACTGGCCGGCCGCCACGCCGACGGCATCCGCTAACGGGCGAGGGCACCCATCGGGTCCCAGGCGGGCAGCACGATCGGCGTGGTGTCGAGCGCGGCACGCAGTTCTTCCGGCAGCGCGTCACGCCGCGCCGCGATCTCGAACACGTACTGGTCGAACCACGAGTCGTTCATCGTGTAGAAGCCGTCTTTACCCTTGTCCGCGCCCCAGCTGTTCTCAACGCGCCACCTGCGCGTGACGCCGTCGAGGACGTCGACGCCGGTGAACAGCATGGCATGGGTCATCACCGTCTCGTGGTAGATGAGGCGGTCGGCCTTGTCCAGCGTGAACGCCGTGCCGTACAGCGAAGACAGGTCGTACAGGCCGGCGTCCCAGATGCCGTACTCGCTGCTCATCATCTTGCCGACGTCACAGCCGAACCACACCGGCTCGCCTTGCTGCAGTGTCCGTGCCGCGATGTCCTTCATCACCTGCATGTCGACGTTGAGGTAGATGACCGGCGGCGCCCCGAGCACGTTGCCGAGGTACTGGACCGTAAAGGTCCGGCCGACCGGGCTGGTCGGCCGTGGGTCGTGGACCAGGCACACGTAGTCGTTGATCGGCAGGGTGACGTACCTGGCCGCGAACTCCTGCGGCGTGAGCAGGCCGTCCCGGTGGAACTCCTTGTCCTTGTCGGTCCACTGCCAGTCGATATGCTCCGGCGGGGTGCCGAGGTGAATGCACAGCACCCGGTAGACCACTTCCAGGATGTCGGACTTCACGGCCTGGGCCGCATCAGGGCCCTGTGCGGACGCCTCTCGCAGCGACTTGGCCCCCTGCCGCAGCAGGTTGCGCAGCACCGAGTTCATCCGGCCGGTCGAGGACGAACTCTGCGTCTCCGGCATGGCGGCCTTGGGCACCAGGCCGTGCTTGTTGACCAGGGCCACGAACATGTTCCACTGGCCGCCGTCGTTGGCCACCTCGTCCAGCAGGAACGCGACGGTCCGGTCGCCGATGTCGCGGTCGGCCGTCTCGATGATCGCTTCGAGGAAGTAGTTGGCCCTCTCGATCTTGTCCCAGAACATGACGTAGTTCTGCGAGAACTCGAAGTCCTTGAGCCCCATCTTCTTCATGGCGCCGACACGCAGCAGGTTGAGCCCGGCGAACAGCCAGCACCGCCCGCTGCGCTCCTGATTGGTGACCTTCCAGTCGTCCAGCAAGGTCGAGAGGGTATGGTCCGTGCTGTTGATGATCTCCCGGTCGATCGCCACGTCATCGACCGAGACCCTGGTCACCGCGTTCTGAGCCAGCCGGTAGGCCGGGCTGGCGGCAAAGTCCTTCCGGAGCAGTTCCAGGTCTTGCGCGGTCAACGTCCCGTCATTGCTCGGCATTTCTCTCCTCCTGCGGCCCCGGCGTCCTCCCCGGCCAACCTACCAGCGCGCTGGCACTGCGCCATATGCCCACATGAGGGGGGAGATCGGCTGGTCGCCGGGCCCGGGATGCGATCATGGCCGGCCGAGACGTTGCCGGGTTATGCCGCGAAAGGCCGGCTTAGCCTGGTGAAATGTCACTATCGGAAACCACTATGACCACCAGCATCAGGCCAGCCGGGCGGGCTCGGCTGGCCTTGACTGGCCGCGGATCGCATATTGCCTGATGGTGCGCTGTGAGCCGAGACACTGACCCGGTCCTGCCCTACTCCGGAATGTCGGGCCAGATCGGCCGCTACCGGCTGGACGGGTACATCGGCCGCGGCAGCATGGGCGTCGTTTACCTCGCCCAGGACGAGCGGACGAACCACAAGGTGGCGCTCAAGGTCCTGGCGCCCGAACTGGCCAGCGACGGGGCCTTCCGGGCGCGGTTCCTCCGCGAATCGCGGATGGCCGCCGCGGTCAATCACCCGCACATCATTCCGGTCTATGAGGCCGACGAGGCGGGCGGGAACGTGTACGTCGCCATGCACTACGTCCAGGGTGGCGATGCCCGGTCGCTGCTCAACCGGCACGGGCCGCTTTCTTCTGACTGGGCCTGGAACGTCATCGCCCAGGTCGCTTCGGCCCTGGACGCGGCTCACGCGCACGGCCTGATCCATGGCGACGTCAGGCCAGCCAACATCCTTCTCGACGCCAGCAGCGCGGCCGCCGCAGGAGTCCCGCGCCGGGCCGACGGCAGCGAATTGGACCACGCGTACCTGTCCGATTTCGGGCTGAGCCGGAGCGGGTCGCCCGGCCAGATCATCACGGCGGGCCAGGTCGAGCCGCTCGATTACGCCCCGCCGGAGCAGATCGAGAAGCATGATCTCGACGGGCGCGCCGACCTCTACTCGCTGGCCTGCGCCGGGTTCGAGCTGCTGTGCGGCACGCCGCCATTCGGGCAGGACCAGGGCCTGACCCTGATGTACGCACAGCTGTACGCCCCGCCGCCCGCGGCCTCGGCGCGGCGTCCCGACCTGCCTGCCGCGGTCGACGCGGTGTTCGCCGCAGCGCTGGCCAAGAACCCGGCCGACCGGTTCCAGAGCTGTGGACAGTTCGCTCAGGCACTGCACGCGGCGCTGGCACCCGTTCCCGGTCAATCCGGTGATACCGCGCGACTGCCAGCCCCCGGTTACGCGCCGCCCGTGGCACCGGGTTACGCCGCGCCCGTGGCACCGGGTTACGCCGCGCCCGTGGCACCGGGTTACGCCGCGCCCGTGGCACCGGGTTACGGGCCGCCCGCGGCACCGGGCCAGGCCGCGCCCGCCGGGGACGCCGGGCCAGCCTACGGTCAGCAGGAGCCCGCCGCGAAGACCGAGCAGACCATGCAGATCGGGCAGGCCTGGCCGCACCAAGCCGAGCCCGAGCCCACGCCGGCCGCGGCCCCGGTGCTGTACGGGCCCGGGTGGCAGGAGCCCGGGAACGTGCCGCCTCCAGCCGCACCGGGCCAGGCGGGCGAGACGGGCCAGGCGGGCACGGGCGTCCCGAGCGGGCCGGACGACGCCTACCCGCAGCAACCCGAGACCTACCCCCAGCCGGGACCCGGGGCCTGGCCTCAGCAGCCGGGCGCCTGGCCCCAGCAGCCCGGCGCCTGGCCGCAGCAGCCCGGGGCCTACCCCCAGCAGCCCGGCGACTACCCCCAGCAGCCCGGGGCCTACCCCCAGCCGGGACCCGGGGCCTGGCCCCAGCAGCCCGGCGCCTATCCGCAGCAGCCTGGGCGGCGCCTCCCGGGCGGCAAGAAGCTTGTCCTTGCCGCGGCCGCGGCGGCCGTCCTCGTGGCGATCGCCGTTGGCCTGCTGCTGTCGGGCAGATCCTCACCGGCCACGCCGACCGCGTCGCACACAGCGTCACCAGCACCGTCATCCTCGACGGGGTCGGCGTCCACCCTGGCGTCCCGGCAGGCCACCGCCGTGAGTAACCTGCTGGTCTCGAGCGCGGCCACGCGCAAAGCGCTGGAGGGCGCAGTCAGCGAGGTTCGCAACTGCTCGAGACTGCACAGCGCGACCAGGCGGATCCAGACCGTCGTGACGCAGCGCAGCACCGAGTTCAGCCGCGCGTCAGCCCTGTCGATGGCCGCGCTGGCTAATGGCGCGAAAGTGAAGTCCGACCTGCTGGCAGCGCTGAGCGCGTCACTGAACGCCGACCGCGACTACCTGAGGTGGGCCCGCCAGCAGATCGCTTCCGGGTGCACACCTGCTGCCCAGTCGGGCGCCTACAACGCCGCGTTCAGCGCCGACGAGCAGGCCGGCGCGGCCAAGCAGGCGTTCGTCCAGGTGTGGAACCCGGTCGCGGACAAGTATGGCGTCCCGCCCGAATCGCCCGGCGACATCTAGTCGCCGGGCCCCGGCAAGAAGGCCGGCTACGCGGGGGTGAGGAACGCCCGCAGCGCGGCGATGAGCATCTCGGAGTCCGCGGCCCCGCACAGCTCACGCGCCGAATGCATGGACAGCGCCGGGTTGCCCACGTCGACGGTGGGCACCGCCAGGCCCGCGGCCACGAACGGCCCGATCGTCGACCCGGTCCGCACGCCGCTCTTCATGACGTAGTACTGCACCGGCACGCCGGCCTGCTCGGCCGCGAGCAGGAACGCCGCGTGCGTCCGTGCGTCGGTCGCGTAGAGCACGTTCGCGTTGATCTTCACGATCGGGCCGCCGTTGAGCGCGACCTGGTGCTGCGGCTCGTGCTTGTCCGGGTAGTTCGGGTGCGTGGCGTGCGCCATGTCCGCCGAGACGTGCATCGATCCGGCGACCGCCCGCAGGAAATCATCGCGGGTCCCGCCCCGGGCCAGCACCGAGCGCTCCAGCTGCCTGCCCAGCCACGCACCGCGCGCGCCGGTCGCCGACACGCTGCCGATCTCCTCGTTGTCGAACAGGACCAGCGCGCTGATGTGCTGGGGCGCCGGCTGACCGGCCACCGCGGCCAGCGCGGCCACGCTGGCGTGCGCGCACCCCAGATCATCCAGCCGAGCCGAGCTCACGAACTCCTCGTTCACCCCGGCCAGCGTGCCGCCGGTCAGGTCGTAGGTCACCAGGTCATGGCTGAGCACATCGCCCGCTGGGACGTCCAGCTCAGTCCCGAGAAAGGCCTTGAACGCGCCGTTTTCGGGCGGGCCGAGCGACCAGATCGGCACCATGTGCCGCTGCGGATCCAGGGTCAGCCCGCCGCTGGCTTTCAGGTCCTGGTCGAGGTGAATGGCCAGCTGGGGCACCCGCAGCACCGGCCGGTGCACCCGGACCAGCCGGGTTTGCGTGCCATCTGGCGTGCGCAGGACCACGCGCCCGGCCAGGCCGAGATCGCGGTCAAGCCAGGAGTTGAGCAGCGCGCCACCGTAGATCTCGACGCCGAGCTGGCGGATGCCCGCCTGGCCGGTGTCCGGGCGTGGCTTGACCCGGAGCGTGGGGCTGTCGGTATGCGCGCCGAGCAGCCGGAACGGCGCCTCCGGCGCAGAACCCTCGGGCACCACCCACGCGAACAGGGACCCGCCGTCCACGGTCACATGGCGCCCCTGACCGGACGGCCACTCCGCGTCCAGCGGGACCTCGGTGAAACCGGCCGCGATCAGCCTGCGGAGGGCCTCGCCGGCGGCGTGGTACGGCGATGGTGATGCGTCGATGAAGTTGATCAGGTCCAGTGCGGTGTCGTGGGCGTCGCTCATCCGTACATCATGCCCAAAGCGATCTCCCGGGCAGACGGCCGGCGCCTGGCGTTACGTTAAGTCAGCCCGACCCGGCTGGTTCGAGGACGAACACCGGGATCTGGCGCGTGGTCCGCTGCTGATACTCCGCGTACGGCGGGTATGCGGCGACCGCGCGCTCCCACCACTGGGCGCGCTCGTCGCCGGTGATCTCCCGCGCGACCATGTCCTGCTTGAGCGGGCCGTCCTGGAGCTCGACCCGCGGGTCGGCGCGGAGGTTGTAGTACCAGAGCGGGTGCGTCGGGGCGCCACCGCGCGACGCCACCGCGGCGTAACGGCCGTCGTGCTCGACCCGCATCACCGGTGTCTTGCGCAGCTTGCCGCTGCGCGCCCCGCGGTTGGTGATGATCACCACGGGAAGGCCGGTGTCGCGCAACGTCGTTCCCCGGGTGCCACCGGAACCCTCATACTCCTCGACCTGGTCGCGGACCCAGGCTTGCGTGCTCGGCTCATAGTCACCATGGACAGGCATAGAACCATCCAACACCCCGGCTGGGGCCTCCTCCGGTGCACCCCCATCAGCTGGCTCGTTGTGGCTGTGGCCGTGGCGGCAGGGCGAGGGCGGGGATAACGGCGAGTGCGGTGAGACCGAGCGCCCAGGCGAAGGTCTGCCCGAACGCCGCCGCAGCGGCGTTGGTGGCGGCCTCGTGCTGCAGGATGAGGGCGAGCACGACGATGCCGAGCACCCCGCCGAGTTGCTGCAGGATGCGGTTGGCGCTGGTCGCCGGCGCCACTTGTTCAGGCGTCAGGCCCCGGTAGGTCACGGTGAACGCGGTCAGCTTGATTGCCCCCTGGCCGAGGCCGGTGATGAACAGGCCCGTGGCGAGCACGGCCTGGTTAGCCGTGCGGCCGACGAGGGCGTAGGGCACGAGGCCGGCTATGGCCAGGGCCATGGCGGCGAGCGTGATGGCGCGCTCGGCGCCGGTGCGGTCGACGAGCTTGCCGACGTAAGTCATGGCCAGGCTCATGCCCGCGCCGAGCGGGGCCAGGAGCAGCCCGGCCTCCAGCACGCTGGCGTGCGGGACTTGCTGGTAGTACAGCGGCAGCAGGAACACTGAACCGAATAGTGATGCGCTCAGCAGGAACTGCAGGATCGAGGAAGCGGTGAACGCCCGCACGGTGAACAGCCGCAAGTCGATGATCGGCTCGGCCCGGCCGGCCAGCGCGTGGACGGTGTAGCCAGCGAGCACTGCCGCGCCGATGGCGAGCGGCAGCCACGCGGTAACGGCAGCGAAGCTGCCGCGATTGCCGGCCTCGGACAGGCCGTCCGTGACCGCGGCCAGCCCGGCGGCCAGCAGGCCCAGGCCGGGCAGGTCGAGCCGGCTCCGGTGCGTGCCGGGCTGGCCGCTGGGCAGGAGCCGCCAGGCCAGCACGAGCCCGGTCAGGCAGATGGGCGCGTTGATGTAGAACGCCCACCGCCAGCCGAGGCCGCTGACGACCAGCCCCCCGAGAATCGGTCCGAGCACCGGGGCCAGGCCGCCCGGGACGGCGACAAACACCATCGCCCGCCCCATCCGCTCCTTCCCCGCAGCCTGGCCGAGGATCACCCGCACCAGCGGCAGCAGCATCCCGCCGCCAAGACCTTGCAGCACCCGGAAGGCGATCAGCGCCGGCATCGACCAGGCGATCCCGCACAGCATCGACCCGGCCACGAACGTGCCCAGCGACGCCAGCCACATCGCCCGTGCCCCGAACCGGCTGGTCGCCCACCCGGTCAGCGGCATGATCATCGTCAGCGCCAGCAGGTACCCGGTACTCACCCACTGCACCGTTCCCACCGGCACGTCGAAGCAGCGGGCGACCCGTTCCAGGGCGACGTTGACGATCGTGGTGTCCAGGCCGGATGCGAGTGAGCCGAGCATGAGCACCAGGGCCAGCTTGACCAGGGCGGGATCGAGGCGATCCGGCCCTTGGCCGGCCGCCGGGCCGGAGCCGCCGGGCGGATCACCTGCCGGGCCGTATGCGGCGGTCGTCGATGCGATCACGGAACATGCCTCCTAATTAGACTAGACGGTCTAGTTCCATTTGAGACTAGACGGAACCGTCTCGTCTAGCAAACTGGTAGGCTGGCGATCATGCCGACACCCGATGCCCCCGGGCCTCAGCGGCCCGGGCAAGACCGGCGCTCAGCGGCCAAGCACGCCGCGATCCTCAACGCCGCGACCGAGGTGTTCTTGCGCGAGGGATACGCCCGCGCCAGCGTCGACGCCATCGCCGAGGCCGCCGGGGTCGGCAAGCAGACCGTCTACGGGCACTTCGGTGACAAGCAGCAGCTGTTCCTGGCCGTGGTCGAGCACGCCCACGCCACCAGCCCTCTCGACCCAGCCGACCTGATTACCGACACTGGCGACCCCCAGGCTGACCTGACCGCCGCGGCCAAGTGGATCATCCGCGGGGTCACCACACCCGAGATCGCCGCGCTGCACCGGCTCACCATCGCCGAGCTGACCCACCACCCCGAGCTGCAGCGCTCCTGGCGCGACGACAAGCGCGGCCGGAGCATCACCGACGCCATCACCGCGTACCTCGCCGCCTGCGACCGCCGCGGCACCCTCACCGTCCCCGACCCGGCCACCGCCGCGCGCCAGTTCGTCCTGCTCGCCTCCACCGAGGCCCAGGTCCGCTCCTTGCGCGGCATCGAACCCCTGAGCAGCCGCGCGGTCAACGACATCGCCCGCGACACCGCCACGCTCATCGTTCGCGCCCACCAGATCACGTAAGTTCTGGCTGTGGGCACGGTCGAGATTGCCGCTGACGACCCGAACGCTGAGGACGTCCGCGCGCTGCTCCGGCGGCATCTGGAGTTTGCTGAGGCGAACACGCCGCCCGAGGACGTCCACGCGCTCGACGTGGACGAGCTGGCCGACCCGGCGGTCATGTTCTACAGCTACCGGCGCGACGGCGAGCTGCTCGCCGTCGGGGCGCTGAAACAGCTCGACGGGCGGCACGCCGAGCTGAAGTCCATGCACACCGCCGCCGCGGCCCGGGGCCGCGGCATCGGCCGGGCGATGGTCGAGCACCTCATCGGGGTCGCCCGCGATCACGGCTTCGGCCGGGTAAGCCTCGAAACGGGCTCCACACCAGCGTTCGCCCCGGCGCGGTCGTTGTACGGGCAAGCCGGATTCACGCCGTGCGGGCCGTTCGGCGACTACCTTCCGGGCCGCGGCAACACGTTCATGACCCTGGCGCTCTAGAGCGTTCCGCGGCTCAGGGCCTCGGCCGCCGCGGCCACCTGGTCTTCGAGCGTGGCGGCGGCGGCAAGGCGGTTGTCGATGGTCACGTGCGGGGCGGCCGGCTCGGTGCCGAGCCGCATGCTGGCCGTGAACGTACCGAAGTCAGCGAGCTTGGCCGCGTCCCGGCCGGACCCGCGGGCCTCCAGGCGGTGGCGGAGGGTTGCCGCGTCCGACCGGACCCACACCAGGCGCACGATCCCGCCACCGAGATCGGCCACCCAGGACCGCCACTGGCTGGCCTCGTGAATCTGCTGGGTGAACGGGCCGGACAGCAGCACCGGGCAGCCGTGCCCGCGGATCTCGCGGGCGGTCGCGGTCATCCCGCCGTACTCGTGCACCTTGATGTGCTCGTCGTACCACGGGCCTTCGCGCTCGCCCGGCGGACGGCCGGCCGCGCGCAGGGTCGCGGCCACGAAAGAGGCATACATCGTGTCCTTGTCGAGCAGTGCGGGCACCGGGTCCAGCGAGGCCAGCAGCAGCCCGGCGACCGTGCTCTTGCCCGACCCCGGCGGCCCGGCCACCACCCAGGCGGGCGCGGGCCTGCCGGTGGGCGATCTCACCAGCTGGCCGCCGTGAGCGGGTCCGGGCCGCCTGGGCGCGCGGATGCCGTCCTGCGCGGCGGCACCGGCTTCTGCCGGCCGATCTCACGCAGGACCGGCCCGAATATGGCATCGCGCGTGACCGGGCCGTACTTCCCGTGGATGGCCCGGAGCACGCCCTTGCCGCTCGCCTCCCCGATCATGTCACTCAGGACCTGGTAATCGACCTGCCCGTCCGTGGTGAGCTGGTCATAGGCCGACTGGGCCAGCTTGGCCAGCCCCGGATGAGCAGCAGACTCACTCAAGATCATGAGCGTCGCGTCCTTGAGGTCCATGCCGGGAGCTTACTGCCGCAACCCGGCGCTGATAGACAGGCCATCATGGACCCGCTCCCCACGCTGATGGCCAACCACTGGCGACCGAAACCGGGCCGCAGGCCCGGCCGGCCGCGTTACCACTGGCACATGCTGTTCCACGACCAGCCCGAGGCCCGCCGGCTCGCGGTGGCGGCCCAGCGCAAGCTCGCGGGCCTGCCCGGCCTGGACCTGGTCCCCGAGCAATGGCTGCACCTGACCACGTTCGCGGTCGGCTACGCCGACGAGGTCCCGGAGGCCAGCCTGGACGTCATGGCCGCGGCCGCCGGGCAGGCGCTCGCGGCCGTGGCCCCGATCCCGGTCACCCTCGGCCGCATCGTCTATTACCCAGAGGCCGTGGTACTCGCGGTGGAGCCACCCGGAGCCCTGCAGCCGGTGCTCGATGCGGTCACGGCGGCCACCCGTGCGGGTGGACGTGAGGGTCGCACCTCCACCAGCCCGTGGCTGCCGCACGTCACCGTCGCCTACAGTCACGACACCGGCCCGGCCGAGCCCATAATCGCGGCCCTCGGTCACCAGCTGCCCAGCACCGAGATCACCATCAAGTCAGTCAGCCTGGTGGCGCAGGCGCAGGTCGCACGTTCCTGGCAGTGGCGGACCGTGGCCGAGGTTCACTTCACGGACCCGGGAGCCGGGGCCGGCCGGGTCACAGCCGACGGAGCGTAGCCAGCCAGGCCTGCGCGGAGGTGGTCTCGAACTCCGGGTTGAGCTCGAACGTGTCGGCCGCGATGCCGGTGACGCTCCAGCCGTCCGCGAAGGCGGCGCGCAGCTCGTCCTGGCCGACCCGGCGGGGACCGTAGTCGCCGGGCTGGCGGTCGCTGAAGCAGATCAGGTAGCAGGTGCCGCCGGGCTCGAGGACCGAGGCCAGGCTGGTGACGTAGCAGGCGCGATCGGAGTCGCCGAAGACGTGGAACACGCCGCTGTCGATGACCGTGTCGAAGGCCAGCCCGAGCTGCCCGAGGCTGAGCACGTCGGCAAGCTCGAACCGGGCCTGGATGCCACGCTCGGCCGCCTTGTCGCGGGCCCGGCCGATCGCCAGCGGCGAGAAGTCGGCCCCCACGGCGTCCGCGCCCCTCTCCGCGGCCAGCAGGGTGTTCTCCCCGGTGCCGCAGCCCGAGTCGAGCAGCCGCCCGCGCAGCAGGCCGGCGTCGGCCAGGCGGATGAACGCGGGCTGCGGCCGGCCGATATCCCACGGCGCGGGAGCGCTCGCCGCGTATGCGTCGTTCCAGCCCTGCAACGGCGTCGTCATGGTGTTTCCTGCCCGGATATGTTTTGATCGCTGCCTACTATTTATCAGGAGGGAGCACGGCCGATGCAGCCGATGCCGGAGGACTGGACCAGGGGCGTGGCGGTGGTGGCGCACCCCGACGACCTCGAATACGGCGTGGCCTCGGCCGTTGCCCGCTGGACCGGGCAGGGGAAGGAGATCGCCTACCTGCTCGCCACCAGGGGTGAGGCCGGCATCGCGGGCATGCCCCCGGACCAGACCGGGCCGCTGCGGGTGGAGGAGGAGCGGCGCAGCGCGGCCGTAGTGGGCGTGAGCGAGGTCGAGTTCCTCGACCACGCCGATGGGCTGGTCGAATACGGGATACCGCTGCGGCGCGATCTGGCCGCCGCGTTCCGCAAGCTGCGGCCCGAGGTGGTCATCACCATGAGCTTCGACCTCACCTGGGGCGAGGATGGCCCGGTCAACCACGCCGACCATCGCGCGGTGGGGCTGGCCGTGCTTGATGCCTGCCGGGATGCCGCCAACGAGTGGGTCTTCCCGGACGCCGGCCCGGCCTGCCACGGCATCCGCGACGCCTACGTGGCCACCAGCGGCAACCCGACTCACTTCGCGGACGTCACCGGAACGATCGACGCGGGCATCGCCTCGCTGCGTGAGCACCGCGCGTACATCGAGGGCCTGGGCGGTGACTTCGACCCGGACGAGTTCCTGCGGAATATGGCCGGCTACGTCGGCCTGGGCGCCGGAGTCGAGTACGCGGTCGGCTTCCGCCGCTACCCGATGGGCTAGGCCACAGGCTCCCGCCTGGCCGGGCGTAGGGTCGGTTACATGGCGACCGCAGAACGCAAGGTGCTTCTTCTCGCTGCCGACGACTTCGAGGACATGGAGCTTCTGTACCCGCTCTACCGGCTGGGCGAGGAGGAGATCGCCGTGACCGTGGCCGGCCTGGACGACCATCCGGTGAAGGGAAAGAAAGGCCACGGGCCGGTACCCGTCGACACCACCGTGGACCAGGTTGCCGCCAGCGACTTTGACGCTCTGGTCATCCCGGGTGGCTACGCGCCCGACAAGCTGCGGCGCTCGGAGGTGGTGCTCGGCCTGGTCCGGGACTTCGACGACGCGGGCAAGCCGGTCGCCTTCATCTGCCACGCCGGCTGGGTGCCGATCTCGGCGAAGATCGTCAAGGGCCGCCGGGCGACCAGCGTCGGGGCCATCCGCGACGACATGGTCAACGCCGGGGCCGACTGGGTTGACCAGGCCACCGTGGTCGACGGCAACCTCATCTCGGCCCGGACCCCGGCCGACCTGGGCCCGTGGATGAAGGCGCTGCTCGCGGCGCTGGAGAAGCCCGGCGCCTGAGTCAGCGCTTGCGGGCGATGGTGACGCCGTCGCGCAGCGGCAGCATCACCGACTCGACCCGGTCGTCACCGACGATGATCTCGTTCATCTGGCGCATGACCACGCGGGGGCCGGCCTGGAGGGCCGAGCTGAGCACGCGGCCACCCAGCAGGGCCTTGTCCAGCCGCAGCAGGCCGTGTTCCACCGGCCGGTTGAGCACGCGGCCGCCCAGGAGCACGTTGTCCAGGAGCAGCAGGCCGCCGGGGCGCAGCCGGGTGACCAGCTCTTCGTAGTAGAGCGGGTAGCTGACCTTATCGGCGTCGATGAACGCGAGGTCGAGGACTGGTTCGGCGGGCAGCGCGCGGAGCGTGTCGATGGCCGGGCCGATCCGCAGCTCGATCCGGTCCTCGAGGCCGGCCCGCTGCCAGTAGCGCCGGGCGATCGAGGTCCACTTCTCGCTGACATCGCAGGCGAGCAGGTGGCCATCGGCGGGCATGCCCCGCGCGATGCAGATCGACGAGTAGCCAGTGAACGTGCCCACCTCGACGGCGCGCCGGGCCCCGACCATCCGGGTGATCATCGTCAGGAACTGGCCCTCATCGGGCGAGACCTGCATCTCCGCGTCGCCGGGAAGCGCCTGCCTGGTCTCGGCGGCCAGCTCGCGCAGCAGGTCGTCGGCGGGTGTGCAGTGAGTGAGCAGGTAGTCGCTGACCGCCGGATCGATTATGTCCACGGATTCCCCATCAAGTCGCTCGTTAGCGCGTACCGAGCGATTCAATCACCTGGGCGCGCCGATGACCGCCCGGGTCTGGTACAGAACTCCGATCACCGTCCCGTCGCGGTGCGCCGCCATCAGGCGGTGGTGATGCGCGGCAGCGCGGTCAGGGTGAGCGCCATCCGGGTCAGGCTGGCGGCGACGGCGATGACCAGCGGCCAGCTGAGCGCGGGCGCTACCAGCAGCGCCGCGGTGATCACCGTGGCATCGAGGATGACCAGGCCGGGGCCGGCCGCGGCGGTGAGCCTGGTCCGCCGGTAGCTGTGCCGGCTGGTGGCGGCGATGGCCAGGGCGCTGATCATCAGGAGCAGCGCGGCGGTAAAGCCGAGCCGGGCCGCGGCGGGCGTCGGCCAGGCCCACCAGCGGGTGGCTATCCAGCAGCCACCCACGACCGGCCCGATGGCCAGCAGGGCGCGGGCCGTGCTCCGGCCTGGGGCCTGCCGGGTGAACTCGCCGACCACCTGCCCGAGGTCGCCGGTCTCGGTGACCGCGGCGCGGGCCGCCGCATCCGCGCTCTGGCCGCTGGCCAGATGCTGCTGGTAGGCCTCGATCAGCCCGTCGGACACTTCGTCGGCCAGGCCGGCCGGAAGCCGCCGGCGAAGACCTCTGAGATACGAGCTGATCAGGGCGTTGCCGGGCATGATGCTGGCTCCAGGATCGCGCTCACCACCGAAGTGAAGTCCCGCCAGGCGGCCCGGTCACCGGCCAGCCTGCGCCGCCCGGCGGCGGTCAGCTCATACGTGCGGCGGCGGCGGCCGCCCTCGGCCGACCAGCGCCCCTTCACCAGCCCGGCCGTCTCCAGCCGCCGCAACGCTGGGTAGATGGTGCCGGTGGGCAGGTCGAACCGGCTCCGGCTGGCCGCGCGCAGCGCCTCCCGGACCGCATAGCCGTGCCGGGGACCGTTTTCCAGCGTGGCCAGCAGCAGCATGTCCAGGTGGCCCTTGAGAACTTGCGCCTCGGCCTTCATGAGTTGTTATCCTACACAAGAATGGCTAGGTAGTTAACCTACTTATGAGGTGAGCAGATGAGCCTGCGTGCGGAGTCCTCCGCCCGGCCCGCGAGCACCACGGCAACGGCCAGCCTGGCCAGGGTGCGGCGGGGCAGCCTGGCGGCCCTGGTGCTGCTGGTGGTGCAGTACGGGTTCGGCATGTACATCAACTTGTACGTCACCGTCCCCCGGGGCGACCACGGCAGCGGCCTGGGGAGCGCGATCGCGAACGGGCCGGCCATGCTCAGCAGTCACGCCGTGCTCGGGCTGCTGCTCGCGCTGGCCGCCATCGGCGTGCTCGTGCAGGCGGTCATGGCCCGCCGCCGGGGCGCGATCGTCTCGTCGGCGCTAGGGCTGCTCGCGCTGGCCTTTGCCTCAGTAGCCGGAGCCAGCTTCACCAGCAGCGGCGACGCCGCTGACTCCATGGGCATGGCGGTCATGACCGGCGTCGCACTGCTGTGCTACGCGGTGAACCTCTACGCCCTGCGCCCCGTGGATCAGTGACGGGTGATGGTCAGGCGCGGAGCGCTCTGCCCGGCGCGAACCTCGACGGTTCCGCCGATCGGGAACGTCATGGCCGGGGTGGTGTGGCCGAAGTCGACGTTGGCCATCACCGGCAGGCCGGCCAGCTCGGGCTTGGACGCCACGATCTGGGCGAGGAGATCGCGCGTCATGCCCGTCTCCCGCTGGAACCGGCCGATGACCAGGCCGGTCACGCCGCCGAAGGCAGGCTGCTGCAGCAGGGACACCAGGTCCCGGTCGAAATCCCAGGGCTTCACCTGATCGTCGTCCTCGACGAAGACCACCGTCCCGTCCAGGGACGGCATGTATGGCGTGCCCTGCAGCAGGTTGAGCGTGCACAGGTGGCCGCCCACGATCGTCCCGGCCGCCTCTCCCTCCTGAAGCACCCACCAGTCCGTGCCGGTCTCCAGGTGACGGTCTTCCTGATCGAGGTACCAGGGATCGTCGCTCCACGTGGGCGAGGGCCCCAGCTCGACCGGCTCGTCCTTCATGATGCAGGCCACGAAACCAGCCTCGGTGTAACCGAAATGGTGCTTCATCCCGAAGCTCGAATAGTGCGGGCCTGAGTAGCCGGCCAGCCCGGTTCGCGCATAGATCGCATTGGACAGCGCCGTGATGTCGGAGAACCCGCAGAGCACCTTCGGGTGGGCGGCGATCAGCGAGTAGTCGATGCCGCCCAGCAGCTGGTTGGAGTTGAAGCCCCCGATCACCGTGAGGATTCCGTCCACCCCGGGATCGGCGAACGCGGCGTGCAGGTCGGCCAGGCGCGCTGCCACCGGGGAAGACACGAAATCATCGCATTCCTCCACGTGCTCGCCGAACGAGACGTGCAGGCCTAGCGCTGCCAGCTTCTGGTCGGCTTCGGCGCGCGTGCCGGCACCAATCAACGCCAGCGATCTCGACGGTGCGATCACCCGCACCGACGAGCCCGGGCGCAGTTTCGGCGGGATCACTGGCATCGGCTCATGGTGCCCGATCCGGGACACCGAGGCGAGCGAGTTTCCGGCGCGGCCCCACCGCAAAATTGGGCGGCTCCGGGTACACGGCCTGCGACCGTGGATCGGTGGCCGTACGCGCTCTCGCAGAACCTGTTTTTCACGACCCGTTGAACCCGCGTGTCGTATTGTTTGCAAACAATCCACCGGGATCATGAAAACGCCGCTGGCCCGGAGTCGCGGAGCACACTCTCAGTTGGCCCGGCGGGCGAGCGCGGCCCGGACCAGGCGGGCGGCGGCCCCTGGCACCCCGGCCCAGTGCAGGTGCAGGTAGGACGCGAGCAGGCCGGGGCCGGCCCAGCCGCTCCGGGTGCCGTCGGCCAGTTCCCACGCCGGGCTGTCCCCGTGCCCGGGCTCACTGACCGTGCGGTGGAACTCGTGGGCCCGGACGCTTGTCCCGGCCGCGAGCAGCGGGGTGTCGCGCAGCGCGGCCGCCTCCCGGTAACCGAGGACCAGCTTCCCGGTCATGCGGGCGTTCGCGGGCACCACCCCGCACTGCTTGCGCCCGTCCAGCGACTCGCCGAGCCAGAGCAGGCCGGCGCACTCGGCCACCACCGGCATGCCGCCCGCCGCCCGGCTCCGCACCTGCTCGAGCAGGGCCGCGTTAGCGGCCAGGCCGTCGGCGTGCACCTCGGGGAAGCCGCCCCCCACCACCAGCGCGTCGGTTCCGTCCGGTAGCTGCCCGGCGGTCAGCGGATCGAAGGTCACCACCTCCGCCCCGGCCGCGGCCAGCAGTTCACCGTGCTCGGCGTAGCCGAACGTGAACGCCGGCCCGGCCGCGACCGCGATCCGGGCCGGGCGGCCGGCCCGCAGCTCTGCCGGGTCTCCAGGCGGTGACCACGGTGCAGTCAGTACGCGGGGCGCGGTGCGCGCGATGCGCATGAGCAGGTCGAGGTCGAGGCTCTGCTCGATCAGCGCCCGGAGCCGGGGCAGCCAGCTGTTGACCGACGCGGGCCGCTCCCCGGCCGGGACCAGCCCCAGGTGCCGTGATGGCGTGTGCAGCGCCGCGTCGTGCCGCAGCGCGCCGAGTACCGGGATGCCGGACGGCGCGAGCGCCTCCCGGAGGAGAGCCTCGTGCCGGCCGGACGACACCTGGTTGAGCACGACTCCGGCCAGCCGGACCGACGGGTCCCACCCGGCGAACCCGTGCACGGTCGCGGCGACCGACCGCGATGTGCCCGCGGCCCCGACGACCAG
>Ga0335074_10006361_pt1 | contig 16391 bp, 11 predicted proteins | sample Lox_Sample_23_FD_206715 | JGI IMG/M metagenome (GOLD analysis project Ga0335074, IMG submission 206715) | Soil microbial communities from Loxahatchee National Wildlife Refuge, Florida, United States - Lox_Sample_2.3 | ecosystem: Environmental > Terrestrial > Soil > Wetlands | place: USA...
TGGCTTTGCCTTCATAGAGCTGCCGGCGGCGGGCCATCTTGGTTCCCCTTGGCGGTCCTCCGCGCGGAGCGGGAGACACAATGCGGCGCCGCACCGGAACTGGGCGGCGGCAAGGATATAGCAACGGACGCGGCATCCTGCCATGCCGGCTGTCAGTGGCTGTTGTGAACATAAAGGGAACGCATAACTCTCCGCCCGGGCCGCCGGCCGGTCGGCGATCGGTCCGGCGCTCGGCCGATGGGCCGGGCTCAGTCCGGATCCACCGTGACGAAGGGCGTCTCGTGCGGCGGTCCGGCCGCAAACAGCCAGATCGGCGGAGCCCCCTGCGCCGGCAATGCCAGCAGCGAGGCGCACACTGTGCCAAATCCGCCGCGCGGGACGACGTTCAATTGCTCCGCCGCATCGCCGCTGCGGTCGGACAGCAGGTCCTGCCAGGCCTGCCAGCCTTGCACCGGGTCGGGCGGGCGCGCACTGGCGAACCGCGGCAGGTGGCGGGCCACGCGGGGACTGTCCGGGTCGTCCGGGTCGTGGGCTGTGACCATATGCAGGCCGGGCGTGAGTGGCCGCTCCTGCGGCCTCCCCTGCCCCAGCCCGCGGACGAATACGGCGCCGGACGCATCGGCGAGCACCAGGTTGAAGCTGCGCCACTGGCCGGCGTCCAGCGCCGCGATCGCACGCGCGGCGGCAGCGGCCGTGGGCTCGGCGAGCGCGATCAGAGGCAGTTCCCCGCGGCTGCGTTTGCCAGGTGCCGGGCCCAGGCTGCCTTGTCTGTTCAGCACAGCGGCCACGAGGCCGTGGCGGTTGACGCCCATCCAGGTGCCCCCGGCGGTGCGGTCGCGGCCGGCAACGACGCCGGGGCGATCGGGCCACCACGCGGAGGGCAGGTCCCAGGCGCGGTCCAGCCGCTCGTCGCGATTGGCGGCAAGGACCAGAGGCCATGCATGGCCGGGACGGATCAGGACGACGACGGTACACACGATCGCCGCGGCACATGGCACGCGCGGCGGGCGGTGTCATCGCACCATTGCGGACAGCAGCTACGCGTGCGGACAGCAGCCGCGGATGCGGCGTCAAACAGCGCAGCCGAGGCGCATGCGGAACGTTCGGCACGCGCAACCCGATCGAAGGTGCAGCGCGCAGTCCGGAAAGTTCCGGTGCTGAATTTGTCACAAACCATGACCAAGCTACGTAACGACCTTCGCGTTACGTAACGTGAGACCACGCATTCGGGATTCGAATTGTGTTGTGTATTTCCGCAGTCTTGTGGAAAATTTGTAAAGCCATACTGAAAGACCATCGACATGGCAACGGGCGGAAATAGTAGTGAAACCTTGACCGGTATGAGCAGCAACGCGGATCCGGCGCTGACTTTGCCTGCGTCAGAACAAGTGACAACGGGCAGCACGACCGATATTCCGGGGGTCAGCTATACAGACAGCTTTGCCGCCGGCAATCCGGGAGACATGTACCTGCAGATCAGCGATGCCGTGGGAACGCTGGGTGCCACGGACAGCGCCGGGGCAGTCAGCGGGTCCGGCACGAATTCAATCGTGCTTTCCGCGCCCTATGCGGATATCGTCGATGCACTGGGCAGCCTGACTTATACGGCACCGGCGTCAACGGGCGCCGATACCATCAGCTTCGACATCTGGGATCAAGCGGGGACCCAGACCACCGGCTCGATACCGGTCGGCATCGCGGCGCCAGGGGGCGGCGCGACCGAGACCTGGACCGGCGCCGTCAGCAGCGATTGGAACGTGGCGGGGAACTGGTCCGGGACTGTTGTTCCCGCGGCGGGCGATACGGCCGTCATCGCCGGCAACAGCGCCAATTATCCGATCCTGGCCAACACGACACTGAATGACGCGGCGATTGTCGTTGATGGGGGCGCCTTGACGGTCGCCGGAACACTTTCCGGTACCGCGGTGACGTTCAACGGCGCCGGCGAACTGGGACTGAGCCAGCCGATGGTGCTGACCAATGGCACGGCGCTGAACAACTTCGGTCCAGGAGACGAAATCCTGCTGTCCGGCAGCGCGTTCGTACCGGGCACGACGCTGGCGTTCAGCAATGACACGCTGGCCGTGCAGCAAGCCGGCACAACGGTGGAGACGATCCCGTTCAACGGCAATTACACGCTGGGGAATTTCGTGATCGAGCTGGGCGGCGGCGGCACGCCGTATGTGTTCGACTACGCCGCGAGCGGCGCGTACAGCGGTGGCCTGTTGGGGTACGGTCCCGATATCTCGGCACCGGCGGAAGCGATGGTGGCTCAGGGCGGCACGCTGTCGCTGGGAAGCGTCGCCGTGCAGAACGGGTCGGGCTTTGACACGACGCTGCAAATCTCGGCGGCATCAGGGACGCTGAGCATGAACGGTGCCACGGGGTCGGGTACGGATTCTCTTACCATCACCGGATCCGGCTCGCAGGTGAATGCCGATCTGGCCAGCCTGACCTACACACCCGCCGCAGGGACGAGTTCCGATGCGGTGCAGGTGATTGCCCAGATCGACTACCCCAGTGCGATTGGGATCACCGAGCGCTTCGTGCCGATTTCGGTGAACGCCAGCAGCGGGCCGACACTGACCGAACCGTCCAGCGAATCGGTGGCGCCCTCCAGCGCGGTCGCGGTCAGCGGGAGCTATTCCGACTCGTATGCTGCCAACAATCCGGGGGCAATGTTTCTTCAGATCAGCGACAGCAGCGGCACGCTGACGGCGCATTACCCCATCGCCGGTACCCCCGACAAGGGAACCATCATCGGCACCAGCAACACGCCACTCACGTTCGAAGGCTCGTATGACGATGTGCAGGATATACTGGCAAGCCTGACCTATACCGCCGGAACGAATCCGGGTTCCGATGCCATCAGTTTCGATATCTGGAACCAGGCCGGCGTCGAGACGACCGGCAGCGTGCCGGTCACCATCACCGGTCCCGGCAACGGCCAGACCGAGGTCTGGACAGGCGCGGTCAGCAGCGACTGGAACACGCCGGGCAACTGGTCCTATGGCGCCGTGCCGGGCAGCGGCCAGACTGCCGTCATTCCAGCTGACACGGCCAACAATGCGACGCTGTCGAATGCAATATTGACCGGCGAGACGATCACGCTGGAGGGCAGCGTGAGCGTTCCAACCGTCAATTTCACCGATGTCACGCTTGGTGCCGGGTCCCTGCTGGATGGCACCGGCGGACAGATCTACCTTGACGGGACGCTGGCCATCGCATCGGGCGCGACCTATGCGCCTGGTTCCGTCTCCATGTTCCGCGCCGAGGCATCTTCCCCCACCACCGTGGTCAACGACGGTGTCATCGCTGATCCGGCCGGACTTGATGGCCTCGGCGACGATGTTGTGAACAATGGCACGATCTACGGGACCGGCGGCAACATCCAGATCGGGACTCTGGTCAATAACAGCGTCGCGCTGATCTACGGTGGTGGACTGGAAGTGGACGGGACCATCGTCGGCGGCACGATCGATCTCAGCGGCGGCGGAGCGTTGCAGCTTACGGCATCGATGGCCCTGACCGGCAGCGCAACGGTGAACGGCTTCAGCCAGGGCAGCCGGGTTCTGGTGTTCCAGCCAATCGATTCGCTCAGCTTCGACGACGACATATTGGATATCTCGAATGCCGGCACGTTGGTGGAAGCAATCCGTCTCGGCGGAGATCTGGGCCTCGGCAATTTCGAGGTGGAGCATTCGATCAATGTGCCGTTCAGCGAAGACTCATCGGTGGCGTTTGCCGCCTCCGGCGAACCCAGCGGCGTGTTCCAGTCGCCCTACGTCGCGGACATCAGCGCGCCCGCGGTCGGCACGGTGGCGGCCGGCGGCACTCTGGCGCTGGGCAGCGTTGCCATTTCCAACGCAGGCACAATGACGCTGAACATCAGCGCGTCCAGCGGCACGTTGTACATGAACGGCGCCAGCGGCAACGGCACCAGCGATCTGTCGATCAGTGCCGAGACGTCGCAAAGCCAGATCAACGCCGATCTGGCGAGCCTGGTTTACGTGGCGGCGCCTGGCGGCAGCCCCACGCTGCAGACGATCGAGATCACCGCGGATGTGCCGTCGGGCACCAGCGGGGTGAACGAAACCTCGCGCTCTATCGCGGTCTCCGTTGCCGGCAGCGGCGGCGGCAGCGGGCCCACGCTGACCGAACCATCCAGCGAAGCGGTCGCCGCGGGCGGCACCGTGGCGATCAGCGGCAGCTACGTGGACAGCTTCGCGCAGACCAATCCGGGCGAGCTGTATGTCGAGGCCATCGCCACCGGCGGCACGCTGTCTGCAACCGATGCTTCCGGCAACGCCGCGCCAGGGTCCGGCACCAGCAGCATCACGTGGAACACCGACTATAACGACGTGAATGCGGTGCTGAGCAGTTTGACGTTTGCCGCAGGAGACAGCGCGGGGTCCGGCAGCGTTTATTTCGAAGTCTGGAACCAGGCCGGTGTGGAGTCGAGCGACACCGTGCCGGTGACCATCAGCGGCGGCACTGGCGACGGCACGACCGTGTCCTGGACCGGTGCCGCCAACGACGGTGCCTGGAACACGCCAGGCAACTGGTCCGACAACGCCGTGCCGGCCAGCGGCGATACCGTGTTGATATCGCCGAGCGGGATCACGGGACCGTTCCTGGCCGACGCGACATTGACCGGGGAGACCATCGTTCTCGGCAGCAGTGGAACCACGGGCCCGTCCGTCATTTTCAACAACGTCACGCTGGGCGCCGGCACGACGCTGGAGAGCGCCGGCGTGGGCGGCACGATCGGCGACGACGGAACGTTGACCGTTGCCTCCGGTGCGGCCATCGCCGCCAACGGCGAGCCGCTCAACATCTCCGGCTCCAGTTCCAGCCCTGCCACGCTGATCAACGACGGCACGATCAACAATGCCGGCACTGCCTTTATGGCGCTCAATGTGGTGGTCGAGAACAACGGCGTCATCGTCGACAGCAGTCCGGACACCATGTCGATCGGGAACGGTGGCGCGATCATCAACACCGGGACCATTGTCGATGCCGGCGGCAATATTCAGCTCAACGGTGCGGTGCAGGGGGGCACGGTCGCGTTCGCCGGATCCGGCGGCTTGTTGCTGCTTGGTGTGCTGAACCCGTTCGCACAGGGCGCGGTGGTCAGCGGCTTCGGCACCGGCGACCGCATGGTGCTGGGGGCATTCAGCCCAACCAGCATGAGCTTCAGCAACGGCACGCTCGACCTGTCCGGCGGCAGTTTCAGCGAAACGATCCCGTTCATCGGCACACTGGGGCTCGGCAATTTCGAACTCAACAACACCCAGACCGGCGCGAATGGAGCAACGACCGCCACGGTACTATATGCACCGTCGGGCGTCTCGGGCGGCACCCTCAGTGGCGAACCGGACATCACCGCGCCAGGCACCGCAACCGTCGCGCAAGGCGGCACGCTCGCGCTGAACGATGTGTCAATCGGCAATGTTGCGACCATGACGTTGAACATCACCAGCACCAGCGGCACGCTGGACATGTCGGGGGCGAGCGGCAACGGCACCGACCATCTGACCCTCACGAACGTGACGGAAGGCCAGGCCAACGGCGACCTCACCAGCCTGACCTATATGCCCTCGGCGGGTGCCACCAACGATGCGATCGAGATCTCTGCGAGTTCGCCATTCTCGGTCACCGGCACGACGGACACGATCCGCTACATCCCCGTCAGCATCACCGGCGGCAACGGTGCGCCATCGCTGAACGAACCCTCGGCCGAAACCTTGGCGCCCGACAGCACCACGGCGATCAGCGGCAGCTATGTGGACAGCTTTGCCCAGGGTAATGCGGGAGATCTCTATCTGGGGATCAGCGACGGCAGCGGGACGCTGACGGCGACGGACGCATCGGGCGCCGCTGTGGCCGGATCAGGCACGAACAACATCTCGCTGTCCACCGACTACGTTGACCTGAACGTCATCCTCTCGAGCCTGCACTACGCCGCCGGCAGCAATCTCGGGTCCGACACGATCAGCTTCGACATCTGGAACCAGGCGGGCGTGGAGACGACCGCGGCGACGGATGTCACGATCGGGCAGATCTCGGGCGGCGCCATGACGGCGGCGGATTTTACCTCACCAACGGGCAGCGCAGTGCCCGTCGATACCAACAGCAGTCCGTCCGGCAGCTACATGATGAGCGATACGGGCAATCAGCCGGTCGGCATGCCGATCGCCCTGCATCCTGCATCGTGACATCGCGGGGTTATACGCAACGGGCACCTATGTCATTGCGCGTTGCCACCGGCCGAAGCGGCCAACCCGTTAGAAGGAGTGCTCGGACCGTCCGTGCGTCCAATCGATCGGGATTGCTTCGTCGCTTCGCTCCTCGCAATGACATAAACGTGTCGCTATGACATAGAGGTGTCGCTCAGGTCTTTGGCTGTCCGATTGGCGGTGCTTCGCCGGTCATGCCGGCCAGCACCTCTGCCACGTGGCGTGCCTTCAGCGGCTTGCCCTCCCGTGTCAGCCGCCCTGCCATGTTCAGCAGACAACCAAGATCGCCGGCCAATAGCGTCTCCGCGCCGGTCGCAGCGCAGTCGCGTACCTTGTCCGACGCCATGCGCACCGAGATCTCCGGATATTTGACACAGAAGGTGCCGCCGAAGCCGCAGCAGATCTCGGGTTCCGCCATCTCCACGATCTCGGCGCCCATGGCACGCAACAGACGGCGCGGTTGCTGCTTGATCCCCAGTTCGCGCAGGCCGGAACAACTGTCGTGATAGGTCAGCGGTCCACCGACATAGCGGGCGCGCACGCTTTCCATCCGCATCACGTCGGTGAGGAAACTCACCAGTTCGAAGGTACGCTCTGCCATGGCATCGGCGCGCGCGCGCAGATTGGGATCGTCGTCGAACAAATGCGGCAGGTGATGCTTCAGCATGCCGCCGCAGGAGCCGGAGGGAACCACGACGTAATCGTAGCCGCCGAACGCATCCAGGATGCCGCGCGCCAGATCGCGCGCCGTCGCACGGTCACCGCTGTTGTAGGCGGGCTGGCCGCAGCAGGTCTGCGCGCGCGGCACTTCGACCTGGCAGCCCGCTTCCTCCAGCAGGCGGATCGCGGCGAAGCCGATGGTGGGACGGTAGAGATCGACCAGACAGGTCACGAACAAGCCGACGCGCGGCCGGACCGGGGGCGGACTGGCGGCATCCATCAGCCGATGCCGGGCTCAGGCGCTGCGAGCGGCGATCAGGCGCCAGGTTGGATCCTGCGTCGCAAGGTCGCGCTCAAATGTCCAGAGGTCGGTGATCTCGGTGACCGCGTCGGTGCCCATCATGATGTGCCCCTGGGCGTCGCGGGTCAGGCTGATCTGATCGGACACGAAGCGCACGGTCACATCGGCGACGGTGCCGCGCAGGCTGGCATCCTCGATCGCGACGTTTTCCATGCCGCGGATCTCGCTCACCTGCTGCTGGCCGGCGGCCTCGCGCCCGGCGATCGCCTGGTCGAAGCCACGCCAGGTTTCGTCGGACAATAACGGGCGCAGCGTGTTCCGGTCGCCCTGCGCGAACGCGGCGACGACCATGCGGAACGCCTTCTCTGCCCCGTCCAGGAAACGGGCCGGATCGAAATTGCGGTCGATGCTTTGCATGCGCGCCAGCGTCTGGCCGAGCACGCTGGCGGGATCTGGGACCGCGCGGGCCGGTGGCGCGGCCGGGGTTAATTGTTCCGCCTTACCTTCGATCACCGGGCCCGGAGCGACGCCCGGGCCTGCCGCCGGCGGCTGCAGGGGCTGGCGCTCAAACCCCGTGCGCCGGCCGAGGATGGAGCGCAGGCGCAGGACGAGAAACGCCGCAATCATCCCGAACAGGACCAGATCGATTGGAAAGCCGCCGGTTGCGCCCATGATGCCTCTCCTCGATTGCAGACATAGGCCCGGCGCAGGCGGGACACAAACGAAACCGCCGAGCGAGGCGGGTGAGAGCCACTACCCGCTTCGGCGTATAAGTCCGCGTTCCCATTCAGTACGATGAATATCGGATAGCGCGGCGGCAGCAAAAAAGGCGGTTCGCCGCGGCTTCGATTGGCGCAATTCCGTGGTCGCCAGCACATGATTGCCAGCACATGATTGCCAGCACATGATTGGTTGCGCGGTCACGGCATTGGTTGCGCGGTCACGGCATTGGTTGCGCGGTCACTGCGCGGCTGCCTTTGCGTGACCGCTTTACGCTGTCTGTGGCCGAGCGGCTGCGCCGTGCGGATCCGCGGGTCTCGCGCCAGCGGCCGCGGGTTGCGGTGCCGGCACCCCACCTGTATGGGCCGCCGCATGATCCTGCTGCGTCACGGACAAAGTGAATTCAACCTGCATTTCAGTGCCACGCGGCGCGATCCGGGGATCGTGGACCCGAAGCTGACCCCGCTCGGCCACACTCAGGCCGAGGAGGCCGCGCGCGCGCTCTCCCGCGAGCCGGTCACGCGTATCATCACGTCACCTTATACCCGCGCGCTGCAAACCGCAGCGCCGCTGGCCCGCGCGCTGGGCGTGCCGGTGATCGTCAATCCGATCGTCCGCGAACGCTATGCCTTCGCCTGCGACATCGGCACCCCGCGCACCGAACTGGAACGCGCCTGGCCTGACCGCGACTTTTCCTGCCTCGACGAAGTCTGGTGGCCGCCCATCGAGGAGTCTGCCGGCTCGGTGAAGGCCCGTGCCGGCTTGTTCCGGGCCGAACTGGCCGCATTGCCGGACTGGTCGGAAACCGTTGTGGTATCGCATTGGGGCTTCATCTTGTGCCTGACCGGCCAAAGCGTCATGAACGGCACCTGGCTGCGCTGCAACCCCACTGCGCCGCCGCCGGAGGACGTGGTCTGGCGCGCCTGAAACGAAAGTAAAATCCGTGGCGCTGGCGTTCCATCCGTGCTACCGCCGTTCCGATCTCAGCGCCCGCGCGGCGTGTCCATTCCTACGGAGAGCGTAATGTCCGAGACCACCCGTTCACCGCAACCGGCTGGCCAGGGTCCGCAGCAGCCACTGGTGGTCAATATCCAATACGTCAAGGACTTATCGTTCGAAGTGCCGGGCGCACCTCAGGTCTTTACCCAGTTGAAGGCGCAGCCGCAGGTGAACATCAACCTGGATGTGCAGGCGCGCCGCGTGCAGGAAGGGCAGAGCGTCTTCGAAGTGTCGCTGATGATCCGCGCCGAGGCGAATGAGGCAGGGGCGCCGCAAGGCAACGGCCAGAGCCCGAAGCCGGCGGCGACCGTGTTCGTGGCCGAACTGACCTATGCCGGGGTATTCACCTTGACCGGTTTGCCCGACAACGCGGTGGAGCCGGTCCTGCTGGTGGAATGCCCCCGCATCCTGTTCCCGTTCGCCCGCAATATCCTGGCGGATGTGACGCGCGATGGCGGCTTTCCGCCCGTGCTGCTGCAGCCGATCGATTTCGTTGCGCTTTGGCAGGCCCGCCGCGCCCAGGCGACGGCGCAACCACAGCCGGTGGCAACGGCATAAGGCCCACCACCGCGGCAGGCACGGCGTAAGGCCCGCACCGTGGCTGCGGCGCAGGCACGGCGTAAGGCCCGCACCGTGGCTGCGGCGCGGGCGCGGCGGAGGGCCGAGGCGTTCCTGGACGGCGCGCCGGACCCGGAGCGCATCGCCGCGCTGGACCCAGAGCGCATCGCCGCGCTGGACGACAAGGAAGCCATCGTCATCATCGCCGCGGTCCGGGGCCTGGGCCGCTGGCCGAAATCAACCTGTGGTTCGCGCTGGGCCGGCACGATGTGTTTCCTGCCTGCAATATCGCGCTGGCTGCCGCCTTCGCCGATCTGAAAGGCCCTGGACGCCCGCCCCAAGCCCCCAGCCCTACGCGCCCTTGCCAAACCATGGCGCCCTGCCCGCGCCTTGGCCGCCCACCCGCTGTGGCTCCATTGGCGGTTTGTCATCGGGCGCCGGGCGCCCGACGATTTTCCTGTCGCCTGCGCGAAATCGCATCGACAGCGATTTGTTCATGTTCCAGACGCAGTCCTGGCGCCATGACGGCCAACACACCGCCGCTGGCCCATGTTCAAGTTGGAAGCAAAACAGCTAACAAGGACACTTTGTGAAAAATGGGTGCTTCCCGTGCCGCCAGTTTGACACCGATACGGAATCGGAATTCAAACGGATGCCCAGGGCCACCGTATGTAATGCTTTGATATGACGCCACATGTTGGAAAACTGGGTGGGATTCCACGACAATGCCGGTTAGCATACCTGTGGCAGAACGGAACCAGCTTCGTGGAAAGCTCTCCGAAAGAGGCACTATCGAACTGGCTAGTTGCCACACCGGTAGAAATCGCGGTTGGATAGCGCGGATTGACAACGTTCGCAGAATCCATAATTGGAGAGGAACACGGGATTGTGATGCATGCTGATTTTGCCTGCGAAGACGAGTAGTTAGGGCGGCATAATGACGTTGGTCCAGCGGCTCCTTATCATCGTCTGCGTCGCGCTGCTGCTTGTGTTCGGCGTCGGCGCCTATGAGATTTCGCTGTTTCAGGATGCGGATGAGGGGTCTGCCAGGCAAAGCCTCGACCAGACCCTGTCGGTCATTGCCACGGAGTACGGCGGTTTTCTCGAACGTGCCCGTGAAGCCGCGCTGTCGCTCGCGCCGGCCGCGCCGCAGGCCGTGGCCGATGCGAACGCCTGCAATATGTTGGTCAGCGAATTGCGCGGCACCGATTCGTTTTGGCTCCAATTCGACATCCTGGATGCAAACGGCATCGTCCGTTGCTCTTCACTGCCGGAAGATGTCGGCACGAGCAGATCGGAATATCCTGAAGTGGCTGCGGCCCGCGGCGGAACGCCAACGGTTCGTGACGACTATGCCTGGGGTCTCTTCTCCGGTGTGCCGGGCCTGGCTGTGGCTGCTCCCTGGCATGGACCTGGCGGCTCGTCCGGAACCATCGCGGGTATCGTTCGGCTCGACGGCTTCGTCCACTCGCTGCAAACGACCTTGCCGCTGGACGACACGGCGATCCTGGCCGATCGCGGCGGCCACATATTGGCCTCGGTGCGGCAAGCCGGGGGCGCGACCGGCCAGTCCCTGCCATCTTCGCTGGGGCCTCTCGCCCTGCTGGCGGAGCCCGGCCATGCCCTCATCCGCTGGACCGACGGGTCGGAACGATACGTGGCGTACGCGACCATCCATCCGCCGGCCGGACCGCCTGTCTTCATAGCGGTCGGCGCGCGTGAGTCCGCGATCACGGCAGACGCGCGGGCACTCGGATATCGGGGCGGTCTTGCCTTCCTGCTTGTGGCAATCGGCAGCCTCGCGCTGACCTGGTGGGGCGGCGTGCGTTTCATCCGCCGTCCTCTCGGCATGCTCGCCGAGGTCGCGCTGCGATGGCGCGACGGCGATCAATCGGCGCGCGTCAGCCTGCCGGGCCGGTCCGAGATCGCCGCGCTGGGCCGTGTCTTCAATGCGATGGCAGACGCCAAGGATCAGAGCGACCAGCAGACCCGCGAGAGCGCCGACCTGCTGGCGGCCCTGATCGAGTCGTCACGCGACTGCATCTTCGTCACCGGCCCGGACGGACGTCTGCTGCTGGCAAATTCGACGTTCTTCGAAATCATCGGCCTGACCCGTGAAGCGGCAATCGGCTGCAAGCTGGTCATCCAACACGATCACGCCACGCAGCAGGCCTTGGATGCGCTGCGCGCGCAAGTGGCGACGACACGGATGCTGCAGGCCGGCAATGTGAACGTTCGGGCGTTCGACGACAATCGACCGCGGATCCTGCAGACGATCTGCACGCCGATCTTCAACGCCACCGGCCAGATCAGGGCCGTTGCCGGGATCGGCCGCGATGTCACCGATGCGCACCAGGCGGCGGAGGCCCTTCGGCTGGCCCGCGACAGGGCCGAGGCCGCCGATCGTGCCAAGACACGCTTTCTCGCCGCCGCCAGCCACGACCTGCGCCAACCGCTTCAGGCCGCGGTCTTGCTGGCGGAGTTGCTCAACGCGCAAACCGATCCCGGCGCTTCGCCCACCCGCTCGGTCGGCAATCTGCGGCGCGCGCTCGACGACATCAAATGCCTGGTGGACAGCCTGTTCGACGTTTCACGACTCGATTCGGGCACGGTGACGCCGGAGATCAGTTCGTTCCCGCTGCAGGGCCTGCTGGATCAGACAATCATCCTTTACCAGAAGGTTGCCGAGGACAAGGGAATCTCTCTTCTGGCCGCGCCGACCGACGCGATCGTCCGCAGCGATCGCGTCTTGCTGGGACGCATGCTCACCAACCTTGTGGAGAACGCGGTACGCTATACGCTGTCGGGACATGTCCTGATCGAATGCGAGCCGATCGGTGCGCATCTGCGCATCCATATCGAGGACACCGGCATCGGGATCTCCAAGCAGGATCTCTCGCGGATATGGGATGAATTCGAGCAATTGAAGAATCCGGCGCGCGATCGCCGGCAGGGGCTGGGCCTGGGGCTTTCGATCGTCAGACGCCTGTCAACGCTGCTGGATCATCCGGTGGAGGTTTCGTCGGAACCCGGCAAAGGCTCCAGTTTCGTAGTCACCGTGCCTGTTGACGAACGGCATGTCACGTCTGCGCCGCAGACACCTGCCAATCAGACAGCGTCTTTTGTGGATCAAGGGCACCTGGTCGTGGTGGTCGATGACGATCCGCTGCTGCTGGACGCGCTCCACATGGCGTTGGAAGACAATGGGTGGAGCGTGATCGCCGCGACGGACTACGCCGAGGCCATCAAGCGCCTGACCGCCGGCAAACAACCGCCGGACGTGATCATTTCCGACTACCGGCTGGGCGAAGGCAAGGTGGGATCCGAAGTTATAGAAGGCATCCGCGAAATCGTGGGGCGGCAGTTGCCGGCTATCATCCTGACCGGTGAACTGGGAACCATCGGTGACAATCATGATCAGCCCAAGGAGGATGCACGGCGCCTGAACGCGACCTTGCTCCGCAAGCCGGTTCGCACGACCGAGCTGCTGGCCGCCATGCGGTCGGTGATGGCGACTACGGCGCCGTAAAGTCCGGCAGGAACGGCGCAAGCCCCGTCTCGCTGGTGTCGCTGGCCAAGGCCGGCTGGTAGCCAAAGTCGAGATCCGCCAATACCGTTCGGCGCGCCGCATCCCCGACTATCCGTAGCACCGCAAGGGCGCGGGCGCTTCCACCCGTCAGCGCGCTATCCGCCGGCGCCGCCGCGCTAACGGCATTGCCGGTCGCAGCAACGCTGGCTGGCGACAGAGGCGACCACCACATTGCGATGACGATCAGCGTTGCCAGGACGATGCAGACGGCACGCACGCCGCGCCGTACCACTGTAGGGGCACGCGGGAAACTCATCCACCAGGCGAGCCCAAGCAGCCGGGCCGCGTGCCAGAAGGCAAAAAGGACGGTGATCTGTAGCAGCAGCGAGGGAATCACCACCCAGCGGACCGCGGCATTGCCGGCTTGCTCATACGGCTTGTCGGGTCCGAACGCCGCGGGATCGGTGAGCAAACGCGTGCGTGCGGGAGCGACGAGCGCTTGAACGACCGGCTGATACACGGTCTGACTGAAGTCCGAAAACCCCATATTGGGAGCCAATGCCGCCCCGGCCGGCGCGCCGACGACGGTCTTCCAGCGGGCCTGAATTTCCGCCTGACCATAGAACTGGTCCCAATCCAATCCGGGCGCCAATGCGACGTGAAACCGCTGGAGGACAAAGGCATTGTACGATGCGTCGGCGGCCTGCCGCGCCGATATCGCGACCGCATCCATGAAGGTGGCCTTGTCCGACGGGTTCCAGTCCAGCGGCACGGGCACACCTGAATCCCGTACCTCCGTGCTGACGGTGGACCAGTCCCGGCGCGGGACGCGCTTCGGTGAACTGCCGGAATCCGACAGGCGATTCAGATATTCCTGCCACGCCTGCGACTGTTGGTCGGGGATCGCATGCACCGCCGCCACCAACCGTTGCTGCGCTGCGACATAGTCGTTGTACGCATCCCTGAGAGACCGGACCGACGGAATGAAAGCATTGTTATAAACCTGCTCTCCGGTACCGATCCGGCTGCTCACCATGGCCGCCAGTGCCTGGCCGATCCCTTGCTGTGAGACGGCCGGCAGGCCGTTGCAGGAAAGCCCCAGCGAAGGGACATCGGCCAGAAGCCAGCGGCTGGGGAGCGCCGTCGTGCCGTCCGGCTGCATCATCGCCAGCGCGCGAAGCTGGACGGCGCAGCGTCGCTGGTCTGGGCCCATATGGCCCATGAAATAAGCCGCCAATGCCGGTCCAGCCAGGTAAACCGTCTCGGCGCAGATGACCGCCGAGATGAGGAGAGCCAGCCCGAGGCGGCGCTGCGGCCAACCGCGGCGAGCAGACCAGGGAAAGATCACGACGCCCCAGGCAAGCAGCGCGCTTGCCGCCGCGGTCAGCCCCCAGCCCCAGGCGGCAAGGTTCTCGAGCTGACGTTCACTGATCGGCCGGCCAATGGCATCGAGCAATCGCCCCGCGAAGCCCAGCTCGACCGCGAGGAGCATGGCGGTCAGGACCGTGAGCGGGATGACGAAACCGGGATAAAGCTGGGTTGTTTCGAGGATTCGGGAACTGGCGCTCGCCGGCGCGCGGTCGATATGGTTCTGCGATTCCAGCTTCAGCGGGAGCGGCAGATTCGTGGATGGAGACGCTTGCTCAGAAGAGCGGTGGCTCATTGTGCTGGCTGCTTGCTGAACCCGGATGGCCGATGGGCGACGGTATGACGTCATCGCCGACCGGGCTACTCACAGGCGGCGGCGCCAGCGCTCCTGCGGCTTCTTCGCCGGGATGCGCGGCGGTCCGGGCGGGTGCTGCCTTCACCTTGCGGGCCTGCAGGACGATTGGGCCATCCAGGACACCGTCCTTGAGAGTCCAGATTTTCGGTGCGCGGACGCCGTCCTGGCGAATGATGATCCCGTCATCGTTCTGAGCCAGATGATAGACGTCGCCACAGTCGCCGATAACGCGGGTGCTGGCATCGGTCCTGGTCAGCAGCACCAGTGTGGTGCGCAATGGACAGGCGCCGGTTGCGCCGGAGATCACCACAAGAGCCGCGGCGGGCTGGTTCCAGATGCTGTCGATATGGACGCTGGTATAGTCGTCGAGCGGCAGCAGGGTCTGGGGCCCGACGCGCACGGCGTAGAGGTTGTGAGATCCCGTCCCGACAGTTTGTTCGATCGATATTGTTTTACTATCGGTCTGGAATGTCGCGACCGTACGGGGTCCGCTGCAGCCGCAAAGCAGCGAGAAAACGCAGCCAACGATAAGCCTGACTTGTCTTGACATAAGAAATCTGCCTGACGCGGCCCGGTGTTCAATCAATTATAGGACAGTGAGTAGCACATAACCAAGAAAATGCCGCAATAGAAACCGTTCAAGAGCCGGGGTCATCAAGCAGCCTGCGGGAAGCGACGTCCGGCGCGTCATCATGAAACGACGCCAGCCCTGGTCTCACCCCGCCAGCCAGACCGGATCCTTCAACCGCCCCACCATGGCGGCATGCGCGGCCAGTTCCGCTTCGGTGGGCACGATCGGCCGAGGCACGCGCGGCCCCGTCTCCGCATAGACCGCAACCGGCACGACCACCTTCCCCGCCGCCAGCGACAACCCGCGCTGCCGCCCGCCGGTCAATTCCACATACACGTCTGCCAGGAGCCGGCAATCCAGCAGCGCGTTGTGCGAGGTCCGCGCCGACAGATCGATGGCAAACCGCCGGCACAGCGCATCAAGACTGTTCGGCATCCCCGGGAACTGCGTCTTCGCCAGCACGAGCGTGTCAACCATCCGCTCCATCGCCAGCGGCGGCAGCTTCAGCCGTGCCAGCTCCGCGTTCAAAAATCCAAAATCGAACGGCGCGTTGTGCGCGATCAGCGGCCCGTCGCGGAAGAACTCCAGCATCTCATCAACGACGGCGGCGAATTGCGGCTTGCCGGCGACATGGATGTTGGTGAACCCGTGGATGCGGGTCGCGTCATCCGGGATATCGCGCTCCGGGTCGATCAGCGTGTGGAACTGCCGTCCGGTCGGCAGGTCGTTCATCAACTCCAGGGCCGCGATCTCGATCACCCGGTGGCCCTGCACCCATTCCAGCCCGGTGGTCTCGGTATCGAACAATACAGCGCGGGTCATGCGCGCAACTCCCGGATCAGGCGGTGCAAGGCGCGTTGGGCGTGGGCGCGCGAGAGGCCGGTGCGGATCACCACATCCGCGCGCCGGCGCTTCTCGGCATCGGGCATCTGGCGGGCAATCACGGCTGCGATGTCGGCGGCGGACATTTTCCGTCGCTGCCGCACGCGATGCATCTGCACGGATCGCGGGGCGGAAACCACCACGACGCGATTCACCTTGCGTCCGCCGGTCTCGAACAATAGCGGGATGTCAAGCACGGCGACGCATGC
>Ga0335074_10006362_pt1 | contig 16390 bp, 15 predicted proteins | sample Lox_Sample_23_FD_206715 | JGI IMG/M metagenome (GOLD analysis project Ga0335074, IMG submission 206715) | Soil microbial communities from Loxahatchee National Wildlife Refuge, Florida, United States - Lox_Sample_2.3 | ecosystem: Environmental > Terrestrial > Soil > Wetlands | place: USA...
TGTCGTGGTGATCGTGAAAGGCATTGGTAAGCCGCTTTGCCAGCTCGCGCACCCCGTGGTCATAGACATAGACCAGTGCTGCCACGCACTGCTGATGTGGGGCCGCTCCGGTTGTGGGGCTCCTTGGTCTAGGACCGCAAGGTTGGTATGATGTATCCAGATAATCATCATACCAGACCACGGGGCCACCATGAAAGCCGAACGAGAAGACCCAGGCCATCCCCCTGTCACCCGCCGCGCCGTCTTGCGCACTGGCGCAATGCTGGGCCTCGCCGCACCAGCCATCCTGCGATCGCGCCGTGCCGACGCGGCCGGCGTGCTCAACGTCACAGCCTACAACGGCTTCATCCCGCCCGCTTTCAGGCAGAAGTTCGAGGCCGACACCGGCATCGAGGTGCATGTGCGCCTGGCGTCGAGCCAGGCACCGGAACTCGAACTGCTGGTTGCCGAACGGCAAAGCCCTTTGAGCGACATCTGTACGGTCACCGGCAACCGCATTCACCAGTTCAACGACGCGCAGGTGATCGAGCCGCTCGATACGAAGCTTCTGAAAAACTGGTCGCGGATCGACCCTGTCTATACCAACGCCGATTGGCTGTCGGTGAACGGCACCCCCATGGGCGTGCCGCTGCTGCTTGGCGCCGAGGTGCTGGTCTACAACACCCGGCAGGTCACGCCAGTGCCGGACAGTTGGGGCGCGATGTTCGATCCCCGTTACAAGCATCGCACTGCTTACGTGATCGAGGATTTTCTGCAATGCACGATGCTCTATCAGGGCGCCGACGGCACCTTCGCCGCCTACGTCGATCACCCCGACGAGGCCCAGCGCGCAGTGAATGCCGCGCGCGACATGCTGATCAGGAACAAGGCCCAGGTGCTCAAGTTCTACGAAGATGGTGCCGTGTTGCAGCAGTTGCTGATCAGCGAGGATGTCGTGCTGGCACAAGCCTATGCCGGTTCGCTCTCCAAGCTGATCCTGGCAGGCAAGCCGATCCGCTTCGTCATCCCCAAGGAGGGCAGCATATCCTTCGTGTACAACTTCGCTGTGGTGAAGAACGCACCGAATCGCGGCAATGCGTATCGCTTCCTCGACGCGCTGGTGTCCTATCCGGATATCGGCGACGCGCTCACCCGCTCGGCCGGCTATGCCTCGACTTTCATCGGTTCGGGGAAAACATTGACCGACTTGGAGCGGCAGGCATTTCTGCTGACGCCGGACCAGCTTAAGCGGATCAAATTCGCCAGCTACAAGGCGCAGGAGCTCAACTCCAGGCTGATCGATCGTGCCGTGGAGGAGGTGCAAGCGGGCTGACCGCTCGTGGCGAGGCTTGGCCGAGTCCTGCTGTTGGCTGGTCCAGTAGCGTGGGTGGTCGGAGCCAACATCGCGCCGCTGATCGAGATAGTGCGGGTCAGCTTGCTGGATGTATTTCCAGCTCCGCCCGATCACTTGGCGCACTACAGCTTGGACAGCTATGCCGCCTTCCTGGACAGCCCCATCTATCGGGCCTCGTTCTGGCACAGCATTGCCTTGTCGGCCGTGCTGACGTGCCTGGCGCTGCTGCTGACTTATCCGCTCGCCTATCTGATCGCGCTCAAGATCCCCGCTCGGCACCGTGCCCGACATTTGCTGCTGCTGATCGCACCGTTCTGGACGAGCGAGATCGTGCGGGCCTTCGCCATGATGCTGCTGCTCGCGAACCATGGTCCGGTCAACGAGCTGATACGATGGCTTGGAACCGCCAAGGCACCACTGCCACTGCTTTACAACCAGTTCTCCGTCGGTTTCGGCATGTTGTATGCCGTGCTGTTGGCGATGCTGCTGCCACTCTACGCAGCACTCTCGCGCCTGCCGACGGAGATGTTGCAGGCCGCCGCCAATCTTGGCGCTGGACCGTGGACCCGCTTGGTTCGTGTGACCCTGCCGCTGACGCGCGATGGCATCGCGGCGGGATGCGCTCTCGTCTTCCTCACCAGCCTTGGCGCATTCGCCGTGCCGACACTGCTGGGAGGTGCCGATACGACGCTGTTCTCGATGACCGTTGGCAGCATCTTTGCCAGCAGCGCCGGACGCTGGCCGATGGGCGCAGCGTTTGGCCTGATCCTGCTGCTAAGCGGCCTTGGTGCGTCCGGCGTCATCATGCGTATGTCGTTGCGTCACCGGCGGCGCGATGAGCCGGCACAGCGTTCTGCGCGCATTCTACTGGTGCGTCGTCGCCTGGCTGTTCCTGCCACTTGCGCTGATCGTGCTGATGAGCATCACCGCCTCGCCTGTCGTCGGGTTCCCGATCACGCGTTTGACGGCCCGCTGGTACCGCGACGTGCTCGCCGATAGAGACGTGCGGGAGGCCTTCATCTACTCCTGCGCTGTCGCTGCCGGGTCGTCGGCGCTTGCCCTGATAATTGGTCTTTGGACGGCAGTGGCTATCGGGACATTGCGCAGCGCGATCCTGCGTGGCGCGCTATTCTGTGCCGCCTGTCTGCCGATCGTCACGCCGGGCATCGTATCCGCGATTTCGCTGCGGGTGTTCATCAGGCTGATTGGCCTCAGTCCTGGTTATGCAGCCATCATGTTCGGCCACGCCGTCCATGCCGTGCCCTTCGTTGTCATCATGCTGACCGCACGGCTGCGGACGGTGCCTGCGCATCTGGTTGATGCCGCGCGAGGATTGGGTGCCGACCCGGTGCGTGCATTCCTCCGCGTGACCGTGCCATGGCTGTATCCGGCGATCGCCGGATCCGCCGTGCTGGCGCTGCTGGAGAGCTTCGACGACTTCCTCCGATCGTTCTTTCTTGGTGGCTATCAGCCCACATTGCCGGTGCTGCTCTATGGTCGGCTGTTCTCGGGTCTGTCGCCGGAGATCAATGCAATCGCCGCTATCGTTTTGGTGCTGACTATCGCGAGCGGCCTCGCAGGAGAACGGCTGCTCCGCTGGAGGTAACCCATAGACTGCGGAGCGAGTTGCAACTGCAGGCGATACAACTCGCCGCACAATGCCGCCTCAACGGTCAAGTCAGCCGCGACGGACGTACGGTTCAGCGGCGCTGAGCGGGGTAAGGCGAGGTCCGTCCCCTTCATCGACCGGCGGCACGATTGTCACCGACCAGGTGCTCAGTTTGCTGAGCGATGCTCGCGCTTCGGGGTGAGCCAGGAGCGGTGCATTCAGCGATGGGACCACGATCACCGGCGTGCCGCGCCCTATTGCTTCAGCGACAACGGATAGCGCAAGGTTGTCGGCGATTCCGTGTGCGAGCTTGTTGAGCGAGTTGAAACTACACGGAGCAAACAGAACCACCCCACGTGGTGGTCGTGGTCGGATAGCCAAATCGAAGTACGATTCGACAACCTGCACTCCATTGATGTCGGCAAGCTCGCGCGGGCTGATCACGAGGTAGACCACATGAAAATTCTCGACACCAGCCGCATCACCCGGACTCATCTGCCACCCGGACCCCGCCTTGTTCATACACAGGTTATATTATGCCTGTGATTGCGAGCGCTAGCCCGGAGGCGTTGTGGCGGCGGGACAAGAAAATTGAAACGCAGATGAACGCAAATGCACACAGATGCTCCGGTGCGCCTCGCCGGCCGTTTGCCAGCATTTGATTTCCAGCCGACCCTGCGGACGGGAACAGAATCGCCCACTACAAGAGGTACAATCCACTATTCGAGCAAAGGCGCGCATATCGTGCCCGCCCGCCCGAGTTCAGTCGGGGAGAACTGAAATGCCTGCTCATCCGCCTCTCAGCCTGCCAGACTGGATAGCAGCCTGCGCGCGCCGCTCCGTCCAAGGGCACACGTCCGCCCCCTCCGACAGTACTCCTTCTCCTTTGACGAGCCGGCAAAGCGGATCACGCTCAAGGCCGAAGTTGAGAGGAAACTAACGGAAGAGGAACGCGAGAGTTTGGCGATTGCCGAGGCTGAACTTTATGCCGATCGGATCTTCGATGATAACACCTTGATCGAATCTAAAGCCGGGGTTGCGCCTGAAGGCACGCCACTTCGGCCGTTGCCGGGCAGGGTCATTTTCTCTCGGGATACGAAGCATGTTGAGTTCTCGGATTAGCCCGGTTCCTTTCCAATGGATGGGAACCCTTATATAATATAAAACCGAACTCTAAACCTTCGTTCGGCCGCGGTGTAGGCTGGCATAAGAGGGGTCGCCCGCCTGTCGGACGTTGCCTTCGAAAGCAACTGCGTGACGCTAGGGCCCAGCCGAGGGGCCTATGTAACGATCGAGAAAGGCCCTCGTGCGAATGAAGCTATCCTGCGCGGCCTCTGCATTGTACTGCAGTGGGTGTCCATAGCTGTAGACGACGGATTGCGGGTCGTCATCGTCGAAGGAATGCACCACGCCTGGATAGGTATGGATCTGGAAATTTTGATTAGGCATTAACTGCGCGCCAAATTCGCGGCACCGACGTGCCGGATCAGCCCAATTGTCAGCCTCACCGACCAGGACGAGCAACGGAACGGTCCCATGCTCCGCCGCGCGGTCACAGTTTCCGTAATAGCTGACGGCCGCCTTGATGAGACCGGGGTACATCTGCTGGTAGCGGCGCTGAGTCACCCACATGGCGGTCCAGCCCCCGTTGGAGAAGCCAACAACGGCAATGCGATTGCTGTCGATCTCGGGCTGCGTGCGCAGCCAAAGTGCGGTGCTGACGACATCACCCGCCCGGTCCTGCGGGGTGACCGCGCGCGTCTCGGCTGGGCCCGAGCAGACGCGGCTGTAGCCGCGCGGCGTGTAACTGGCCGGGCCGACCGATGCATAACCCCAATCTGCGAGCCGTTGGGCCCAGAGCCTCGGGATGTGGCCAGTGCAGCCGTGCAGGAGAATGACTGCCGGGTATGGCGGCTTGCCCTTCGGCAGCGTCAGAATCGCGGGGAGCGCGCCTTTCGGCATATTCGATCCGGGCACGTTCTGCGGCGGAATCTCCACATAGGTTGACGTGGTTGGTGTAGGTATATGGGTTGGCATGGGTGTCGCGCAGCTAGCCAGGCAGGACGCGACGATCGTGGCTGCAACAACGGCAGCAAGGCGGGGGAGCCGGGGATTCAGCATCGACGACCATTGCACGGTTAAGCCACCTGACGGCACGCGGCAACCTGGCAGGCATGCGGCGAAGCGGTAAAGCGCGGAGCACTATACCCTCTCTTCGTTGAGAGGGGGCTCGTTTAGACCAGTCTAATACAAACTCGCGTTGCAACTGCACTCGGTGCAACCCACCGGACCATGTCAGCTCCACGGTCAAGTCAGCCACGACGGACATAGGGCTGAACGGCGTTGAGCAACGACGCGAGCGGGGCCAGGCGAGGTCCCTGCCCCTCGTCGACCGGCGGCACGATTGTCAGCGGCCAGGTGCTGAGTTTCCTGAGGGATGCTTGCGCTTCGGGGTGAGCAAGGAGCGGTGCATTCAGCGATGGGGCCACGATCATCGGCGTGCCCCGTCCGATCGCTTCAGCGACAACGGATAGTGCAAGGTTGTCGGCGATGCCGTGCGCGAGCTTGTTGAGCGAGTTGAAACTACAGGGTGCGAACAGGACCACCCCACGCGGTGGGCGTGGTCGGATGGCCAAATCGAAGTACGATTCGACAACCTGCACTCCATCGACGTCGGCAAGCTCCCGCGGGCTGATCACGCGCGTAGCGTTCGGGGTCGGGATCGCGATGACGGTAGAAAAGCCGAGCCCGACCAACCCGCGTAGAAGATCGGGGCCACGTGCTGCCGTCGTGGCACCACTGAGCATGAGGTAGGCCACATCGAAACTCTCGGCACCAGCCGCGCCACCCGGGCTCATCTCGTCCTCCCATACGTGAAGACACGCGAACCGCTGTGAATTGCGCCCGCCGTCAGGACTTCGTCATCTTCACGATGGTGATCGCATAGAACAACGCACTCAGCGCCAACAGCACGATCAGCAGCGCCCAGTTGCGGACGCGCCGGCGGCGGCGACTCTCTTCATCTGGATCGAAGCCCATCCGCTCAGCCGGTCAACCGATCGACCGCCAACGCCGCGAACAGCACGAACAGATAGACGATGGAATAGCGGAACGCCGCCTTGGCCGGCGCATCGCGTGTCAGGCTGACGCCTCGCTCATCCTGCCGGTCGCGCAGCACGCGCCAGGCGCTCGCCAGGAACCCGACGCCGAGCACCAGCACCGCCCCGCCATAGACCGGACCGCTGAACCCTACCACCCACGGCAGCAGGGAGATCGGCACCAGCAGCGCCGTATAGAGCGCAATCTGCCGCCGCGTCTCGCGTGCACCGGCCACCACCGGCAGCATCGGCACGCCAGCCCGCGCATAGTCGCTGTTGGAGAACAGCGCCAGCGACCAGAAATGCGGCGGCGTCCAGAAGAACACGATGGCGAACAACACCAGCGGCACGAGCGACACCGAACCCGTCACCGCCGCCCAGCCGATCAGCGCCGGGAACGCTCCGGCCGCACCGCCGATGACGATATTCTGCGGCGTCCGCCGCTTCAGCCACACCGTATAGACGAACACGTAAAAGAAGATCGACAGCGCCAGCAGGCCCGCAGCCACCGCGTTGGTCGCCAGAAACATCAGCAGCACGGAAAACACCGCGAGCGTCACGCCAAAGGCCAAAGCCGTTTCCGCCGGCATCCGCCCTGCCGGGATCGGCCGCCCGCGCGTGCGTCGCATCAGCGCGTCGATGTCACGCTCGTACCACATATTGATGGCACCGCAGGCGCCGGCGCCGACCGCGATGCACAGCACCGCGGTAAAGCCGAGCACCGGATGCAGGTGTCCGGGCGCGATCAGCAGCCCGATCAGTCCGGTGAACACCACCAGCGACATCACCCGCGGCTTGAGCAGCGCAATCCAGTCGCGGAGATCAGTCTCCAGCGGCACAGACAGCAGGACGGATTGCTCCCCGCCGGCCTCTCGCGTATCGGCCCTGCTGCTCATGCCCGGTTCAGCGGATCAGCGGCAGCTCGGCATAGGTGTGGAACGGCGGCGGCGACGGCTGCTGCCATTCCAGCGTGGTCGCGCCGTCGCCCCAGTAATTCGCCGCCACGTGCTCCTTCGACGCGAAGGTACGATACAGCACGTAGAAGAACACCAGATACCCGAGCCCCGAGATATACGCCCCGACCGACGACACAAAGTTCCATCCGGCAAACGCCTCCGGATAATCCGGGTAGCGCCGAGGCATGCCGGCGGCACCCAGGAAGTGCTGCGGGAAGAAGGTCAGGTTCACGCCGATGAACATCAGCCAGAAATGTACCTTGCCCCAGAACTCCGGATACTGGTGGCCGGACATCTTGCCGATCCAGAAATAGAAGCCGGCAAAGATGCCGAACACCGCGCCGAGCGACAGCACATAGTGGAAGTGCGCCACCACATAGTACGTGTTGTGCAGGATCTGGTCGATCCCGGCGTTGGCCAGTACGACGCCGGTCACGCCGCCCAGCGTGAACACGAAGATGAAGCCGATCGCCCACAGCATGGGAGTCGGGAACTCGAGCGCGCCGCCCCACATGGTGGCGATCCACGAGAAGATCTTGATGCCCGTCGGCACCGCGATCACCATCGTCGCCGCCATGAAATAGGCCCGCGCATCGACGTCGATGCCGGAGACGAACATGTGGTGCGCCCAGACCACGAAGCCGATCACGCCGATCGCCACCATGGCATAGGCCATGCCCAGATAGCCGAAGATCGGCTTGTGGCTGAAGGTGGAGATCACGTGACTGACGATACCGAACGCCGGCACGATCATGATATAAACTTCGGGATGGCCGAAGAACCAGAACAAGTGCTGGAACAGCACCGGGTCACCGCCGCCGGCCGGATCGAAGAACGCGGTGCCGAAATTGCGGTCGCAGATCACCATGGTGATCGCGCCCGCCAGCACCGGGATCGCCAGCAGCAGCAGGAACGCCGTCACCAGCATCGCCCAGATGAACAGCGGCATCTTGTGCAGCGTCATCCCGGGGGCGCGCATGTTGAAGATCGTGGTGATGAAGTTGATCGCCCCAAGCAGGGAGCTGATGCCGGCCAGGTGCAGCGCGAACAGCGTGCAGTCCATGCCCGGGCCGGGTTCATACTGCGAGAGCGAGAGCGGCGGATACAGCGTCCAGCCGGTGCCGGATTCGTGCAGCAGCAACCCCGTCATGATCAGGCAATACGCCGGCGGCAGCAGCCAGAAGCTGATGTTGTTCAGCCTCGGAAACGCCATGTCCGGCGATCCGATCATCAGCGGGATGAACCAGTTGCCAAAGCCGCCGATGAGTGCCGGCATCACCGCGAAGAAGATCATCAGCAGCCCGTGCGCCGTGACGATCGTGTTCCACTCCTGTCCGGTGTCGATCAGCGTGTTGTGCGGGAAATTGAGCTGCGCCCGCATGATCTCCGACAGGATCGCTCCGGTGGTGCCACCGATCAGCGCGAAGGTCAGGTAGAGCGTACCGATGTCCTTGTGGTTCGTGCTGCACAGCCAGCGCACAAAGAAGCCCGGCTTGTGATCGTGGTGCTCATGAGCGTGGTCGTGAGTGGTAACCGACATCTTGCTCTCCTTCAGGCGGCGAGGGCGATCAGCGCGTCTGGCCCTGGCCCAACTTTGACTCGTACGTCGCGGCGACGATCTGCGTGCCAGGCTGGTCGGCGCCCTTCGTGGCCGCTTCGGCGGTCCGCGTCGGAGCCGGTGCCACCGGCGTGGCATCGGCAGCGAACTGCTTCTGCGCCTGCGTCACCCAGGCCTGGAACTGCGCATCCGGCAACGCCACCACGTCGATCGGCATGCGGCTGTGGTTGGTGCCGCAGATCTGGTTGCACTCGCCGTAATAGATGCCCGGCCGATCGATCCGCACCCAAGTCTCGATCGTGCGACCGGGAATTGCGTATCGCTGCACGCCGAGCGCCGGGACAAAGAAGCTGTGGATCACGTCGCCGCTGGTGGTGAGGATGCGAATGTTCTTGTTGACCGGAAGAACCAGCGGATTGTCCGCCGTCAGCAGCCGCGGCTGACCCGCCTTCAGCTTGTCATCCGGCACGATGTTGCTCATGAAATCGAGATTCTTCTGGTCCGGATAGGTGTATTCCCAGTACCACTGATGCCCGGTCACCTTGATCGTCATGTCCGGGTCGTAGGTGCGATCCTCGTAATACACCAGCCGGAACGAGGGGATCGCGATGATCACCAGGATCAGCACCGGAACCACCGTCCAGGTGATCTCGATCACGGTGTTGTGCGTGGTCTGCGTCGGCACCGGGTGGCGCTTTGCATTGTAGCGCACGATCACCCACAGCAACAGCCCGGCAACCAGCGCGGTGATCAGGCCTATGATCACCAGCACCAGGTGATTGAGGCTGATGATCTCGGCTTTGACCGGGCTGTACGCCGGCTGCAGCACCATCTGCCAGTCGTGCGGCGCGCCGAGCACCGGCAGATCGGCGCCCGGCGCTGTCAGCGCCGCGGTCTGCTGCCCTTGGGCCAGCGCCGGCGTGGCCGCGAGTGCCATCGAAGACGTCGCGGCCAACAGCCGCCGGACGCGCTGGATCGGCCCGTTCATTCCGCTTGCATTCCCCTCGTTCTCGTCCCCGACGATCTGGCGCGCACGCCCGTCAGCACACTTTGCGCCTAGCGGAGCCGCCGCGCCAGATCAAGCCGCGACGAAGTTAATTCACCTCTCCCGCTCTGCGGGAGAGGTCGCCGCGCACGGCGCGGCGGGTGAGGGTGCCGCGGTTGGCCGACGACAACGGGTGCGGGCCTCCAACCCAGCGTCATTCTCGCAGACGGTCGGACTCAATTCACAAGCTGAACAAGCGTGAAGATGCCGAACGGCGGCACCGGCTTCGTCTCGATGCGCGCCAGCTCGTCCGGCCCCAACAGCGCCTCGATAGGAAAATCCGGATGCCAGCCCAGCGTGTGCGAGGCCGGTGCCATCGCCCACTCCACCCACCAGCGGGGACCGCTCTTGGCGGCAAAGTGGCTCACGAACAGAAGGTGCCCTCCCGGCCGCACCACACGCCGCATCTCGGCCACCAGGCGACGTGGATGCGGAACCACCGAGGCCACGAACATCGCCACCGCGATGTCGAACGTCCCGTCCGGGAATTCGGTCGCCTCGGCGTCCATTTCGCGCAACGCCTCGACCGTCTTGATGCGCTCCGTGGCGACGCGCGTCCGGGCATGGGCCAGCATCTCGGCGGACAGGTCGATGCCGGTGACGCGCTTCTCGGGCCGGTAATGCGGCAGCGCAAGCCCGGTGCCGACGCCCACTTCCAGCACCTGGCGCCCCGGCAACAGGTTGATCGCCTCGACGGCGCGGCGCCGCCCGAACCCCGAGACCCCGCCAAACAGCCAATCATAGACACCCGCCCAGCGCCGGTAGGCAGCGCGCACGGCATCGGCGTCCAGGGCACTCCGCGGGTCAAGGCGCCTCGGGCCGCGGCGCGACTCCAGGGTATGTATCATGTCAGCGCTTCCTTCGGCGCTGCTGCCTAGACGTGGACGCACCAGGGCGCAAGCCGGATTGCCGTCAAATGGCCGCCCGGCGCGCGGCGCGGACACGGCGCGTCTCGGCGGACAGCACCACCAGGCCGCCCAGTGCGATCACCGGAGCGCCGAGCAGGGTAGCGGCGTCCGGCGTTTCGCCGAACAACAGCGCGCCGTACAGCGTGGCGAACAGCATGCCGGCGTAGCTCAGCGGCGCGATCAGGCTGGCTGGAGCCCGCTCATAAGCGAGCACCAGCAGATAGTGCCCCACGCCGCCCAGTGCCCCGAGCAATGCCATCAGCAGCCATCCCTGCCAGCTTGGCCAGACCCAGACGAAGGGGAGCACGAGCGATGTTGCCAGCGTGGCCCAGAGCCCGGTGTGCAGGATGGTGGTGCCGGCGCTGTCCACCCCGGCCAGCCGCCGCGTCAGAATCTGGTAAACCGCATAAACAAGCGCCGAGGCCACCGCAAATAGCCCAGCCGGCGCCACCGCCCCGAAACCCGGCCGCAGCACAATCATCACGCCCCCGAGCCCGGCGACCAGTCCCGCCCAGCGCCGCCACCCGACCCGCTCGCGCAGCCAGACCGCCGCCAGTGCGACGGTCAGCACCGGACCCACGAAGTTGATCGCGGTGCACTCGGCAAGCGGCACGCGTTGCAGCGCCAGTGCGTAGAGCAGATTGCAGGCCGCCAGCGCTAGGCTGCGGACCACCTGTATGCGCAGCGCCCGCGGGCGCCATGGCGGACGCGGCGCGCCCAACCCGCCACAGACGCGCAGTGCGGTCGCCATGATCAGCAGGTGGAAGCCGAATCGCGCCCACATGACCTCGGTGGGCGGCAGTCCGACGACCAGCATCTTGGTGGTGGCATCCATGCTGGCGAAGACGCCGACCGCAGCCAAATAGAGCCCGACCCCGACCAGCCGCGCGGTCCGGTCGGCGGACGCGTCAGTCGCGCCGCCGGCCGCGAGCCGCCGGCGGATCACACCGAGCCTGTTGCGCGACGGTTCAGTCGCTTTGCGACAAGTTCACCGCCGCGCTGCGACCGTTCTGCTGCTGCTCGACTTCGAAGCCGATCTTTTGGCCTTCGTTCAACGTGCGTAGCCCGGCCTTCTGCACGGCGCTGATATGGACGAAGATGTCCTTTCCCCCGGTATCCGGCGCGATGAAACCATATCCCTTGGTCGGGTTGAACCATTTAACGGTGCCCATTGGCATCGACGCGCTGCCTTTCTGCCAGAGGGCGGTCCTGCTTGCCCGGCGCGCCTGTCCGGCGCGCCTGCCCGAATAATACCGCCCGAGTGTCCCCTCGGCAGGTTCCCGCCCTTCTTGTCGGGACGACTTGCCCACCGGTATGGAACGATACGCGTCAACCCACGCGGTTGCAACGCTGTAACGCGTCGGGACGGGAGGGGCGCCGCGGTCGGCAAACAGGGGGGCCGCCCGGTCGGGCTTGCGGCTGCCCGGCCAAGGGACAAGCTTGTGGCGAGCCCAAGCAGGCAGGGGAGGGACGGGACCATGGTCGAGCGCGATTTGGAGCAATTGCTTCCCGGGGGCGTGCTGAATGGCGAGTCCCCGACCTGGAGCGGGCCGCTCGGCAAGCTCTGGTGGGTCGACGTACGTGGCAATGGGCTGCATCTGTTCGATCCCGCATCCGGGCAGGACCAGAGTTGGGAGGTGCCCGGCTGGATCGGCGCCTGCTACCTGACATCGGATGGGGTGGCCGTGACCCTGCGCGGCGGACTGTTCCTGTTCGATCCCGGCTCCAGCGCACTGCGCTTCTGCGCCGGGCCGCCGTACGATCCGCGCCGTTTCATTTTCAATGATGGGCGTTGCGACCGCTCGGGCCGGCTGTTTGCCGGGCCGATGCTGGCGCCGCTGCCGCCCGCCGATCCAAATGCGCCGGAGCGCCTGCCGCTGTGGCGCTATGACGGTCAGGGCGGCTGGACCCCGCTGACGGACCCGGTGCGCACCTCGAACGGGCTGGCCTGGAGCCCGGACGGGCGGACCATGTACCACGCCGATACGCGGCAGAAGACCGTCTGGGCCTATGACTACGACCAGGCGAGCGGGGCCGTTGCCAACAAGCGGGTATTTGCGGCGGTCGATCTGCCCGGCGCATCGGGGCCGGACGGCGCGACGGTGGACCGCGACGGGTTCTATTGGGTCGCCGTGTTCGGCGGCGGCTGTGTGCTGCGCTTCGATCCGGCCGGCAAGCTGGAGCGACGGGTCGATCTGCCATGCCGTTACCCGACCATGCCCTGCTTCGGAGGCGCCGCGCTGGACACGCTGTATGTGACGTCCGCGAACCATCCGCTGACCGAGGCGGAACGGCAGTCGCACCCACAGGAGGGGAACCTGTTCCGAATGCCGGCGCCGGTGCCGGGCTTGCCGGAGGCGATGTTCCGGCCAGGAGGCTAAGCCGGCCGCATCGGCGGGAATTGCTGCCGAAGACATATCCACCCGAGGAGGCCGCGGCACCTTCGGTCAACGCCGCAGCGTTCGCCATGCCCCCGGGCTCGGCCTTTCGATCGAGGAGTAGCGGCCCTGACTTTCATCGGGTGCGGCGATGCACCTAGTATGGGAAAATATGAGCGGGTGCGGGCGCATGCCTATCCCGCGCTCGCCTGGCCGAGGCTGCCCGGCAGCAGATCGAGGCGGCAAGCGCCGCAGGGGTTGGGTGAAAGGGGATACGGAACGCCAACGCCGAAGAGGACACGTAAGCGCGGCCATGATCTACCGCAGTCTCACGGTGCGACCACGGAGCCAGCTTTCGCGTCCCACGAAGCCGCCGAGAAAGATCTAGACGAGCTTCTGGCGCGTCTCGACGTAGGCATTGCCCAGGAACAGAAGAAGATTGACGCACTGCTCTCGCGGCTGCGCACAACTCTCATCGCCGCGTAGCTCATGGCGCTCTCTTGACTTCGGCCGCGCATGGACGCTTGCCCGTAAGATCGAGGACTTGCTCGGGCTGCAGCAAAAAACGAGCGAATCTCTCGACGTCGTCGAACAGCGCCTAAAGGCACTCGAGGACCAGTGATATGACGCGGATCACGCGGCTCGAAGGTCGTGCCGATCAGTTTGAACGGAAGCATTTGGCACCACCATGAGCACCCTGCTGTAGGCGGCAATGATTGTCGGAGCGCTCGGCGGGGAGACCGTCATCCGACTGGCTGGTGACGTAAGCGCGCGACGCCCACCATGACCGGCGCTGCAAAGGTCATAAATGAAAAGGGGACAGCGATGGCTGATTTCTATGAGGACGACGTGGTGGCCTGGTCCGATCAGCAGGCCGCACGGGCGGCCAATGAACTCGATTGGGACGACATCGCCGAGGAGATCGCCGACGTAGGGCAGCGGCAGAGGGACCAGACCGAAAGCCGCCTCGGCGTCGCCTGCGAGCATCTTCTCAAATGGCAATTTCAGCCCGATCATCGGTCGGGGAGTTGGCGCGGCTCGATCCTTGCAGTCCGTAACCGGATTGCGCGGCTGTTGGAGTTCGACGTATTGACCGATGAGGCCGAGATTGGTTGCACCGGGGAGTACAATAGGCGGGCGATCGGTGCTACGGCGCGGAAGCCAGATGTTGTTGACGTAAGGCAGATCACAGGGAATGCAGATCGAATCGGCCAGCACACGTTCGAGAATTTGGTCGAAGCGCAGGTGACGCAGGGCCTCCTTCAGGATCTCGGCGCCCGTGCACGAACTCATCCGCTTCTTGACAAAGTCGCCGTTGCGCTCGGGATACAGGCCATAGCCCCACCAAACATACGTGCCCGACGGTTGGCCGATCACTTCCGGCTGGTGAAAGATGGTCAGCGTTAACAGCCAGCTGGAGTCCTTGAGCGTCACAAGGCCACCGATGCCGGGCTCGCTGTTGGTCAGTTTGGAGAGGTGCTCGATGAACTCGGTGCCGGTGGTGGTCACGGTGAAAATAACCCAACGGGAGTCCGAGATCTGGTCCGCCCCGAAGAAACGGGCGGGGTTGCCGAAGCCAGGATAATCCTGGGCGAGTCGCTCCCAGAGCGCGGAGGCGCGGCCCGCTCGGTTCGGCAGGGGCGGTTCGGTCATGGTGCCCGATGATAGATCCTCGGCCTGCGAGCCAAGGGTGACGAGCACGATGTCGTCGGGCTCGACCGGCACCGAACTGGCGGTCCCGCCCTGCTCGATCTCGAGCCGGTCGACGGTCAGACGATCGGAGGCGGCGAAGCCGAGGTCATGGACGAAGGCTCCCGTCCGGACCCTCACAAAGCGGGCGCGTAGCCAGGCGAGAAGGGGTTCGATGAAAGCCTGGTGTTGATTGACGGGCGTGCGCAAAACGCGCCGCATCGTCGACAGGTCAGGAAACAAGTACAAGAAGCGATTCATGTAGCGGCGGAATTCGGTCGCGCTGTGCTGGGGCAGTGAGCCCATGATCGTTGACCAGAGCAGCCAGAATTCGGTGGTGAAGAAGCGGGGGGAAAAGAATTCATCGATGCGGCGGCCGTCGAGCCTGGGTTCGGGCGTCAGCGAGAGGCGGGCGAGGGCGAAGGCGTCGCGCAGAGTCAGGCCGAAGCGAGGGCCATGGACGATGTTGCCGTTGCGATCGAGGATGTGCGCACGATCGTTGAAGGGATTCTGTTTGTTGAACGCGAAGAATTCGTCGGTCACGGAGACGGAGGGGGTGCCGGTGGACGGGATCGACTGAAACAAATCGAAGGTGCAGCGAAATTCGCGGTCGAAAACCGAGCCGGGCATGTTGTAGCCCGTCTTGGGACCGCCAGCGAGGAACAAGCCGCCACCCATTTGGCGGTCGGCTTCGTAGATAGTTATGCTTTCGCCGGGCACGTCCGCGTGGTGGATCAGGAAGAATGCTGCCGCCAGTCCGCCGAACCCGCCGCCGACGATGTGCGCCCTCATCTCGGGTCCCCCTTTCGGCGATGTCCTCGCAAGCAGTTTAACCTGAGCCGCTGCGCATCATGAAGATGGGCGAGGCCGCGAGACAGCTCTCTGACATCACTGCCTGCGGGCGAGGCAGCCCCACTTGTTCGAATCCGGCTCAAAGGTTGTTCTGGACAGCACGCGCCTTGACCGTTTGGCCAGCTGACCCCGAGCTCCGATCCATTGCCTCCATTAGTTCCGGCGGTCGAGCCGAGTCCTTCGATTTCCGCTTTCGGCAACTGCCACAGTGAGGCTGGAAGTCTGGCTCGGGCGCGAAGACGACCGCGTTCAAAAAGTTCGCGCCCTTCCTCCCGCTTACGACCTTCGACGACGAAGGCAAGCTCGACCCTGGTTACCGCCGAAACCAGCCCGGCGGGGGCTGCTGCGATCGCCTCATCGTAGCGGCGCTGATCGGGCGCGCCAAACAGGATGGCGACCACGGCCGAGGTGTCGATAACCATCACCACATGCCGTTTTCGTCATAGCCGACGATCTCGTCCGGACTGCGCGTATCGTAGTCGGGTAGGGCGGCGCACTCGCGCCCAAGCTGTTCCAGTTCGTCGGCCAATCGAGCGGCTTCCCCCCGGCGCAGCCTTTCCCGCTCCAACCGTTCGGCGAGGAACTTACGGACGGCCTCGGTCAGCTTCATGCGCCAGGCGCAGGGCTACCACACCCGCCTGCTCCGCCTGCAAAACGAACGCCGCAAGCTCGAGAAGGACCCCCGCGCAGCCAGCCGCGCCGCCTGGGCCGAGCATTGCACCATCGGCCTCCTGGCCGACGACGAGTTACTCGAAACCCCATCGCCCCAGCCCATCTCCGCGCCACCCCCCGCACCCGAGCCGTCGTCACCACCACCGCCCGAACAGCCCCCCTCACCGAGGCCGAGCTCGACGCCACTCTCTACCCCGAAAAGGCCGGGCGGATCCGCCGCTTCGGCCGCGTCCTCCCCGACCTCGATTTCGACCCGCCGCACCCCGACCTGGTGCAGGCACTAACCACCGCC
>Ga0335074_10006363_pt1 | contig 16388 bp, 17 predicted proteins | sample Lox_Sample_23_FD_206715 | JGI IMG/M metagenome (GOLD analysis project Ga0335074, IMG submission 206715) | Soil microbial communities from Loxahatchee National Wildlife Refuge, Florida, United States - Lox_Sample_2.3 | ecosystem: Environmental > Terrestrial > Soil > Wetlands | place: USA...
CAGGTGGGCTGGTGCCGATGCCGAGGGCGGAGGAGCCCCATCCCCAGTTGAACACCGCGTTCGTCACCCCAAGGGCAGCGCCGACGGACAGCAAGTTCATCGCCGAGGCCATCGCAGGGATTACCAGACTGCGGAAAACGAGCATCAGCAGCAGGAACGCCAGGATCACAACGATCCCCATGAACAAGGGGAGCTTGCCGGCGAGGGCATCGGAGAAGTCGACCTCGCCGGGGGTCACCCCGCCGATCAGGACGTTCAGGCTGGTGCCGGCCTCAGCCTGCGGCACTGTCTGGCTGCGGAGGTGGCCGAGCAGCGTGGCGGTCTGAGCGGCCTGCGGGGCGGTGGCCGGGTAGAGTACCGCGACCGCGGCGGTGCCGGCCGGGCTTACCTGCGGCGGGGTGGCAGCCACGATCCCGGGCTGGCGGGCCGCGGCTTCGGTGACCCGTACGAAGGCGGCCTCGTCTGCTGGCCTGGGGAGCGCGGCGACCAGCTCGAACGGCCCGTTGAACCCAGGTCCGAAACCCTGGGCCAGCAGGTCGTAGGCCTGCCGAGTCATGGAGGACGCCGGGTCGGTGCCGGCGTCGTCGAGGCCGAGCTGTAGGGAAAACACCGGGAGGGCGACGATGAGCACCACCAGCAGGCCGGCCGCCGCTCGCAGCGCGCTGTGGCGCTCGATCGAGCGCGACCACCGGTACCACCAGCCGGAGGCGGCCGCCTCGGCCTGCGTGCCGGATCCGCGGATCCGCCGGCGCTCCCTGCGGCTGAGCACCCTGGGACCGATGAAGCCGAGCAGCGCCGGGAGCAGGGTGAGCGAGGCCAGCACGGTCAGCAAGACGGTGGCTGTCGCAGCGGCCGCCGCCCCGTACAGGAACGAGATCCCGACCGCGAACTGGCCGAGCAGCGCCATCGCCACGGTAAGGCCAGCGAAAAACACCGCCCGCCCGGCGGTGCCGACCGCGTTCACCGCGGCGTCCTCGATGCTGGACCCGGCCCGCACGCCGCTGCGGTGGCGGGTGACGATGAACAGGGCGTAGTCCACCCCGACGCCGAGGCCGATCAGCACCCCGAGGATCGGGGCGAAGCTGACGATCGTGATGACGTGGCTTAGCAGGCCGGTGATGTCGTAGCCGATGCCGATCGCGACCAGCGCGGTCACGATCGGGGTGGTCGCGGCGAACAGCGCGCCGAAGGCTAGGCCGAGCACGATCAGGGCGAGGACCACCCCGAGGGCGGTGCTGTCGGAGGACCCCTGGGGCCGGACGTTCTCGATCGCCTGGCCGGTGAGCTCTACGGTCAGGCTTGGCCCCTGGGCGGCCCGGGCGGTCCGGATCACCGCGTTGATCGCGCTGGCCGGAAGGTCATCAGCCTGGGCGTCGAAGTTTACGGTCGCGAAGGCGATCTTCCCGTCCCGGCTGACCTGGCTGGCACCGCCCGGGCCGTAAGGGCTGGCCACGCTCGCGACCCGAGGGAGGCGCTGCACCTTCGCGAGCATCGCCTCAACTTCGGGGCGCACCGGGCCGGACATCACCGATCCGGTCTTCGCCTCAACCACGATTTGGTCGGCATCACCCGAAGCAGCCGGGAAGTCACGCTGGAGGACGGCGAGAGCCTGAACCGAGGGACTGTTGGGCGGGGCGACGCTGGTGGAGTAGCTGATCCCGGCGGCCCGGCTCGCGACGGTGAACAGCACAAGCGCGACCAGCCAGCCCGCCAGGACGGCCCTGCGGTGCCGGAAGCACCAGCGAGCGAGCGGCGCCATCAGTAGCCCCTTTCCTGAATACGTTGACGGAGGGTCATCGGCCCGTCCCGGTCGCTGCCGCGTCGGGGACGAACGCCGCCAGCAACAGTTCCCGGACCACCGAGCGCGCCTGCTGGTCGTCGAACATGGCGGCGCTGGGATCGCGTTTGCGGTGCTGGGCAAACCAGGCGATGGACTCGGTCAGGAACCGGGCGGCGATCTCCGCGTCGGCCAGGGGGCGCAATTCCCCGGACGCGGCGCGGCTGGCCAGGAAGGCAGCCACCAGGTCGCCGAAGGCGCGCTTACGGTCGTTGACCGACTTCCCATCCAGCCCGGGGTAGTCGTCGGCCAGGCTCTCGACCAGCAAGAGCAGCAGTCGGTTCTGCTCAACGAAACCGTAGAGCTCATCGATGATCCCGGCCAGCTCTGCTGCGGCATCGCCGCCGGGCCCGCGTTCCAGCGCGGCGCGGAGCTTCGGGAAAGCCGCGCGAGTAGCCAGCCAGTGCCGGATCAGCTCCAGGCAGTGCCCCTCCTTCGGCGTGGCTAGCGGCACCACGGCTTCCAGGTCGGCGCCTTGGTCCATGGCATAGCGGGCCGCCAGTTCCAGCAGGGCCTCCTTGCTCTCGACGTACCGGTACAAGAGCGCATGGCTCAGCTCCAGTCGCTCGGCCACGTCGGTCATCAAGGCCCTGCGGTAACCCTTGGCGATGAAAACCTCACACGCGGCGCGGGCCACGTCCCTTACGCGTCCTGGTGGTGTTCGGCGAGTCATGTCCCCATCATAACTGACAGAGTGAGTTATTTATACTGCGATCTCGCTGATAACCCGGGCGGAGGCGCGCACCTCCGCCCGTTCGGAATAAGAACCTTTTTTACCTAACGGACCGTGGTTCTCCAGCCTGGTAAGCCTGCCCTCGCTCCTCCGTGGGGTCCTGCGCTGGGACGTCACCGACCCGCGCCGCCGCGACGTTTATGGTCACGCCGTCATCCCCTCGTGGTACGCCGAGGCGACCATGCCGCAGGTGGGGCGTCAATTCAGGCGACTGCCACCGCCGCGTGTCGTCCATGCCGCCCGACCGGTTCCGGTAGCGCTCCTTCTGGCCAGCTGGAGCGGGCGCCGATGCGGCCATCCCGGGCCAGCTCGTCGACGTGCATGGCAAGCAGAATGGCGCCATCTATCAGCAGGTCACGCTCGGTAGGAGTGATATCGCCCCGGTCAGCCTGCTCGCGGAAGGTCGCGCAGACGTGCTGGAGTTCTGCATCAACGTTAAGTACGGTGATCACGGTTCCCACCTCCACCCTAGGCATACCGCCAGGGACGCCAAGTCCGACCAGGGGCTTTAGTCCCACTTCGGCCCGGCGCAAGCCGGTTTAGCGGCAGGCCAGTCCAAGCCGGCCCCGGCGACGGTCACCGCGACCCTCGGCGCTCAATGACGCCACGGCAGCGTGTCGCGGCGGTCCTTCGCGCTCATCCCTTGCCACCGCCGCCGGGACGAAGTCACGACAGGGTAGGAGATTCCAGGGCTTCGCAGATGCGGGTTAGCAGGGATTTGGTTGTTGTGGTGGCGGCCTTGTTCAGGAGTACCCGCTCGGGCGCGGCACTGAGCATAGCTAGCGGCGACCGGTACACGCCGGTCAGCATTAGTCGGGTGAGCTGGATGCCTTCAGCGGTCAGGGTGATGTTGGCATCCAGGGCCGCGAATAGTCCGCCAGTAACGGATGTGGCTTCCCAGCGCATCCCCATCGTGGTGGAGTCCTCCCTGTGGACCGGCTCCAGGAAGTGAGTCTGTGCTAGCCGGGGGAGGTCAGGCGGGTCATCTGGTGTCCCGGTCCAAAGCAGGTGGCCGATCCCGTCCCGGTAGGAAGCTGCGGAAGCGGTGGTGAGCCAGCCGTGTGTGACCAGATCGGCCAGCCGGGCGCGGGCAGCGCCGATGCTGACAGAGCACAGGCGCTGGTCGGCCAGGAACATGTCACAATTGAACCAATTCCCAGCGGTCTTTGCGGTAGGTGACCAAAGTCACTGCTACCCGGGCGTTGTCCTGGGCTTTTGGCCCCTGTCTATGACGCCAGGGCCGGAAGCTGTCTTGTGTGACACCCAGTCCAATTACTATCGTGCGTGGACATCGAGAGCCTCCTACTACCCGTTTCCGGTCAAGACAGGTCAGCTGAGAAGGAAATTAGGCGATGGGTGAACCCTCTGCGCCGCCGGAGCGGGAGACTTGGCTCGGCTGGCTCCCTCTACCGTCGCTCATCCTGGCCGCCGACGGTTCCGCGGTCGCGGTGAACCCACTGTGGGCCACAGTGCTTGGATCCGGAGCTGACCGGTGGCTTGATGCAGTCGAGCCACCGTTCCGCGCGGCGCTCGGGGAGCGGCTTCGGCTTTCGGCAGCTGCCGGTGAGCCTGGAAGAGCCGATTGCTGGGTTACTGGCCTCGGTGGCGGCCGGTGGAGCCGGTGGTGGTGGCATCCGATCCCGCCGCGGAACGTGCTCGTGTGTGTCGGTGTGATCGGTGACGGCCAGGCTGCTGCTCCGGGGTCCAGTATCAACACTGACCTGGCCACGGCCGTCGCAGACCGGATCTTTGCGGCGGGCCTGGCTCTGGAGTCCGCCGCCGACATGCTCGACGGCCCTATGGCAGCTATGATCCTGCGCGTCCTGGACGACCTTGAACGGATGGTAGAGCAGACCCACAGCGCAGCCATCCAGCAGCGGCCTCCCTCCGCGCCTCCGCCATCCTCTGAGGGACAATGAACGCGCCCGCATCTGTCCTTCACGGTTGCAGGCCATCAGGGAAAGCCGCGCGGTGAACTGCGGTGCCGTAGTGCTGATCGCGGATCTGACCGGGACCGTCTCTTGCGATTGCTCCTTACCTTTCGGCAGCTTCGGGTAGCCACATCCAGCCGGAACGTGATGCTCGCAAGGGAACTTGCGGGGACGAATTCGTTCAGGATAAAAGCATTTAATTACCCATATCCGGACATGGTGAACTCCTAAACTAAGGACCATGGTCCCTCGCCAATAACCAGCTGCCCGTTGTGAAATTGGAGTCCCTACATGAAGGGCGCTCACCTGTTATGTCTTCCGCTGACGAAATACACGCTCGCCAGGAGCGTTGCCGGGTGCATCTGCTCAGCTTGCGGATGCTTACCTGGGGCGAAGAAGACCCGGCGCTGGCCGCGGCCCAGGCCGACAAGGCGACCGGGGCGATCATCGCCGAAGTCGACGCGGCCATCCAGGCCGCCCTGGCCGCCGACGTCGGCTCCCGGCGCCGTCCGGCCGCCAGGACGTTCCTGCGGGTGCGGCTGGACCGGCTCGCGGCAGCGGCGCAGGAACTGGTCACGGCGGCGCGGGACGAGGATTACGCCGGGCTCCGCCGTCATCTGCGCAGGTTCGAGGCGCTAACGTCCGCGAGCTGGACGGTGCAGCAGGCCGTGTTGGACCCGGTGCCGCGGCCTCGCGGCCCATGCAGCCTGGAGAGATAACGCGCCACTTGAACCGCCGACTGGCTACCAGACCACGAATCGGCGGGTGGCGGGCTCCGGCTTCAGGGGTTTGCTGCCGTCCCGCTCCAGCGCCCGGGCCCGGCCGACGATCGGAGCGTGATGAGGGTCAGTATCCCGGCGCCTATGACCAGTCCCGCCGACATGTAGAGCGCGGCGTGCAGCCCGGCCTCGAAGGCGTGATACGCCGCCTGGATCACCTCTTGGACTATCTTGGCGTTGGCCGCTCCTCCCGCCGAGGTGCTCTGGCCGCTCGGCGGGACCCCACCGGTCTCGATCGCGTTGATGACGATTGACTGGAACCTGGCCGGGATGCCCAGATGGGTCAGCTTACCGGTGAGGTCGGCGTGCAGCTGCGCGTTGACCAAGGCGCCCAGTATGGCCACGCCGGTGACCGCGCCGATCTCGCGGCTGGTGTTCGCCGCGGACGCGGCCATGCCGGAACGCTCGGGAGGCAGCGAGCCGAGGACAGACGAGGTGATCGGCACGACCGTCGCGCCGATGCCGATTCCGGTGACCGCGAGCGCACCCGCGAGCGGCAGGTAGGCCGGGTGCGGGCTGAGCGCGACGTTGGTCAGCAGCAGGCCCGCACCGAAGGTCAGGCAGCCGGCGCTGATCAGGCCGCGCAGCCCGGTCACACTCTCCCAGATGCCCGCCAGCAGCGACGAGCCGATCATCAGCACCATCATCGGCAGGAACGTCAGCGCGATGCGGAAGCCGGAGTAGCCGGCCACCTCGTCGAGGAAAAGCGCGGTGAAGAAGAAGATCGCGAACGTCGCGAAATAGGTGCAGAACGCGACCGCGTTGGCCATGCCGAACCGCGCTATACGGAGAAATCGCAGGTCCAGCAGCGGATGCGCGGCGCGGTGCTCCCACCACAGGAAGGCGCTGCCGGCCACGGCGCTGCCGCAGAACAGGACAAGCACCGCCGGAGCGGCGAATCCGGCGTGCTCGCCGGTCATGACCGCGAAGATCAGCGCGGCTAGGGCCGCCGCGCCCAGGAGCGCGCCGGGAACGTCGACCCGGTGCGCCTCCGGATCGGCGTTCTCGGGCAGAACGATTGCCGCCACGGCGAGTGCGGCCATCCCGAACAGCAAGTTGAACCAGAAAATGGCGCGCCAGTTCCAGATGCCCACGAGTGCCCCGCCGACGACCGGGCCGACCGCAAGCGCGAGCCCTGATACGGCGGCCCACACCCCGACGGCCTTGTTGCGCGAACGCTCATCCTGGTAAAGGTGTCGAAGCATGGAGAGGGTTCCCGGCTCGCTCGCGGCCGCACCGAGTCCCATGACGGCCCGGCCGGCGATCAGCACCCCGGCGTTGGGCGCCAGCGCGCACAGCACAGAACCGGCGCAGAACACGCCCGCGCCTACCAGCATGACCTTCTTCCGGCCGAACTCGTCGCCCACCATCCCGAACGCCAGCATTGCGCTGGCGAACGTCAGGGCGTATGCCCCGACGACCCACTGCAGGGCGAGCACGCCGGCGTGCAGGTCCGACTGGACGCTGCCAAGTCCGACACTGACGATCGTGTTGTCAAGGAACGTCAGGAACAGCAGCGTGCACAGAGCGGCCAGCGCTATCGGTAGTCCGCGCTGCGGGACAGCCGCGCCGGTGCCAGCCGACTTGGTGACAGTCATCAGGCCAGCGACCTCGTAGGTTTCATGGCTCAAGGTTCCGCCGGCAGCGCCCGTCGCCGTAGAGACCGAATGCCCGGACCTCCGGGCCAAAAGCCCCGTTGATCGGCAGTTCCGTCCCTTCCGACGGGACCAACGCCCCTAATCGGCGGCATCCACTCGGGCTGACAATGTTGCTGGCAGCTGCCGGAGGCCCGGCGGCCGAAGGGAGGTAGGCGGTGGTTCACATGCCGACTGGCAAGCGGATCGTAGTAGGCGTAGACGGATCGGCTGCCTCAGCCGCCGCCGTGCGCTGGGCGGCAGGTGAGGCGCGGCTCCGCGACCTGACCGTTAACCTGGTCTGCTCGTTCCACAGCGACGCCAGGCTGCACGCTCCGTACGCCGAGCAGTCCTGGAAGGCCCACCGGGATGAGCGCTATGCCGCCGCCCGGGCGGCGCTCGACGCCACGGTAGAACTCGCACGCCACCGCCTTCCGCCGGGGCGCCTCCTGGCCGAGCTCGTCAGCGAGCCGCCGGCCCAGGCGTTGCTCGACCGCGCAGCAGGCGCCGAGATGCTCGTCCTGGGAGCCACCCGGACCGATCGTCGTCCCGGCCAGCCTCCCCTCGCCCTCGGGCCGGTAGCCCGGATGTGCCTGCGCCTGGCCCACTGCCCTGTGGTCGTCATCAGCTGCCCGGCAATGGCGGATGCGGATGCGGCAGGACCTCGGCACCTCGTGTGAGCGACCTTGGGCCCTATCCTCGGCCGAGCTGGAATGTTTGCCTGTCGGCATGCCTGCGCTGCGAGACTTCCTGTCACGCTTCCGGCCCGCGGGTTCCCCGGGAGCGGCAGCGCGCGCCGGAGTGCCTGCAGACCGCTCCCACGAGCTTGAGGCGGAGCTGGGTCCCGTGCTGGCCTTGATGGACAGCACGGACGCCGACCGCGAACGCATCATCGCGCAGGCAAGGCGCGACGCTGAGCAGATAACGGCTCACGCGCGCGCCGAGGCGGCCGTCATCGCCGCCGATGCGGGGCGGCGGGCCGGGGCGGCGCGCGAGGAAGAGGCGCGGCAGGTGATGGCCATCACCCGGGCCGAGGCGGCCCGGGTGATGGCGGAAGCCACACAGCAGGCAGCGCGGACCCGTCAGCTGGCCGGGCAGCGTATGCCTGCCTTGGTGAGCCGCGCTGTTGACACGATCCGCCAACTGTGGTCTGAGGACTCATGAGCGCGGGCTGGGTCGCGGGCAGCGTGCGGGCCAGGGCCCTGGCCTGTCGCCGGGTCGGCCCGGAAGCGGCCCGGCAACTGGCAGCCTGCGGTTCGCTGGGCGATGCACTGCGGCTGGTGGCCGCCACTCGTTACGGCGCCAACATCCGGCTGCAACAGTCCCTTGCGGCGGCGCAGCGCGAGGTTGCCGCCGCCGTGCTGTGGGACCTGCGGGTGCTGGCCGGCTGGCTGCCCCGGGATGGCGTGCGGCTGCTGCGCACGCTGGGGGCGTGGTTCGAGGTGGCGAACGTCGATGAGCTGTTGCAGGCCATCGCGGGCCTCCCGGCCGAGCCCGAGTTCGAGCTCGGCGCGCTGGCCACGGCCTGGCCCCGGCTGCGCCAGGCGGCGAGCAACGGTCAGCTGCGGGCCGCGCTGGGCGCGTCGGCCTGGCAGGATCCGGGCGGACAGAGCACGTATGCGGTGCGGATGGGCGTCCGCGCGCGCTGGGCCTCACGAGCCGCGGCGCTCGGCGATCCGGTCAGGACCTGGGCGGCGGGCGCGGTCACGTTGCTGGTGGCCGGACAGCGGTTCGCGGCCGGTCGAGCCCTCGATGCCGATGTCATGGGGACTGCGCTCAACTTGGTCGGGCCCGCGGCCGCTCGTGCTGGCACGCTGGGCGAGATGGCCGACGGGCTGCCGGCCCGGGCCAATTGGGTGCTCGCCGGGATCAGCTCACCCGCCGACCTGTGGCGCGCGGAGGAAACCTGGCTGGCCCGGGTCGAACGGGACGGCCTGCGGTTGCTGCGCACTTCCAGCCTGGACAGCCAGGTCGTGCTCGGCGCGGTGGCCGTCATGAGCTGCGACGCCTGGCGGGTGAGGGCCGCGCTTGAGATCGCCGCACGAGGCGGCGGGCCGCTGGAGGCCTTCGATGAGCTGGCTTGACGCGGCAGTACCGGCCCGGATGAAGCGCATCGCCCTGGTGGCGGCCGACGAAGCGCTGCGTGACGTGCTCGTGCGGGTAGCGGACACCGCGGCGGTAGAGATCGGGCCCGCGAGCGGTGAGACAGATGCCGCCGGCCCGGCCCCCGCGGGAGGTATGACCCGAACGGGCGGCGAGGCGGCGCGCAGGCTCCAGCATGCCGGGCACCCGGTCGCCGCCGCGGCCCTGTCGGCTTTCCGGCCGGACCTTGACGCGCTCGAGCAAGCCGGCCGGTATGACCTGCTAGCCGGAGAGGCCCAGCTCGAGGCCTACGCGGCCAGCGCGGTCCGGCGGGCAGGAACGTCGGCACTGGCGGGCTGGGTTCCGGCTGGCCGCCTGGCCGCCGTCACAGCCGACGTGTCGCAAGCTGGGGGCGCTGTGGTCCCGCTTCCCTATCCGCGCGGAGTCCAGCCGCCGACTCTCGTGGCCGGCCGGCCGTTGAGGCATTCGGTATCCGGGCTGGTTCAGACCTACGGCACGGTGCCGTACGCCGACATTGACCCGACCTGGCTGACCTGGGCGACCTACGTCCTGATGTTCGGCATGATGTTCGGCGACGTCGGCGAGGGAGTGGTACTGCTCGGTGCCGCGGCGGCGCTGCGAGCGGGCTGGCCGGCCTGGGCGCGCCGGTTCCGGCAGGCGTGGCCGTTCGCCGCCGGTGCCGGGGCGGCGGCCACCATGTTCGGCCTGCTGTACGGGGAGTGCTTCGGCCCCACCGGTCTGGTGCCCACGATATGGCTCAGCCCGCTGGATCATGCGACCACGCTGCTCGTGGTGGCGGCCGGCATCGGGACCGTCATGCTCGCGGGCGCATACGCGCTCGGCACGGTCAACCGCTGGCGGGAAGGCGGCTGGCCGTGCGCGTTGTACGCGCCGTCGGGCATCGCCGGGATCGCGGTGTTCCTCGGCGCGGGCGTCACGGCCGCGGGCTGGTATGCCCGTCAGGACGCCCTGCTCGTCGCAGGCGGGGCACTCGTGCTGGCCGGGCTAACCCTGGCCGCCATCGGTTTCCTGGCCGAGGCCGGCGGCGGCGCCACCGGCGGGCTCCAGACCTCAGTGGAGCTTTTCGACCTGGTCATCCGCCTGGGTTCCAACGTCGTCTCGTTCACCCGCCTCGCCGCATTCGGACTAACCCACGCGGCGCTCGGCCTGCTCGTATGGGAGGGCACGCGGGCGCTGTGGCGGCACGGCGGCGTCCTGACCGTGGCGGCGGTGGCCTTGTTCGTCGCAGGGACCGCGCTTGCGTTCAGTCTGGACGCGCTCGTGGTGGCCATCCAGGCGCTGCGCCTCGAGTACTACGAGCTGTTCTCCCGCGTATTCGTGGCCCAGGGACGGCCGTTCCGGCCTTGGCACGTGCCGACCGTGGTCGGCCCGGCCGGCACCGCGCAGATTCCCGTGACCAGCACGAAGGAGGAGAGTACGTGAGTTCCGCATGGATAGTCGGACTGCCGCTGATCATCGCCGCCATCGTGCTGGCGCGCGTGGTGACGCGACGCGGGCGATCCGGGATGTTCATCCTGGCCGGGATCGGCGGTCTGCTCATGGTCGGTGCCGTGGCGCTGCTCGTCGCCGCGCTCACCGCCGGGCCTGCAGCAGCCGCCGGAACCGCCGCCGCGGCCGGAGTCAAGGTCGCGATCGGGGCCAAGTCGGCCGCCGCTGCGTCCGGGAGTACCTCGAACACCGGGCCACTGCTGGGGGCGGCGATCGCTGTCGCCGGATCGACCATCGGCGCTGGCATCGCCGTGGCCTACGCCGGGGCCGCGGCGCTGGCCGTGATGAGCGAACGACCGGAACTTTTCGGGCGCGCCATGGTCATCGTGGGCCTGGCCGAGGGGATCGCCATTTACGGCCTGATCATCGGGATCATCCTGATCGGGAAGGCGTGACCGGTGATGGCCCGGGCGGCTGTCATCGGCGAGGCGACCCGCACGGCGGGCTTCGCCCTGGCCGGCGCGACCGTGCTGCCGGCCGAAACGCAGGAAGAAGCGCGCGCGGCCTGGCTCTCGCTGCCCGCCGACGTCGCCGTAGTGGTGCTGACGCCGCGCACTGAGGCCTCGCTCGGTGAAGCGCTCCGGTCTCGGCACGATGTGCTGTCGGTGGTGATGCCGCCGTGACCGCCGCAGCGGACACCATGGCTCTGGCTACGGTCCGCAAGCACATGCTGGACTTGGCCAGCGCCGAGGCGGACCGCATCCGCGCGCAGGCGCACCGCCAGGCGGCCGCGATACTGCGGCAGGCCCGGCACGGCGCTGACGAGGCAGTCGAGCAGGCCCGGATCCTGGGCCGCAGCGAGACCGCCCCGGCTGCCGCCGCCGTTCGCGCCCGCGGCCGCGAACGAGCCCGGGCCATCGTCCTGGCGGCGCAGCGCGAAGCGTACGAACAACTCCGGACCCAGATCCTGGCCGCGGTGAGCGGCCTGCGGGACGAGCCCGGCTATCCGCTGCTGCTCACCCGGCTGACCGCCATGGCCGCGAGCGCGGCTGGCCCTGGCGCCACCACGGCGGCCCAGCCGGACGGCGGCGTCGTGGCGCGGTCCGCGCAGGTGGTGGTGGACTGCACGGTGCCCAGGCTCGCGGGCCTGGCCGTCGACAAGCTCGGCCACCGGGTGCGGGAACTATGGACGCCGTGAGCTGCCCGGCCGGGCGCGTCGCCAGGGTGAACGGGCCGCTGGTGGAGGTGACCGGGCTGGTCGGCGTCGCGATGTACGACATCGTCGAACTCGGCGAGCACCTGCTCCCCGGCGAGGCCGTCGCCATCCGGGGCGACGTGACCACGGTCCAGGCCTACGAGTACACCGGCGGCCTGGCGCCGGGCCGCCCGGCCCGGTCGCGTGGCGGGCCGCTGTCGGCGCGCCTGGGCCCGCACCTGCTCGGCGGCATCTTCGACGGGCTGCTGCGCCCGCTCAACGGAGCACCGGCCTGGCTCGAGCCCGGTTACGGTTTCACCCTCGCCGAGGACAAGGAGTGGGAGTTCACGCCCCAGACACAGGCTGGCGCTGCTGTCGGCGAGGGTGCGGGCCTGGGTTCGGTGACCGTCTCCGGCGGGTTCGCATACCGCGTGCTGGTCCCGCCCGGCGTGACCGGAACGGTAGAGAAGTTGCGAGAGGCCGGGCCCGCACCCGGTGACGCGGTGATTGCGACCGTCTCGGGCACCGATGTATGCCTGACGTCGACGTGGCCGGTGCGGCGTCCCCGTCCGTACCGGCAGCGGCTGGACGCCGAAGCGCCGCTGGTCACCGGGCAGCGGGTGGTCGATGTGCTGTTCCCGGTCACCAAGGGCGGCAGCTGCGCCGTCCCTGGCGGGTTCGGCACGGGCAAGACCGTGTTGTTGCAGCAGATCACGAAGTGGTGTGACGCAGACGTGATCGTCTACGTCGGCTGCGGGGAGCGCGGCAACGAGCTGGCCGACATGCTGAGCGAGCTTGCCGACCTCAGCGATCCCCGGACCGGGGGCAAGCTCGCCGCCCGGACCGTGGTCATCGCGAACACGTCCAACATGCCGATGATGGCACGTGAGGCCAGCATCTACAGCGCCGCCGCGGTGGCCGAGCACTTCAGGGACATGGGCCTGGACGTGGTCGTGGTGGCGGATTCCACCTCGCGATGGGCGGAGGCGCTGCGCGAGTTCGCGTCCCGCACCGGCGAGCTTCCGGCCGAGGAGGGCTACCCTGCCAGCTTGTCATCGGCCCTGGCCGCGTTCTACGAACGTGCAGGCCGTGTCCTCACCTGCGAGGGCCGGGAGGGCTCGGTGACGATCATCGGCGCCGTGTCTCCCGCGGGCGGCGACATGACGGAACCGGTCACCGCCTACACCCAGCGTTTCGTTCGCAGTCTGTGGTCACTGGACCGCGACCTGGCCTACGCCCGGCACTACCCGGCCATCTCCTGGTCCGGTTCGTTCTCCCGCGACGTCGGCACCGCCGCCGCCTGGCACGCCGCCGCGGGCGACCGCCGATGGGAAGATCGGCGGGGCCGGCTGGCGGCGCTGCTGGCCGAAGGGGACCGGCTCGGCTCCCTGGCCGAGCTGATGGGCGTCGCCGCCCTGCCGCCTGTCCAGCGCGCCACGATACTGGCGGGACGGCTAATCAGGGAGGGCCTGCTACAGCAAAGCGCGCTCAGCCCGGCCGACGCGTTCTGCGACTCGGCCAGGGCGGCCGCGCTGGCCGATGCGATCCTGGCCGTCGCCGAGCGGTGCCGACAGCTGGCTGAGTCGGGCGTCCCGCCGGCCGCCATCGAGGATACGGACTTCTCACCGATCCTGCGGGCCAGAGAAGAGGCTGCGACGCAGGAGGCAGTCACCGCCAGCGGGCAGGCCATGCTTGCGCGTCTCGATGAGATGTTGCGACACGTTGAGGAAGGCGGGACGGGATGACGGCCTGGGCGCAGCGCGAGTACACGGGCATTGCCGAGCTCCGCGGCCCGATCCTGGTCGTGCGCGGCGTGGACGGAGTGGGCTGGGACGAGTTCGCTACGATCCGCACCGATACCGGCTTGTCGCGGCACGGACTGGTCCTGGAGGTCGACCGCGACCTCGCCGTGGTGCAGGTGCTCGAGGGAACCGACGGCATGCGGCCAACCGCGACGCGGGTCGCCTTCAGCGGCAGCCCGCTGCGGATTCCGGTCGGCGCGGACTGGCTCGGCCGGGTGTGCGACGGCCGCGGCGACCCGATCGACGGCGGGCCTCCCGTCACCGGTGATGCGACCATGCCGGTGGCGGGATTCGCGATCAATCCCGTCCTGCGCGAGCCGCCCGCCGAGCCGGTGCTGACCGGGATCTCGGTAATCGACGCGCTCACCACGCTCGTGCGCGGCCAGAAGCTGCCGATCTTCTCCGTTGCAGGGCTGCCCCACCTCGAACTGGCCGCGCAACTCGCTGCCCAGGCGTCGGCTGGCGGCGAGCCGTTCAGCGTGGTGTTCGCCGCGATGGGCCTCACTCATGCCGATGCCGCGGCCGTCCGGGCCGTACTCGAGAACCGCTCCGCGGCGGGCGAACTCGTACTGCTGCTTAACCTGGCCGACGCCCCGGTCATCGAGCGCATCCTGACCCCTCGGCTCGCGCTCACCGTGGCCGAGCGGCTGGCGTTCACGCTCGGCCGACACGTGCTGGTGGTCATGGCCGACATGACCAGCTATTGCGAGGCTCTGCGCGAGGTCTCTGCTGCACGGGGCGAGGTACCGGCCCGCAGGGCCTATCCGGGCTACCTGTACAGTGACCTGGCTTCGCTGTACGAGCGCTGCGGGCGCATCCGCGGCATGCCGGGCTCGATCACGGTGGTGCCGGTGCTGACCATGCCGGCCGGCGACATCACGCACCCGGTTCCCGACCTGACCGGCTACATCACCGAAGGGCAGATCGTGCTGTCGTCCGACATCCACGCCCGCGGCGTATACCCACCGGTGGACGCGCTCGCGTCGCTGTCGCGGCTTATGCGGCACGGCGCGGGTCCCGGCCGCACCAGGGTTGATCACCTCGACGTGGCGGCGCAGACCCTGGCCGCGCTGGCCGCAGCGCGGCACGCCAGCGAGCTGGCCGAGCTCATCGGGCCCACGGCCCTCAGCCCGCTCGACCGCCAGTACCTCCAGCTCGCGACCGCCTTCGAGGGTCAGCTTGAGAATCAGGGACGCGAGGAGAGCCGCGGCCTGGAGGAGACCCTGAGCCGGGCCTGGCGGGTGCTGACAGCGCTGCCGCGCCGTGAGCTGACGATGGTGCCGGCCGGTTTCATCGATGCCTACTACCGGGGCGGCGGCACGTGACCAATCGCGGATTCACCGTGCCGCCGGGCCGCGCCGGGCGGCTGTGGCTGACCAGGCGCCTCCAGGTGGCCCGGCGCGGCGCCGACCTGCTCGACCGTAAGCTGCGAGTCCTTCAGGTCGAACTCGACTCGCGCCGTGCGGCCGCGGCCCAGACCGCAGCGGAATGGGACCGCCACTGCGTCGACGCCGAGCGGTGGCTGCTGAGGGCCTCGCTGCTCGGCGGCCAGCGAGCCGTCAGGCTGGCCACCGATGGCCAGGCCGCCGACGTGACCATCAGCTACGCCACCACCATGGGGGTCCGGCACCCGGACAGCACCACGTGCGTCGTACCGGCCGGCGCGACCTTGGACGGGCCGACACTGACCTTGACACGGCAGGCCCACGGCGCGGCGCTTGCCGCGGCGGTCCGGCATGCTGCCGCCGCCGAGGCGCTCCGGGTCATCGAGGCGGAGGCGCTAGCCACCAGGTACCGCCTCCGTGCGATCAAGGACCGGTGGATACCCCAGCTGGAGCAGGCGCTCGCCGAGGTGACGCTCGCCATTGAGGAGCAGGAACTGGCGGACGCGGCGCGGCTGCGCCTGGCAACCCGGTCGCGCCACACCGGCGCCGGACAGGCTGATCTCTAGGCGTCCTCAGACCGGCCCTCCTGCGCCTCGACTGTAAGCAGACCCGACTCGCCGTGCATCGGCTCACCAAGCCGGTTGTCCACATCAATGACACCCTCGATATCCCAGATCAGCCGGATCGCCACCGGAATCAGCTTGCTGTCCTCGGGTGCCTGCGGATTGCCGGTAAGGATGACCACGCCGTCACGGACCGTCGCCGTGACGGCGGCCGGATCGGCGGCCACGACGTCATCGAGCAGTTCGCGGGCGTCAGCGGCGACCTCCTCGTCCGGGCGCAGGAAGACGCTCAGCAGGTCACGGCGGCTGACGATGCCGATCAGCTTGCCGTCCTGGTCGACCACGGGCAGGCGCCGGACTTTATTTGTGTCCATTACGCGGGCGGCCCGCGGGATCGTCGCGTCCGGGTTGATGGTGACGGCGGGCGCGGTCATCAGCGTTTCGGCGGCGAGGCCCTCGTGCCGCATCCTGCGCCACCGCCGCCTCCGGGGGAGCTGCGCTTGCAGCCGGGCGCGGCGGGCCTCGGGGTCCTCGGCCGCGAGCAGGTCGGCCTCAGAGACCACACCCGCCACGTGATGGCCCATCGTCAGCACTGGGAGGCCGCTGATCCGGCGCTCGGTGAGCAGCCGGACGATCTCGCTGTAGGGGGCTAGGCGGTCCACCGTCACCACCGACGTCGTCATGACATCCCGGACCCTCGGCACGTGCCGGGTAGCGCGTGCTCCCGGTCCGGTGCGCCGCGAGCCGACCGAGGCGGTGACACCGGCCGGAGCCTGCCGATCCTTGGCCCGCAGGTGTTCCTCCACCGTTACCAGCGCGCGCCGCACATCGGACTGCGTCGCCTTGTCGTGTAGCGAGTCGTAGTAAGCGGCTCCCAGGTGCCGCAACGTTTCATCGAGATGAATGTCGGTGCGAGCCATGACTGCAACCCCCTTTTACCGGAGTGCCCACAGCATCAGCATCGGCCCGATGTCCGG
>Ga0335074_10006364_pt1 | contig 16385 bp, 14 predicted proteins | sample Lox_Sample_23_FD_206715 | JGI IMG/M metagenome (GOLD analysis project Ga0335074, IMG submission 206715) | Soil microbial communities from Loxahatchee National Wildlife Refuge, Florida, United States - Lox_Sample_2.3 | ecosystem: Environmental > Terrestrial > Soil > Wetlands | place: USA...
GCCCAATCCCAGCCCGTACTGCACAAGCAGCAGAGCAATCAGCCCCATTCCAAGCCTGCGACTCTCCGCGTATCGCATACTCAACAGCGCCAGTCCCGCCACAAACAGCCCCGCCAGCAGGCTCACCGCCGGATGGAACCACCGTATCCGCACCAGCCAGTCGCTGTGCGCCGAGAAGTCCTGGGCGAACGCCGCCGCCAGGTTCGTCGCCGGATGCAGCGTGTCCGCCAGCGCCGCCAGCGATCCCGTCACACCGGTCACGATCACTGCCAGCAATCCGGCCGTCGCCAGTCCCGCGCCTCGCAGCTCCACGCTGCCACGCATGTAGCCTCGTTCGCGGCTCAGGAAGTGCGCCGTCAGCGCCATCGCCCCCAGCATCAGCAGGGTATTGGTCAGGTGCAGCGACAGATAAAACGCCCGCGCCGGAGACTCATTCTGCGCCGTCATCCCCAGCAGCACCAGTAGCGCGCCAATCAGGGCTTCATTCAAAATGAAAATCAGGGACGCCACTGCCGCCGCCCGCGCCAGGTGTCGCTTCACCGTCCTGCGAAACACCCACACCAACAGCCCGATCACAGCGATCAGCGCAATCCCGCTTGTCGCCCGGTGCGCATATTCAATGATTGTGGTTATCTTCGGATGCTGCTGCACAATCTCGCCGTTACACAGGGGCCAGTGGTCCCCACAGCCGTTGCCCGACCCTGTGGCGCGCACCAGCGCTCCATCCAGAATCACCGCCACGTTGTACCCGAGCACGCCCCACGCATACCAGCGCAGCCCGCGCGAAGGCGTCAGTGTTCTTGCAGCGGGTGCCGCGGCGGCTGGAGTGGAAAGGCCCATGATAACTCCCACTTAATTTTACGACTCACTTGTGCAACTCGCGCCAATCTGTAAGAATCTGCTTCGCTATGAAAATCAAACGTACTCTCAGCCTCCTGCTGACTTCGGCACTTATTTGCGGAGCCGGTACGACTGCCTTCGCCATGCAATCGGCGTCGCAGGATACGAAAGACGTTGGACACGCCACCGAACACGGCACAAAGTCGGCCTACCACGCCACGGAAAAGGGAACCAAAGAGACCGCGCACGCCACGGAACACGGCACTAAAAAGGCCTACCATTCCACCGAACATGGCACAAAGTCGGCCTACCACGCCACGGAAAAGGGAACCAAAGAGACCGCGCACGCCACCGAACACGGCACTAAGAAGGCCTACCACTCCACCGAACATGGCACGAAGTCCGCTTACCACGCCACGGAAAAGGGAACCAAAGAAAGCGCTCACGCCACGGAACACGGCACTAAAGTAGCCGCCAACGACACCGCACACGGCACCGACGTCGCTGCCAAAGACACCGCACACGGCACGAAAACTGCCGCGAAGGACACCTCAAAGGATGTGAAGAAGGTCTTCGGCCACATGTAACAAGCATCGGTGGTCCGGCGCAGACCTTAGCCTTGCGCCAGCTCCTTCGCCCTTTGCGCCGCGCGCATCACGGCTTTGATCAGCGTTACGCGCAACCCGCCTTCTTCCAGCTCCAGGATGCCGTCAATCGTGCATCCTGCGGGCGTGGTCACCGCGTCCTTCAGCAGCGCTGGATGATACCCCGTCTCCAGCACCATCTTCGCTGATCCGAACGTTGTCTGCGCTGCCAATAGCGTGGCTATGTCGCGCGGCAGCCCTACCTTCACACCCGCCTCCGCCAGCGACTCAAGAATGATGTAGATAAACGCGGGCCCGCTTGCCGAAAGCCCCGTCACGGCGTCCATGTGTTTTTCGTCCACGATCACCGTGCGCCCCACAGCCTCGAACATCAGCGACGCAATCCCCATCTGCGCTTCTGTCACAAACCGTCCCCGGCACAGCGCGGCAATGCCCGCGCCCAGCATCGACGGCGTATTTGGCATCGCCCGGATCACCGGAACATCTATCCCCGCCGCCGCTTCGATCGCGCCCGTCTTGACTGACGCGGCAAACGACACCAGCAGCTTCTCTGTCGTCAGCGCCGGCTTGATCTCCTCCATCAGCCCCGGCACCTGGAACGGCTTCACGCCCAGCAGAATCACGTCCGCCGCCGCCGCCGCTGCCTTGTTGTCCGTCGAGACGTCCACGCCCCACTGCGCGCTCAGTACCGCCGCACGCTCCGCATGCGCCACCGTCGCCAGCAGTTGATCGGGCTCCAACATCTGCTGTTTCAAAAAAGCCTGTAGCAGGATGCCGCCCATCTTGCCCGCGCCCAGCACCGCCACGCGCAGCTTCTTCAAGTCCCGACCCTGAATTTTTGCTTCTTGCGCCACTGTATTCATCGTACTTATCAGCTTACACAACCAGCCCGCACATACCCGCGCACTCCCCGCCATTTACCATTACAGGAAGCGGCCATCGCCGTCATAGATATAGATAATGAAGAAACTCCTCGTCGTCCTCTTTTCTGTTGCGCTCCCTTTTGCGTCGCTCGCCCGTTCCCAGACCTTCCCCAAGTCCGTCCAGCGCCAGGCCGCGCAGCAATCCTCCTATCCCGGAACCCTCTCCGCCAATCCATCCGTGCCGCCGGCGCCGCAAACCCTCGCCGACCGCCGCGCCGCGCTCAATGACATCCTCACGCAGCTCTGGCAGGACCGCCTCGCCCGCCATCCCGAGTTCGCCTCCGCCTTTGGAGACCAGCGCTACGACGACGACCTTACCGACTACTCCGTCTCCGCCTACAATGCCGCTATCGACAGCGGACGGCAGTACCTCCTGCGCCTCGGCGTCATCGACACCACCGGCATGAGCCCCGAGGAATCCCTCAGTGACTCGCTCGCCGTCCGCTACCTCGTCGCGCAGCAGCAGGCCGCCGAGTACAAGCCCTGGCAAATGCCCATCACGCCCTACAGCGGCCCGCAAATTGATCTCATCCGCGCGCTCCCGCAGCTCCGCTTTGCCTCTGTCGCTGACTACGACAACTACGCAGCCCGCCTCGGCAAGCTGCCTGCCGCCATCGAGCAGGCCACCGACGCCGCCACCTTCGGCATTGAGGAAGGCCGTGTCCCCGCGAAGACCTCCGTCCAGCAGGTGCTCGCGCTGGTCAACGCCATCGCACACGCCAAGCCCGCCGACACGCCCTACGCCGCGCCGCTCCAGCGTTTCCCGGCTTCCATCTCCACCGCCGACCGTAAACTCATCCGCAACGAAGTCCTCACCGTTATCCGCACCCAGGTCCAGCCCGCCTACCTGCGCTTCAGCCTCTTCCTCAGCCGAACCTACGTCCCCGCAGGCCGCGCCAACGCGGGCCTCTGGTCCATCCCCGCCGGAGACGCTTACTACGCCTTCCTCATCGGACAGAGCACCACCACCACGCTCACTCCGCAGCAGGTGCACCAGCTCGCCGTCCATCAGGTTGCGCAGGACGAAGCCGCCATGCTCGCCCTCGCGCAAAAGCTCGGCCTTGCAGACTTGAGCGCGCTCCACAAGGCGGTCTCCGGCAACTATCGCTTCCAGGCCTATGCCTCGCAAGATCTGTCTAACATCTATAAAAACGCGCTTCCTGCCATGCCGTCCACGCTGCCTCCATTCCGCCGCTACGCCCGCTACCGGGCGTTCATGGATGGATGGGCGCTCTACATCGAAACAACCAGCATAACCACCAGCCCATACCAGCGACTCGGCCTGCTTGAGCTCGACCGTTACCACGCCGCTCTCGCCGTCGCCGACACCGGCATCCACGCTCTGCACTGGACGCGGCAACAGGCCATCGATTATGTCCTTGCGCACACCATGCTGGCCAATGCCCACGATACTATCGCGGAAGCAATGGAAGGCGTCGACCACATAATCGCCCAGCCCGCCCAATCCCTCGCCGCCACCATCGGAGAAATCGAGCTCACCCAGCTCCGCGCTCAGGCCGAAAAGTCCCTCGGTCCAAAGTTCAGCCTGCGCGCCTTCAATCAGGCAATCCTCAACTCCGGCCCCTTGCCCATGGATCTCCTCCAACAACAAATCGATCAATGGATCGCAAGGCAGAACGCCAGCCAATAGCCAAAAGCTCCGAGCGTGCTCAGAACACGTAAGGCACCAGGGCTGCGGTCTTCTGGGCATAGGTGGCGTATGTTTCCCCAAACTGGGAGCGCATCCACTGCTCCTCCCTGCGGAGCTTGAGCCACAGCGCAAAGAAGACAAGTGCGAAAGCGATCAATCCGCGCACCTGAGAGAGCGCGATCGCGGTGCCGAGAAACCCAGTCAGAATGCCGGTGTAGATGGGGTGACGGGCCACGGCATAGGGGCCGCTGGTAATCAGCTCGTGGTCCTGCTTAATGGTTACGGCGCGGCTCCAGTTGCTGCCCAGGTGCCGGCGCGCCCAGACGGCGAACAGAAGGCCGCCGACGGTAACGGCAGCTCCAATCCAGAAGGGCCACAGGCCCACCGGCCAGAGCTGGCGATAGAGCCAGTGCGGTGGAATGCGGGGTATCGAGAGCAGGGCGATCGCGACCACGAAGATGGCGGCACGCAGGATGCGCGAGGCGGCCGGCTCCAGCCGCTGGGTGGTTTTGGAGCGGGCGGTCCTGGCCCAGATGATCTGCCAATAAAGAAGAAAGGCGATCCAGACCACGGGAAAGAAAGCTTCATAGAACCAGAGCATGCAGGACCTCCGGGTGCTGACGATATTACGCTCCTAAGCCCATGGGAGTTCCAATATCAGCCGGCTTTCGCTACAAACTGAGGGCTACGCCGCACGCGGTCTTTGCGCGCTGTAGCAGCGAAGCGAAAGGCCACGGTTTTCTATGCTGCGCCGACCATCCCGGAGCCAAATGGCCTCATTCAAATTACGAAGGGTCTATCTTTTTGCCAGACGTCCTGCGTGGGTCCTAGTGCAAAATAGTTCGGCCTTTGCGTGTCGAGATCCGGCATCGCATTCAAAATGTCCTGGTAGAACGTCGCATAGCTTCCGGAGAATTGACCGCCACGCCACACCACCAGCAATTCAGAGGTAAATAATCCATTCGAGTCTCCGTCTGAAGATTCCTGGTTGTCCTGGCAGCCGGAAATCAACAGTACCGGCACACCGACCTGGCTTTGAAGGCTTTGGGGATTCTGTCGACTCAACTGGTCGTACATTGCCTGATGAGCGACATAGGCATTTCTGGCAACAAAACTCGGCACCGCGCGAGACTTCCCGTGATGCGCTCCACGTCCCTTCAATATAGGAACGAACCGCGTGACCGTGCCGCTGTGACAACTGTCCGACGTCACGAAGATGCGAACGTCTTCCGCGAAGTCGCTCCATGCCCGATACAGCTCATGGCTGATCAACATCCGGTCGAAAAGCGCCCAGGTATCGACCTGCTTGCCCGCGTTTTCAGGATCAGGAATACGGCCCCCATGCCCCGAATAGGTCAGCACAAACAGGTCGCCGCGTTGGAGCTGCTTGGCAGCCTCTCCAATACCCGCCAGCACGTTCGCCGCCGTAGCGTCCTTTGTCAATAACGTCGCGCACGAGGCAAACCCCTGCGACTTCGCGATCGCAAGCATCGCCCCTGCATCCGCCTCGCAGGCGTTCAGTGAGCCATCCCATCCCTCATACGCATTGGGGTCAACGCCATTCAATCCAATGTGGAGCGATCGCGCTTGAGCGCACATCATTCCCTCCGGGCTTACTCCTGAAATCCGTGCAGCCAGTCTCGCAGAGACTCGAGGTCTTGCCTGGCGGTAGCCACATTCTCGGCGGCTTGCCCTTCACCAGGCACTTCTCGCGCAACGTTGTGCGCGAACGGCGCGAGCGAAAGCGCCTGGTTCACGCTCAGCATCGTCTTGTCCACGATTCTTGTCTTGTCTCTCTTGGCCTTGTTCTCCGCATCTTTCGCTTCTTTGGCCATGTCCTGGGCCACGTTTGCGCTCTTCTGGGCCTGGACCGCATGCAGCTCCGCAGGCACTCGCCCGAAAAAATAACCTGTAACCGTGCCCAAAAGCGCAAGGCCATACAGCAGAATGTCCTTCTGGTTATTGAATGCCTTGTCTCTTTCGGCAATCTCTGCCTGCCGCGCTGCATCCGTCTGGCTGCTGAACGTCAGGTATTTCGCGCTGTTGAATGTCTCCATCAACATCACCGCGGTAATAACCAGAATCGTAATTGCAATCGCTGCGGTTACAATTTCCCGCAGCCATTGCAGACCAATTGACGTGGGAGTGGAAGTGTCTACTGTTGTCGGCGCTGGCGTCGTTGCGGCTGCATGTGCATTTACTTCTTGATCTGGCATGTTGAACCTCAGGACAATTATTTCGGTGGTGTCTTGGTCCCTGTATCTGCGGTCGTCGTGTTCGGGTCCTTGCCGGCCGTCCCCGCGGCCGGCAGTTGTACTTCGCCGCTGAACTGCACTGTATTCTTGCTTCCCGGCTCCTTCTTGCTTCCGGAAGCATCGGGTGCCAGCGTTACGGTGTTCAAGCTGTAAGCGGGAGGGTCCTTCCAGGTTACCGTGCAGTTGGAGGGGTCTTTCACGTTGCTCTTCCACTCTTCGATCGTGTGTTCGTATGTCTTCGCGGTTACCGTAAGGCTGAACGTATCAGATGTTCCTGCGATCGATGGGTTCTGTGTGGTAGTTCCAGGCGGTATACCCCGTCCAGTCGCCATCCCCGCCATCGAAGTAACAAAGGACGCAATCGTGCTTCCCGTCGTGTCGTTTAACTGTGACACGCCCTCTGTCAGCGTTCCGTCCGTGGCAAGATGCACATCTGCCTGCGACGTGCCGATCAGCGGCCTAGCCGTGTTGTAGTAATAGAGAACGCTGTAGTCTACATACGTCTGGATCGATGCCGTGTCCGATACCAATTGAACGTTGGGGTCGTGCTCAAGAGCGCGAACGTCTTTCACCTTGGGCGCCGCAACGGGCTCGGCGGCCACTATCCTGTTCAGCGCCGCACGATATTTCATTCTGTCTGCGGGGTCAGTGATCTTCTTCCCGGAGATGGAGTTCAGGAGCGCGATATCGCCTGCTTCCGACCGGTCAAGTGTCCTCTCGCCTGCTCGGTTGGCGCTCGGATCTCCCTCCGCCGTCAGGCTGTACTTGACGTCGTAGCGCATTTCAACCCACACAGCCTGGTGCTTGCACGCTGCGGTCTTAATGTAGAACGGTATGCCCGGAACAGATTCTGTCTGGCTTGGCGGGCGCGGGAACGCCGTGCGCGACGTTTTCACCGTCATGCATCCGAATAGGGGTAACAGAGCACAGAGAGCAACCCAACGTCCGTGAGTCACCAGCGACACCTTGCACCGTCCTTGGGCTCTGCGTGCCCGCGGCAATAGGCGTAATATCTGCCCTCGGACGCCGGGTGTCAAGTAGAATCCATGACCACCCGGAAAATTGAAGAGCGAAAGCTGGCAGCTGGCAACTCGCACAGAAGGGAAGCAGCCGGTAAGAAGCCGCAGTAGGATAAAAAATCGGACTCGATGAGCGATTTGGCCTGAAGTTGTCGACTGAGATGCACTCGGGACTCGATGAGCTCAAATTGATCTGTTGCTGCGACACTTCAACATTGCCGACCACCCACGTCTCCTCTCCCGTCCTTCCGATCTCCGCCGTTTTGCTCTTCGATCTACCTGCATCTTGGCTTGCGAATCCTTCCAGCCGCCTAGTTCGAGCGCCACGTGTAAACAGGACCTGCGAAGCTCGTCTGCATGGGCTCTGTCAACCAGCGCTCGCGCTACGACCATTCCTCCAACACTCAGTGCCGCGATTGCCTGAGCCTGCACGCAGCCCTTGGTTCTGTTTCCACGCAAACTCCGCTCCAATATGCTCACCATTGCACGGAATACCGTCTCAAATGCCTGCCTTGTCGCCACGTCGGTTCGCGCAACATCAGTTGGCAACGCCACCATGGGGCAGGAATTCTCAATGTCTTCGAAGTGCTCCCGGGATAAATAGGCTTTGACGACCTGCGCCCCTACGTCTGTCGCCGACAGGTCCACTTGGACTCCTTCCCAGCAGTTCTTCCACTCCGGATCTGTGAAAAAACAGTTCATCGCTTCTCGATAAAGATCGCTCTTGCTCTGAAAATAGGAATAGAATCCGCCATGTGTCAGACCCGCGCCTCGCATGATCTCGATGATCGACACACCATCAAATCCCTTCCGATTGAATAGTCGCCGCGCGCTGTCAACGATTTTCTTTTTGATTTGTTCCTGGTGCCCTGCTGGGTACGGCATTTGCCTCCTCTACCGCAAAGGATTTAGGTCCTTCTCGGAGAAGAACTATTATATTGAACATGTTTTGATCCCATGATCTAATTCCGCCATTCGGGCTTAAAACGACACCGAGGAGAGATCATGAATAGTGCATTCGCTGCGCCCGTTTCAAATCTCAGCCGCCGCCAATGGTTGTTCCGATCTGCTGCCGCGGCCTCTGGCTTCGTTGTCGCTTATGGTCCCGCTTACGGGGCTTCCAACAATGGCATCACCCGAACGGCGGAAGCCATTCACCAGGAGGTCATCTTCAAAACAACGGCAAAGCGCATTTATGATGCCCTTACCGACGCCTCTCAATTTCAAAAGGTGGAGTTGCTTAGCGACGCAATGAAGAGCCTCGACGTGAACTCTCATCCGGCTGCAATTTCCCACGAGCCGGGGGGCCCATTTTCGCTCTTCGGCGACTATATCGTTGGCCGTCAGATTGAACTAGTCCCGAACCGACGCATCGTCCAGGTATGGCGTGTCGAGAGCTGGGCAGCCGGTGTCTACTCGCTCGTCAAATTCGAATTCACTGAACAGGATTCCACGACGAAGCTCGCGTTCGACCATGTCGGCTTTCCTGCTGGGACGGCGGAACATCTTGCGGAGGGCTGGTACGCGAACTATTGGGACCCGCTCAGAAAATTCCTCGGCTGAATAGTGGCATTAGACTTCGAATGCGGCCAGAATTACTCCGGCGATGTGCTGGATCGGATGCATTGGTGATGCCCTTGCTGCGTCCGCTCGTCGGGCCTTGCATTGACCGAAGGAAAACTGGGGCTGCGCTCACCGTGCGTCCGGCATCCGGCCGCATGTGCATCCGTTCAACCTGCAAAAGCCCTCCACAATTGATAAATCGCCAATGCACTTATCGACCCCTGATGCCATGCGCGAAGCCGGGAGCCCGATATCCCTGGAGGCGGCTCGTTACGCCCCAGTCGCCGCCATCTCTCGCGGCTCATACGGCCTGCCTTCTGCCATCGCCTGCTTGAAGTGCTCCAGCAACGCCTCCTTCATGCCTTTCTTCCACTTCACTTCGCCGTCCACACGCAGCTCATACTCCGCCGCCAACGCCTCCATCGCTGCCTTCTCCCGCTCTTGCTGCTCCCGCGCCTTTCGGTCGTGCTGCTGCTGCAACAGCAGCTCCTGATACCCCGACCCGCCCTCTTCCGGCTCCGGCGCCGGCTCCGGATCATGCTCATACAGCAGCACTGCCGCTGCGTCCCTTACCTCCTCGCCGCCATTGGCAAAGCACGCTCCGCACTTGCACTCGGCATGATGCCGCTCCTTCTCTGCACCCCTGAACTCTTCCTCGCACATCGCGCACAGGCACTCCTCCGTATGCTTTACCGGCTCATCGGATACCTCCATCGCCTGGCGCGGCATACCCACTTCCTCGCCGTCCGGCAGCGTAACCACGTTCTTTGCCACCTTCTCGCGATTCGCCTCCGCCAGCGCGCCCTTCCGCATGTTCAGCTCGCAGGAGTGCAGCAGCCGGTTCATCGCATTCGCCGTGCGGCTGTCGATCCGCTTGTGGTTCAGCGCCTCCAGCACCAGGAAATAATTGAGCTGCACCGCCGCCTTGTCCTCCGGATACACAAACGCAATCGGCGTATGCATCAGCTCCGGATCGGGAGCAGCTTTTTCCTTCGCAAGTGTGGTTTTCACCGTGCTGTGGTGTCGGCAGAACAGCGTGTCCTTCACCGCCGCCTGATCGCACAACTTCCCACCCGGCAAAATGTGTCTGCACAACTGAATCATGATTCCTCCTTTTGCTGTGTAACCGCAGCGTGCGAACCTCGCCCGCCCCACTCCCGCTCTTTCTCGCCCAAAAGCAAAAGGCGCAGCCAACGCTGCGCCTCTTCACTCGTCGAATTATCCAGCTGATCGCCTGACTAACTGACCGGCCCGTGACCTTTTGGCTGTCCGCTAATCCCTAATCCCTATAACTCCAGAATACCAAACCACCCTATAATTAAATGCATTAGTAAGTCTAATTATATGTATGAGTTACAAAATTAACCCCTTGACAGGGTTTCTCGTTGCCCACCCTGTGGATTTCTTCTCGGCATCAAACCCCGGTTAGGATAAAACCCTTATGCACCTCTGGTTCCTGATTGTAAGTCTCTTCCTACCCCGGATCGCGCTCGTGCTTCAGTGGCTCGGCGGACACCATATGCCTTTCTTCCATCCCTGGGACGTCCTCTGCTGGATCTTCATCCCCCGCCTCATGGTTCTCGTTGAGGTCTACCGCTGGCAGGGCTTCGGCCTGTGGTTCTGGCTGCACGTGGTTGCCGCGCTGCTCGCCTATGGCGCCGGAGGCAAGAAGTTCAGCGGCAACTGAGTTGACCGGCGGACGGGCCCCGGTGGATCATCTTGTCATTGAACGAAGTTGCCGGAGGGTGCAGATGCTTCGTCGGCTGTCGCTGCTCAGTCTTTCCCTTCTGGTCTTCACGGCCTGTGCATGGACGCAGCGCGGCCCGAACATCTTTGTTACCCCAATCCCCAACGCCCCATTCAGCGGCACCGTCGAAGTGCAGCGTTCCATCGTGCAGGATGACGGACACATCCTTGCCATGAAGACCACGCGCATGATCGCCCGCGACCAGAGCGGGGACATTTACAACGAGATGCGAATGCTGGTGTCGCCCTCGTATCCACGGATGCCCCAACTGCTGCGCATCCACCTCTACTATCCCAAGACCCGCATCACCGTCATGCTCGACCCAACGACAAAAACCTACTGGGCCAACGCCGTCAATCGTCCCCCGGCAACCGAGCCGCCAGGGCTTTTCTTTGCAGCGCCGACGGGGAGCGATCTGCCGCCCAGCCAGTACAGCGACCGCGTCGACCTCGGCTCACGGAAAATGGACGGACTGGAGGTTCACGGCGTCCGCATCACACAGACCATTCCACCCTCCATCACCGGCACCGGCAAACCAATCGTCATCACCGATGAATACTGGTACTCCTACGATCTGCGCATGAACCTGAGGATCGTGCACAACGATCCCCGCACCGGTAGCGTAACGATGCAGGTGACTGACCTCTCCTTGCAGCCACCTGACCCCGCCGTGTTTCAGATTCCTTCCGATTACCGGTTGGCTGGAGCGCAGCAGGGAACTGGGAAGAGCCAGTAGCCGTCAGCGCACGCCAGAGACGGTGTACAGGTCCGACAGGCTGAGATGGTAGTGGTAGGCGTAGGCCTTGCCATCGGGCGTAATAATCAGGTTCTCCGTCTGCAACCCGCCGATGGGAGGCAGCGGAATGTCCTTCCACTTCGTTTGCGCACCTGTAACAGGGTTGAGCACGTCCACGTGCGCGGACATGGTGCCAGGCGCGGGATTATTCATCACGTAGAGAAGGTTGTCGCTCGTCCATCCGAGGGCGTTCTGATCGGGGTGCAGTCCATGAATCGGCACCGGCGCACCACCGTCCATCGGCATCAGAAGATTCGCGTTGTAATTGTCTGAGGACCCGGCAAGCATCCACTTGCCGTTTGGAGACACCCCCCAGCTGACAATTCCTTCCGGCGTAATCGGCTTCGGCGCGCCGCCACTCAGGTTCTGCAGCCACGTGCGCGGCGCATGTCCCGCCTCCCTGGCCACGTAGTAAACGCTCTTGCCGTCCGGAAGAAAACCGCCGTCAATATAGGTTGCGATCAGATTCGGCGGCGAAATCCTTCGCGGCTCGCCGGGGCCGATAGGCAACAGCCAGATCTGATCGGCGGGTTCAGTAATCTTCTGCGAGAGCGCCCAATTCTTGTCTGGTGAAAGCCCCAGCCCGTATCCCTGACCGATGGCGATGGCCGGAGAACCGTCCGTGCCCCGCACATAGATCGTGTAGTTCTTCGAGCTCTGCCCTTCCTCCTCAAACAGGATCATCTTGCCGTCGTCGCTCAGGTCGCGCAGCTCGCCGTAGTCCATCCACGAGAGGTCGCGCTGCGTTGTCCCGTCCGAGCCGATAATCCCATGCCGGATGATCCCTTGCTCCGCAAGTACCACTCCGCTCCGGGAAATGTCCCGCAGAAAAAGCCGTCCCGGCACAGAGAGTACCTCACCGCGCTTGCCTGACGTCGAAAAACTGTAGATCGTGCCCGATTCAAGCGGGGAACTCAACCATACTGCGTCCCCGGAAGGCGTCCATGCCAGACCCTCCGCGCTCGTGTACACGGAGCTCGCGGCGGCCTTCTGCCCATTGGAGTGCAGAATGACGATCCGGCCTCGATCATCGGTAGGATCGCCATGCGCAATAAAGGCAAGATACTCACCGTTCGGCGAGAAGCGGAGATCATCGATCGCCGGGCTGCTATAAAGCACGTGGCCGACGGGATATTCGACCTGGCAGAGAGCCTTCTCCGGCAGATAGCGCACAATCGCCAGCGAAGAATCATCCGGACTGTAATCCGCCGCCACGACATTTTCGATCTCTGGCTTCGGTGCGCTTCCCGCGGTGCTGCGGGCAAGCGTACCCACTGTGAGATAGCTGTAAGGCAGCGGCCTGGGCGCAAGCGCCACCGCAACTTCGCCGTCCTTTGAAATGGCGAGCAGTCGTGCATTGCTGATCCCGAATGGGTGGCCGGAAGTCCCACCCACCGGAACGGTATAGATGTCCGGATTCCCCTGGTCCCACGCAGCGGTGTACAGAATGTTCTGTCCATCGGGCATAAAGCGCGCGTCGGTAATCGTCCCGCGCCGGAACGTGAGCCGATGGAACTGCATGCCTGTGATGTGCCGGTGTGGCCTCAGGAACCATCCCGCAGCTCCTGCCACGAGAATAAGCGCCGCGAGCAGCCCCGCCAGTCTCCATCGGCGGCGCGTGGAGGCCTTCGCGGCGGGCAGCGCCCCGGAGGTGGTATTGTTCGTCACCGATTCCAGTGCGAAAGCCAGGTCCCGTGCCGATTGGAAGCGCTGGTCAGGAGATTTTTCCAGGCAATGACGGACAATGCGATCAAGGTCCGGCGGAAGCTGCCTTCCTGAGCCAAACGTCTCCGGAGGCTCTTCGTTCAGGATGGCGGTCATGGTCTCAGCGGCCGTGTCGCGCTTGAAGGCGCGTTGGCCCGTGAGCATTTCGTAAAGCACTGCGCCAAAGCTGAAGATGTCCGACCGGCAATCCACCGTTTGCCCACGCACCTGCTCGGGAGACATGTATCCAGCCGTTCCCACAACCGTTCCAGACTCCGTGACCGGGCCAGGTGCCAAAATAGTGGTATCGAGCGGCGAGGCGTAGGCATGGGGCGAAGCGCTGACCGACTTCGCAAGTCCGAAGTCCAGGATCTTTGCCTGTCCCGTGGAAGAGATGAAGATGTTGTCCGGCTTCAGATCGCGATGCGCAATGTTCTTGCAGTGAGCGGCGGCAAGGCCATGTGCGATCTGGATCGAATAATTAAGCGCCTTGCGGTGCGACGGGGTACCGCGCGCCAGCAATTCCCGCAGGCTCTCGCCCTCCAGCAGCTCTGAGACTAGATAAGGCGCGCCCTCGTGCGTTCCGATGTCATAAATCGCAAGGATATTCGGGTGACTCAGCGCCGCGACCGCCTGCGCTTCAGATTCAAAGCGGCGAAGACGACCGGCATCCGCCGCAAACGACGCGGGCAGGACCTTGACCGCAACATCCCGTCCAAGCCGCGTGTCGCGCGCCCTGTACACCTCTCCCATTCCACCGGCGCCAATGTAGGCGGTTATTTCATACGGTCCGAGACGTGTGCCGGGAGCGAGTGCCATGGAGTGACCCAAATTATAGCTGGACTCGACGCGACATACAGTTCAGCCGCAAAACCGCCCCTGCGAACGATGCGGAATGTGCTTCTGGCGCACTATACTGAAGCGCCGAGGCGACCCAGGCGTCGTGATGGAGACTGATTATGCCCACCCCCCAACGGACTGACCCGTTCCTGGCCGGCAACTTCCGTGTTCAAATCAACGGAATCACAGCCACTTCGTTCAGCGAGGTCAGCGGCCTCGAAGCCGAGATCGAGATCGCCGACTACCGTAACGGAGACGAAAAGGTAAACGCGGTCCGCAAACTGCCCGGCCTCAACAAGTACTCGAACATCATCCTCAAGCGCGGCATCACCTCGGACCAGTCCCTCTGGAACTGGTTGCAGAGCGCGTTGAACGGGAATATCCAGCGCGCCAATGTTGTCATTACCCTGCTCGATCAGGCCGACAACCCAGTCTGGCTTTGCAAACTGTCGAACGCGTGGCCCTGCAAGTGGACGGGCCCTGTCCTCATCGCCCAATCAAGCGAGGTTGCGATCGAATCACTGGAGATCGCCCACGAAGGGCTGGAGCTGGCGCAGCCCTGAGAAAATCCGGCAGCGCGAAGTCTCAGTGAGGCGCCGAAATGGTGTAGAGATCGGAAAGGTGGAGGCCGTAGCCGTACAGATAGCTCGATCCGTCGGGAGTGATGCGCAACGACGTCCAATTGATGTAGTCGCCTGCAAACGGGGGCACCGGAATGTCGCGCCAGGCGGTGCGAGCGCCGGTGCGAGGGTCGAGCTTTTCAACGGCGACCGTCGATGCGCCCGGTCTAGGGAATTGCAAGACATAAAGGCGGTTGTCGCTCGTCCATCCCACAGGACGGTCATCAGGCTTCAAGCCTGGTATCGGCACGGGCTTCCCGCCATCCATCGGTACCAGAAGCGTAGCCCATTGGACTGAACTGGATACAGGGGCAGCCAGCATCCATTTACCATCCGGCGAAACCGCGAAACCACGAATGTTTTCAGGCGTGATGGCGCGAGGAGCGCCGCCATTGAGGTCTTGAAGCCATGTGCGCGGGGAATGTTCAGCGTCCAGCGCCGCATAGAAGATCGTCTTGTCGCCGGGGAGGAAGCCAGCGCGAACAAAACCGCCTGTATCGAGCATGGAAATGCGCCGCGGCTCTCCCGCACCAACCGGCAACAACCAGAGTTGATTATCGACTCTTACGGACAGCGCCCACTTTTTGTCGTGCGAGAGGGCAGCACCATAGCCTTCGCCCAGAGGAATGGCGGGCGAGCCGTCAACATCGCGCACATATACGGTGTAATTCGGCGTCTCGGCCCCTTCTTCCTCAAAGAGAATCATCTTGCCGTCGTCGCTGATGGCGCGTGAGTAGCCAAAATCGAGCCAGGACAAATCCCGCTCGGTTGCCCCATCGTCGGTGTAGACAACGCTTCCAATGTGGATTGTGCCCTGTTCGGCAAGAAGTTCTCCGCTCGCAGCTATATCGCGCAGGAAGAGGCGTCCGGAGACCGAAAGGACTTCGCGGCTTTTTCCGGAGAGTGACAGAGCGTGAATCGCGCCCGATTCGAGCGGCGAGGTGAACCATACCTCATTTCCAGACGGCGTCCAGGCAAGACCTTCCAAACTTTCGTAGAGCGGACTCACGGCAACCTTATCTCCGTTGGTGCGCAGAATGACAGCGGTGCCGCGGTCGTCGTAGGGGCCATCATGGGTGACAAAGGCAAGGTATCGTCCATTGGGTGAAAAACGGAGGAAGTCGATATCTCCGGCGCGATAGATCACCTTGCCGATCGGGTATTCGACCTGGCAGGAAAGTTTGTCCGGCAGGTAGCGCACGATGGCCAGCGACGAGTCTTTAGGGTTGTAGTCAGCCGCCTCGACATTTTCGATTTCGGGTCTGGGTGCGCTGGTCCCATTGGCGATGCGGGCAAGAGTGCCGGGATCGAGCAGCGGGAACACCTGATTGGGCGCGAGCGCAATGGCGATTTCGCCCTGTTTTGAGACCGCCAGAAGCCGCGCATTCGCAACGCCGAGAGAGCGGCCGCCATTTCCGTTCGCAGGCACGCTGTAGATTTCAGGCTTCGAACCCTCCCACGAGGCCGTGTAGTAGATCGTCTGCCCGTCGGGAGAAAAACGCGCGTCGGCGATGGCGCCACGGCGATAGGTCACCTGATGGAAGTGCATGCCGGCGGAGGGGCGAAAGGCAAATATCCTCCAGGTGATGAGGGCGGTAGACAGCACAAGCACCACGGCTGCGGCTGCGTAATACCACCATGTGCGGCCCGATGCCGCCTTTGCGGCAGGCTGTCCTGAAGACGGCGTCAAATCGGACGCCGACTCAAGATCAAACGCAAGATCGCGCGCCGACTGGAAGCGGTGGTCGGGGGACTTCTCCAGGCAGTGGCGGACAATGCGGTCCAGTGCCGGCGGCAGTTGGCGTCCAGTGGCGACAGTCTC
>Ga0335074_10006365_pt1 | contig 16383 bp, 19 predicted proteins | sample Lox_Sample_23_FD_206715 | JGI IMG/M metagenome (GOLD analysis project Ga0335074, IMG submission 206715) | Soil microbial communities from Loxahatchee National Wildlife Refuge, Florida, United States - Lox_Sample_2.3 | ecosystem: Environmental > Terrestrial > Soil > Wetlands | place: USA...
AAATATTCAATGTTGATGGATATTTGAAATATGTAAAATTTGTTACAGGTAAATATATTGTTGATGATCGATAGTGTAGTAGTAACGAAAGTGAAAAGTTGAAATATATGAACTGAAATCTTTAACTTACAAGTGGTGAGAGCTTTTTGAAGTGATCGCGTACCTTTTGCATAAGGGTCCAACTAGTTAAACTACATAGCGAGCTTAATGTGAAGTAGGCGCAGAGAAATCAAGTTTGAAATAGCGGATAAGTTATGTGGTTTAGACCCGAAACCAAAGGATTTAATCGTGAACAGGCTGAACTTAACTATTATTAGTTAGAGGGAGGGCCGAACCCGTATTTGTTGCATTAAATTGGGATGATTTGCGATTGGGAGTGAAAAGCTAACCGATTTTGGTGATAGCTGGTTTTCTGCGAAAGCTATTTAGGTAGTGTGTTTTATATTTAATGATTTGGGTAGAGATATTATGGAGCTAGGGGGGATTTTGTAAATCTCTTTGAATTCTGTAAAACTAATAATTAAATTTATTAAATAGTGAGGCAAGCAGACTAGCGACTCGAAGGCCTCTAGTCAAAAGGGAAACAGCCCAGATCACAAGCTAAGGTCCTTAAATTTATTTTAAGTGTAAAGGTTTTGTCTGTCGTTAAAAGTTGGTAAGTTGTCTTAGAGGCAGTCATCTTTTAAAGAAAGCGTAAAAGCTCGCCATAGATAGAAGATGGAACCTAAAATATATAGGGACTATAAAAATAATACCGAAGCTGTGAAATTGTAAAGTTGGTAGCAGAATGTTGAGTAAGCCGGTGAAGGTAAACTGAGAAGTTTGCTGGAGGTATCTGAAGTAAGAATGTTGGAATTAGTAGCTGTAATTAATGTAGTATTTTTTACGAATCATTAACGCCGTAAAACTAAGGGTTACATCGTATGCGATTGTATAGCGGTGGTTCAGTCGGTCCCTAAGGTTAAGGTTAAAACCGTTTTATTGATGGGGATCTATTTAATAATATAGAATTTTATTTATAAATTTAGAAAGAGACAATAAACGCATAATATATATATATATATACAGCTTTATTTAGTATATTAGGCTTTTATTCGCGAAATATCTAATAAATAAAACCGTACTTATAACCGACTCAGGTAGTTAAGTAGAGTATACTAAGGCGTATGGAGTAATGAGGTCTAAGGAACTCGGCAAAATGACCCTGTAACTTTGGAGAAAGGGTACTGGTCTATAAAAAGATCTATTAAGATATGTATATATAATAGAAATAGTTAGATTAGTGGCACATAATCGAAAGTGGCGACTGTTTATTAAAAACACAGGACAATGCTAAGTAGAGATACGATGTATATTGTCTGACTCCTGCCCGGTGCTTGAAAGTAAAAGTGGAGAAGGGTGAATATATTAGTATTCACCCTTCTTTATATAAACTCAAGTAAACGGCGGCGGTAAATCTGACCGTCTTAAGGTAGCGAAATCCCTAGTCAATTAATTGTTGACATGCATGAAAGGAGTAACGACTGCTTTACTGTCTCAGGCCTTATTCCAGTGAAGTTATAATATCCGTGAAGATACGGATTACCTATAGTGGGACGGAAAGACCCTATGCAGCTTTACTATAACCTTATATTGTTTATAGAGTTATAAATACATAGCATAGACTATAGAATGCTTATAACCTTAGTAGCTTTGGTTATTAAGATAGGCTAAGGTGAAATAATAGTTTTTTTATAATTTTTGAACTTATTTATTTAAAGAAAATGTAAGGTGCGTAGTTTCACTGGGGCGGTGGCCTCCTAAAGAGTAACGGAGGTGTACGATGCTTACATAATAAATATAATAGTTGTTATTAGGTTGATTGTTTAAGAGACATCTTTTACAGGGACGCAAGTCTGTTATAGTGATCCAATAATGCAAAAGAATAATGTTGATTATTGCTTAACGGATAAAAGTTACGCTAGGGATAACAGGCTAATGATTCCCAAGAGTCCGTATTGCCGGGATCGTTTGGCACCTCGATGTCGGCTCATCTTATCCTGGTTAAGTAGGAAGAACCAAGGGTACGTCTGTTCGACGTTTAAAAAGGTACGTGAGCTGGGTTTAGAACGTCGTGAGACAGTTTGGTCCCTATCTACTATGGGCAAAAAAAATTGAGGGGGCGGTGGTCTAGTATGAGAAGAATGTGTGAGTGGTAGAGCAAGTGATTAATTGAGTTTTGCTCGGTGAGCATAACTTTTTTTTTAATATATAAATAAATATTTATATATATTTTTTTTTTTGTTTAAAAAAATAATAATATATATATAAATGTATATATATATGTACGATTTTATTTATGTAAAATCGTGAGGTGCTCCGCGATCTGGTACAAATAAGCGTATCATACCATAGTTGAAGGTAATGACACTATGAATCAATTGTTTATGGGTTGTTATCAGCTATAGCAGACCTAGAAGCTACATTCATATCTTATAACTACTGAAAACATTTAAGTAGGAAAAGATGCCCGAGATGTATTTTTTGTTTTTTATTTAAAATAAGGATATCGATAGTTGCCTGGTGTAAGTATTGTGAGGTATTTAGCTATGGTAAACTAAAATGGATAGTAGTTTATTATTTCGTTAAAGTTTTACATATAATTTTTTTTTTTTTTTTGTATTTATTATTAAACAGTTTAATTCTAGCACAAGCGATACTATTTGGAGTAGGAGGGCGTTTTTTAGGTAGGTCGCTTGTAATATATTATAGTAATATAATAATATTAGTGTCTACGATTATCTCCTATTTTATATTTTACGAAATAGTATTATGTGGTAGTATTGTAACTATAGAATTATATAATTATTCGGTTAGTGGTGTTTATTCTATTACATTTGGTTTTTTATATGATGATTTAACAGTTTCGATGTTGGTAATAATATATACTATTTCATGTTTAGTACATATATATGGATCGGGATATATGTATTATGATCCATATATAATAAGGTTTTTAAGTTTTTTAGGTTTATTTACCTTTTTTATGGTATTTTTGGTGAGTAGTTCAAATTATGTACAGTTATTTTTTGGTTGGGAAGGCGTAGGGCTTAGTTCATATCTGTTAATTAATTTTTGATTTAATAGGATACAGGCAAACAAAGGTGGTTTAAAGGCAATGGTAATGAATAAAATAGCAGATACGTTTTTTTTAATAGGAATTTTATTGATTTTTCTAGAATTAGGGACGACTGACATAATTTTAGTTAATTCATTGATACCTTATTATATAAATTATGTAATAAATTTTTTTGATGCTAGTTTTATAGATATTGTTAGTTTTTTATTATTTATAGGGGTTATAGGTAAATCAGCTCAAATAGGATTTCATACATGATTAGCTGATGCTATGGAGGGTCCTACACCGGTGAGTGCTTTGTTACATGCGGCTACTATGGTTACAGCTGGTGTTTTTTTGTTGATAAGGTGTAATATCATTTTTGAGAATTCCAGTTTGTGAGTATCTAGTCTTATATGTATATTTGGAATTGTAACAGCTTTTTTTTGTAGTTTTGTCGCTGTATATCAATATGATATAAAAAAAATAATAGCATATAGCACTTGTAGCCAATTAGGTTATATGGTAACATCTTGTGGTTTGTCATGTTATCATATAGCTTTTTATCATTTAATAAATCACGCCTTTTTTAAATCATTATTATTTTTAGGTGCAGGCTGTATAATAAGTTCATTGTTTGATGAACAGGATGTTAGGCGTTATGGTAATTTGGTTTATAAGTTACCATTAGTTTATATATGTACATTAATAGGTATTTTAGCTTTGGCAGGTTTTCCATTTCTTACAGGGTTTTATTCTAAGGATTTAGTAATAGAATCATTTTATAGTAGATATGTTGTAGATTCGTTTTTTTTGTATTTTTTGGGGGTGTTTACCGCATTTTTGACAGCTATATATTCAAGTAGGTTAGTTTTTTTTGTTTTTTTTTTTTTTAGTAATTACAGTGATGGTGTCAATAAAAAATTAAAAAGTGTATATATAAGTATTAATATGTTGATACCTTTAGTGTTGCTATCTTTTAGTTCAATTTTTGTAGGTTATTTAATAAACGATTTATTTTTTGGTTTAGGGTCTAATTTTTTAATGAATATAATTTATATCAATCCTAAGAATTATACATATTTAGATATGATAGTGATAGGACCTTTACTATCAAATTTACCTTTGATAGTAACAGTACTAGCTTTTATTTTAGGATATAAGATAAGTTTAAAAATATGTCAGAATAGAATATTTAGTATGTATATATATATGGTAAATAAATATTTGTCTATATTTTTTTGTAAAGGTGGTTTTTTCAATTATATATATAATTACATATTTATAGAATGTTACAAGTACAGTTATAATATACATACAAAAATAATAGATAAAGGTTTTTTGGAAGAAATAGGACCATACGGTATATATAAATATTGTAGGAAATTGAGTTTTAATAATTTAATTAAAAGAAATTACTCAATTTTTTTTAATATGTATGTATGTATGTATGTATTTTTTTTTTTTTTATCAGGTTGGTGATTATTGATATATTTGAGTATAAATGTATATGAAGCCTTAAGTATTTTAGTTATTGTTGTAGTTTTTACTAGGTATGGATCTACTATTGCATAGTATAGTAAAATATGTACTTGTTAAAGATTTTTTTGAATTCTATAGTAATACTAATTGTAGTGTTTTAATTTGTAAAATTATAATGAAACGAAGAGATAATGATTTTATCTGGAATTTAAAGAGTTTATTTAATTTAAATAGTATGTATAGGACTTTATGCAGTACAGCTGTTAGGTGGAATCCTAAATTACCTTATTATGATTTAGATAATACGGTGTGTGCTGAGTCAGATATAAAAATTATAAAACCTTATATTAACCATCTAATAAATACATCACAATATCGTTTTTTTGGGGTTGTCAGATTAGATAAGAATAAAATAATGAGTGAATATAATGATAGTAAAAAACGATGTGTTATATATAATTATAATGTTGATAAAGTAGATGAAGTGTCATGTAGGATTTTAGATGAGTGCATTAATACTAAAAATATATCTTTTTATGAGCGAAACTTGTCAATGTCATATTTACGTGGTATTTTTTCTAAAATAAAATGTAGGATTCAATCAACAAAATTGAAAAATTTTGGAAAATGAGCACGTTGAATTTTTTTGAAAGAGGTCAAGTATAGGTTAGATGAAGAAGAGAAACGTATTTTGCTTCAACCAGGGTGTTCAACATTATCCAATCTATATGAACCAGAATTAGATGGCAAGGGCGAAAGTGTATGTAGATTTGTAAATGTAGCAAGTCGTAATTTGGTTGAATTGTATTTAGATAGTTTATTAGGTAATAATAGAAGGTCATTGGGAAGTCTTGAGGTTTTATTAGGAGTTAACAATGATAAAAATTTAAAATTAGTTAAATTATCTAATAGTTGAATTAAATCGGTGGTGAGAAGGAAAATAGTTTGTGAGGATATTTTAAAAGTATTCCTAGATAGGGCTAGAATTATTAAATTAGCTATTTATAAAGTTTATAAACGATTGGTATACTGGAGGTTGATGAATGAATTGTATGAATTGTTTTTAAAGTTAGACCATTCTTTAGAAATATTGAAAATAGAGAAGAAGCTATTAGGAACAGCATCGCGTAGTAAAGAGTTGGGCGTGCGATTTCAAAGTGAAGATCATAAAATTGGTATTTTAACTGTATTATGCAATACTTTTATGTATCGTTTATGCTATATTAGATTGGTTAAGAAGGAGATTTATATGAGGTTATCAATTAAGGATAACCTAATAACATTTATTTAACCATGGGAGTGCTATTACTGAAAATAAGTCAATACTCAAGAGTATTAAATAGTGTTAAAGTTCCCTATATAATTTTTTAGATACTAATGGCTAAAAAAAGTGGAGGTAAATTTGTTAGGACCAAACCGCATTGTAATATTGGTACTATAGGCCATGTAGATCATGGTAAGACTACCTTAACAGCGGCTATTACCAGATGTTTGGCTGGTATAGGGTCTACAGTATTTCACGCATATCATGATATAGATAGTCATGTTGAAGAAAGGGTGAGGGGTATAACTATTAATGCGGCCCATATAGAATATGAGACAAAAAATAGGCATTATACTCATATAGATTGTCCAGGACATCAACAATATATAAAGAATATGTTAACAGGTGCTGTCTTAATGGAGGGTGCCATATTAGTTGTAGCTGTAAATGATGGTCCTCAGGTACAAACAAGGGAACATGTTATATTGGCAAAAGAGGTTGGAATACCTTATATGATAGTGTATATAAATAAATTAGATGCTATGAGGGAACATGATATGAAGGATTTAGTTGAAATGGAAGTGAGAGAATTATTGGAAAGTTATGGTTTTCCAGAGGATGTGCCAGTTATTAAAGGCTCTGCAAGAGCAGCCTTAAATGAGGATGAGCCAACAGAGTTAGGAAGGGGTTCTATATTAAAGTTGATGGAGGCTGTTGATACATATATAAAACAGCCACAACGTTTAATAGATGGCCCTTTTTTAATGTCTATTGAAGGCACTTTTATGGCTCAGGGAAGAGGAACAGTTTTAACTGGTAAAATTGAATCCGGTAAAGTTAAGGCTGGTGATAATTTGGAGGTTGTAGGTGGGCGTGAAAATATTCCAACTATTTGTTTAGGATTGGAGATGTTTAGGAAATCATTGGATTTTGCCGAAGTTGGAGATAACGTGGGGGTTTTGGTTAGAGGTGTAAAACGAGAAGAGGTACGTAGGGGTTTTGTTTTATGTACCCCAGGGCATATAAAATCTTACCAATATTTTAGTGGTAAGATTTATGTGCTTACTAAAAAAGAAGGGGGTAGACATAAACCTTTTGTTAATAATTATACCCCCCAATTTTTTTTTAGGACAGCTAATGTAACAGGTACAATGAGCCTACCAGAGGATGTAGGGGTTGTAATGCCTGGAGATTCATTAGTTGTAAGGGTTAAATTAGTTGATAAAGCCCCATTAAATGTAGGGCTTCGATTTGTAATGCGTGAAGGTAATTTAACCATTGGAGCTGGAGTGGTAACTGAGCTTCATACAGCAGGTCATTAAAAAAAATTTCAAAGAAATGAAATTTTATCCGTCAAGTTTATTTGCTTATAATTTAATATCGTTACATCACGATATTATTTGGTATTTGATATTAGTAGTTAGTTTAGTTTGCTGGTCTTTGTATAATGTTTGTAGAGGGTATTCATGAAATAGTTTTAATAGGGACAAAACTTTGAAAAGTTTGTTGTTTTATTCAGCCGGTACATTTGTGTGGTTAAGGGGTTATATATTGGATAGTTGGTACTTTTACTATACGAATTTTATGAGTGGATATAGTAAAAATTTAGGTAAGTTACATCAGTTTTTGTATTTTAGGGCGATCAGAGGTAAAGCTGATCCATTTGGTTTTTTTTATTTATGTCATCTTTTCTTGGGTAGATTGAATATTAGAGGAGTAAAAGATAATTTTAGTAGTAAATTACCGCTTATGTACCAACCTGTATATTCTTATATGTATGTAAATAAATTCGCTTCGTCTCTTTTATTTAGTGGTACCAACATGGCATTGGTACATAGTAATAATAGTTTAGGTAAATGATTAAATGTTCAAAAATTTAATCATAGTACAAAATTAGAATATATCTACGGGTCTTATTCTTTAGGTATTATAGGATGTATAGTAGTACCTTCAATTTATTTATTATATTCATCTGAAGTACCTGTTAATCCTAGTATAACTATAAAAGTAGTAGGACATCAATGGTATTGATCTTATGAATATACTTTTTTTAATTCAGCTATTGAATCTTTTGAGAGTTTAATAGAAGAGTTTAAGGCCATAAAACAAGGTACAAAACGTTTAATGGATGTAAATCTTTTATGTGTAGTACCAAGTAATACTTTGGTTAGATTCTTATTGACATCATCGGATGTATTGCATTCATATTCAATACCTGAATTGGGTGTGAAAATGGATGCTGTACCTGGTAGATTAAATCAATTTATGGTATTAAGCTCAAGAGCTGGTGTTTATTATGGGCAATGCTCTGAATTGTGTGGTATTTCACATGGTTTTATGCCTATAAGTATTCAAAGCGTATCATATGATAGCTTCTTTAAGGTAATAAGCGATGGAATCAACAATATTATGATTAATAATTTAGTTGAAGATAATCGTATTATTAAAGAGGATTTCATGTGTATTGAATTATATAAGTTTTTTTATAAAGAAGAAGAACTTATTAATAAGGTATTAGATATCTATAAATCTATAGGGGACGATTTGAATGCTTTTGATGTTCATTCAATGGAACTTTTGGAAGAAGCTTTAACTTATTTAAGAGAGGGTAGAGCTTTATTGGATAATAGTGAGAGCATAGCAGATTATTTAAAAGATTGGGGAGCTACACCAATAGAGGTTTTATTGAAAGAAGAACAAGCAGTTGTAAGAGCTGTAATATATTTTGCTTATATAAAAGAATGAAGGGAGGTAGATAGCTTAATAGTGAATAGTTTATTAGAATGTATAGAGTTAATAAATAAACAGATACCATTTATTAACATGATGGAGTTAATAAATGAAGAATTAGATTATATACCAAGGAAAGAAAATTAAAAGAAAAGAAATTCTATCGATTTAGAATAAATAAATAAATAAATAAATAAATAAATAAATGAGTAGTTTAAAAGGTTATTCACCATTGGAACAGTTTGAGGTAGTGAATATAATAAGTTTTTCAAAATTTGGGTTAGATTTATCATTAACTAACGTTGTATTTGTATTTTTATTATTTGTATTATTTATTTATTTATTTGTTAGAAAATGGTATCATTTTACAATGATACCATCAATAACTCAATATTTAATGGAGAGTTTATTCGTTTTTGTTAATAAAATTGTTAAGAACCAATTAGGGGAATCAGGTATGGCTTATTTTCCTTTGATATTTGTAATGTTTAATGTCATATTAATAAATAATTTATTAGGATTAATACCTAATGGTGTAGCTTTAACTAGTCATATAATTATAATTATATTTATATCTTTTAGTTTGATCACTTCAATATTTTATTTAGGTTTAAAAAAATATAACCTTAAATTTTTAAAAATATTTATACCTACATGTCCTTTTTTATTATTATTAATATTGGTTCCAATAGAGATATTTTCTTATATGATAAGATTGTTTAGCTTGGCTATAAGGTTGGCGGCTAATATAGTAGCGGGACATACTTTAGTATATATTGTAACAAGTTTTATATTTAGTGTCGGTATATTAAAGTATTGGTTGTATTTTATTTTGTTGTTACCTTTATTTGGTATTTTGGTTTTAGAGTTTGGTATATGTTTTTTACAAGCATACGTATTTGTTATACTGTTATGCATATATTTGGGTGATGTACTAAATTATGGGAATACTAAACATTAGTAGAGTATGAGTTCTTAATGGGCTCATCTGACTAATAAAGAAAACGGGTATTTTTTATAATACACCAATAAATTTAAATTATTGGTGGAATTTCGGAGTACTATCTTTTTTCTTTTTAATTATACAGATAGTAACCGGTTTAGTACTATCCATGTTTTATGATCCTTCAGTATTGAATGCTTTTGCTAGTGTGTCTTATATAAATAATGAGTTGTATTATGGTTGATGAGTAAGGTTAGTGCATGCGAATGGGGCTTCTTTTTTTTTTTTATGCGTATATATACATTTTTTTAGGGGTTTCTTTTATGGGTCTTTTTTGTATCCACGTCAAATGTTGTGGATATCAGGTGTTGTAATGTATATATTAATGGTTGTTATAGCGTTTTTAGGTTACGTGTTACCTTGAGGGCAAATGAGTTACTGGGCTGCAATGGTAATAACAAGTTTATTGGCTGCTATACCCTTGATTGGATCAGATTTAGTTTTTTTAGTATGAGGTGGTTTCACAATAGATAATGCAAGTTTACATAGATTTTATGCATTACATTTTGGGTTGCCCTTTATATTGGTCCTATTGAGTGTGATACATGTAATGTTATTACATGAGAGGGGCTCGTCAAATCCGGTGGGTGTACAAAATCCGTATGATAACGTAGGATTTACTCCTATTTATTTGTTAAAAGATTTTTTAGGTATTTTATTGATGTTGTGGTTTTTTTTTTTTTTTTTATTTGTAGTACCTGATTATTTTGGGCATACATTAAATTATCAAGAAGCTAATTTTTTGGTAACACCGCCACATATAGTACCAGAATGGTATTTATTGTTTTATTATGCTATTTTAAGATCGATACCAGGTAAGTTAATGGGTTTATTAATAATGGCTAGTTCTTTATTAATAATATTATTACTTCCTTTTATACTAAGTATGCATATAATTAGGAGTGGATCTTTTAAACCAGTATTTAAAATATGTTTTTGATTGTTTTTATTTGATACTTTTTTATTAGGTTGGGTAGGTGGATCACCAGTAATTGAACCTTTTTTAGGGATAGGATTAAGGTTAACTGTATTTTATTTTGTGATCGTGTTAGTGTTTATGCCTTTAAGTGGGTATTTTGATCGATTTATATATGATACCTATGTGCATATCGATAGGTGTTTAAGAAGTAAATTTAACGTTTATTTTTAACAAGGTATGTTGCAGTATTTAGTGGTTGGCAGTTTCATAGCATTAATAGGTTGTATGGGATTTTTTTGTTTAAGATCCCACGGTTTATTAATGCTAATATCGTTAGAATTGATAGTATTAAGTATAATTTTGAATTTCGTGGTAGGAGGTTGATTTTTTTTTGATTTGGTAGGTCAATTGAATGCTTTATTGGTTTTATCTGTAGCTGTTGTGGAGAGCAGTATAGGTTTAGCATTTTTAATAATAGTTTATAAATATAAGGGTATAATTACGTTGGTTAGTGTAAAAGGTTTAAAAACCTAATGTCTTATAGTCAATATATAAGAAAACCACGTGTAAGGAGAGTTCATAGAACTAGGACGTGAGCTCTCCAAGGTGGTCCACATAGAAAAGGTGTTATCTATAAGATAGCTACTATGACTCCAAGAAAACCAAATTCGGCGAAGAGAACGTTGGCTAAATTAAGATTGTCAGTAAATAATCAAAGAGTTTTTGCAAAAATACCTGGTATAGGTGAACATTTTTTACAACCTTATTCAGTGGTACTTGTTAGAGGTCATGGACCTAAGGATTCACCAGGGTTAAATTATCATTTAGTGAGGGGTGTTTATGATTTTTTTAGGGAGGAGCCCTACGGTAGATCTAATAGGCGATCAAAATTTGGTTTAAAAAAGAAAAAAATTGAAGGGTAGCAAAAAAAGAGATAGGAATTTAACCTATGATAGGTTAGCGCATAATTTTTATATATATTATTATTATTACAATTATACTAGGCTTGAGTGTTATTTGGTTAGAAGAGGTAATAAATTAAAAAGTAAAAAAATAATGTTAAATTTAAGGTTTTTGGTAAAAAAAATAAGTAAATTATCATATTTTTTTGTATTTTTTTTTTGTTTCTTTAACCTGTACCCTGTGATAGGTTTAAGAGATCTTAGGTTGGGGGGGTCAAAAAAAGAAATACCTATCGTATTAAGTTTAAAAAGAAGAATATATTTGGTTAGAAAGCGGTTATTAAAGGGTGTAATAGCGAAAAACCACATTAATTTAAATAAGTTAGCAGATCTAATAGTAAAAAGTTTTTATATGAAAGGTGATGCTGTTCAAGATCTAATGAGTGATTACGATAAGGGAATACGAAATAGTTATTTGTTGAGTTTATTAAAATAAATGAATTTACATTTATTTATAATAGTAGGTTATAGTTGGTGACCCTTTATATTAGCTATTAGCGTATTTTATTTGTTGACTGGTTTTTGTTTTTTTTTTAATTTTGGTGGATTAGCTATATTTAATATAGGATTATTATTATTATGTAGTGTCAGTTTTTGTTGATTAAGTGATGCCTCTGATGAAGCCGTTTACGGAGGTCTTCATACAAAAATAGTAAGAAACTCTTTAATGAAGGGTTTCTTATTATTTTTGGTAAGTGAAGTAATGTTATTTTTTGGTTTTTTTTGAGCATTCTTCCATTCATCTTTTGCTCCATCAGTTGAATTGGGAGCTATATGGCCACCATATGGTATAATGATAATACCACCATATGATTATCCTTTGTTAAATACTTGTTTATTGATAGTATCAGGTTTTTCTGTAACTTGAGTACATAGAGGTTTAGCAAGTGGGTCATTTAAAGAGACTTTAGACTCTTTTTTGATTACGATAATTTTAGGTTTGATCTTTATGTATTTTCAATTTAAAGAATATTATGGTGCTACCTTTAATTTACAAGATGGTATATATGCATCTACTTTTTACATGTTAACAGGATTGCATGGGTGTCATGTTATGGTTGGTATTTTTTTTTTATTGGTATCAATGCTTTCTTTATTGAGAGGTCATTATATTAGAACTCATTATTTGCGTTTAATTTTTGCTATTTGATATTGACATTTTGTAGATATAGTTTGAATATTTTTATTTTTAGGTCTCTATTGTTGGGGTAGCTGGTAATGTCACAAGTAGATATTTTTAATTATACTACAATATTAATATGGTTTTTTATTTTATTTATGTTATTTTATTTTATCATTTATGTTTGAACATTGCCAACTTTATATAAAGTAATAAAAGTAAGATATTTTTTTGTGACTTCTTATAAAAATTTATTTTACAATATAAGTAAATATGTATATTTACTTAATGGTTTTAAATTAAATTTAAAATTTGATTTAAGATCTGTTTCGTTTTTGAAACAGATCTCATGGTGGATATAATTGAAATTTAATGGGGTTACATCTGTGGTTTAACGATTTTAAATTATGAATAGTTCGTAATTTTTTGTTTGTAAGTTTTTGTGCAAATGTACAATATTATTTTAATATAAATATATATGGGATAATTTTAGTTTTAGTAGATGTGCATTTGGAAAAAATGGAAGAAGTGGCGGATTGCGAATTTGATAGAATTATAGAAAAAATTATAGAAGGTGATGCGACAATAAAAAGTGATGAAGAAAAATATGAGAGTTTAGAGGATGAAGGAACCTTTGAAAATATTAAAGAAAGTAGTTTATATGAAGAGATTGAAATGTTTTTCAATGAATATGTAGAGCTTTACAGAAGGCGAGAGCATGTAATTAAAATTAAAAGCATATATAAATATTGATCATATAAAATTTGAAATTTGATATATATACCAGGGTGGTATCAGTATAGTAATTTATATTTTTTTGATTATAGATGATTACAGCCGAATAGGAGAAGGAATCATTGATATGTCAAGTGTAAGTATAGAGTAGGTAAGTTTAGATTTACAATTGGTAAGCGTTCGTTTTGAAATTGCAAATGAAATAAAAAATTTTTAGAATATATGTTTTGATCTGGTTTTTTTGTTGTTGTTTGTATTTGGTTTTCTAGGTGGAATATATCTAGGAAGTGAGATATAGTAGAGGGGTTCTTTGATTACTTCGTTTTTTATATATGTTTTAATTTCATATTTTTTTGTTTTGGTTTTGTTTTAGGGGGCCATTTAAGCGTGATATTCGCTTTATTGGTGGTACTTTATAATAGAAGATAATAATATGGAAAAATCTATTAGAGATATTTTTTTAGTTAGAGAGGATTTAAACTTAAATACTATAGTTAGTAATTTTGGAGTAGACCCTAGAGATGTGGGTATAGTTGTAGCTATCAATGATGGGATAGTTTATATAATAGGGTTAGAAAATGTAACATATGGGGAAGTCGTTACTATTCATGTGGATAGCCTAGTAAAAGAAAAAGCATTGGTATTGAATTTAGATATAGGTTTAGTAAGTGCTGTAGTTTTAACTAATGAAGCAAATGTGAGACCAGGTCTGTTCGTTACACGAGATTATACACCGATGTCGATCCCTGCAGGTGAGTACCAAATGGGTAGGGTATTGAATCCATTAGGTAATTTTATAGATGATATTCAAGTAAAAAAAGAAAGAGATCAAGAGTGATTAGGTGGTGCAGAAAGGATGCTAATTGAAGAAAGGGCAGCTTCAATTATAGCTAGGGAATCAGTAACAGAGCCTATGGAAACAGGTATTAAAATAATAGATTGTTTAGTGCCTATAGGTTGTGGTCAAAGGGAATTAATAATAGGTGATGCTAAAACAGGTAAAACATCTATAGCAATAGATGCTATATTGAATCAAAGTGGAAAAGATACAATTTGTATTTATGTGGCTATAGGGCAAAAAAAATCATCTATAGCAAGAACTGTAAATACGTTAATGAATTTAGGGGCTATGGGGTATACTATAGTAGTAGTAGCATCTGCTTCAGATCCTGCTTCTTTGCAATATTTAGCACCTTATGCAGGTTGTGCTATAGGTGAATATTTTATGAATTTAGGGTTAAATGCATTGATAATTTACGACGATTTAAGTAAACATGCTGTATCTTATAGACAATTATCTCTATTGTTGAGAAGACCTCCAGGTAGAGAAGGTTATCCGGGAGACGTCTTTTATTTACATTCAAGATTATTAGAAAGAGCAGCTAATTTAAAAGATAATGGATCTTTAACAGCATTACCTATTATAGAAACTATACAAGGGGATGTGTCAGCTTATATACCTACTAATGTAATATCAATTACTGATGGTCAAATATTTTTAGAAATGGATCTATTTATGAGAGGTATTAGACCTGCAGTTAGTCCAGGATTATCTGTAAGTAGAGTAGGATCTGCAGCACAGAATAAGGTGTTAAAAAAAATGGCAGGTAGTTTGAAATTGGAGTTAGCACAATATAGGGAGGTCGAAGATTTTACAAAATTAGGTTTTGTGTTAGATGACGTTACAAAAAGATTGGTAATAAGAGGTGAACGATTAACTAGAGTGTTGATACAAGATCGTAATACTCCTATTAATATAACTGATCAAACAGTATTTTTGTATGCTGTTTTGAATGAGTTATTAAATGAAGTACCTTTAGATTTAATTAATGCTTTTGAAAGGGAGTTTTATAAATTTTATAGAACTACAGTATTTTATGAGCCTTTAAGTGATCTTTTGAAGGATGAATTAGATATAGACCTTATAGAATACGTTATAATAAGTTTTAAAGAGGAATTTTTATTAAATAAAGATATGTATGTATCAGCCTCAATTTAAGGCTGTATACATAATAATAATAATAACAATATTATTATTATTATGTGCTAGTAAAATAGTGTTATTGGTTTTTCTTCTTTTTTTTTACGGGGAAATGTTTGAACTAATGTTTTCATGTAAAAATGATTGGGAGAAAAATTACTCTTTGGAAGAAGATGATGATCTCGAGGATTATTCATATTATGATGTCTCGATGTTATATATAACAGATGAGGTGGTTTCACAATGGGAGCCTTATGAGATGGAAATAGATGAGGAAGATGAGGATGGTCAACTCAAAGGTATGGAGGCTTTGGATTATGAGTTGGATTGGGATCATCCTAGTATAAATGTTCCAAAAAAGATAGCTTGGATGGAAGCAGAAAATGAAATCCATTTGAATTTTTGTTTTGATTTATATATAGATAGAACTTTAATTAAGTCAAACTATAAATTTAATAGATTGGAACCTGATTTAAAACATTTAGTGGGATTGAGTAGTGTTGTGCGCAATCCTAAAGTTTTGTAGTTTTTTTTTTTGAATAGATTTATAGGCCTATTATCTTCAACAAATCATAAGGATATAGGTATCTTATATTTAATGTTTGGATTAGTAGCCGGATTAATAGGAACAATATTTTCTATTCTTATTAGGATAGAGTTGGCCTATCCTGGTGAACATCTTTTTGGTGGTGATGGTCAATTATACAACGTGATAGTGACCTCACACGCATTTATAATGATCTTTTTCATGGTGATGCCAGCGATGATTGGAGGTTTCGGTAATTGTTTAATACCACTTCTAATAGGGGCGCCAGATATGGCATTTCCAAGATTAAATGCGTTAAGTTTTTGGTTATTACCTCCATCATTTTTATTATTGTTATTATCTACGTTAGTAGAAGTAGGTGCAGGTACCGGATGAACAGTATACCCTCCATTGAGTGGCATAAATGCTCATTCAGGTGGAGCTGTTGATTTTGCTATATTTAGCTTACATATAGCAGGTTTATCATCGATTTTAGGGGCTATAAATTTTATAGTTACTATACTAAATATGAGGGTACCGGGGTATAGAATGCATAGGGTACCT
>Ga0335074_10006366_pt1 | contig 16381 bp, 14 predicted proteins | sample Lox_Sample_23_FD_206715 | JGI IMG/M metagenome (GOLD analysis project Ga0335074, IMG submission 206715) | Soil microbial communities from Loxahatchee National Wildlife Refuge, Florida, United States - Lox_Sample_2.3 | ecosystem: Environmental > Terrestrial > Soil > Wetlands | place: USA...
CGGCCTGGGCCGGCCCGTGATCGGCTTTTACGTGTCAACCCGCTCGCGCAGGTCCCGACCCTCCTTCTGCCCGACGGCACCGCGATGACCGAGAGTGCGGCGATCGCGCTGCTGCTCGCCGAGCGTCATCCGCAGGCGGGGCTCTCGCCTGGGCCCGGAACACCTCTCAGGTCCATGTTCCTGCGGCGGCTCATTTGGATCACGGCCAACGTGTATCCCACCTTCACGTACGGGGACTATCCCGAGCGCTGGGTGCACGCGGAAGCGCAGTCTCTGAAGAGTGCGACCGATGCTTTTCGCGAACGGCTCTGGCGCGAGTTTGAGGCCGACGTGCGCGAGGGCGGATGGGCACTCGGGCCGCACTTCTCCACCCTCGATGTCTACATCGCCGTCATGACGCACTGGAGGCCCGGACGCGCCTGGTTTGCGGCGCACTGTCCGCGCCTACACTCGATTGCCGTCCGCTCTGATGCGCACCCGGTGCTCGGCGCAGTCCTGCGGGGGAATTTCCCGCTGTCGTAAGAATCCTGCGACCCGGCGCTCGCGATAACCACGCCGATGAGATCGTCTGCTTTCCGAACACCGGCAAGGCCCGCGTCCGCGCAACCGGCAAGAGCGTCCCAATCGAAAGCGTCTGATCAATTGGGTGGAAACTGATCCGGCGAATTGTGGCGGCTCGTGACCACCAGTAGGTTCGCGGCACACCGCACGCAGACATCAACGGGAACCTTTGTCAGCCAGACGGTGGCTGGCCAGTGAAAACCGCTAGTTGAGCGGCGAAAGCGCGCTTGAAAGCGGGCCGTGCTTCGGCGCGGGCGACATAGGCAGACAGGTTTTGATATTCATCCAGCAAGCCCGATGGTTTCAGTCTCTGCAGCACGTGCACCATCATCAAGTCGCCCGCGCTGAACGCACCATCGAGCCAATTAGCATTGCCGAGGCGAACGGACAGTTGCTTCAGCCGGTTGCGGACGCGATCCTTGACAAGAGGGAGGCGCTCCGTGCTCCAGGGCCTGTCGCCCTCAAGCAGTTTGGCCGTTGAAAGCTCGAGGATCGGTGGCTCCACCGTGTTGACCGCCGCAAACATCCAGGTGATCGCGCGCGCGCGGCCGTCGGCGTCGTCCGGCAGAAGACCCGCATGATGGTTGGCTATATGGAGGATGATCGACCCGGTCTCGAACAGGGTGAGATCGCCTTCTTGATAGGTCGGAATTTGCCCAAACGGATGCAGCGCGAGATGCGTGGGTTCTTTCATCTCGGCGAAGGAAAGAAGACGGACCCTGTAGGGTTGGCCCACCTCTTCAAGAGCCCAGCGAACGCGCGTGTCACGCGCCAGTCCCTGGCCGCGATCAGGGGAGGCTGCAAAAGCCGTGATGGTAGGGGTCATTTAAATACTCCGTATTATTGATGACGCCATCGTGCATCGAATGATAATCCTCTGACCGGCCCCTCCGCCCGCGAGGCGTTACCCTCGCGGGTGCTAACTCCGACGCCGTAATTGACATCCGTGCGCACATGTCCGTTCGCATCGCCGCTCGCTGCTGGAGGTGGTCCCGTACCACCTATCCTGCGGCGCTTTGCCAAAAAGGAATGAACCTTTGAAAAACCATCTGCGCCGCGAACGGATAAGCTCGATCTCCTTGCGCACAGCCCGATGCGCCAGCAGCGTCGGGGAGTGCCGGGCTTCCCATACGTAACGGGCTACTGTACGGTACTCGACTGGTAGTCGTTGCTTGAGCGCATCCCGTGCGACGGCCCTGATCTAACGGCCTGTCTCTGAATCTCCGTCAAGGAGTCGCTTCATGAAACGAACCCTCCTCGCCCTTATGGCGCTCTCGGTCGCGGCAGTTTGCCACGCTCAGGGAGAGCCCGGACCACTTCTGCTCCAGCAGCCGACGATGAATCGCACGCAAATCGTGTTCGTCTACGGCGGGGAGCTCTGGAGCGTCAGCCGCAACGGCGGCGGCGCCACCCGTTTGACGACCGGCGTCGGCATCCAGTCGGACCCGCATTTCTCACCCGACGGGAAGTGGATCGCCTTCACGGGAAACTATGGCGGGAACCCCGATGTGTATATCGTTCCGGCGGACGGCGGGATACCGCGGCGCCTGACGTACCACCCCGCCTTCGATCAGGCGATCGGCTGGACGCCGGACGGCACGCGCGTGCTGTTCGCCTCAAACCGTGACGCCTTCGCGAGCGGCGTCACTAATCTCTACACCGTTTCTGTGACGGGTGGTCTGCCGGAGAGGCTGCCATTCCCCCTTGCCTTCGAGGGCGCGTACTCACCGGATGGAGCCGAGATCGCCTACCGCCCCGTGCCCTTCGCTTTCGGCACTTGGTCGCATTACCGCGGCGGTACCGAGACGAAGATCTGGCTCGCGAAGCTCTCGGACTCGAACTACGAGGAGATCCCGCGCGGGGACTGGAACGAGTTCGACCCTATGTGGCTCGACGGGAAGATCTACTACCTCTCGGATGAGAAGGGGCCGTTTACGCTTTACGAGTACGACCCGTCGACGAAGGAATCGCGGCAGGTGCTGCCGAACGATGGTCTGCCGATAAAGCAGGCTTCGGCGGGGCCCGATGCGATCGTTTACTCCCAGTTCGGGTCGATCCACATCTTCGATCCGTCGAGCGGCCGCGAGCATGCCGTGAGTATCAGCGTCGCCGGCGATTTCCCGCAGCTTCTGCCCCACTTCGATAGCGTGCAGAACCATATTTTATCCGCGGGCATTTCGCCGACGGGCATGCGCGCGGTCTTCGAGGCGCATGGGGAGATACTCACTGTGCCAGCAGAGCACGGTGACATCCGTAACATCACGAATTCGCCGGGGGTCGCAGACCGCTATCCGGCGTGGTCGCCTGACGGTAAATCGATCGCCTATTTCTCCGACGAGTCGGGCGAATATGCGCTCCAGATCCGCAACCAGAGCGGCCTCGGATCGGTGCGCAAGTTTAATCTCGGGTCGCCGCCGTCATTCTTCTATAACCCGCGATGGTCTCCGGACAGTAAGAAGATCGCATACACCGACAAGCGCCTCAACGTCTGGTACATCGATCTTTCGAAGGGCACACCGGTCAGGATCGACGCGGACGTCTACGAGACACCTCAGCGAACTCTCTCGCCTTCCTGGTCTCCTGACAGCGAATGGATCGCGTACACCAAGCTCCTCCGCAATCACATGCGGGCGGTTTTCGTGTACTCGCTCGCCACGCGTAAGAGCACCCAGATTACCGATGGCCTAAGCGATGCGCGCTCGGCCGTCTGGGACAGGAACGGCAAGTGGCTTTACTTCACCGCAAGCACGGACGTGGGACCGACGACGGCCTGGCTCGATATGTCATCCGAGGACCACACCGTGACCCGCAACGTGTATCTCGTCGTGCTCTCAAAGGATGAGCCCTCGCCCATAGCGCCACAGAGCGACGAGGAGGGCCAGCCCGAGTCAGCGTCATCCGGCTCTGCGCCTGCGGACGAGAAATTGCCCAAGGCCGGAACCGCGGACAAAAGCAAACCTAAAGGCACGGGGGCTGTGTCAGCGGCCCCGCAGGCACCGAAGGTCAAGATCGACTTTGCCAACATCGACCAGCGCATCCTCGCGCTACCGATCCTGGCGAAGAACTACCTTGAGATTCAGGCCGGAAAGTCAGGCGAACTTTTCCTGATCGATTTGCCCGCGGGAGAGGACGAGGGTGATGTGCCGCCACCGTTGCGCTCGCCGCTTGTGGTGACGAAGTTCGACATGAAGACCCGCAAGACGACCACAGTCATCTCGGGCGTACAGGGGTTTGCCGTCTCGTTTAACGGTGAGAAGGCCCTCGTTGTCGCACGCCGGCAATGGAGCATTGCCCCCACGGCGGGTCCCATCAGACCCGGGGACGGCGCGCTCAAGATGGCCGACATGAAGGTCTATGTCGATCCGGCGGCTGAGTGGAAGCAGATGTACGACGAGGTCTGGCGCATCGAGAGAGACTTCTTCTACGCGCCGAACTTTAACGGTCTCAACCTTGCGAAGACCGAGGCGGAGTACGCAAAGTACCTGCCCGGTCTCGCAAGTCGCGAGGACGAAAATTACCTCTTCAACCAAATGCTGAGTGATTTCAACGTCGGCCATATGTACGTGTCTGGTGGAGAGGTGCCCACCGTGCCGCCGGTAGTTGTCGGGCTGCTCGGCGCGGACTACCGCATCGAGAACGGCCATTACCGCATCGTGCGGGTCTTAAGCGGGGAGAACTGGAATCCGCGCCTGCGCGCTCCGCTCACCCAGCCGGGAGTCAACGTCGTCGCAGGCGACTACCTACTTGCCGTTGACGGCCGCGAGTTACGGGCTTCGGACAACGTGTACGGCTACTTCCTCGATAAGGCGAACAAGCAGGTCGTGCTTCGCGTGGGGCCTAACGCAGACGGCAGCGGTGCACACGACGTGACCGTAATGACGGTTCCTGAAGAACTCAACCTCCGCCACCGCGACTGGCTGGTGCACAACATGCAAGTGGTCGACCAGCTGAGCGGAGGCAAGCTCGCGTACGTCTATCTGCCAAATACCGCTGAGGCCGGTTATGAAAGCTTCAACCGGTATTATATGGCGCAGGTTGGCAAGCAGGGGGCCGTCATCGACGAACGGTTCAACGGCGGAGGGCAGATTGCCAACTACATGATCGAGACGATGCAGCGCAAGCTCACAAGCTACTGGTACACGCGCGAAGGCGCAGTGTTCACCTCGCCGCTCGATGCGATTTTAGGCCCCAAGGTAATGATCACCAATCAGTTCGCAGGCTCAGGAGGGGACTGGCTGCCTTGGGCGTTCAAATCGGTTGGCCTCGGGCCGACCATCGGAGAGAAGACATGGGGAGGACTAATTGGAATCTACGACTATCCCCAGCTCATCGACGGCGGGTCCGTGACGGCACCGCGCGTCGCGTTCTTCAATCCGAACGGGACTTGGGACGTCGAGAACCACGGCGTGCCGCCGGATGTGCCCATCGTGCTCGATCCGCACGCCTGGCGCGAAGGCCACGACGTGCAGCTCGAGAAGGCGGTCTCAGTCGCACTCGATGAGCTCGCGCGCCACCCGCTGCCGGCGCCGCACGTGCCGGCGTTCCCCGATTACTCGAAGTACGCGCGCTAGCGTGCAGCAGCTCAGCTGGCTCAGTGAGTCGGGAGTTCCGGCCTCGGTGGGCCCGGGGCGCGATCCGCGAAGCGGTGGGCAATACCGAGCGCTTCGATTGGCTGCAGCAGCTCTGGAACAGGGTTCGATGAGAATGACGTGCCACCAACCGTGACCCGAGACAGACACTAATGAGGGCGCGGTGTCAGGAAGCAGCACCCATCGTCCACGGTCCAAATAGTCGGCGCGGACATGCGTCGCGATCTCGGAAGCCGACGAAACATCGGTGCCGGTTGCAATGCCTTGAATGGCAGAAAGCACCGCGGCGTCAGTAACTTACGAGTATTAAGCCGCACAGATCAAAGGCTTGCAAAAGTGCCTGGTTTCCAGCGCGGTCCGCAGCAGCGGACGATTCAACGAGGCCGCAGCTGCTTTTTGTCTTGCAAACCAAAACTGAATAATATGCTGACTTCGCGGCGTTTCGGGGGAAATGGCCGCTCACCCGGCAGGAGGGTAGATCCATGAATATGCTAAAGCACGCGGCCATGGCAATGCTGCTGGCGTTGGGTACCGTGGGCCTCGCCGCGGCCCATCATGCGGCTAACTCACAGTTCGATGGGAACAAAAATATCGTATTCACGGGCGTGCTGGAGAGGGTGTATCTGGGCAACCCGCATGGCTACCTATACTTCACCCGCATGGTCAACGGTCAGCAGGAAAACTGGACCTTTGAGACCGAAGCGATATTGGCGCTGCGTCGGGCCGGTTTATCGGCTCGCAGGGACTTGCCGATAGGAAGCACCTATTCGCTTGTCTACTCCCCCGCCCTCGACGGGTCGAAAGCCGGTCTGATGCATGCCATAAAGCTCTCGAGCGGGCGCGTCATTGCCTTCTCGGTGAAGGACAACGTGGATGCCTCCGACGCGCTGCTGAATGAGCGACTGCTGAAGGGCGCAACAAGCAGCCAGCAGTAATAGCGGGATGAGCGGATAGGGCACACCAGCGCACCGGGTCATGAGCCCGGGCCGCTGCGCCAACCGGCGATACCAGAGTGTCCAGACGATCGAGGCGATCGTCACAACGCCCATCATGATCGGCTCCTGCGAACGCTCATCAAACACCGCGCGCCTGCGCACATCCTTCTACCCGCGGATCACCACCGAGAAAAAACGCGAGCAAGCTCGTGGCTATCCCCGACAGAACTATCACTGTCACGGGGTTGAGCTCGCGCTGGGCGTGTCGCATTCAGCGGCTCTTCGATACTAAAGACCATAGTTGCTCGGGTATGGTTGCATCACGGCGCAATCTCGTGTTACGCTTTGCGCAACCTGTAGGTTGCCTTATGAACCAGAACACTCCGGACCGTATCGAAAAGAGAATGCTCCTGCATGCGTCTCGTGAGCGCGTCTGGCGCGCCATCAGCGATGCGAAGCAGTTCGGCAGTTGGTTCGGAGTCGAGTTCGATGGTGAGTTTGTAGCTGGGACTCGGCTCAGCGGGCGGATCGCGCCAACGAAGGTCGATCCCGAGGTCGCCAAGCTGCAGCAGCCTTACCTCGGCTTCCCGTTCGAATTCCACATCGACCGGATTGAGCCGTTGAGTCTCTTCTCCTTTCGCTGGCATCCGAGTGCGGTCGATCGCAATGCAGACTACTCCTCCGAGCCGATGACGCTCGTGGAGTTCAGGCTGGAAGAAGCAGCGCAGGGTACGCTGCTGACGATCACGGAATCCGGTTTCGATCGCATCCCACTTGAGCGCCGGGCCAGGGCATTCACGAGCAACGAGGGGGGCTGGACACATCAGTTGAAACTTATCGAGAAGTATCTCGATCAGTCCTCCTGATGAGGCGCGCATCGCCAACCGCCGCTCGGAAGCTCGCCGGTGCGGCGCCGATGTTCGCCGCACTCGGGGATCCAGCGCGCCTTCGGATCGTCAACAAGCTGTGTGAGGTCGGTCCCCTGTCGATCGTCCGGCTCACGCAGGGCGCGAACATCTCACGCCAGGCAATCACCAAGCATCTGCACATGCTGTCGGACGCCGGTCTGGTCCGCAACGAGCGCAGCGGTCGCGAAAATCTGTGGCAGCTCGAGCCTCGGAGACTTGCTGAAGCTCAGCGATATCTGGGCCAGATCTCCGCGCGGTGGGATGAGGCTCTCGGTAGACTGAAGGCACTCGTAGAGCGCGACGACGGGTGATAAGTCCGCAACCGATGGCAAGACGGGCGGCTCTCTGGTAATCGTCTGTGTCAGTTTGCGACAGCTTCAAACATCCTTGAGACGGACACCGTGGCCGGCGCGAATACTTGCGCGAGCGTCCGCGATGCGCTGCAGGAAGCGCGGATCATTCTCGAGTCGATACTCGAGCCAGTCATCCTCTGATTCAAAACCAATGAGTACACCGGCAGGTTTGCCGTGTCGGGTAATGATGATCTCGCGCGCTGCGGCCTCTCTGAGGTAACGCGACAGATCATCCTTCACTTCGGCGAGGGGGACTTCTTTGGTTCCGACGGTACCAGCGGGTTTCCGAACTGTGCGAGCCATTTGTCGGCCGGCCGGAGGAGGCATTTGGGGGCGCCGACCGTCCGGTCCTGGCCGCAAGACTCCTGCGCGGCCGAATGGTCAAGGTCTGCAACATGGCGCGTGGCGTTATTCACGATTGATTTACGCCTATCATGGGCGCGACAGTAGCGGTCGTTCTCGACCTGGGTAGATCGACTCGCCACGACGGGCCGCGATCCGGGATGCTGCGAAGGGCTTTCCCATGAGGTTGAATCGACGCGCGCTTCTGCTTGCAGTGCCGGGTTTGGCCGCCTGGCCGGTGCTCGCGCGGGAGGTGCCGGCGGCGCTGATAGCCTACGAGCGCGCTACCGGCGGGCGAATTGGGCTCTACGCCGAAAATCTGGCGACGGGCCTGAGGATCTCCTGGCGCGCGAACGAGCGCTTCGTCATGTGCAGCACTTTCAAAGCGTCGCTTGCCGCGATGGTCCTGGCGCGTGCCGATCATGGCCAGGACCAGCTGCAACAGATGATTGCCTACGGTCCTGGGGACGTGCCTGACTGGTGGGCGCCTGTTGCCAGGAAGAACCTGTCCAAGGGAGTCATGTCGGTGACCGATATGTGCGAAGCGGCCATCGAGTACAGCGACAACACCTGCGCAAACCTGTTGCTGGCCAGGGTCGGCGGTCCGCTCGCTCTGACAGCCTTCTGGCGCTCAATCGGCGATGCGGTCACGCGGTTGGATCACATCGAGCCGATTCTGAACCGCTCGCCCCCGGGCGACCCGCATGACACGACCACGCCCGCCGCCATGGCAGCCGACCTGCGCCGCCTGTTGCTGGGAAATGTTCTGTCGCCCCGTTCGCGCGCACGGCTCACCGGCTGGATGGTGGACTGCAGGACGGGAGACGAGCGGCTGCGCGGCGGTATTCCAAAGGCCTGGAGGATCGCCGACAAGACGGGCAACAACGGTAAAGATGCGTCCGGCGACATTGCGGTGGCGTGGCCTAGGCCGGACGTGCCCATAGTGATCTGCGCCTACACGCAAGGCGGCACACCTACCGCCGCCCGCGTGACGAGCGTTTTCGCTGACATCGGTCGGATGGTCGGCCGGCAACTCGGCTGACCCTCGAATCTCGCGCAGCCTGCATGCACGGTGCGCGAGCACTTGCCGCAACTTTTCCTTGCCAAGCGCCATGCGTACCGTCCGACGAGGGTGACGACATTGCGCCACTGACTTGAAATCCGACGCCCCGCACTCATCTATAATGCGCAGCGTTGAGTCCGTTCTGGACTCGAGAAAGTCTAACAAGTGTTATATAATTATCTGATTAATAAAGAAAACTGGTGCCCAGGAGAGGACTCGAACCTCCACGGGTCGCCCCGCTAGTACCTGAAACTAGTGCGTCTACCAATTCCGCCACCTGGGCAAACGGTGGGCGGCGCAATTTACGGAAGGGGTCGGGGGCTGTCAATTCACGCCGCGCTGATGCGCGCGTGCGGCGCCGCGGCCCCGCGGCCCCGTGTGCAGCCGATGCGGGATGAACGGCAGCCGCGCGCGGTTGCGTTAGGATCGCGCACGCGCTTGCGGTGCCGGGGGTTGAGCCGACTGGCCAGCTCGCGCGGCACCCAGCCGGCGCTCACCGGGCAACCGATCCGCGGTCGACACGATACGGGGGCCGTCGAGATGATTCATGGAGACTCTGTTTGAAACGTAAGCGCGAACCGACCACCCCCGCCCGATCGCGGCATGCGGGTACCGCGAGGCGAGCGGCGAGCGCCGCGCGAGCGCCGCAGTTCGGCGCACGCGGCCGGCACGATGAGCACGGCCGGCACGATGAGCGTGCCCGCCCCGGCGCGGGGCGCGCCGGTGCAGGGCGCCAGGGTGGCCGGCCACCGACGCCGGTGGAAGGGATACTGTCCGTGCACCGGGCGGGCTACGGCTTCGTGCGCAGCGACGCGCTGGCGGAGTCGGTGTTCCTGCCCCCGGGCGAGATGCGCGGCCTGATGCATGGGGATCGGGTGCGCGTCGCGGTACGCACCGATGCGCAGGGGCGCTACGCGGGGGAGCTGCTCGAGGTGCTCGAGCGCGGCGTGCAGGGCTTCCTGGGAATCCTGGAGGCGGCGCATCGCAGCCTGGTGGTGCGCGCGGCTGATCGGCGTCTGGGGTTCACCTGCCGGGTGGTCGCAAACCCCGGCGGCGCCCGTGCGGGCGACTGGGTCATCGCGCGGCTGACGCGCTATCCGCGCGACGGCGAGCCAGGGGAGGCTCGCATCGAGCGGCTGCTGGACCCGGAGCGGCCGGTGGAGATGGCGAGCGAGGCGGCGGTTGCGCGTTTCGGCCTGCCGGTGGACTTCTCGAGCGAGGCGCTGCAGGAGGCGCAGCGCTGCGGCCATGTGGTCGATGCGGCCGAGGCGGCACGGCGCGTGGACCTGCGCGCGCTGCCGCTGGTCACGATCGACGGCGAGGACGCCAAGGATTTCGACGATGCGGTGTACGCGGAGCGGCTGACGGATGGGGGCTGGCGTCTGCTGGTGGCCATCGCCGATGTCAGCCACTACGTGCAGCCCGGCAGTGCGCTCGATCGGGAGGCGTTCGCGCGCGGCACCTCGGTGTACTTTCCGACGCGCGTGCTGCCGATGCTGCCGACGGCGCTGTCCAACCACCTGTGCTCGCTGGAGCCACAGGTCGAGCGCCTGTGCATGGTCGCCGATATGCGCATCTCCCGGCGCGGCGCACTCGCGGACAGCCGCTTCTACGCGGCGGTGATGCGCTCGGCGGCGCGCCTCACCTACACACTGGCCCATGAGGCGTTGTTCGAGGGCTCCGCCGCGGCGCGTGCGCGACTCGGCGCGACGCTGGTCGAGGCGCTGGCGCCGCTGCCGGAGCTGTACCGCGCGCTGGCGGCGGCGCGTCGGCGCCGCGGTGCGCTCGACTTCGACGCTCCCGAGACACGCTTCGTGCTCGAGGGCGGCGAGCTCGTGAGCTCGGTGCTCTTTGCGACGCGCAACGAAGCGCACCGTCTCATCGAGGAGTGCATGATCGCCGCGAACATCGCGGTCGCGCGCGCGCTGCGCGCGGCGGATCTGCCGGCGCTGCTGCGGGTGCATGCGCCGCCGGAGGACAAGAAGCTCGAGCAGCTGCGCGCCACGCTGCGCGTGCTCGGCATCGAGCTGCAGCTGCCGGAGCCGGTGCATGCGCGCGACCTGGGGGCGATCGCCGGGCGCGTGCGCGATGCGCAGATGCGCCCGTTCGTCGAGTCACTGGTGGTGCGCTCGATGGCCCAGGCGCTGTATCAGCCCGAGAACATCGGGCACTTCGGCCTGGCGCTGAGCGACTACGCGCACTTCACTTCGCCGATCCGCCGCTACCCGGACCTGATGGTGCATCGGGCGCTGCGCGGACTGATCGGGCTCGCCGCGCCCGCATCGCTGCCGGGGGCCGAGCAGCTCGCGCGCGATGGCGCGGAGCTGTCGCGCCTCGAGCGGCGCGCCGACGAGGCGGCGCGCTTCGTCGGCACCTTTCTGAAATGCGTGTACCTGCGGGACCGGGTGGGACAGACGTTCGACGGATTGATCACCAGCGTCATGGAATTCGGCTGCTTCGTGCAGCTGCTGGACGTCGGCGTCGATGGGCTGCTGCCGCTCGCCGCGCTGCGCGACGACGACTACCAGATGGCGAGGGACGGGGCTCAGTGGCTGGGCAGGCGCAGCGGGCGACGGCTCGCGCCGGGTGTGCGGCTGCGCGTCACGGTGGCGGCGGCGAAGCCGGTGGAGGGGCAGGTCGACCTTGAACTCGCAGCGCAGTGACGCGGCGCGTCCCGGCGCATCGCGCGGCGATGCGTCGCACACCGAGCTGGTCTACGGAGTGCACGCGGTGCGCGCGCTGCTGACCCGGCATCCGCAGCGCGTGCTGCGGGTGCTGCTGCAGCGTGGCCGCCAGGACGCACGCGCGCAGGAGATCGAGCGCGCGGCGCGCGCGGGCGGCTGCGCGCTCGAGCGCATCGACGCCGAGCGTCTGGCGCAGCGTCTGGGGGACGTGGTGCACCAGGGCGTGGTGGCCGAGGTGCAGGCGCTCGCCCCCTGGGACGAGGAGCAGCTGCTGGCGGCGGTCGTGCCGGCTCCGGGGGCGCTGCTGCTGGCGCTCGACGGGGTGCAGGATCCGCACAATCTCGGCGCCTGCGTGCGCACCGCCGATGCCTGCGCGGCCATGGCGGTGGTGATCCCGCGCGACCGCGCGGCGCCGTTGAATGCCACGGCGCGCAAGGCCGCGGCCGGGGCGGCCGAGAGCACCCCGGTGGCGGTGGTCACCAATCTGGCGCGCACGCTGCGGCTGCTGAAGGAGGCGGGCCTGTGGATCGTGGGCGCCGCAGCCGATGCGCAGCAGCAGGCCCGCGACATCGATCTGACGGGGGGGCGCGTGCTGGTGGTCGGCGCCGAGGGTTCGGGCCTGCGGCAGCTGACGCGGCGGCACTGCGACTGGTTGGTGCGCCTGCCCAGCCTGGGCGCGGTCGAGAGCCTCAACGTATCGGTGGCGGCGGGAATGCTGCTCTATGAAGCGTTGCGGCAGCGTCAGGCGCGCTGACGGGGAAGGGCGGGCGCGTCGGCGCACCGTTGCCGGTGCACGGTTGCCGGCGAGCTGTTGCCTTGACAACTGTTGCACTAGCAATTAGATTATGCCCGACTGGAGCACGCGATGGACGACGTTTACGATCCCAGGACCATCGACCTGCGCAACTGCATCGGTCCGCTCACCGGAAGGGTGCGTGCGGCGCTGAAGGGCGCGATCGACGAGGCGCTGGCGCACGATGAGCACACTGCCTCCTACGAGGTGTCGGCGGCGCAGTTCCTGATCCTCTCGACCCTGCACAGCGAAGGCGGCGAGTCCGCCTGCGAGCTGTGCAAGCTGATGGACTACGACCGTGGCGCGATGAGCCGCATGATCGACCGGCTCGAGCACAAGGGACTCGTGCGTCGTGTGCGCCGCTCCGACGAGCGCCGCATGATCGCGCTGCGGATCACGCGCGAGGGAGAGGTGGTGCTGCCGAAGATGCAGGTGTGCGTCGTGCGGGTGCTGAACCGCTTCGTGCGCGGTATTTCCAGGTCGGAGGTACGTCAGGCGGAGAGCGTGCTGCGGCGCATGCTCGTCAACGGCGGCGCAGCGGCGGGCTGATTTTTTTTGGGAACACAGTTGTCAAGGCATCAATTGTCAGAGCAGCAGAGAGCAGGCGGGGCGGATCGCCCCACAGGTTTCTCGAGGAGGATCGCGATCATGTCGCACCAGCAGAGCCATCCGCAGAGCAGTGCGCAGGTCCATACGCCGTCGCTGCCGGTCACCGACTATCGCGCGGCCATCGCCGGAGCGGTCGAGTGGCTCGGCGAGCGCTATCTGCTGGCGAAGCCGATCAACGCGGTGCGCAACCCGACCCCGCCCGCGTGGCGCGCGGATCCGGCCTTCCGCAGGAGGTATTTGCGATGGTTGCAGGCATCCTCGTCATTGCGGGGGTCCTAGTGCTGATGGGCCTGTTCTCCTCCGACGGCGACGGCCACTGAGGCTGAACGGGCTGAAGGGGCTGAACGGGCTGAAGGGGGCCGAGCAGGCCGAGCGGACCCGGCCGGTCGGGCGGCGCGGGCCGGCGCGACCCGGCGCAGCCCGCCCCGGCGCGGCGCACAGGGGACGATTGCGGGCCGAGCGGGCGTTCCTGTATCCTTGCGAGCCTTTTTTGGCACCCCGGCGCGAGCGACTGGATTATGATGCGCCGGTCTCCTTGCCGCACCGCTACGAGCCTCGGGCGGGCGGCCTTACCCCATGAGGAGGATGCATGAGGCACTACGAGATCGTCTTTCTGGTCCATCCGGATCAGAGCGAGCAGGTCCCGGCCATGATCGAGCGCTACCGGGGCATGATCGCGACCGGCGGCGGCAAGGTGCATCGGCTCGAGGATTGGGGCCGCCGCCAGCTGGCCTATCCCATCGCCAAGGTGCACAAGGCGCACTACGTGCTGCTGAACGTCGAGTGCGACCAGCACACGCTCACCGAGCTGACCGGCGCGTTTCGCTTCAGCGACGCGGTGCTGCGTCACCTGGTCACGAGCGTCGAGTCGGCGATCACCGAGCCCTCGCCGATGGCGAAGTCGGAGGAGGAGGGCGACGGGCATCGCGAGCGCGACGAGGACGAGGATGGGGATGTCGCCGCGGCGGGAGCCTAGGCGGCGGGTCGGCTGAGGGGCGCCGCGGCAAGGCGCACGGCAAACATATCGGAGCAGCGCATGTCCCGTTTCGTTCGACGCAAGAAATTCTGTCGGTTCACCGCCGAGGGCGTGGCGATGATCGACTACAAGGACCTGGCGACGCTGAAGAACTTCATCACCGAGACCGGCAAGATCGTGCCGAGTCGCATCACCGGCACGAAGAGCTTCTATCAGCGCCAGCTCGCCACGGCGATCAAGCGCGCGCGCTTTCTGGCGCTGCTGCCCTACACGGATCAGCACTGAGGCATCCGCCATGGAGCTCATCCTGCTGCAGAAGGTGGCCAACCTCGGCAACATCGGCGATCGTATCCGGGTGAAGTCCGGCTACGCGCGCAATTACCTGCTGCCGCAGGGCAAGGCGACGCTGGTGACGCCCGAGAACGTGGCGCGCTTCGAGGCGCAGCGCGCGGAGCTGGAGCGCAAGGCGCACTCGGATCTGCAGGAGGCGCAGCGGCGCGCCGCGGCGTTGGAGGGCTTCAAGCTCACGGTCAGCGCCAAGGCCGGCACCGAGGGCAAGCTGTTCGGCTCGGTCGGCACCGCCGACATCAGCGAGGCGGCGACCGCCGCGGGCCAGCCGCTGGCGCGCAGCGAGGTGCGGCTGCCCAACGGACCGCTGCGCACTCTCGGGGAGCACGTGGTGCAGCTGCACCTGCATACCGACGTCAACGCACCCTTGACCGTCGTGGTCGCGGCCGAAGAGGGCGCCTGAGAGCCCCGGCGGCCGATGCGGTGATTCCGGCGCCCGCTCGATGAGCACGCCGCTGCGACCGCGCCGCGAGGGCGGATCGGAGGCCGAGGGTCTCACGCCACCCCACTCGGTCGAGGCCGAGCAGTCGGTGCTCGGGGCGCTGCTGATCGATGCGACGGCCTGGGATCAGGTCGCGGACGTGGTCAGTGCCGCGGATTTTTATCGTCCGGATCATCGACTGATCTTCGAGGCGCTGGCGGAGCTGGCCGCGGCCAGTCATCCGGGCGACGTCGTCACCGTCTCCGAGCAGCTCGAGCGGCGCGGACAGCTGGTGCAGGCCGGGGGGCTCGCCTACCTCGGGACGCTGGCGCGCGATACGCCCACGGCGGCCAACGTGCGCGCCTATGCCACCATCGTGCGCGAGCGCGCGATGCTGCGGCGGCTGCTGGAGGCCGGCCGGCGCATCGCCGCCTCGGTGTTCGCCGAGCAGGGGCAGAGTGCGCGCGAGCTGGTCGACGAGGCCGAGCGGCTGGTGTTCGAGATCGCCGAGCAGGGTGCGCGCGGCCGCGACGGCGCGGTACGCGTCAGTGCGCTGCTGCCGCCGCTGATCGACAAGATCGACGAGTGGCACAGCAATCCGGAGAAGCTGCGCGGCCTGGCCACCGGATTCACGGATTTCGACCGGCTGACGGGCGGCCTGCGGCCCGGGGATCTGCTGGTGATCGCCGGCCGCCCGTCGATGGGCAAGACGACGCTCGCGGTCAACATCGCAGAGTTCGCCGCGGTCAATCCCGAGATCCGCGCCTCGGTCGCGATCTTCAGCATGGAGATGCCTTCCGAGCAGCTGGTGACGCGCATGCTGTCCTCGATCGGGCACGTGCCGCTCAACAGTATCCGTAGCGGCCGCATCTCCGACGACGACTGGGTGCGCATCACGGGGGCGACCAGCCAGCTGTCCGAGGCGAAGATCTTCATCGACGAGTCCGCGGGTCTGACGCCCACGGAGCTGCGCGCGCGGGCCCGGCGCATCAAGCGCGAGCACGGGCTCGGCCTGGTGGTGGTCGATTATCTGCAGCTCATGCAGGTGACCGGCAGCAAGGAGAACCGCGCCACCGAGATCGCCGAGATCTCGCGCAGCCTCAAGGCACTCGCCAAGGAGCTGCAGCTGCCGGTGATCGCCCTGTCGCAGCTGAACCGCGGGGTCGAGCAGCGCACCGAGAAGAAGCCGGTGATGTCGGATCTGCGCGAGTGCGTGACGGGCGAGACGCGCGTGTGCCTGGCGGACGGGCGACGCGTGCCGATTGTCGAGCTGGTCGGCACGCAACCGCAGGTCTGGGCATTCGATGCGGCATCGCGCCTGCACGCGGCGCGCGCCGATTGCGTGTGGCGCGTGGGCCGCCGGCCGGTGTTGCGGGTGACACTCGCCGGCGGCCGCAGCGTACGCGCCACGGCGCAGCACCGCCTGCTGGCGGGCGAGGGCTGGAAGCGCGTCGCGGAGCTGGTCGCGGGAGAGCGGCTGGCCGTGGCGCGGCGCCTGCCTGCCCCGGCCGCCCCGGTCGCCCAAGTCGCCCACGCGCGCTTGCACGACACCGTCGATGTCGGCGGCGTGCAGGCGCTCGGCGAAGCCTCTCTGCCGGCGCTGACTGAGAACGATATATTCTGGGATCGGGTTACCGCGGTGACTGCGGACGGCGAAGAGGACGTCTACGATTTGACGGTTCCAGGACCGGCGAATTGGCTGGCCGATGCGGTGGTGTCTCATAACAGTGGAGCTATTGAGCAAGATAGCGACATGATATTATTAATATATAGAGACGAGGTGTACGACAAGAACACCA
>Ga0335074_10006367_pt1 | contig 16381 bp, 8 predicted proteins | sample Lox_Sample_23_FD_206715 | JGI IMG/M metagenome (GOLD analysis project Ga0335074, IMG submission 206715) | Soil microbial communities from Loxahatchee National Wildlife Refuge, Florida, United States - Lox_Sample_2.3 | ecosystem: Environmental > Terrestrial > Soil > Wetlands | place: USA: Florida...
GCACCCGGGAGCTGGATGGGTTGCGCGTGATGATGGCCATGATCGACAACTGGGATTTAAAGGACGAGAATAACGCCGTGCGCGATGTGAAGCTGCCCGGCGGGGGCGCCCAGCGCGAGTTTCTGGTGAGCGATCTTGGCGCGAGCTTCGGCACCACCGGCCGCGGCCTGTCGCATGAAGGATCCAAGGGCAATGTGGACGCCTATAAGAAGGCCAAGTTCATCACCGACGTTAAGCCGGACTCGGTGAGTTTCGCCGTGCCCAGCCATCCCGAGCTGCTGGTCGCCTTCAACGCGCCCGAATTCGTGGACCGCATGGAGATGCGCTGGATCGGCCGCGACATCCCTCTCGAACACGTCCGCTGGATCACCGGGTTGCTGAGCCAGCTTACCGACGTGCAGATTCGCGATGCATTTCGTTCCGCCGGATATCTGGGCCCGGAACAGGACGGTTTTACGTTCACCTTCGAACACCGGATCGGCGAGCTGAAGAAGCTGTAAGGCCGCTCCTGCTGTAGCGTTTAAGACCGCGGCTCCGTTAACACCGGCTCTTCGGATGCGAACTGGATCGCGTGCAGATCGGCATAGAGCCCGCCCGCCTGCATCAGCTCTTCGTGCGTACCGCGTTCCACGATCGAACCCGCGTCCACCACGAAGATGCAGTTCGCCCGGCGTATGGTGGACAAACGGTGGGCGATCACGATCGAGGTCTTGCCCTCCATCAATCGATCCAGCGCTTCAAACACCAGCTTTTCGGAAGCCGCATCCAGGCCCGAGCTCGGTTCATCCAGGATCAGAATCGGTGTATTTCGAATAATGGCCCGCGCGATGGCGATGCGCTGCCGCTGGCCGCCCGAAAGCGTGACGCCGCGCTCGCCCAGTATCGTGTTATAACCCTCCGGTAGCTTCTCGATAAATTCGTGCGCATTCGCCAGCTCGGCGGCGCGCAGGATTTCCGCGCGCGTTGCCTCCGGCTTCCCGTAGGCAATGTTGTTCCAGATCGGCCCGTGGAACAGCAGCGTCTCCTGCAGGACGAAGCTGATCTGCTGGCGCAGCGATTTCTGCTGGAAGCGCCGGACGTCCGTGCCATCAACTTTCACCAGTCCCGAAGTGGGGTCGTAAAAGCGCGGAATCAGGCTGATAATCGTGCTTTTTCCCGCGCCGGTGGGCCCGGCAAGCGCCGCCACTTGCCCGGGCTCGATGCGGAGGCTTACGTCCTTGAGCACCAGCATGGCCGGCTCATAGCCGAAACTCACGTCGTCGAATTCGATGGCTCCGCGGAACGCCGGCGCCCGGCGCGCTCCCGGGATGTCCTTGATCTCGTTATCGGTATCAAAAATCTCGCGGATGCGCTCATAGCCGACGACGGCTTTCGAATACGTGTCGGTCATCTTGGAAAGCTGCTGCATGGGCTTGTACATCTTGCCCAGATACCAGATGAACATCACCAGCGACCCGGCCGAGAGCGCGCCGCCCAGCACCATCCGCGCTCCGAACCACAGCACCAGGCAGGTTCCTACCGCCACGATGATCGCCACCAGCGGAGCCAGCTTGGCCTTGAGCGATCGCGCCCGCAATCCGATTTCGACCCCTTCCAGGCTCTCCTCTTCCAGGCGTTTTTGCTCATAATCTTCCCTGGCGAAGGCCTTCACCACGTGAATGGAAGAGAGCACCTCCTGCATCACCGATACGATTTCGCCTTCTTTTTTGCGCACCTCGCGCGAAGCCTTCTTGATGCGCCGCGTGTAAGAGAAAACCACCAGAAACAGAAATGGGGCCACCGAGAGCGCAATCAAGGTGAACCGCCAGTTCAGGTACATCATCACGCCCAACATGCCTACCAGAGTGATGATGTTGATCATCGAATCCAGCAGACTGGACGTAATGAAGCTTTGAATCGCATCGATGTCGCCCGTAACGCGGCTGATCAGATCGCCGGTCTGCTTGTGCACGTGATAAGCGAGCGAAAGCCGCTGGATGTGGGAGTACAGCGTACGTCGCAGATCGTGCGTCACCCATTGCCCCACGCTGGTGGTAACGTATTTCTCCACGTAGGAGCATCCGGCGCCCACGATCGCAATGGCCAGCACCGCGAGAGCGGCGAAATTGAGCGCGCCCAGTTTGTCGTGGCCGAAGGTCGCGAGAATCCAGTCGTTCAGCCAGCCTTGCGACGCCTTCGATTTCAGCACGTTGTCGAGAACGATCTTCAAAGGCCAGGGTTCGAGCAGGTTCGCAACCGATTCGCCGAGGACGGCCAGGAAGCCCGCCAGCAATAGTTTGAGGTGCGGCCTGAGCAGGCTTGTAATCTTGAAACGCTGCGGATTGCGGCTGGTTTTGTCCACGTCTACCCGTATAGACGCGCGCTGAGAACGAAATTCTACTGACATAGTTGAAACCGTGACAATCCGAAAGAAAACCGCTTGTAACGGTGTCCATGATTCGGAGGGTGTGGTGTGTACGGGCAACGAAGAGACGGAAAACGAAACACACCCACCGAGGGAGGATACAGTCGGTCATGTCGGCAAAAAACAAGGCGGTATTCGGTATTTATGTGAGCCAGTTGGACGCAGAGAATGCGGTGAGCGGATTGAAGCTGGCCGGTTTTCGCAGCACCGATATCTCAATCCTGTTCCCGGACAACTCGGGCACCAAGGATCTGGCCATGGAACGCAACACCAAGGCTCCGGAGGGAACTGCGGCGGGCGCGGGAGGCGGCGCGGTGGTGGGCGGTGTTTTGGGATGGCTGGCCGGAGTGGGTCTGCTCGCGATTCCCGGCCTCGGAATGTTCGTGGCGGCCGGGCCCATTATGGCAACCCTGAGCGGCATCGGCGTGGGCGGAGTGCTGGGAGGCATTACCGGCGCGCTGGCAGGTTTCGGGACGCCGGAATATGAAGCCAAGCGCTATGAAGGGCGAATTCGCAGAGGCGGCATTCTGCTCTCGGTGCACTGCGACGATCGCGAATGGGTGAAATCGGCGCGCGAGATTCTGGTGCAGACTGGCGCTGAAGACGTCTCGGCCACCAGCGAAGCTCGGGCGGATTTCGCGACGAGCGACCGGCCGAGGTCACGCTCCATCGTCAGCAAAGCGTAGCGCATGCTGTGCCAGATAGAGCGACGCGCTGCAAGCCCGAACCATGCCGGGCTGGTGCTGGCCGGCAGTGCTGAAAACTAGCTCGGCCGGAGCTGAATGATCGACATCGGCGTCTGAGAAATTGCAGACCAGCACGGCGCGCGAGCCGCCTGGATCCGACCGCTCCATGCGCAGCCAGCGCGCCTGCTCATCGAACGTGACCCGCGTCAAGTCTTTCCGTCCATTGTGCAGGCAAGGCCACCGTTTGCGCAGTCGCAAGAGTTCACAATGAAGAGTGAGCACCGCACGATGCTCCGGCGCATCCAGCAAGTTCCAGCTTAATCGCGATCGCTCGAATGCCTCCGTCGTTTGCGGATCTACAAAACCGGTGGGCTCGGTGAACTCCCGGAATTCATTCCAGCGCCCTTCGCTCACCGCGCGTGCCAGCACCGTATCGCCGTGGCTGGTGAAATACAGGAAAGGATTCGTCTCGGCGAACTCCTCGCCCATGAATAACAGCGGCAGGCAGGGCGAACAGAGCAGCAGCGCAACTGCAATCCTGTATTGTTCCATCGGGATCAAATGCGACAAACGCGCGCCCTGGCTGGTGTTCGCAACCTGGTCGTGATTCTGCACGAACGCCACAAACCGGTCGCCCGCGATCTCGCGCGATGAGCTGCCAAAGTGCCGCTCGCGGAACGCCGAATAACAACCGTCGTAAACAAAGCCCTCGGTGATCGCCTTCTGGATGTGCCGCAATTCGCCGAACCCGCCCAGATAAGAGCGCTTGACGCCGGTCAGGTAGGTCCGCACGGCGTGATGGAATTCGTCCAGCCATTGCGCATCCAGCGCGAGTCCCCCCGACGCGCGCGATTGAAGCACGCGAACGTCATTCAGGTCGCTCTCGGCAATGATCCAAGCCTGGCGTCCCAGGCGCGCGGCCTGCTCGTGAAAACAGTCCCGCAGCTCGGCCAGGATGTGACGCGCGCTGAAGTCGAAAATCCCGTGAATTGCATCCAGCCGAAGCGCGTCGACATGATATTCGGTCAGCCAATACAGCGCGTTGTCGATAACGAAGCGGCGCACGCCGTCGCTCAGCGGACCATCGTAGTTAATGGCGCGCCCCCACGGCGTCCGGTATTGATCGGTGTAGTACGGTCCGAATTCGCCCAGATAGTTGCCTTCCGGGCCGACGTGATTGTAGACCACATCCAGCACCACGGCCAGTCCGGCTTGATGGCAGGCATTGACCAGCGTTTTCAGTCCATCCGGTCCGCCATAAGCCGAATGCGGCGCGTACAGGTCCACCTGATCGTAGCCCCAGTTGCGCGCACCGGGAAATTCGCCCACCGGCATCAGCTCCAGCGCCGTGACGCCCAGGTCCTTCAAGTGTTGGAGCTTGGAAACGACTCCGGCGAATGTCCCCTCCGGCGTGAACGTCCCCACGTGCAGCTCGTAGAAGACGTAATCGGCGAGCGGGATGCCCTGCCAATCCGAATCGGTCCATTGGAACGCGTTTGGATCGATCACTTCGGACGGGCCGTGCACGCCGTGGGGCTGCGAGCGCGAGACCGGATCCGGGCGCCGGCGGCCGTCTTCGAATGCGTAGAAATACGTATCACCCGCTCGCGCATCACGGAGAAATAATTCGAAATCTTCGCCCTCGCGCCTCATGGGCGCCGGCGGCTGATCGCATATCTGGAGGCTCAAGGAATCGAGCTCTGGAGCCCAGACGCGAAATCTTACGCCGCCCTCCGGAACAGGCGTTGCGCCGTACTCCATCAATCCGCGTTCCCGGCGAAGAGCAGCGCGACGGGGCAATGCGCGAAGATTTTGCGGAGCGGCAAGACAAACCCATTCTCGCGCGGCTCGGCCTCCATCGTCTGGCCGGTAAACACCTCTCGAAAAACGCGCCGCTCCAGCTTTTTCGGGAGCGCGATCGCCGTATGGTTCCAGACATCGCCGACCGGTTTGCCGTGCGAGTTGCATAGCCTGACAAAAAAGCGCCCGGTTACGGCGATGAGCGTCTTCTGTCCGGGCTCGCGGCCGATCTCACGAACGAAAGCCACTACATGCCGCGCGCGGCTGCCATCCGCGGTGAGCCCGGCATACGTCCCCTGGGCGAACAGGTCGCGATGCTCCCTGCGGAAGCGCAGCGCTTCGCGCGTGATATAAAGTTTGATCGCTCCGTCGCACAGATTCTCGCGCAGCCGATCCACCAGCCCCACGCGGTCGCGCGCCGCCTGCTCGGTCAGGCCCTTCAGCATTTGCCGCCGCGCGTCATAGTCCACCGGGCGGCGGTTGTCGGGGTCCACTAAGTCGAACGCCCAAAGATCGTTGCCCTGATAGAAATCCGGAACTCCGGGCGATGCGATTTTCACCACCAGTTGCGCGATCGAATTCCACATCCCGGCCCGCGCAATCGGCCCCTGGAACTGCCGCAGATCGTGGAGGAACTGATTCTCCCGCGCGGGATCGAGCACCCGTTCCACGAACCCCGTCACCGCCTGCTCATATTCGGCGTTGGGACTCACCCAGCTGGTGTGTACCTTGGCTTCATGCAGCGCCTTTTGCATATAGGCGTCGATCCTTCGTACGTACGCCTGGTGTTCCTCCGCGTTCATCGGATACAGCGGCCAGGTGCCCACCAGCGTCTGATACAGCAAATATTCTTCATTCGCGTCCGGGGCGTGCCGGTCGGCCACTTTCGTCTTCGCCGCCCGGTTCATATCGCGCCAGCGCCGGATCGCGCGATACCATTCGCCTGGGATTTCCGATAGCACGTTGATGCGCGCCCGAACGTCCTCGCCCCGCTTGGTATCGTGCGTGGAGCTGGCGCTCATGCTATTGGGCCACATTTCGCGCCGGATCAGGTTGCGACGGTGAAAAGCCGTCAGCGATACGCCGAAGTGCGCCGGATCGCCGCCCACTTCGTTGAGCGACGCCAGCGGGTAATAGCGATAAAACGCCGTGTCTTCCACCCCCTTCGCCATCACCGGCGAGGAGAGCTGCTGGAAACGGAGCGCGAACAGCTGGCGCTCGGCGCGCTGCGCGTCATCAATCCCGTTCGGATGCTCGAGCAGCAGAACGCTCTGGATGAAATCGAACACCGATTCGCTGATCGCCGGATTGCGCAGCTTGGCCTCGCGAATCGCAATCCCCACCTGCCGCCGGTCCTGCGGGTCCACCTCGCTCCGATCGCTCGGAACGTAGGTGCGATAAACCGGAAAGGCCGCCAGCACCTCGCGCAACCCGTCGCGCAGACTCTCCAGCGTAAAATCGCGCGACCAGCGGTGGTGCTCGGAAATATGATCCAGCCGCCGCGCCAGCACGTTCAACTCGCTCGACATGGCCACCTGCAGGATCAGCCGCTTGCTCTCGCACACCAGATCGTCAAACGCCTGGGTCCATCCCGTGAACCGCCGGTAAAGCTGCTGGAAAGCCCGCTCCTTCGTATGATCCACGAACAGGCCGTTCACCAGGTTGAGAAAACCGTAGCCGGTGCTGCCCTCAAGCGCCCATTCAGGACGCAGCGGCTCGTTGCCGCTCAAGATTTTCTCGGCCACGATATAGAAGCTGCGATTTCCGTTGCCGTTCTTGCCGTTCCCCCCGGCCCCGCTCCAGGCTTTGCAGGCATCCTGCAGAAAGCGGAAATATTTCTCCGGCTCGAACAGTCCGTCCGGATGATCCACGCGCAGCCCGCGTATGTGCCCCTGTCGCACCAGGTCGAAGATCAGCGCGTGGACCGCCGAAAATACCTCGGGATCCTCCACGCGGATGGCCGCCAGATCGTTGATATCGAAAAAGCGGCGGTAATTGATCTCGTCCATCGCCACGCGCCAGAAGCTCAGCCGGTAGGCTTCGCTTTCGAGCAGCCGCTCCAGGCGGTCAAAACTGCGCGGCTCGCCCTTCCGGCCGTTCAGTTCGGTGAGCGACGCCTCAATCGCCTCCCGCGCTTCCGCGCTCGCATCCAGCAGCCCCGATAACCGGCGCTTGACGATTTCTCTCTCGCGCTGCCGCTCCCGGATTTTTGCCTCGTCGGTTTCCGTCGGTCCGGAAAAATGACCCAACGCAGTGACGATGCTTTCCATCTCCGCCACAAATTCGTGCTCGGCGCCGAGCCTCTCGCGCAGCTTCGCCACCGCCGGATCCAGAATCATGGTCCAGGTTCGCGGCGCCAGCGGCAGCGGCGTGTCGTAAATCCAAACGTGAAATTGACCCTCGGCGTACGCAATCCGGATTTCCTTGTTTTCGAGCACGCGCCCGAATTGATCGCCCAGCACCGGCAGCAGAACTTTATTCACCAGTTCGGCTTTCGGGGGGTGCCAATCGATGTCGAAATAGCGCGCAAACGGGCTGCTCGGTCCGTTTTCGAGCACGTCCCACCACCACGTGTTCGAAGGATGCGTGATGCACATGTGGTTGGGCACCACGTCGGCGATCAACCCCATATGGCGGCTTTTTAGTGCTCCAGAAAGCCTCAAAAAGGCCTCTTCGTCGCCGATTTCTGGGTTAAAACGCGCATGATCGGTCACGTCGTACCCGTGCATGCTCCCCGGCCGCGCCATCAGGAACGGGGACGCGTAAATATCCGTGACTCCCAGATCATCCAGATAATCCACCAGCTTCGCGGCATCATCAAAAGTGAAGCTTTTGTTGAACTGGAGGCGATAAGTCGCCGACGGCGTGTAGACAGGCTGGGCTTCTCGGCGCTTCATATTTCGAATTGGAACCCGGACGCGGTAATCTCCTAGGGCCCTTTCCTGAGGATGGACTCCCCAGCGGGATTAAGATTTCATCATCTTATCGTTTTTCGGCCGCCTGAAATCAACAGCTTACCCGTGAGGCGCCTCGAGCATCCGAAGCAGCATCCCCAATGGCACCCGCGCCCACTCCGGACGCCGCCGCAGCTCGTCGCTCGCCTGCTCCATGGTCTGCTCAAGCAGACAGTGATCCAAGAGCAGCCGGAGGTCCGCTTCATCTTGCGGAACAAGCGGGCTTTCGCCGAGCGCGCCCAGGTATTCTTTCAGAAACGCCGCGGACACCCAATCGGACCAGTAGCGCGCCCAAAACTCCAGCGCCGCGGTGGTCTCGGGACGCCGCGTGACGCCCGGCAGCTGATCCAGGAAGACGGCCTGCGCGGCATATTGGAACGACAACAGCATGGTCGCCACATCACGCAGCGGCGATCTTTTGATCCGGCGGCCGGTCAAGGTGCGGTCGGCCGGTCCGTCAAAACCGATGAAGACGAAATCCTTGCCGGTGTGCAGAACGCGATTCAGGCCGAGATCGTCGTGGATGCGGGTGCGCACAGAGTAAATGCGCCGCTCGGAGATCAGGCGGGCACGGGCGCGAATATCTTCCCGGCGGTCCAGCACCTTTTGCGCGTCGCCCTGCACCTGCGCCGGCAGCAATTTCAAACGCAGCCGCAAGATCTGAAAGGTTTCCGCCGCTTGCCCCATCAGGCCGTGAAAGATGGCATGGCGATAATGATCCGTGAAAGGCTCTGGAGCGAAGGCCGGATCCGTCGAGTCCGAGCCCAACACATGATGCAGGTCCGCCACGCGCCGGCCCAGCAGCGCGGCGGAATCGAGATAGCTCCCGACAGTTTCATGCACGTGCGCCGGCACCTCCACTTTGCGCATGTCCAGCGGGTGATGGATGCCGTCCGGACCCGCAAAATCGCTCTCCTTGCGCGCGAGCGATCCTTCGAAGAACTGGCTGAGCGCGTCGAGCGTGTAGTTCCAGGCATCGCCCTGCTGGCCTTGCACGAAAGCGTGCAGTGAGGCGACGGTGATCGGATCGCCCTGGCTGGAGCGGTATTCGATCGTGCCCGTCAGGGGCGCGCTGTAGGGAAAGTTCTTTTCCGTAAGGAACGTCCCCATCTCCACTTCCGGATGGATGCCCGGCTCGACGCGCCGGTAGATCTTCAGAATGAAGCGATCCCCGAAAACAATGGATGTGTTGGATTGCTCGGTCTTCAAGACCGCCGGTCCCAGATCGGGGTGGCTGGCTCCCCAGGCGGCGCGAAATGCGCGCGTGTGCGATCCAACCAGTTCGCCCACCCGGCCGCGGAACCGCCGGCGGCGCAGAATAGCGCTGAACAGCGCGCTCCCGAATGCGGGATCGAATGCGGCGCTGTAGAGAACGCCGCGGGTGCCGTCTTCGGCGTGCAACTGAGCCACCGACACATCGGCCAGCTTGGACTTCACCTGTTCGGCCGCTTCGCCCGTTGCCACCGAGCCCGGCAGCACATAAAGCTCCGGATCGCCGTCGGTGTACTCGATCTGGCCCAGCAGCACTTGCGCCTCGCTGTCGGGAATCGGAATGGTATCCACAATATCGATGTCGCGGATGGTTCGATCCTTGCCCAAAAACCAGCGGCGCGTTCTCAAATAGGCGGGCATGCGGCGGATCAGAATCGCCAGGCTCCGGCCCTGAAAAACATGCGCCCAGGATTCCACCACGATCAGCGGCAGCCCCTCCGGCGTGGCCGGCGTCTGAATGGTTTCCGGATGCACCTGCCTGGCCTGGAACGCGAACCAGTAGAAACCCAGCGATCCGAGCGTCACCTGGTAGGGTTGGTCGTTCACCACCGGGAATTCGGCGCGCCCGAACACTTCCACCGGCGTCATGCCCTTCATCTCCGAGAGATCCAGCTCGACGTGCTGGGGAAACCGCGACAGATTCGCGATCACCAGCACCGTTTCCTCCTCGTGCCGCCGGTAAAACGCGAGCACCTTGCGATTGGACGGCCGCAGGAATTCGATGGTCCCCCGCCCCAGCGCCTTGAACTGCTTGCGCTGTTCGATCAGGTGCTTGTGCCACCACAATAACGAGTGCGGATTGTTCTGCTGGCCCTCCACATTGATGGCTTCGTAGTGATACGCCGGATCGATGGTGATCGGCATGTAAAGCCGCTGCGGATTGGCGCGCGAAAATCCGGCGTTGCGGTCGGCGCTCCATTGCATCGGCGTGCGGACGCCGTTGCGGTCGCCCAGATAAATGTTGTCGCCCATGCCGATCTCGTCGCCGTAATAGATCACCGGCGTCCCGGGCAGCGAAAATAGCAGCGCGTTCATCAGCTCGATCTTGCGGCGGTCGTTTTCAAGCAGCGGCGCCAGGCGCCGGCGAATGCCCAGGTTGATACGCATGCGGCGGTCGTGCGCGTACACGCGATACATGTAGTCGCGCTCTTCGTCAGTCACCATTTCGAGCGTCAGCTCGTCGTGGTTGCGCAGGAACAGCGCCCATTGGCAGTTGGACGGAATCGCCGGCGTCTCCTGCAGGATCTCCATTACCGGAAAACGGTCTTCGCTGCGGATGGCCATGAACAAGCGCGGCATCAGCGGGAAGTGGAACGCCATGTGGCATTCCGAGCCGTCGGCGAAATAGGCCACCGCGTCCTCGGGCCACTGGTTGGCCTCGGCCAGCAATATTCGGTCCTTGTATTTCGAATCGATGTGCGCCCGCAGGCGTTTCAGGAACGCGTGCGTCTCGGGAAGATTTTCGCAGTTGGTGCCTTCGCGTTCGTAAAGATAGGGAACGGCGTCCAGCCGGAATCCATCCACGCCCAGATCGAACCAGAAATCGATCACGTCCAAAATGGCTTCCTGGACGCTGGGATTGTCGAAGTTCAGATCCGGCTGGTGCGAATAAAAGCGATGCCAGTAATACGCCTTGGCCACCGGGTCCCAGGTCCAGTTCGATGTTTCAAAGTCCTTGAAGATGATGCGGGCGTCCTGATATTTCTCCGCCGTGTCGCTCCAGACGTAAAAGTCCCGCCAGCGCGATCCGGGCGCCGCGCGGCGCGCGCGCTGGAACCAGGGGTGCTGGTCGGAGGTATGGTTCAGCACTACTTCCGTTAACACGCGTATCCCGCGCCGGTGCGCCTGCTTGAGGAAATTCTGAAAATCCCGTAGCGTGCCGTACGATGGATGGACCTCGTTGTAATCGGAAATGTCGTAGCCGTCGTCCCGCCAGGGCGAGGGGAAAAAGGGCAGCAGCCAGATGGCGGTGACCCCCAGATCCTGCAAATAATCGAGCTTCTTGGTCAGCCCGCGGAAATCGCCCATCCCGTCCTCGTCGCTGTCGTAGAACGCGCGCACGTGGACTTCATAGATGATGGCGTCTTTATACCAAAGCGGGTCTGACTCCGCAGTCAGAGTGGGATCGGTCGCGGCCACTTACCTCTAGTGTGATGGATCAAGCCGCGAAGTGGTTTCTCGCCTTAAGGCGTTACGCTTACGTTGGCCGAATTGCTCTTCTGCCCCCCCACCGTTACAACCAGCGGCAGGTCACCCGCGGTGACGCCCGACGGCACCACAATATTAAACTGCCAGAGGCCCACAAAGCCGGGAGCCAACCCCGCGAACGATATCGTGGCATCCTGCCCGCCGATGGTCGCGGCGACCGCCGCCGTCACCTGGGACAGCGGACTCGACCCGGCCGGCGCTCCGTCCGCGGGCTGATTGCTGACCGCCCCGGCGTCGGTGAGGTAAGCGATAATCGTGCCACCCGCCTTGGCCGGATTCCCGGAGCTGTTCAAGCTGAAATCGGAATTCTGCGCGATCGCATGGGAGCCGCTGACGAAGATCCCCGGGCCGTCAGCCAGCACCGTAATATTGACCTGGCTCGAGGCCACGCCGTTGTTGGAGACCTTGAGGGTCGCCGTTCCGGCCTTGGTTTCCCACGGGATTTGAAAATTGATCTGGCCGGAGCTTTCATAGAGCACCGGAGCGCTGACGCCGTTCACCTGAACCGAAATGCCGCCCAAACTGCTGGCCAGCGGAAGCGACGCCGCTATTGCGCTTTGCCCGTCTCCGGTGAAGTTGCTCCCAAAAACGGTGGCCAACCCGCCCGGAGAAACCGGCAGCTCAAAACTGGCAGCGTTCACCACCCCGCCTCCGGCCACGGCGGGCGCAACCGGCTTCAACTCGCGAATGCGGTTGTTCACTGTGTCGGACACATAAACGTTCCCGGCGGAATCCACTGCCACACCATGCGGAAAGTTCAGCAGCGCTTTCGTCGCATAACCGCCGTCGCCGTAAAAACCGGCATCCGGCAGCCCGTTGACGGTGGTTCCCGCGATGGTGGTAATGATCCCTTCCGGCGAAACTTTGCGGATGAAATTATTGTCGGTATCGCAGATGTAGAGATAGCCCTGCGCATCCAGCGCAATGGCGGTAGGCTCGTCCAGTTCCGCGTCCACGCCCGGTCCGCCGTCGCCCGAGTATCCGATCTCTCCGTTGCCGGCGATGGTCGACAAAACGCCGTTGGAGTATTTCGAGATTCGATACCCGCTTTGCTCGGAGATGTAAAGATTGCCCAGGGAATCCACCAGCACGCTCTCCGGATCGTTCAATGGCTGTACCGTGGCGCCCCCGCCCACGATGGTGTTGATAATCCCGTCTGTGGCCGTAATCTCGCGAATCACGTTATTTTGGGAATCGGCAATATAGACGTTATTGGACGAGTCCACCGCGACACCCGTGGGATAGTCGAGTTCCGCCAGGCCGGCCAATCCCCCGTCGCCTGAGTATCCACCGGTGTTGGTGCCCGCGATCTGCACAATGTCGCCGGCGCTGATTCCGAGGGCGGTCGCCGTGGTGCCCTCCACCACTTCCCAAACCACGTGATTCGACGAATCGGCGATATAAATATCTCCGGCCGAATCCACGGCCACCCCGCTCGGCCCCAGCAGCTCGGCGCTTGTGGCCGCGGCCTTGGAGGAAACAGTTTCACTAATGAAGCCCGGGGTTCCATCCCCCGCCACGGTCGAAATCACGCCGCCCGAGATCTTGCGGACGAGGTAGTTGAGCGAATCGGCGATGTACATGTTCCCGGAGCTGTCGAAGGCGATGCCCAAAGGCAGATTCAACTCCGCTTGGCTGGCGGCGCCGCCGTCGCCCGTAGAGCCGCCGCTCCCGGTGCCGGCATACGTGCTGATGGTGTATTGTTGGCTCCAGCCACAAGTCAGTATTAGAAGCCCCAGCATGAGGGCCCGCAAAAATAGCCGAATTTTCATAAAGCGAAATTAAAAACAACCCGCGCGAAACGAGGAAGTTCCACGGATACTTTAGGATGCCACACTGCGGACGGCGCTGGCACGTGTGCGGATTCAGAACGCCTGGGAACCGGCGGCACACTCCGGAACGGCCGCCCCCGCCGCAGTCGCGGCGCCTTTGACGCGCGAGAGTGAATCGCGCGAAGATTCATGGGGAGGAGCAAAGGAAAACATGATCTCGAAATTTGTGGTTCTGGTTGCCGCAAGCGGCCTCATGGCCGCAACGCTCGCCGCAGCGGGCAAGACCGTCACCGTGGAGCTCAAGGACGCCAAAGGACAGAGCGTCGGCACCGCGATGCTCAGCGACATCAAAGGCGGCGGCGTGAAAATCAAACTCGATCTGAAGAATCTGCCGCCCGGCGAGCATGCCATTCATATCCATACGGCCGCCAAATGCGAGCCGCCCTTCACCTCGGCCGGCGGCCACTTCAACCCCGACATGAAGAAGCACGGGCTGGAAAATCCCGAAGGACCGCACGCCGGCGACATGAAAAATTTCACCGTCAAGGCGAACGGGACCGCGAAGGTCACGGTGGTGGATGAACGCGTCAACCTGGATGACAATGCGCATTCGGTGTTCGCCAATGGCGGCACGGCGCTCATGATCCACGAAAAAGCCGACGACATGAAGAGTGACCCGGCCGGTAACGCCGGCGCCCGCATCGCCTGCGGCACCATCACGAAATAGCCGCGGCGCCAAGTAGCCGCGGCCCGCTTGTGGGGATCGCCCCGCGGCGATTGCTGCCCAAAATTGACGTTGTATTGACCTGAGCGCCACCAAACTGTAACGCTCGGATGCCAGTCTGTTGGTTTCCCGTCTCAAGGATTCATGGAAAAAAAAGCCGAACACCGGGTCTCTCGCAAACGCAGGAAGGCGCCGCTCGCGGCTCCGGAGACTCGGGCTGCGAGCCAAAACGATACCGACCTGAACGATCCAAGCCTCTACATCAACCGCGAGCTCGGCCTGCTCTCTTTTCAGAGGCGCGTTTTAGAAGAGGCCGAGGATCCCGCCAACCCCCTGCTCGAGCGCGTCAAGTTTCTTTCCATCCTCGGCTCCAATTTGAACGAGTTTTTCATGGTGCGCGTGGCGGGTCTGCTCAGCCAGATGGAAGCGGGCATCACCGACGCCGGACCCGACGGCCTGCAACCCCGCGCTCAATTGGTGGCCATCCGTCGCGAGATGAAGCGCCTGACCGGGGATGCTTACAAGTGCCTGGCGGGCCTTCTGCCGGACTTGGAGCAGTCGGGAATTCACATTCTCGACTACGCCGATCTCAACGATGTCCAGTCGCGCGTGGCGGCGAATTACTTCACCGAGCTCGCCTTCCCCACCCTCACGCCCCTGGCCTTCGATCCCGGCCGCCCCTTCCCGCACATCTCCAATCTCAGCCTCAACCTGGCCGCGCTCATCACCGACAGCCAGGGCAACGAGCGCTTCGCCCGCATCAAGGTCCCCGATTCCCTGCCCCCGCTGGTTCCCGTCAATCGCGCCGCGGCTCCCAAGCAAAAGCGTGGCCGGTCGCAATCGCATCTCGAGTTCGTGTGGGTGGAGCAAGTCATTGCCGCGCATCTGGGCGCTCTGTTTCCCGGAATGCAGGTGAAGGAAGTGCATCCCTTTCACGTCACCCGCGACGCCGACATCGAAATCAAGGAACTGGAAGCCGACGACCTGCTCGAAACCATCGAAGCCGGCGTGCGGCAGCGCCGCTTCGGGGATGTCGTGCGCCTCATGGTGAGCGACGCCATGCCGCCCCACATTCTCGAAATCCTGATGAACAACCTAGAGGTGGAAGCTAGCGAGGTCTATCGGATCGGCGGTCCGCTATCCCTCAGCCGCTTGATGTTTTTGTACAATTTGGACCGGCCCGATCTCAAAGACACGCCCTTTGTGCCGGCCATTCCGGCCGCCTTATCGCAGCTCGGTCCCGAGGATGACCTGTTCGCGCTCATCGCCCATCAGGACGTTCTCTTGTATCACCCCTACGAATCCTTTCAGCCGGTGATTGATTTCCTCACCAAGGGCGCGCACGATGCCAACGTCCTGGCCATCAAAATCTGCCTGTATCGAACCGGCCGCAATTCGCCCATCGTGAAGGCCCTGCTCGAAGCCGTCGAAGAAGAAAAGCAGGTGGCGACGCTGGTGGAGCTGAAGGCGCGTTTCGATGAAGAAAGCAATATCGAGTGGGCCAAGGCGCTGGAATCGGAGGGCGTGCACGTGGTTTACGGCCTCATCGGCCTGAAGATCCATTGCAAGGTGGCGATGGTGGTGCGGCGCGAGGGCGACCGCATCGCCCGCTACGTGCATCTTTCCACCGGCAACTATAACGCCGTCACCGCGCACCTCTATACCGACGTCGGAATGTTCACCGCCAGCGAGGAAGTGGCCGACGATGTTACGCATCTGTTCAACTATTTGACCGGCTACTCCGCCAAGGCCGATTACAAGCGCCTGCTGGTTTCGCCGGTGAATCTGCGCGCGCGCATGGAAGCCATGATCGAGCGCGAAATCGAACATCAGAAGCAAGGGCGCCGGGGCCATCTCATCTTCAAGACCAATGCGCTGGTGGATCCCGAGATGATTCGGCTGCTGTACCGCGCCTCCCAGGCCGGCGTGAACGTCGAACTGCTGGTGCGCGGAATCTGCTGCCTCAGGCCCGGAATCGCCGGCGTCAGCGATAACATCGAAGTGACCAGCATCGTCGGCCGCTTCCTCGAGCACAGCCGCATCTACTATTTCCGAAACGGCGGCCACGAGGAAGTCTATCTCGGCAGCGCCGATCTGATGCCGCGCAACCTGGATCATCGTGTGGAGATTATTTTCCCGCTGGCGGATGCACGCTTGGTCGCGCGCGTGCGCGATGAATTACTGAAAGGCTATCTGAGCGACACCGCGAAGGCGCGCCGCATGCTCTCCGACGGCGCGTTTGTGCGCAGAAAGTCCGGCAACGGCAAGGGCTTCAATTGTCAGGAGTCCTGGATCCCCAAGCGCCGCTCTGCCGAGCCGCACGACAGCGCTGAGAGTGTGGCTTTCAAGCACCGGCCGGACGACTGATCACGGCGGATCTCAATCGCGCGAGGCCGTTTTCCCGCGCGACCGGCCGCGCCACCAGTTCCAGCCGAGCAGAACAATCAACCCCGCCAGCAACAGCACCAGCGACGAGGGCGCGGGCGCGGTATTGAAGGAGTGCGGCTGCGGCGGCCGCTGGGCGTTTGCGGCGATCACCATCGCCGGCAGCGCCACGATTC
>Ga0335074_10006368_pt1 | contig 16378 bp, 14 predicted proteins | sample Lox_Sample_23_FD_206715 | JGI IMG/M metagenome (GOLD analysis project Ga0335074, IMG submission 206715) | Soil microbial communities from Loxahatchee National Wildlife Refuge, Florida, United States - Lox_Sample_2.3 | ecosystem: Environmental > Terrestrial > Soil > Wetlands | place: USA...
GACCGCGACGGCCGGCTGGACATTTTCGTAGCCAATTACGTGGACCTGGACCTGGCGCACGTTCCCAAGCCCGGCAGCAGCAAGACCTGCGAGTGGAAAGGAATGGCGGTGTGGTGCGGGCCGCACGGCTTGCCGCCGGGGCACAACGCGCTGTACCACAACAACGGAGACGGAACCTTCACCGACGTTTCGGCGAAGGCCGGCATTCTGAAAGCCGGCGGGTGTTACGGGCTGGGCGCGGTGACGGCGGATTTCGACAACGACGGCTGGCCCGATATTTACGTCGCGTGCGACCAGACGCCCAGCCTGCTCTACCGCAACCGGCACGACGGCACTTTCGAAGAGCGTGGCGACGCGGCGGGCGTTTCGTATAACGCCGATGGGGCGCTGCAGGCGGGCATGGGAATCGCGGTGGGGGATTACGACGGCAACGGATTTCTGGACATCGCCAAGACCAATTTTTCGGGCGACCGGCCGTCGCTCTACCGCAACGAGGACGGCCAGTTTTTCGAGGATGTTTCGGAAATGGCCGGCCTGGGGCGCCATGAACTGCTGGGCTGGGGCGTGGCGTTTCTGGATGTGGACGAAGACGGATGGCCCGACCTGGTGATGGCGAACGGGCACGTGTATCCGGAAATCGACCGGTCGCCCATTGGGGAGACGTACCGGCAGAAAACGCTGCTGTACCGCAACCTGGGCAACGGGCGGTTCGCGGATGTTACCGATTCGGCGGGACCGGGATTCGCGCCGCTGCGGCCTGCGCGGGGACTGGCGACGGGCGACCTGGATGGCGACGGAAGGCCGGAGATTGTGATTGTGAATATGAACGAGAAGCCGGCGCTGCTGAAGAATGTGGGGGCGCGGCAGAATGCGATTGCCATCCGGCTGACGGGAACGCGGTCGAACCGGAGCGCGATCGGCGCGCGGTGCACGGTGGAAGCGGGCGGGCGCAAGCAGATGGCGGAGGTGGTGAGCGGCGGCAGTTACTTTTCGCAGAATTCGCTGACGCTGTATTTCGGACTGGGAAAAGCGGAGAAGGTGGACCGCATCGAAGTGCGCTGGCCGATGGGCGAGACGCAGGCGTGGACAGGCGTAGCGGGCAACCGGACGGTCGGATTGACGGAGGGGAGCGCGGCGGTGGCGAGCACGGGGTGGAAGCGGTAAGCGGGACCGGAGCTACTATTTCGTGGCAGCCGATTTGGCCCTCGCCAGCGTGACACTCACCTTCACCGCCGCGCCGGCCGGTACATTCACGCTTTGCGAATCGTGCGCCGGCGCGCCGGAGAGCGATGCCGTGACGGCGAGTTCGTGAAGGCCCGGGGCAACACTCATAATGGCGCACGTTTTACTGGTAATGCCGGATTTGCTTAGCTCGCCATCGATGCTGACATTGAACCCCTCATCGGTATCGAGCACATTCTCGACGGTGAGGTCGATGGCTCCGGCGCGTGTCGAATCGGCCGATGCCTTGGATTCCTTCTGCGCCGTCTCGACCGCGGTTCGGGCGCTGTCCATGGCCGCTCTGGCCTCTTTTTCGAGCTGACTGAGATTGGACTGGAACTCCATCACCCACGCCTGGGTCTCCTTTTCGACGAGCGCGCGGGCGGCCATGGAGAAATCCTGGATTTTCTGGAGCAAGGTTTCGAGGACCGCACCGGAGGGTGTGACACCGGCCAGACCGGCCGTCGCTTTGGCCCAATCCAGGCGAAAGTTACGGAGCGCGGTTTCGAGGGACATGGCCGTTGTGATATATCGCATCCAACCGGTGGAGTATCCAAAAAACTTGTCGAAGGCGAGGAAGGCGGCGGCCAGACCAAAACACAGATAGCCGATCTGGTTGATCTGCAGGTTACGGAACTGCCGTTGGGCTTCCGGCACGCCGGACGAGAAAAAGCCGGTAGCGGAAATGATGGGCAGCAGGCCGCCGAGGCCGGTAGTGAGGAGGGTGAGCGACTTAAGCAGTTGGGATGCCCAGGCCTTCCAGGGCTTTTTGGCGTAATACCAGTGAATGGCGGCCTCCACGTCCTCTTCGACGTATTGCCGCAATGCGTCCAGGCACGCCGCCACCTGGTCCGGCTTCCAGGACGGAGCCTGCCACTTGGGCGCGTCAATGTTGTACGAGCGGGAGAGTCGCTTGCGGATGTCTACCCAAGTCCACATATTCGCCTGGCAGCAGATAGAGTACCTCATTGGCCGGCCGGATTGGGGGTGCGGGATTTCGGCGGTGTTTCGGGGGCGGCGGACGGGTTATATACAAGATCGCGATCGCGGTGATGGCGGGCGATGAGGCGGTACAGGCGAGCCTCGATCCCGCCTGCGAAGTTACGGATGCCAGGGGGCTGCCAACGCGGCCATGCTCCGCGGACCGGGGCCTTCGCGGCGCCTCCGCCCGGCATGCCCAAAAGGGTAGACAATTGTGGTCATGATGCCGAAGCTGCAGCGTTCCTTGGGGATTGCCGTGGTTCTGTCGGTGAGTGTCCACGCTCCGGCGCAATCCAGGCGCGTGGACGACCTCGCCATCGGCAAATTGCTGGTTGCGCCGCGGAATGCGCCCGACCCGAATTTCGCCCGAACGGTGATCCTGCTGGTGCAACACGACGACCAGAGCGCGGTGGGCCTGATCGTCAACCGGCGGACGAAGATTGCGATTTCCCAGGCGCTCGCGGAGTGGAAGCCGGCCCAGGGCAAATCCGATCCGGTTTACATGGGCGGGCCGGTGGAGTTGGATGGGGTGCTGGCGCTGCTGCGGTTGGCCAGCAAGCCGGCGGAAGCGGCGCACGTCATCGACGATGTGTACCTGGCCTCCACCCGGGATCCGGTGGAGAAGGCTCTGGCGGCAGGTTCAGGACCTGGCGGGCTGCGCGTCTACCTGGGCTACTGCGGTTGGGGCGCGGGCCAACTGGAGAACGAGGTGGAACTGGGCGGCTGGTACATCTTCAGCGGCAATGCCGCCCTGGTGTTTGACTCCGACCCCGACACGCTGTGGTCGCGGCTGATCACGCTGACGGAACGGCGGATCGCGCGCAACATGGCGCCGACGGGGCGGAGTGCCTCTCATCTGCCAAGCACTTCTCGCACCTTCCCGACCAGCACTTCGGCGGTGACCGGCTTCTCCAGGGTGGCGGCTGCGCCAAAAAGCCTGGCCGCCTCCAACAGCGTTCCCTTGAGATATCCGGACATCACCAGGATTTTGAGATGGGGAAATTTGGATCGCTCCCTTTTCAGGACATCGAATCCATCGGGCGCGGGCATGCTCAAGTCCAATATCAGCAGATCCGGCATGCGCTCCTCTATATGAGCCAGCGCCTGCTTGCCTGAGGTCGTGGCAGTGACGGAATAGCCGCTCTCTTCCAATACTCTTGTAAGATACCGAATCAATTGGCGGTCATCGTCCACCAGTAAGATCTGCGGGGGTGTATGCATAGGCCTCTAGGTCTCTTGAATCGATCCGACTATCACGCGCGCGACTGCGCTCAGCAATTCATCCGGCTGAATGGGCTTGGCGAGCAATGCCTGAGCGCCGAAATGCTCCCCGGCCAGCAGGGACCCTGAAAATTGCCCCGACATGGCGATGATTTTCAGACCTGGCCGGGCTTGCCGTAGCGCGCCGACGGTGTCGCTGCCCTGCTGTTCCGGCAGCACCAGGTCGATGATCACCAGGTCGACCTCGGTACTTTCAACCTCTCTGGCCGCCTGCAGGCCATCCGGCGCCTCCAATACCTGGTAGCTGACGCCAGTCAGGAGTTTCCGGAGGAGACCGCGGACTTCCGGCTCCGCGTCCACCACGAGGATCGTCCCGGCCGGGCGGTGTGGACCAAGTACCGCCCTCACTTTTCCCGCCAGGGCCTCCGGAGAAAACGGCTTTTGAAGATAAGTGCCCGACAAAACCAGGCGATCCGTAACTACACGTTCGCTGTAGCCGGACATGAAGATGACTTCCATGGACCGCCGCAGGGGCTTCAGGCGCAGGGCCAGTTCGGACCCCGTCATTCCCGGCATAACTACGTCGGTGAGCAGCAGATGAATCGGTCCGGCGTAGCGCTCAGAGTGCAGCAGTGCTTCTCCCGGATTGGCCGCTTCCAATACCCGGTACCCGTAACTCCGAAGAACCTGTCCAGCCATCTTGCGGAGTTGTTCCTGGTCTTCCACGACGAGAATCGTTTCGGCCCCGCGCAATGAGTCAAGGGCCGCATCGGATTCCGGCCGCGGGTTCATTCCGGCATCGATCCGCGGCAGGTAGATCGTGAAAGTGGTGCCTTCGCCTGGCTCGCTATAGACCCAAATCGATCCGCCGCTCTGTTGAACGATGCCGTAGACCGTTGCCAGGCCCAGCCCGGTTCCCTCCCCCGACCTCTTAGTAGTGAAGAACGGCTCGAAAATGTGGGATAGCACGTCCTTAGTCATACCAATGCCGGTATCGCTGACTTTCAGTTGTATGTAAGGGCCGGGATCTACATTGGCGTGATGCTGGGCGTAACTCTCCTCCAGGTCGACATTCCTGGTTTCGATGAACAGGGTTCCACCGCCCGGCATGGCATCACGCGCGTTGACCGCCAGGTTCATGAGAATCTGGTGCAATTGCCCCGGATCGGCCAGAATCCAGCCCAACGAGGGACTCAGTGAGAATTCCAGCCGGATATCTTCTCCAATCACTCGCGCCAGCATCCTTCCGACCTCGGTGATGATGTCGTTGAGGTTCACCTCACTGGCCTGGGTAACCTGCCTCCGGCTAAGAAGCAGTAACTGCCGGACTAACTCAGTGGCACGTTGCCCGGCCTGGCGGATCTCGGCGACGCTCTCATGCATCGGGTCGCCCGCCATCAGCTTCTTGAGCAACAGGTCGCTATATCCGTTGATTACCGTGAGCAGGTTATTGAAATCGTGCGCCACGCCTCCGGCCAGCCGGCCTACAGTCTCCAGTTTCTGGGCCTGTTGGAGCTGTTCCCGAAGTTTGAACTGTTCCTCTTCGGCCCGCTTTCGCTCGGTGATGTCCGACCACGCGCCGACCACCTCGGCCGCCCGGCCCGCCTCATCGCGGATGAGCCGCATACCGTAGCGGATCCAGATATAGTGGCCGTCCGCATGCCGAAAGCGGGCCTCCGCAACGCTATGTCCTCGGGTGAACAGGTCGGCGTTGGATTGCGCCCAAAGGTTCTCCAGGTCGTCGGGGTGCACATTCGCGCGCCACCACTCCGCGCCGAGGGCTGCCTCGGGCGGATATCCCAGAATCTCCCGCAGGTTGTCGCTGATCCAGGTGACACCGTGGATCTGGTTGTCCACAATCTCCAGCGTGAAGAGCACGGCCGGACTGGACGCGACCACATCTCGCAACCTCTGCTGGGCCTGGCGGAACTGCCCCTTCAGTTGCCGGCGCTCGGTGATGTCCAGAAAGGTGACTACGGCGCCGACCACTTTCCCGGCGCGGTAAACCGGGTACGACCAATACTCGGCTGGGAAGCTGGACCCGTCCGCGCGCCAGAGAACCTCGTCATCGACATGACAGCCCAGGTTCTGCCGAAACGCCCGGCGGATTCTGCAGTCTTCCGCCGGATAGGGGCTTCCATCGCGCCGGGTGTGGTGCATCAGAGCGTGCATCTGCCGGCCCAGAAGTTCCACCGGATCCGGGTAGCCCAGCAGCCGCGTGCACGCAGAGTTGGCGTAAGTGCAGCGGCCCTGAAGGTCGAGCCCGTATACTGCCCCTGCCGTAGAATCGAGCAGGAGCCGGATGTGCTCTTCACGCTGGCGCAGAGCCTCATCGGCCAGGCAGTGTTCGACGCCCAGAGCGATTTCGTGAGCCACGGAGGGTATCGCATCCACGGTCGCGGAGGTGAGTGGCCGGCGGGCGAACATCCCCACTACTCCAAGCAGCCTGTCTTCCACAATCAGCGGATATCCGGCGAAGGCGGTCAGGCCCTCCCGCTGCGCCCATTCCTTGCCGCCGATTCGCGGATCGGCCAGAACGTCGTTGATGAAATGAGCCACGCGCCCCTGAGCGATACTCCCGATCACGGATTCGCCCATGGCTACGCGGCTATCGTCTTCATCGAGGCGGACGTCGATACCGGCGCTGGCTCTCAGTTCCAGGACGTTCTCCGCCTCGTTCAGGGTCCAGATGCGGGCCAGGGCGACATCCGAATGCCGGACCAAGGCCTCCGCGCACAGTTGCAGCATTTCCTGCAGGGTGTCGCTGCGGGTGAGCGCAGCGCCCACTTCGCCTGCTAGCAAACCCTGCCGTACCCGGTCGGTGAGAGCATTTTCGGTCCGCTCGCGCGCGGCAAGCCGCTTTTCCAGATCCGAAGCGTGACGCAGCACATCGTCGTAGAGCGCGCCGTTCTGATAGACGCGGCCCACCTGGGCAGCCAGGATGCCCGCCAGGCGCTCATCCTCTTTGTTGAATTCATCGAGCCCCACTTTGTCGATCAAGCTGACGTACCCATAGACCCGGGACGGCGAGGCGATGGGCGCCCCCAGCCAGGCATGAATCGGCGGTCGCGCGGAGGAGAAACCCAGCGCTGCCGGATCGCCGTCCGGATTCCGTATGCGGACGCATTTCCCGTCCTCGAGGACCGTCCGCAGTACGCCCGAGCGCGGGTCCGGCGAGCCGAGTTGGGCGGCAGTTTCGGTATCCATCCCATCGGTATACAGACCCTGGAGCCGCGACCCCGACGAATCCAGAATTCCGATGACCGCATACCGCGCGCCGAGGATTTCCCGCGCCGCACCACCAAAACTCCGCAGCAGCCGCTGCAAGTCCATCTCCGACCCAAGTTGCAAAGTCCGGTCGATCAGTGCCCAGAGCCGCTCGTTGGTGGCAGCCAACCCGGCGGCCTTCTGCGAGAGATTTTCCGCCAATGCGATTTCATGGGTGACGTCTTGGGAGATGAGCAGGTAGCCGGTGTGTTCGCCGGCGGCGTCAAAACGCGGTGTAAGGGCCGCCCGGCACTGGAAACGCCGGCCGTCCTTGCGCACGCTGGTGACCAGACCTTCCCACTTGCCCTGGCGCAAGGCCTCTTTCATCATGCGGCCCGGCAGACCGGCGGCAATGTCTTCGGAGGGGTGGAGAATCTCCGTGGCCGAGCCGAGGACCTCCTCGGCTTCATAACCGTAGAGCCGCCGCGCCCCCTCGTTCCAAAGGAGGATCTTCCCGCCCCGGTCGCTCGCGATGAGCGAATACCCGGTAGACGACTGCAGGATTTCGGCCATGAATGCCAGCGCGTCTTGGGGGCGGCTCCCGACGAAAGCTGCATCGAATAACATGACGGGGGAATCGGTGCCGAGTTGTACCGGAGCGGTCGGAGCGATCGGCTACGGTTGCCTTGACTCCCGATCCCTATACAAATGCTAACCAGACTCAGTGGGGATTACTATCCGTGCCACTACTCAAATCGATGACAAAAACGTCACGGCTGCCGGCGCCTTAGCTTCTACTCGTCGGGCGGAATCAGGCCATGGCGTATCGCGTGGCGAATCAGTTCCGCCTGGTTCTGCAGGCCGAGCCTCTGCATCAAGGTGGCGCGATGATTCTCAACGGTCCGTCTACTGATATTGAGCCGTGCGGCAATGTCTGCGTTGGTCTTGCCCTCGGCCACCAGTTGCAGCACCTCGCGCTGCCGCGGTGTCAGGGTGTCGTGGGGATCGAATGGGCCGGTCTTGGATTGCTCAATGTAGGCGTTGATGGCGATCTCGGTCACCGGCGGACTAAGGAAACGTCTGCCCGCGGCCGCCTCCTTCACGGCGCGGACCAGACTCTCCTCAGAACAGCCTTTGAGGACGTATCCAGTGGCGCCGTTCTGCAGCGCCTGGGCGACGAAAGCGCTGGTGCTATACATGGACAGAATCACGATCCGCGTCTTGGGGGAGCGCTCGTGAACGATCCGGAGCGCTTCCAGGCCGCTGAGCCCCGGCATCATCAGGTCGAGGACCAGGACATCGGGTTTCAGTCGCTCTACCAGACGCACCGTCTCCAGCCCGTCCGCCGCCACGCCCACAATCGAAAAATCCGCCTCGGACTCCAAAAGAGTCTGCATTCCCCGGCGAACCACCGGGTGGTCGTCAGCCAGGATAATTGAGGTGGGCACAAAATGTCCTCCACAGAGGTTCACGCGACGGTCGTCTCAGCGGCCGGCAGTTCGGCGGTGATAGTCGTCCCGGCCCCCGGGGAAGATTCGATGCTCAGGCTGCCGCCGAGCAGCCAGATGCGTTCCCGCATGCCCATCAGGCCGCTGCACCGCGGCGCTTTCAGGGTGACTTCCGGATCGAACCCGCAGCCCCGGTCTTCCACCTGAAGATGCAGCTTGCCGGCATCGGTCCAGAGGCGCACCGTCACTGCCGCCACACCCGCGTGGCGCGCGGTATTCGTAAGGGCTTCTTGTATCACCCGGTACACTGCCGTCTCCAATGGCGGTGCAAACCGTCCCGCTACTCCCTGATGCTTGAAGTCTACCAGAACCCCGGTCTGGGCAGTATATCGTTCAAAGAGTGCCAGCAGCGCCGGCAGCAGTCCAAGTTCGTCCAGGTCGGCGGGCCGCAAGTCGAACGAAAGCCTCCGTATCCTGCCGAGAAGATCGTCTACGATGGGCCGCGCCCGTTCCAGTCGCGACGTGAGTACCTCCGCCGTCGCGTCTTCACTGGGTCCCAGCAGCAGGCGCAAACCTGTGAGCACCTGCCCGATCTCGTCGTGAAGCTCGCGGGCCAGGTGCTTCCTCTCGGTCTCCTGAACCTCCATCAGCCGAACGGAAAGTGCCTCCAGCGCTGCCTCCGCCGCTTTGCGTTGGGTGATGTCACGATACATGGCATATACCGCGGTCGCTCCACCGGGCATGGTAACCGGCGCGCCGACCATTAGAACGTGCAGCCGGCTGCCATCTTTGCGTTGCCGAACCACTTCCTCCTCCAGTCGCTGCCCCTGCGCCAAACGTTCGGTGTAGCTCTGAATGCGATGTCGCATTTCGCCGGGTACGATCAGATCGATCAGACGGCGTCCCAGAGCCTCTTGCGGAGTGTAGCCAAAAATCCGGGTGAACTCCCGGTTCACACGGAACAGGCGAGTATCCAGATCCATCAGCGCGTTGGCTTGAGGCGCCTGTTCGAACAACCCGTCCAGTAAAGCATTCCGCTCCCGAAGGCGGGCGACGATCCCCGTAATCACCCAAGCGGTAGTTAAGAAAGCAAGGGTTGCCACAAGGTCCAGCGGGTTCCTAACCCGTAACGACGGGACTAAGGGTTGAACGAAATAATTCAAGGAGAAAGCCGCGATCAGGGAAACCGCGGCTGACGCAACAAAGCCACCCCTGTGTGACACCAACACAATCACGATCAGATAGAGAAGAGAGATGGTCCCGGGTCCGATGCCCGGCGTTGGGAATCTCTCGCTGGGGAACAGGACGACAGCGAAGGTGATCAGCGCCACGCCGGCGACACCGAGCAGAAACTGTTTGGCGGCATGCCGGAATCCGCGGGGCGCGGCTGCCGGCAGACGGGGCCCGTTAGACAAAGAACGTCGATCGTCAATCCCTCTCATCGGTCCGCTCCATTCTGGTTATGGGCTGGGATGCTATTGGTCCACGACCTGTCCATGGGATCTCCGCATGGGCTGCGGCCGCTAGCAGTCAGCCGCGCCGTCGGGACAGAGCGATGCACGGGAGCCACCCGTTCTGTCAGATCCAACGCAGGGCGGGAAGCCATCCCTGCGATTACTGCCGGCAGAACCACCAACGGGTGATCATAAGACCCGACCATTACGCCGTGCGGAGGGGCCATGGTGTCGGTCCGTGGTCAAGAAACTATTGGGAACCGGTGACCTGCCTGAGTATACATCGGACCTGGCTGGTGAGTCCCGGCAGCAAGGTCAGCGGGGGCCTGGCAGCGGCATTTCCCGGCAGCGGAGAACGCGCGAGGACAAGTCCCGCCCCATTGGCGAAACGGAGGCCTCGACTTACGCGTGGGCCTCAATTTGAGGTTAGCTTTTGTTCGACGCTGCGAATCTTGTCGTCCATAGTCTGCGACCGATCGATGCGAGTGCCGAAGCGCAGGCTGGATGAAATCCGCGGCGCGCCCATGGCGTGCACCACCTCGTGACAGCGCTTGATGGCTGCGAACACCTGGTCCCATTCGCCTTCGATGTTGGTACCGTAGGCGTGGAGTTTGGTCTTCAGACCGGCTTCGGCGAGTATCCGCTCGCAGGCCGCAACTTCCTTTGAAACCGAGACGCCGATGCCGATTGGAATCAGGCACAGATCCGCAATGACTTGCATGTTTCCCTTTCGACCTATTGTCCTCCCAGGCGGGCGTGGAAAGGCGCACCGAGTGCGGCGGGCGACGGGGACGGCTCGCCGACCTTCCGGGCAGCTTCGGTCGCGGCGGCGCCCCGCACCCGCTCCGGCGCCGGGCCTCGGCGCGGCGCCAGGTTCCTCGACTGGCAGTGGGGGGAATCCCGATGGCGCGTGGAAGAATGTTTGCGGTTGGCCTGATGAAGCGGCCCGCCGCTGTCGATATGAATAGCCAGGAGTATTGTTTTCCAAATGACATCTGAAACTGCTTCTCCGTTAGGGAGAGTTCGTGTTACGGTGCCGTTCAAGGCTCGCTCCGTGGACACCGGTGATCCTGCGTGGTTCCCGCAAGGCGCCGTGCTTTGGCATATCGAGATTGGTGAAGAGTTGGCGCAGTTTATGGAGATCGGCGGGAAGGGGCTGTACGAAATCCCGAAGTACGAGTTCACTGCGTGTATTAAGAAGCTATCCCGATAGGTTATACTCAACGATTCCGGCTGCCTGCCATGGAACCGGATGCCCTCTACTCCGCTAAAACCGCTCCCCAGTGCAGCCCGGCGCCGAAGGCCGCGAAGACCGTCGGCGTCGCGGGCGCGCCGGTCTGCCACCATTCGGCGGCGGCGATCAGCAGGGATGCCGACGACGTGTTGCCGTAGCGGTCCACGTTGATGAAGAATTTCTCTTCGGCGACTCCCAGAGATTTGGCCGTCCGCGCGATCAGGTTGCGGTTGGCCTGGTGCATCAGGTACACGGCGACTTCGGCGGGTTGCTTGCGGTTGCGCTCCAGCAGTTCCAGGATAATCCGCGGCACTTTGCGGGTGGCCTGCATGATCACGCTTTGGCCGTTCATGTGAATCGGCCCGGCCAAGTCCAGGCGGAGGGTGTCGGCGAAGGCGCCGTCGCTCGCCAGCAAGGCATCCGTAATCCGTGCGAATCCGGCTTCGGCGCTCACCAGGCAGGCGCCGGCGCCATCGCCAAAGAGGATGGCGGTATCGCGGCAGGCCGGCTCCAGAGAGATCGCGCGCGACATGATCTCGGACGCCACTACCAGGATGTTGCCGTAGCGGCCGGTCAGTTCGGCGGCCAGTGCCAGCCCGAACAGCGACCCGGCGCTGGCCAGCGGCAGATCGATGGCCGGCACGCCGGGCAGTTCCAGGCCGGCCCCGATGGCGGCGGCAGGCCCTGGAAAGCGGCGCTCGGACGATCCGCTGGCCACCAGCAGCAGTCCGACTTCGCGGGGCGCCACGCCGGCGCGGGCCAGGCAATCCTGAGCGGCGCGGATTCCCAAGCTTTCCACGGTATCCGCGGGCGCGGCCCAACGGCGCTCCTGGATGCCGGACATCTGCACGATCCAGGCCGGGTCGCAGCCAACTTGCGCGGCCACTTCGGCGTTGGTGACCACCCGCTCGGGCAGGTGGCAGCCGAATCCGCGCAGGTGGGCTCCGGTCACTGGCGGCCTTGCAGGTAGGTTTCGATCCGCACCACGGAATCGAAGCGCCGGGGGGTCAAGTCGGAATCCGGAATGCGGATGGAGAATTGCCGCTCCAGTTCGGCCACCAGATCGGTAAGGGTGAAGGAATCGAGCAGGCCGGACTCAAACAGCGACTCCTCGGGCGAGGGGTCGACCGACTGCCCGCCAACCTGGCGGATAATCGCAAGGATCTTACTTCGCTGGTCCATAGGGAATCGGCATCTGGTTGGAAATTTCGAGGCGGGTCTTGCGGTAGGCGTCGTACTGGCGCATCAGGTCGGAGAAAAGCACGTCGCCCAGCCGGTGGTAGCCCGCGCCGGTGAAATGCACGTAATCGACCTGGCCGAGTCCGGAGTAGACCCAGTCGCGCATGGAACCTTTGCCGCCCATGCGCTGGCGGGAATCCCAGAAGGTGGCGCCGTTTTCGCGGCAGGCGGCCTGCTCCGCGGCGACAATGCGGTCGACGCCATCCAGCGGACGCCAGGCGCCGCGCACGCGGTACCAGCGGTCGGTGGGCCCCAGCACCAGGATGGAGGCAGCGGGCGCATCCTGGCGCATGCGCTGGAGCAGGCTGGAAAACATGGCCTCGTAGTTCTCGTAGTTCCAGTTGGGATCGCTGGCTTCATTGGTGCCGTAAGCCAGCACGATCATGCCGGGATCGCGGCGCTGCAAATAGGCGGCCAGCAGCTTCTCGTCCCACTTCATGATCACCCCGGCCTCCGCGCCGTTGATGCCGAGGGCCTCGTAAGTGACGCCGGTCTGCTTATCGGCCACCCATCCGAAGAGGCGCACGGGGTGGTAATCGAGCGTCTTGAGGGTGAAGCGGTGCGGACCGGCCGGCACGGTGTAGCGCACAAAACCGGGACCCAGCTCGCCCGCGGTGTGGATCTCATCCAGAAACTGCTCGCCATCGTACAGCGACATTGTGCCGCCATCGGGCTGCTGCAGATAGTGGACTTCCAGGAAATCGCATTCGGTTTCCAGGTACACCGATTGGCCGGGCCGATCGGAGGTGATACTCATGCCGCCCAAGCCCAGAAGGCCATCGCCCGAGGCGGAGCGGAATCCATCGGAATGCCAAAGCGCGGTGCCGCCGCCAGGCGCATCCACTCGCCGGTAGCCCGCAAAAGGATGGCCGGCCAGCGAGAAGCCGGAACCGCCATCGCCGAACTTTTCCTTGAAGCTGTCGCGCAGCACGGCGGTCCATTCGTCGGCGGCGGTGTGAGAGTCGCCGTAATGGATGATGTGCACCGGATCGTGACTCAGGCCGCTGCCCAACCGGTAGAGCTGTTCGAAGATGGGCACCAGCGCGCCGGGCTGCTGGAACGCCCCGTGGATGGAGCCGTCGAGGTAGGCGTTGACCTTGCGCAGCGAGGCGGCGCGCATGGCGGCGGTGATTCGGGGTGCCGGCTTGGGACGCGGCTTTTTGGCGGCTGTGGCGACAAACGGCGCAACCGACAATGCGAGTCCGCAGAAAATTAAGATTCCCCTGGCCGTCCGGTGGCGCCCTCGCACAACTACTAGCGTACCGCGGCTCTGGCCGTAGTTTGCAACATCTGGCGCAATTTGTAGCGATTTAGTCCAAAACCGATCTCGCGGGCGAAGATGGTAGCGACCAGTTTGCCACCGCCGGGGGTGGGATGGATGAAATCGCCCGCCACCAGGCGCGGCTGGGCAGCGTACCAGCGGGCGATGGTTCCCTCGCCTCCCATGGCTTCGTAGGTATTGAAGAAGCCGCAGCCGGTCTGGCGCGCGACACGCTGCTGGATGTCCACGATGCGCGGGATGTTCGGCATGGTCTCAATCTGGCCGGAGTCCGCGCGGTAGCCGCGGTCCATGGGGCTCATCACCAGGATGGAGGCGGCCGGCAGGGCGGCGCGGATGCGGCGGATGGCCTCGCGCAGTTCGCCTTCGTACTGCCGGTCGATGAAGGCGGTGAAATCGGCTTCATTGGTGCCGTAGTTGATCACCACCAGTTGCGGATCGCGCTCGCGCAGCTCCGCCGCCCAGTGGCCGGCATTGAACATGCGCGAGAGCACGGTGATGGAAGCGCCGTTGAGGCCCAGACTATCGTAGACCACGCCGGGGCCGGACTTCTCCACCGAGAGGCCAAAGAGGCGCACGCTGCCCTGCTCCACCCGCAAATCGAGCCGGGACGCTCCGTGAGCCACCGAAAAGCCGGCGCGGGCGGCCACTTTGGAGAGGCCCGCGGTGTTGACGCGGCCGAGTTGGACGCCATCGGCCGAGACGCTGAAGACGCCGCCCGCGGGCTGCATCAGAAACCAGACCTCAAAGCTGGTGTGCCGGTGGTCTTTAAATACGATGTGGCTCTCGGCCCCGGTTTCGCCGGTGAAACTGACGCCGCCGAGGCCGAACAAGCCATCGTGGGTTTTGAATTGGGTAGCCGGTGCGATGTCCCATCCGTCGGAGGAAAGCTCCACGCCGTTGTGCCCGTACCAGGCCCACGGTTTGCCGATGAGGACGTAGCCGTGGCCGGCGCTGCCGAAGCGCTGCTGGAGGAGCGCGCGGATATCGCCGGTGATGAGGTCGGCGGTGGTGGGCGAATCGCCATAGTGCACGATGCGGGTGACGGCGCCGGGGCCGCCTTTTTCGGTGCGCCAGAGGGAGGCGTAGAAATGGTCCAGCGAGCCGTCGGAGTCGTCCAGCAAAGGAGACGCCAGGGCCGGCCGGGCGATGGTGGGCGGTTCCGGCTCGGTGTGCCGCACCATGGGGCTGAAGGGCACCAGGGCGGGGTCGAAATCCACCAGAGCGGTGACTTCGGAAAGCTCCGGCGCTTTGACCGCGGGGCGAACCGCGCGCGCGCCCGCCAGCAACAAACCGAGGGCGGCGATGACCAACGCGGTGCTCAGGGGGAAGCTGCGCATGGGCTAGAACCGCGAGTAGACGAACGGCGCGCTGGCGCGTCCGCCCAGAAACTGGAGCGCCATCGCTACCAGGAACAGAGCCCCCACATGCACGTAGGAGGGGCTTTGCGCAAAGCCATCCAGAATGCGGGAGTAGCGCGCCTTGGAGACAAAGAAAGTGGCGGCGGCCAGCAGCATGACGCCCACCAGCGGGGCGGAGAGATTATCGATGCCGGGGCTCAGCGAGGCGATGCGGGACAGCAGCGCCTGCGCGTTGGCCAGGCTGCTGGCGCGGAAGAACAGCCAGGTGAGGCAGATGAACTGGTAGGTGACGAAGACCAGCGCCGCGCGCTTCCAGAGGCGGATGGGCTTGGGACGGCCGCGCCAGCTTCGGAACCCGTGATTGACGGCCAGCGCCAGCCCGTGCAGCAGGCCCCACACACCGAAGGTCCAGGCGATGCCGTGCCACAGGCCGCCCAGCACCATGGTAATCACCAGGTTGATATAGGGCATGACCTTGGTGCGCTTGCCGGGCAGCGAGAAGTAGAGATAGTCACGCAGCCATTGCGAAAAGGTGATGTGCCAGCGGCGCCAGAATTCCGTGACGCTGGTGGATTGGTAGGGATGGTCGAAGTTGATGGGCAGGCGGACGCCCAGCAGCAGGCCCACGCCCCGGGCCATATCGGTGTAGCCGGAGAAATCGAAATAGATTTGCAGCGAGTAGGCGTACACGGCCACCAGAACTTCGGCGCCGCTATAAAGGTTGGGGGTATCGAAGACGCGGTTGACCAGGTTCTGTCCCAGATAATCGGCGATCAGCGCCTTCTTCAGCAGCCCCAGGCCGATGAGGAAGAAGGCGCGCCCGCCATCTTCGCGGCTAAGCTTGGCAGGCGCGGCGAACTGCTGGATGAGGTCGGTGAGCCGGGTGATCGGCCCGGCCTGGAGGGTGGGAAAAAACGAGGCGGCCGACAGATAGCCGACCAGGCTGGTAGTGGCTTCGCCATCGCGGCGGTAAAGATCGATGGTATAGGTGAGCGACTGGAATACGTAGAAGGAGAGGCCCAGGGGAAAGATCCAGTCCCAGCCCTTGAGCAGCAGGCCCATGTGGCGCGAACCGACCAGGATGCCGAGGTTGAGGGCCAGGCTGGCGGTCACCAGCAGGCGGCGCAGGGCGGGGCGGCGAAAGCGCGCGAGGCCCAGGCCGATGAGGAAATCGGCCGTGGAGCAGACCGGGATCAGCAGAACGTAGAACAGGCCGAAATGGGCGCAGAACAGGTAATTCGCCAGCAGCACCACGGCCAGGCGGAGAACCCGCGAACCGGTGGCGGCCCAGGAGAACCAATAGAGAAGGAAAACCGCGGCTACAAAGAAGAAATAGACCCCGCTACCAACTTGCACAAGTAACCATTCTACCGGACGCGGCCCGGCAGCCTGGCGTTACGGCGAAGGGGGCGCGAGGAAAATCAGGTAGATCGTCCGGCTTGCGGCCCGTTGCCGCGCAGGTGTTCGACGGGGACTGTGTGGCCCCATGAGATTTCGTCCACGGGCACGCCGAGGGCCTCGGACAGGCGGCGACGCTGCTCCGGGCTGGGCGTGAATTGCCCCTGCACGATGGCCTGCACCAATTTCCGGTCGAGCCCCGCGGTTTTGACCAGTTGGGCGACGCTGCCCCCGGTTTCCTCCAGCCAGCGCGCGAGAGGCTTCATGACGGGCCATCTTATCACGGCCGGCAGGGGTGAAGGTCATGTGGGTCCGGTTACGGCAACGCAGTGCGC
>Ga0335074_10006369_pt1 | contig 16378 bp, 13 predicted proteins | sample Lox_Sample_23_FD_206715 | JGI IMG/M metagenome (GOLD analysis project Ga0335074, IMG submission 206715) | Soil microbial communities from Loxahatchee National Wildlife Refuge, Florida, United States - Lox_Sample_2.3 | ecosystem: Environmental > Terrestrial > Soil > Wetlands | place: USA...
CACCCGAACTACGCCAAGCTGTTCATCCACCTTCACCTCGGCAAACACCGCCGAGTGCGTGTTGTGGGCTTGCGTACCATCATCCTCGAACGTGACGGTCTTCTCCAGGTCGATGCGATCCACCTTCCCATGCCGTAGCGCGTCAGCAATCGATACCCGGCGCGAGGCGTCCCTTCGGCTCGCAATGGCGCCATCCGCCAGCATTACATCGGCCGGATCTGTATCGGCGAGTGGCGAATGTGGCATCCGTTTCGCAAGACTTAGCAACTCATCCTGAACAGCCCCGGCGGTGTTCGCGATGCCATTCGCCACTGAAGCCGCGATCCAGGAGCCGCCTTCCACAGGTGACTGTGGCAGCGTCGAATCGCCAAGCCGAATCGTGACGCCATCAATCGGCAGCCCAAGCAATTCGGCAGCGACCTGCGCCATGATCGTGTGAGTCCCCGTCCCGATATCGGACGTTGCGCACAAAATTTCCGCATGTCCGTTCGCGGTCAGCACAATCCGCACTGTTATCGGCACTTGCAGCGCTTCCCATACACCGCTCGCCATGCCCCAGCCGATCAGCTCACTACCATCGCGCATCGCGCGGGGGGCTGCACTGCGTTTCTCCCAACCGAACGCCGCCGCACCCTGCTGAAAACACTCGCGCAAGGCCTTGCTACTGTAAGGATTGCCGGTGTGCTGATCGCGGTCCGAATAGCATCGCAGGCGTAGCTCGATTGGATCAACTGTCAGTGCAACCGCCAGCTCATCCATTGCCGCCTCCAGCGCGTAAACGGATGGCGCGGCACTCGGCGCCCGCATGTCGCAGGGCGTCGGCAGATCCACCCGCACCAGGCTGTGCGCGTATCTCGCATGGGGCGAATTGTAGAGCAGCCCAGACCAACCGGTTTCCTGCCGATTGTGGGTGACCGCATCGAGCGCTCCGGCTGCATTCGCACCCAGCCCGATCTGGTGGATCGTAGCCGGCCGGAAGCCCAATCCGTACATTTGTGCGCGAGTCAACACGACGCGCACCGAGCGCCTGAGCGCGAGCGCACCCAACGCTGCCAGCACAACTTGGTATTGCGGTCGCAGTCCCGAGCCAAATGCTCCACCGACGAACGGCGACAGAACACGCACATCAGCAGGATTCATTTCCAGCACGTGGGCGACATAACGCTGCACGTTTTGCACGCCCTGTGTTTTGTCATGGATGGTCAGCCTCCCGTCCGCCTCATAGATCACTGTCGAGGCATAGGGCTCCATTGGGTTGTGGTGCTCGATCGGCACGTAATACTCGGCGGAGTGACGCAGCCTGGCCGCGGCAAACGCCTGATCCGCTGCGCCGCGTGACCGAGGCGGCGCGAACGGATTGCTGCCGGGCTGGACGACGACTTCCTCCGGATGAGGGCTGAAGACGTCGGCGAGGTACGGCGTTTCCTCATACGTAGCGTGCACCAGGGATGCCGCAAAGCGCGCGACCTCCGATTCCTCGGCAATCACCAGCGCAATCGGCTGGCGGCTGAAGTGGATCTTGTCGTCATACAACGGCCGGAATGGCGACCCCACCTCTGGTGCCACATCATCCTTGTACGCACTATCCTCGCTCGCCATGTGTGGGCGGTCCAAATGCGTCAACACGGCAAGTACGCCATCAACGGCGATCGCCGCCTGGGCATCGATCTGCTTGATGCGCCCCGTGGCGATCTGTGAGGTAACGACGCTGCCGAACGCAAGCGAGGCAACTTTAACGTCGCCCGCGTATGTCGCGGCGCCAGTGACCTTGGCACGGCCATCAACCCGGGAAACGGCAGTCCCGATATAAGCGGTCATGCTGGGCAAGCTCCTGTTGAGTACGCCGACATCATTGGATGGTCTTGTTCGACTGCGACTGCGGCCGTCCCGCCGCGGCCTGCGACAACGCGCGGACAATGACACGGTGTGCCAGTTCGATCTTGAACGCGTTGTGCTCCCAACCCTTCGCATCGCGCAGTATGATGTCCGCTGCGCGAGCGAATACTGCGCGATTGGGCACCTGCCCGATTAGCGCCGCTTCCGCCGACTTGTCGCGCCAGGGCTTGTGGGCAACGCCACCCGCCGCCAGCCGGGCCTGCCTGATGGTACCTCTGTCAAGCTCCAGCGCAGCCGCAACGGACACCAATGCGAACGCATACGAAAGCCGATCGCGGATCTTCAGGTAGGTGTGGTTCTCGGCAAACCCTTCCGCCGGCACTTCCACCGCCACGATAATCTCGTCACGCTGCAGGTTGGTTTCGAGGTGCGGCGTATCGCCAGGCAGGCGGTGGAAGTCACCAAATGCGATCAGCCGGGAGCCATCCGGTCCTACAACGTGCACGGCAGCGTCCAGTGCTGCGAGAGCTACGCACATATCGGATGGATGCACCGCGATGCATGCATCGCTCGAGCCAAGGATCGCATGCCCACGATTATGGCCGCCAATCGCCGAACACCCGGTGCCCGGCTCGCGTTTATTACAAGGCGTCACCACATCATAGAAGTACGGGCATCGCGTCCGTTGCATCAAATTGCCGCCGGTCGACGCCATATTGCGCAATTGCGCCGACGCCCCCGCAAGGATCGCGCTGGCCAGGATCGGATACCGCCGCGCCACCACCGGGTGATAGGCAAGATCCGAGTTCGGCACGAGCGCGCCAATCCGTAGCCCACCGTCCGCGCTATCTTCCACCGTCTTTAGCGGCAGCCTGGAAATGTCGACCAGTCGCGACGGCCGCTCGACATCTTCCTTCATCAGATCCAGCAGGTTGGTCCCGCCTGCAACGAACTTCGCCGCTGGATCCGCCGCAACCAGCCGCACCGCGTCCGCGATGTTGCTCGGGCGCACATACTGAAAGCCGATCATGTCTGCCCCATCACCTGTTGGATCGCGTGCAGGATGTTGGGATAGGCGCCACAACGACAGATATTTCCGCTCATCAATTCGCGGACTTCGTCCGCTGTGCGCGCGTGCCCCTCGGCTATCAGCCCGGCGGCAGAACAGATTTGCCCCGACGTGCAATACCCGCACTGGAACGCGTCCTGGTCGATGAACGCCTGCTGCAACGGATGCAGCGCGCTGTCCGTGGCCAACCCCTCGATCGTGGTGATCTTCGCTCCATCCTGCATCACCGCGAGCGTGAGGCACGAGTTGATCCGCCGCCCCTCGACCAGCACAGTGCACGCCCCGCACTGCCCGTGATCACAACCCTTCTTGGTGCCGGTCAGGTCAAGATGTTCACGTAACGCATCAAGCAACGTTGTCCACGGCGCAACGATAAGCCGTGTTTCAACGCCATTAACGATCAGCGAAACGGGAATCTTGTCCGGGACAGGGTTGGCAGGTTCCGCCTGCTGCGAAGTCGTTGCTCGCATCGTTCGCCTCTCCGCTCGTGTTGACGGGTTCAGCGCAGTCCTACACAGAAAAGTGTGTCGCACGCTACGTTACGAACACCGGTCGCGATTGAACAGATCGTGTGTCTCTTGTCCAGGAATCGTATGTCTCTTCAGCGTCCCGTTAATCCTCCGGGGTCCTTTCCGAGGCCCGAAGATGACGCTCTACTGGCGGCCGATCGGTGTGGCGAATGGCCAGGTCGCGTGACCGCGCCGCGCGAGACTCCACGCATCCATCCCGGTTTTCGTAGGCGACGTGCCAAGTCATTGCAGCGAGCCCCGTTACAATGCCCAAGCTACGTCACACCCTGATTCTCTCTACCTCATCGAGGGTCAGTTCCTCGCATCGACGGGGATAGAGCTGCGTTGTGCGCGTGCTGGCATGATTCGCCATCCGCGCCGCCTTTTCCAGCGTGCCGCCGTTCTTGAGATACGCGGTGATGCCGGTTGCCCGGAAGCTGTGATTACCGAGCCTGGTCGCGATGCCGGCGGCGTTCTTCCGCCGCGTGATCATCTCATAGGCCTCGGCCTGTTGCAGCGGCGTCCGCGTCGGCGGCCGGCCCTTGCGGTGGCCAATGGTGCGAAACAGCGGACCCTTGGGATCTCCGGCGAGGCCTGCGCCCTCGATATAGGCATTGAGGTAGGTCTCACGGTTGTGGTGGCACGGCATGGCGTGCGCCTTCCCGCCCTTCTCGCGAAGCCGCACTCAAAGCCGGCGCTGCTGCGTGTAAACGTCGTCCACCTTCATGCCCAGCACCGCGCCAATGCGCGCAAGGCTGTAAACCATCATCCCGATCAGTGCCCGGTCACGCAGCCCGGCGATCGTCGTTACCGCGACGCTGTCGAGAAGCTGGCGCGCTCGGAGTGTGGGGCTCGCGGAGGTTTCTTCGTCTCGATACGCAATCCGGACGCGTGTTGCGGGCCATGGCCTCACCGGCGTCATTGCCGCCCCCGGATCCATGGAGCTTTCTTCCAATGGTATGCAGAAAATGTGCACCGATTTACGGTAAAGCTCGAGCTGCTGAAGCGCACGGATACCTGCCATGATGTCGGCTTCTGCAAGTTCAATCATGTTGTCACGGCAACGCTGGTACGGGACGAAATCGGCATATCTGTGGAATGGAAAGACACCTGCTGGGACTTCCTTTGCTGGTTCGATACGCACCCAAAACGCGTTCCGGACGGATACGTCTGCAACCAATGCCCTGAGGATACCCGCCCAATATTCCCGTCGCGTGACGCGCTGTGGCGCGCGGAAGTATTTGAACCCTTCTTGGAGTGGGTGAACCATGATCTGGCCAATGCCGCCGCTGTGTCAATTTCTGGGTCGCCAGATCTGGCGACCTGGGCGCGCCTCGTTCCGGCCACGTCATGCGCACGGAACCCAGTGGCGCCCGACGCAGGCTGAAAGGCTGTGGCGTGCGATTTTCGGGCTTCAGCAGGCGCGGCCAGAGCGGGCGGGCCAGAGACCCTCCAAAACCCGGGGGAGAGCAAAACCAGGACCTCGCGGCGAATCCGATTCACCGCCTGCTGTGGTCAGCCAGCGTTCAGGTCAGCGGGCCGTTCCACCCCCACGTTTTGGATGGTCTCGTAGCATGTGACCGAACGGCGCGCTCCAGCTCGATAAGCCGAAATGATGATTGCCATAACCCAGAAAGGATGTGGACAAAATACATCTTATAAATCATTTTGCTAGCCAAAGGGTGTTGGAGAGGAGTGCTCCGATGCCCGTTTACCGAATCTATATACTCACAAGAACGGACCTCATGGCCGACATACGGGAGGTTGAATGCGACGATGACGCCGCCGCGATCGCAGCGGTGGAAGCTCTGCGGCCAGAACATCCTTGGATCGAGATCTGGTGCGGGGGACGAATGGTCCGGAGGTGGGAGCCGCCGGGAAACTCCCATTGAGCGCCATCCGCGGCCTGCGAGGGCTTTAGACTTCCGGGCTTCGTGTCTTCCCGGCGCCGTAAGGCCGCCAGAGCCGCAGGCCGATGAGGTTCTCCGCCTGGCAAAGCTGGGAGGTCTCCTACCCCTCCTCCAACCTTTGCACAACCGCATCACATTACCCTGGCGTTCCGCGCCACAAGGAATCGCGGTACGGCGCTGAAGCTGCAACACCCCTGTCCGGCGGATCGCCTGTCCGTCGTGTCACAATGCGAGTACGACTGTCCAGAAGCCGTGCCCACTAAGGGCGAGCAGTCGCCATTCAACCATGAAGTGACGCCAACCGCGTTGCTGCTCAACTGGAATCGCTTCGCGAGGCGATTTCGCTTCGACTGGGCATTGGTATAAATAGCGTATTGTGTTATCGCAAGCGCGCATATGCGAAACTTGGTATTTCGTCTGCGAACGAGCTGTTCCGAGTCGTCCTGGGGTAGCAACGACGTCAAGCTGAGTAGGCTACGTCATGAAGAACCGTGGGCACCGTCGCTGTCACAAGAATGCCAGTGTGACTGAGTTGGCCTGCACACGTCTTCACCTCTAGCCAGGAGACCACGTGCCGGATTGAACGACATGATGGTGCGCGCACGGCGGCGGCAGGGCAAAGTTCGACGCAGCCGCACGCGGTGACGGCCGAGAGCTTCACATAACCGTGCACCATCACCGGCACCGCCCGCGCTTCGTCGCCTTGCGCAAACAGCGCGGCGCGCGCATCGAAAACGTGCACGGTCGCATTGCCCACCACGGCGCGCAGATCGTGACAGGCTGCCCATCATCCCCGGCCAGACCGTCGGCCAGGCCGTCGTGTTGCCAAGGCAGCTACTCACGGGTAAGATTGCCTGGAATGCTGGAGGATCGTCAGTCTCGGACGGACGCGCCTTCTTCCAATCTACAAATATCAAATCTATCCGACGGGTCTAACCGCGGCGCCAGATTTCGACCGATGCTTATGGTGTGGCGCCAGTGGGAATGCCCGCGACAAGCCGGGAGAGGCGTATCGTGGCGTCGGAAATCGAGGTGCAGGCGCCGGGAAGCGTAGTGTCGCCGCGGCCATCCGCCGATTTCTCACGCCGCCTGAAGCAACTCAGCCAAGAGCAGATTGTGCTGGTCACCACGATGGTGCTGGCAGCGGCATTTACCATCCTCGTGCCCGGCTTCGCATCCATCAAGAATATGCTGACATTGCTCGACGGGATCGCGGTGCTGGGCATTCTGTCACTGGGCGCGGCCATCGTCATTATCGGGCGAGGTCTCGATATCTCGCAGGTCGCTTCCTTGGCGATCGGCGCGGCCCTCGCCGCCGTCGTGATGCGTGACGGCGGCACCATTGCGTTCGGTATCGTCTGCGGATTCGCGGTTGCGCTCGGGATCGGGGTGATCAATGGCCTCGTCATCGCCTTCATCGAAGTCCCGCCACTGTTCGCCACACTGGCGACCAATCTGCTGATGTACGGACTGGCACAGAACTTCATCATCGGCTCGACCTACCTGGTCTACGTTCCCGAGCATGCCAAGGCTTTCCTGGTCCTCGGCGGCAACGTGAGCGGCGTGCCACTGCCGGTGCTGATCTTCCTCGCCCTCGCCCTGATCGTGCATCTGTTCTTGAGCCGCACACGCCTGGGGCGTTTCATCTATGCGCACGGTGACAATCCGGAGGCGGCACGACTGAGCGGCCTGCCGCTGCGCCCGCTGACGATACTCGAATACAGCCTTTGTGCCGTGATCGGCTACCTGGCGGGACTTGTGCTGATGGCAACGCTGTCGAGCATCGACACACAGATCGTCATGGGCACCGAGATCTTCAATGTGATCCTGGTCGCCGTGCTTGGCGGCGTGAGCCTGGTCGGCGGACGCGGCGGCGTGCTCAGCGTGATTGCCGGCTGCCTGCTGATCGGCGTGATGCTGAACGGAATGACATTGCTCAACATGAGCGACGATGCACAGAACATATTCCGCGGGTTGGTGTTGCTGGCCGCCATCGTCTGCGACAACCGCCTGCATCCGCGGGACGAGGAGACTGCCCGGCAAGGCGATTGAGGCGAACGCATCGCGTGTTGGCGGAAGTTCATTAACGAAAGGGAGGATCAGGGGTATGAAACGGATCGTTGGTTGGCTGGGCGCCGTGCTGGGATGTGGCGTGATCTGGTGCCTGTGGGCCGGCACGGCCGCCGCCCAGGGCAACACCGCGGAGCAATTGCTGGCTCAGTGGAACAAGGATGTGGTCGGCAAGACCATCGTCTATATCCCGGTGACGTATAATGCGCCGCTGACGCGGATCTGGGGCCAGCGGATGGCAATGATCGCCAAACGGATGGGCATCAAGTTCGAAATCCGCGATCCGAACTTCGACACCCAGCGCGAAGAGCAATTACTGGAAGCCGAGATCAACCAGCACCCCGACCTGTTGATCGTGCACAATCCGAACGTGCAGGTGCTGGCGTCCGCGATCCAGCGCGCGGAGCAAGCCGGGATCTACGTGGTGCAGATCAACATGGCGTCCCGCTTCAAAAGCGACGCATTTGTCGGCGTGCAACCGAACGAACTGGGCGCCGAAATGGCGCAGGGCGTCGTCAGCGCCTGCGGCGGCCCGGGTGCATCGCACAAGATCGCCCTGATGGATGGCGAGGTGACCTCCGCCTACAGCATCGGCATCATGCAGGGCGCCATGTCGGTGTTCAAGCAGCATCCGGACATGCAGATCGTCAGCAATCAGGCAGCGAACTGGGATACCAAGATCGCGCACGACAAGGCGGCGACGGTGCTGCAGGCGCATCCTGACCTGTGCGCCTATATGGGATGGTGGTCGGGACAGGATTCCGGCATCGCGCAGGCAGTGCGGCAGGCCGGCTTGCAGGGCAAGGTGAAAATCTTCACCACCGGCGGCGGCGAGCCACCCGCCTGCGACTACTTGAAGGACGGTTTGTTCTACGAGGACTTCATCTATCCGGCGACACTGCAGGCCGATCAGATGATGGCGGTGTCGGAGATGCTGCTGCAGAGCGGCGACAAGCCCGGCACGTTCCATGTCGCGATCTACACGCCGATCGTGCCGACAACCGCCCAGAACGTCACGCCCACGTCGTGCACGCCGGTCTCGTTGAAGTAGCGTGCCGCAGGGGGGATCATTCATGTCGTTGCGAGTCCCCACCGGTATCGCCGCCGGCCCGCGGCCGAATGAAAGTGTAGCGTGCGAACTGCCCCTCGCCGTCGTCATGGCCGGGTTCGGCCCGGCCATCGACGCAGTATTGATCGGGTCACGTGGCTTTGCCACGCCCGATCGGCCGCGGAAGATGGCCGGGTCAAGCGCTGCCATGACGGGTGGGTTCTTGCCAGCGGCAAAGCGGCGAAGCAGCGCCCATGCGAGCAAGCTCCTGCATGACCGGAATTGCTTCGGCCGCTCTGAAGCCGTGGCAATAGCGCCGGCGCTGTTGGGCCTCGCGATGACACAGGTGCCGTGCCGCGCTTGTTCGAAACTGCACAGTCACGTGTCGCGGACCGGCAGCCAGCCCGATGGAGTAATCAGGTGAGCGGGACAACACTCGCGGCACGGATGCGGCAGGTCCAGTACTATTGGTCACCACGCCAGACCTTCGCCGATTTGTTCGCCAAGTCCTGGATGGAGCCGGCGATTCCATTTGTCGTACTGCTGGCACTCCTTGTCGCCTTTGCGTTCGCGGTGCCGCACTACGCCTCGATCTACAACGCCCAGACGATGGGTCGCTCCTTCGCGGAGTTCGGCTTCGTCGCCATCGCCATGGGCCTGTCGCTGATCTCCGGCGGCATCGACCTGAGCGTCGGCTCGATCTTCGCCCTGGCCGATTTCATCGCGCTGATGGCGTTCGACATCTGGGGATTGCCGGTCCCCCTGGTGATCCTGATCACCGTGCTGACGGGCGGCCTGCTCGGCGCCGTCAACGGCTTCTTCATCGGTGTGCTCCGCACCCGGGCATTCCTGTCAACCCTGGTCACGCTCATCGTCTATCGTGCGGTGTTCGATCTGCTGACGCTGCAATGGTCCGGCGACCTGGCGATGTCCTCCGCCTCCAGCGACACCTGGGACATGCTCGGCAACGGCGGCTGGCTCGGCGTGCCAAGCGACGTCTGGGGCCTCCTCATCGTCGCCATCGGCGGCCACGTCTTGCTCAGCCGCTCGCGCCTCGGCTGGCATCTCGTTGCGGTCGGAGCAAGCCGCCGTTCCGCCCGCCATGCCGGCATCAGCATCCCCAAAGTATTATTCGCCACCTACGTCGTCACCGGAATGCTCACCGCTCTGGGCGCGGTGTTCTTTGCCGCGCGGCTTGCCAGCGTCGGCTCGCAGACCGGCGAAGGTTACGCCTTCGAAGCTCTGGCCGCGGTCATGATTGGCGGCGTCAGCCTCACCGGTGGCAAGGGAACCGTCGGCCGCTGCCTAATCGGCGCCGGCATCATCTTCATCCTCGGCAACGGCCTTGTGCAGTTCGGCTATCCCGGACAGGTCACCAACGCGGTGAACGGCGCGATCCTGCTGTTGGCGATCGGGATCGACGTCAAATGGGCGAAGAACCGCGGCAAGGCGATCCAGAAGAGCTACGTAAACCCCACCTATCTCGATTACGGCCTGCTGCCCGATGCACGCGAAGGCAGCGGCACGCCGTTTGCCATGAATGCCCGTCTGCGCGGCGCCGAGGCGATCGCGCTCGACCAGGTGGAGGGCCCGGAAGACATCATCCTCGACCGCGAAGGCCGTCTTTACACCGGCACGCGGCAGGGCTGGATCCTGCGCTTCTCTGGACCAAACTTCGAAAACCGCGAATTGTTCGCCCGTATCGGCGGCCGCCCCCTCGGCCTTGCGTTCGACAAGGACGACAACCTGATCGTTTGCGCCGCCGGCATGGGCCTCTACGGCGTGAAGCCCGACGGCGAGGTGTTCAAACTGACCGACCAGACCAACCGCAACTGGTTCAAGCTGATCGACGATTCGCGGCTGAAACTGACCGACGACCTCGACATCACGCCTGACGGCAAAATCTACTTCAGCGAGGGCAGCACCCGCTACGACATGCTGACCTGGCCCGTGGACGGCCTGGAAGGACGCGGCAGCGGGCGTCTGGTCTGCTACGACCCGGCCACCAATAAGACCCGCACGGTGGTGCACAACGTCCGCTTCTGCAACGGTGTCTGCCTGACCCACGACGCCAAATCGATCCTGTTCTGCGAAACCTTCGGCCTCCGCCTGATGCGCTATTGGATCGACGGGCCCAGGAAAGGCAAAACCGATATCGTGCTCGATCATCTCCCTGGCAGTCCCGACAACATCAATCGCGCTTCCGACGGCGGCTATTGGCTCGCGCTGGTGGCGATGCGCACGCCGGTCTACGACGTAGCCATGCGCATGCCCGGCTTCCGCATTCGCATGATCAAGCAACTGCCGATCGACGAATGGTTGTTCCCCGGAATTAACAACGGCTGCATCGTCAAGCTGGATGCGAACCTCCAGCCGGTCGAATCCTATTGGGACCCCGGCGGTGAATCGCACCCGACCTTGACCTCGATGCGCGAGGATCGCGGCTACCTCTATCTCGGCGGATTGGAAAACAACCGCATCGGCCGAATCAAATTGGCCAGGGCCGATCCCACCTGGACCGGCTGCGAAAGCTACTGGGGCCGCCGGCAATCGGCGTCCTGAAGCGGAACGAAACCATGTCGGGCCTGGCAGAAGGTATCAGATCACTCCTGTTCTCGAGGGGAAGGCATCATCCCATCCCGACCCTGGACGGTGCCTACGTTCCCAACAACCGCCTGGAAGAACTGCCGGCCATCGGTCCGGCCGTCGCCCGGCCGGACGACGTCGCGGCCGGCATGAACGGCGAAATGTTCGCCAGCGGTCTCAATCGATTGCTCCGTCTCTCCGGTCCGGACCTGCGCGAGCAATTGGTGGTGGCGACCTTCGAAGCCCCGATCACCGCACTCGCCCCGCTGAGCGACGGCACCCTGGCAGTCGCCATCAACGGCGCCGGCGTGCGTCGCGTCGGAGCCGACGGCAGCGTGGCCGCGACGCTCACCGAAGCCGGCGGGAGCCAATTGCGCTGCGTCACCGCGATCGCCGAGGACAAGCTGCACGGCGGCCTGTATCTAGCCGTTGGCAGCACGCGACACGATGCCGAAGATTGGGTCGTCGATCTCATGGAATGCAACCGCGCCGGCATGCTGGTTTACTGGCCGCGCGGCGCCGCGACCGCCGAGATTTTGTTGAGCAATCTGGCTTACCCGAATGGGCTCGAAGTCACCGATGGCGGCCACAGCGTTTTGTTCACCGAGAGCTGGTCCCACACCTTGTCGCGCTACCACCGCGGTACCAACGGATGCGGCGGCACCGAACGGCTGATCGATAACATACCGGGCTATCCCGCGCGGATCGCGCCGACGTCGGACGGCGGCCATTGGCTGGCGATCTTCGCGATGCGCACGCAATTGATCGAGCTGGTTCTGCGCGAACCCGAGTTTCGCCGCGAGATGATGCGCAGCGTCGATCCCGAGCTGTGGATTCGCCCGGCCCTGCGTGCCACCGGCTCTTACCTCGAACCCTTGCAGGGCGGCGGGATCAAGAAGCTCGGCATCCGCAAGCCCTGGGCGCCGCCGCGTGCCTACGGTCTGGTGGTGCGGCTGAACGCGGACTGCGAGCCAATGTTTTCGTTCCACAGCCGCGTCGACGGCCGCAATCACGGCGTGATGGCGGCGCGCGAAATCGGCCACCGCCTAGTGATCGCCGTCAAAGGCAACGACTGCCTGCTTGCCGAGGACCTCACATCCACGGAACGCCTGCCATGAACGACGTCCCGCGCCACGTACCGCAACAAGCTGTCCCAGAAGGCAGCGGACGCACCCCGAAAGTCGAGGTGCGGGGCGCGACCAAGCTCTATGAAGGCTCGCCCGCGATCCAGGACGTGAATTTCGATCTCTACGCCGGCGAGGTCCACGCATTGGTCGGCGAAAACGGCGCCGGCAAGTCCACCCTGTGCAAGGCGATTGCCGGCGCGGTCCGCCTCACCTCCGGCGAGGTATTGCTCGACGGCAAACCCTGCCACTTCCAATCGCCCTCCGACGCACTGCGGCGCGGCATCGCGATGGTCTACCAGGAGGACAGCCTAGTACCGACAATGACCGTCGCGCAAAATGTCCAGTTGGGCCGTGAGCAATTCCTCACCACCTACCGCCGCATCAACATCAGCGCGCAGCAACTGTTGCAATCGATGAACTTCCACGTCGAACCGAGCGACGTGGTGGCGACGCTTGGCACCGCCAAGCGCCAGATGGTGGAGATCGCCCGTGCCGTTTACTACCAGGCCGAGGTGATGATCTTCGACGAGCCCACCGCAAGCCTGACCCCCGAAGAAACCCAGCATCTGTTCTTGCTGATCGACGATCTGCGCCGGCGCGGCATAGCCATCGTCTATATCTCGCACGCACTGGAAGAGGCATTGACCATCGCCGACCGCATCACAGTGCTGCGTGACGCACGCAAGGTGATAACCGCGCCGGCGAAGGAGTTCACCCGCGCCAGGCTGGTCGAATACATGGTCGGGCGCAGCCTGGCGGAACACCGGCAGGAACGTGGCGGCAGCGGCAATCGCCGTGGCGAACGCGTGTTGCGAGTGCAGAACGTGATCTCGGGGACAATGGTCAAGAACATGTCGTTCTCGGTGTTCGCCGGCGAAGTCCTGGGAATCGCCGGATTGGTTGGTTCCGGACGCTCGGAAATTGCCCAGGTCATCGCCGGGGCACGCAAGCGCAACCTGATCCACGGCGGCATGATCTACCTGGGCGACCGGCCCGTGCGCTACCGCGTGCCGTCGCAAGCGGTGAAGGACGGCATCACCTATGTCACCGAAGACCGCAAGGTCAGCGGGTTCTTCGAAACCATGACGGTGGATGACAACATCTACACCGGCTGGCTCGCCTCGCTGATCGGGCGCCTGCGGATGCTGTATTCGAGGAAACAGCGCGGCCAGGTGGCTGCCGATTGGGTGGGTCGTACGCGCATCACCGCCATCAATCGGCAGAGCAGGGTGATCGAGCTTTCGGGGGGCAATCAGCAGAAGGTCACGGTGGCGAAGAGCCTCGCGCAAGAGCCGAAGCTGATCATCCTCGACGAGCCGACGCGTGGGGTTGACGTGGGATCCGTGGAAGAGATCCACGAAATCATCCGCGGGCTGGCGCGCGAGGGCAAGGCGGTTGTGGTGATTTCCTCGTATTTGCCCGAGATCCTGAAAATCTCCGACCGCATTTTGGTTGCTCGCGGCGGACAAATCGTGGCCGAGTTCGATCCGCGCGAGGCGACGCAGGAGAAGATCATGTATGCGGCCGTGCACTGATGGGTGGCAGATAAGACTGGCTCGATCGAGACCGGCCTGAGCTGGGTCCCATCAGGCTCCTGTTGCCGGCGCAGGTTCTTCGATCGTCGGCGAGTTCGCGAAGGGGGCGAGAAGCCGAACCCCGAGTCCCCGCATATCTCTCAAGTTCCGGGGAGACCGTCCCAAACATGGGGGTGCTAACGTCGGTGCGTGGAAGACCGGGGGCGGGAATGGAATGGCGGGTGACGATCGAACTGAGCGGTGCCGATGGGACGAGGCAGACCCACGAAGTTGCCCGTGGTGGCGGCACTGACCCCCATTCGCCCCTTGATCCGCTTGGCCTGACGCTGGACGACGGCAAGACGGTGCTGGCAAGCGTGCAGCGGCACCTGGTTGAGGCCCGGGTCGCGGAGTACAGCGCGCTGCGCCGCCGCTGCTCGCACTGCCGGGGCCTTCGCCCGCTTAAGGACACGCGCTAACGGCGATTGAACTCGTTGTTCGGCACGGTCGAGGTGCCGGCGCCGCGGTTCAAATCCTGCCGATGCGCGATCGCGGCGCGACCGACGCTTACGCCGGCATCGGAACTCATGCCAGACCGCTGTACCCCCGAGTACGAGCGGACATTGGCGAAGATGGGGGCTTGGTTGCCATATCGCTGCGCCCGGCGGTTCCTGTCCGAGTTCTTCCCGATCGGCGATGACCCGCCGTGGCACGAGACGATCCGCCGCCGGACCACGAGGGTTGGGGCGGGCCTCGAACGTGAAACCCTGTCGCGGGCGAAAACGCAGGGGGCGGCGCCGCCTTCGGAGACAATGACGGTGTCGGTCGACGCCGGGCACGTCAGGGCGGCGCGCGGTCATCAAGGTAGGACGTTCGAGGTGATGGCGGCCCAGGTCAGCAATGACGATGGAAAGCCGGTTATGTTCAGCGGCGTGCCGGGCGATGCCGACCGGCAGCGCACGCAGTTGAACGGCGTGCTGACCGGTCTCGGCATGACTGCAGACACGGAAGTGACGATCCTGAGCGATGGCGCCGACGGCCCAAGATCACTGGGAGAGGCCGCGAGCACTGGGACCGTTTATCATGTACTCGACTGGTTTCACCTCGCGATGCGCATCCAGCACGCCGCTCAATGTGCCGGCGGCTGGCCTGCCACCACGGTCAGCGACTGCCGGAACAGGGCCAGGTTCGCCGATGCGGTCGAACACATCCGCTGGCGCCTTTGGCATGGTCAGACCCGACGGGCGCTCCGCCTGACCCAGCGCACACTGGTGGCCGTCACAGCGCAGGCGGAAGGCACAACCGCGGCGGGCAGATCGGCAGCGAAGCTGGCAAAGGCGCTCATAGCACTGGAGACCTACGTATCCAGTCTCGCCGATCTGATCATCGATTATGCGTCGGCGCGGCTGGATGACGAGCCGTTCTCGACCTAGCCGACGGAGGGCGCGGTGCAATGGTTGCTGCATCGCCGGATGGGAGCGCGCCAGCAAATGCGCTGGTCGCCACGTGGTGCTCATTTGATGCTCCAGGTCCGCACTGCCATCGTCAACGGCACGCTTGATGCGGATCACGGCAGCATGAGCCGGCGTCGCCGTTCATTTCGCATGGCAGCATGATCGCCCCATGTTTGGGACGGTCTCATCTGTCAAATCCGAGCGTTTCGTGCGTTCTGGCCGGAACTTCCATTCCGGGCGAGGTGCGGCCCTTTTCTTGCCACCGCTCGCGCCCCTCAGAACGCTTTCGCCAACGCCGGCCTGTGTGGATCTGGATCGCACGGTCCGTACCAGCTCCCCTCCCGACGCGGATAACCCATCACCGGCCGATCACCGCGGCGGTGACCGCCTCTACGGCATTGGTTGGCCGCAGCCCTGTGGCCGTTGCGCCACCAGACGCGTCGACAGCGCGATGTATCGGCGGTAGCTCATGGTGTCGCCAGGTCACCGCCAATTTCCACAAATTGCAATGGGTAAACTCCAAGCGAGCACCGAAGTCACTGCTTCCACCTCATCGAGGCTGCGCCTGCCGGCTACCCCACCCGGCTCGCCGAGATGAAGACCCGGATCCGAAGGGCGGCCCAAATCCGACTGGTCAGCGTGGCCCGGCAACTGGTCCTTGCGCAAAGAGTGTTCACGTCGCGGCAACGCGACGCGCGACGTATTTCGGAGCTAATCGCATCATAAGTGGCAGCAAGCCGACGTTCCCAGGGAGTATCTCGTCACGGCCATGATCGATGTCCCGCAATACTCGTTCAACCAATGCGCCAGCCGACATTTTCGGTCGCGTCACGGCACGCGTCGCTGGCGTGTCGACCAACGGGGGCAGCACTTCGACGACGCGGATGCCCACGTCACTCATTTGACGTCGCAGCGCCAGAGTAAAAGAGCGAAGACCAGCTTTGCTCGCCGAGTAAGTCGGGGCGCGCGTTGCAGGTAGCAGCGCATAGCCGGAGGTGATCATAATAATCGTGGGGCAGCGGCCCGAGCGCAACAGCGACAGGAGCCGACGGGTCAACAAAATAGTACCTATCAGGTTGACCTCTATCTCGTGCGCGATCCGCTCGTCGCTGATGCTGTCGTCAAGTATGTCGACCTGCTCCATGATCGCGGCATTGTTGATCAGCGTATCGAGCCTGCCGTGACGCATTTCAATAAATTGCCTAAGCGAGAGCACATCCGTTCGATCAGCGATATCGCAGCAAATAGTCTCCGT